>Ga0272441_10005811_pt1 | contig 21139 bp, 14 predicted proteins | sample SSMProp6N_FD_193582 | JGI IMG/M metagenome (GOLD analysis project Ga0272441, IMG submission 193582) | Marine sediment archaeal communities from Little Sippewissett salt marsh, Falmouth, MA, United States - SSM-Prop-6N | ecosystem: Environmental > Aquatic > Marine > Wetlands > Sediment ...
AAGACCGGCGCCCGCCCATAGCCGAGTGTCGCGAAGTGACCCGAATCCGGCCTTCTGTGCCATTCCAAAGTTGAAAGATCGGGCCGCCGTTGGCCTCTGCAAGGGGAGGATCGATGAAGCGAAAGCGGTCGGCACACGATCAGCTGGCGCACCCGCTGCGGTGGGCGGAGTCGGGGGCGTCCCGCACAACCCGATCTCGCCATCCGTCGCGACGCAGCGCCGACAGCCGCTACGTCGATCGATCGATCATCGCTGGACCCGGGCGGAGCCGCCCTTAGCGAAAGCCTCCACCTCCGGCAATCGGGCCATGGTCACGTCTCCCGGGAATGTGGTGAGCAGGGCTCCGTGGGCCCACCCCAGACGGACGACCTCATCCAGATCCCGCCCGTCCAACATGCCGTAGATCAGACCCGAGGCGAAGCCGTCACCGCCACCGATCCGATCGATGACGCCAAGCTCGCAGGTCGGGCTGATGGCCCGCTGACCGTTGTACCAGGCCACGGCCCCCCAGTGATGGCGGTTGGCGGTCTCAACCTCCCTGAGAGTGGTGGCCACCATCTTGACGTTGGGGAAGTCGCGATTGACCTCGTTGATCATCTCGAAGAAAACGGCCGTGTCCAGCTTGGATTTCTTCTCGACATCGGGACCTTTGACGCCCAGCCCCATCTGCAAGTCCTCCTCGTTGCCGATGAGAACATCCACGTTCTCCACGATCCGGCTGAAGGTGCGTCGAGCGCCCTCGAGCCCTCCGATGGACTCCCACAGCTTGCCCCGGTAGTTGAGATCGAAGGACGTGATCGCCCCGTGCTTCTTCGCCGCCCGCATGGCCTCGATGATGAGCTCCGACGTGGTCTCGGACAGCGCTGCGTAGATTCCCCCGGAGTGGAACCAGCGTACCCCTTCGCCGAAGATGGCGTCCCAATCGAAATCGCCCGGTTTCAACAGTGCGCCGGCTTCGTTCGCCCGGTTGTAGAAGACCACCGGCGGCCGAACACCGTAGCCGACATCACTGTAGACGGTGGCGATATTCGGTCCGCGGGCGCCGTCGTGTTTGAACCACCTGTAAAAGGGTTTGACCCCCATCTCCTTGACACGGGTCTGCACGAGCTCACCGATGCCGTAGTCCACCATGGCGGTGGCGATCCCGGTCGTCAAACCGAAACAGTCCGCCAGGTTGGCGGCGACGTTGTACTCTCCACCCGAGACGTGGATGGCCACCGCACGGGCTTTCCGAAATGGGATCCGACCCGGGTCCAGACGGTGGACGAGAGCGCCAAGGGACAGGAGGTCCAGGGCGCAGCCGTCGTTCCTGATATTCAATTCAGCCATGATGGTGTCCTCTCTCGTATCCGACGAGCATTCCGCTGGCCGGTTTCATGTCCCGTAGTGTGGTATTGCCGGCTTCACGTGCAGCGCGTCAACCCTCAGCCCGTACACGCCCGACAGCGCACCCCCCGGCTCAGGACACAGAGAATACCCTCATCCTCCCGGATTTTGAAAACGTTATTGCCCATGCTCTCGGGATGCGGACACTCCAGATTGGAATCGCGGTCATCTTTCCCGGGAGGTTGGTCGCCCAGACGGCATGAGCCGCAGCCTGTCAACACAATCCGAACGGGTGACGATCACACGAGACATTGCCTCATCCCTACACGTCGTAGGTGGAGGCAGACGTCGTACCGCCTCGCCCCGTCCAGTTGGTGTGGAAGAACTCACCCCGATCACGGTCAACCCGCTCGTAGGTGTGGGCGCCAAAGTAATCCCGCTGGGCCTGGAGCAAGTTGGCGGGCAGGCGTCCGGATCGATAGCCGTCGTAGTAGGCCAGGGCCGAGCTGATGGCCGGCATGGGAATTCCCAGCTCCACGGCTTTGGTCACGACCCGGCGCCAGGCGTCCTGGGCGTTGACCACGGCGTCTCTGAAAAAGGGATCCAACAGAAGATTGACCAAGCCGGGGTCCTTGTCGAAGGCCTCCTTGATCTTGCCCAGAAACACCGACCGGATGATGCAGCCGCCGCGCCACATGAGGGCGATGCCGCCGTAATTCAGATTCCAGTTGTGTGTGTCGGCCGCGGCCCGCATCAGTTGATACCCCTGGGCATACGAGACGATCTTCGACGCGTACAGCGCGTCCTCGAGATCGGCAATGAGCCGGGCCGTATCACCGGCGAACTCTGCATCCGGACCGGTCAGGACCTTCGACGCTTTGACGCGTTCGTCCTTGAGGGCGGAAAGGCAGCGCGCAAAAACCGCCTCGCCGATGAGGGTGAGTGGCATGCCCTCGTCCAGGGCGGCGATGGCCGTCCACTTGCCCGTTCCTTTCTGGCCGGCCGTGTCCAGAATCAGGTCCAGCGTGGCGTCCCCGTTTTCATCCCGATACCCCAGAATGTCGCGGGTGATCTCGATGAGGTAGGAGTCCAGCTTGCCCTCGTTCCAACGGCTGAACACGGCCTCCATTTCTTCGTTGCCCATGCCCAGGCCGTACTTCATCATCTGATAGGTCTCGCAGATCATCTGCATGTCGCCGTACTCGATCCCGTTGTGGACCATCTTGACAAAGTGTCCGGCGCCGTCCTCACCCACCCAATCGCAGCACGGCTCGCCGGTCTCGGTGTGCGCGGCGATCTTCTGAAAAATGGGCTTGACCGATTCCCAGGCCGCCGGGCTGCCGCCGGGCATGATGGACGGACCCAGCAGCGCCCCCTCCTCACCGCCCGAAACGCCGGTGCCGATGTAAAGCAACCCCTTGCTCTCCACGTATTCGGTGCGGCGAATCGTATCCGGAAAATGCGAGTTTCCGCCGTCGATGATGATGTCGCCCTGTTCAAGGAAGGGAATGACCTGATCGATAAAGGCATCGACGGCCGCACCGGCCTTGACCATGAGCATGACCTTGCGGGGCCGCTCCAGGCCCCGGCAGAAGCTCTCCAGATCGTGGTATCCGAAGATGTTCTTCCCTCGCGCGCGATCGGCCAGAAAATCATCGACCTTGGACGTCGTGCGGTTGTAGCAGGCGACACGGAATCCCTTGCTTTCCATGTTTAAAATCAGGTTCTCGCCCATCACCGCCAGACCAACCACACCGATGTCCGAAGTGTTCTCACTCACTTTTGTCTCCATTCCTTGATCCTGCACTCATTCTGAATTCTCCTGCTGGTCACTCGAGGCGCTCCGTGTGTTCCTACACCCCGCTGAAGGCCGAGAAGCCCCCGTCGACGGGAACGACGATTCCGCTCACGAAAGCTGCCGCGTCCGACACCAACCAGACTGCCGTTCCCACGAGATCCTCGGGTGCGCCGAAGCGCCCCTGAGGGGTGTGGTCCAGGATCTGCCGGCCACGGGCCGTCAGCTCTCCGGTGTCTTTATCGGTGAGCAGAAAGCGGTTCTGATCCGTCAGGAAGAACCCCGGGGCCATGGCATTGACCCGAATCTCGGTCGAGTACTCCTGCGCCATGTGGACCGCCAGCCATTGGGTGAAGTTCGACACTGCAGCCTTGGCCGCCGAGTAGGCGGGAATCCGCGTCAGTGGTCGAAAGGCGTTCATCGACGACACGTTGAGAATGACACCCTTCTTCCGCTCTGCCATTTCTTTTCCAAAGACCTGGGAAGGAAGCACCGTGCCGATGAGATTCAGGCCGGCGACAAACTCCAGGCTCTCTTTGGGAATGTCGAAAAAGGACAGCTCCGGATTGGTGGTCGCGTTGGGATGATTTCCGCCGGCGCCGTTGACCAGTATGTCCACCCGGCCGAACGCCTGCACACAAAACTCGTGTGCTATCTCGATGCTGTCCCTGTCGAGAACGTCGATCCCGGCACCTCGGTGCTCGCCACCCAGCTGCGTGGCCACCTCCACCGCCCTGTCCTCGGCGAGATCCAGGATGGCCACCCGGCCACCCGCTTCTGCGAAACCCCTGGCAAGCGCAGCTCCCAACACGCCGGCGCCGCCGGTGATGGCAATCGTCTTCCCGCCCAGATCGAATGGATTCATCGACCCCGCCCCCCTTCGACGCCCATACTCAAACAGCTTAGACTGATCCGGATGGACCAACGGCACGGACGCCTGCAGCTCCAGGAGTATGAGCCGTAGCCTCTCAATTTGACAACTGAAAACCTGAATTTCCGCCATGATGGCAGGACCGGGATCCTCGAGATCGATCATCACCATGCGTTCGCTCATGCCGTCGCGGTAGCGGGGACACGGAACAAAATGATCTGGAGGTCGGTCGGGAACGACGGCGGCTGTGTCGGTCTCAACGTGGTTTCCGTCGGACTCCAAGACTCCTCGAGCGAATCGTCTCCCAAAACAGAAATATCGAATGCCCGCGCCTCACGGTGCGGGCGTTCTCTTGTATCTAAGGAACGGTGGTCGTCCAGTTCGTCGTGTCGCCCGACTCGAATCCATCCGTGAGGAGCGTGGCCTCGATGGATCGTACGCCGAGCATCTCCACGTCATCGATGTTCCAACCGCAATAGACCCAACCCCCGTCCGTGGTCCCCATGGTCCAACGCAGGAAGACGGTGGACTCACCATCGGCAATTGCACTGATGTCCAGGTCCATCTCCGTCCACGAGTTGTCGGCGATCTCCGCGTCGTTCTCCCACACGGTTGTCCAATCGACGCCGTCGGTGGAGACGCGGATCGAGGCATGATCGTAATCCGGCTGCTCCACGCCGAGCCACCGCTGGAACCTGAGGCGAACCCCAAAGAGTTCGGTGCAGTCGACGGCGGTGCTGGTGAGGTGCCGCTCCGGCATGTTGTTCTGGTAGTCGCCCGCCAGGTTGTAGCCGTAGACATTGGCGCCGGTGAACCCGGAGCTCGGATCGGGTCCTCCGTGTTCACCTCCCCCACCGGTCGGCGACCCGAAGGCCCACAGGTCATCGGTCGTCCATCCCGGGTCCGTATCCATGGTCCAGCTTTCCTGGGGAGATGCGTCGCCGATGATCAGAACCGCGTCGCGAACCGTGTCGCCCGCGTGGTCGGTGAGGTTGGCGAAGCCGATGGCGGCGAGGTGTGCGCCGGCGTCCAGGCCTGCGGCCGCGGGACCGTCGATGAACGCCGTCACCTCGGCACTGGCCATGGGAGCCAGGACGCCCGATGTGGCGCCGGACAGGTCGAGCCACGGCACGTCGGTGATTTCGGCGACCTCGTACTCGATGTCGTGGTCGTTGCGATTCTCCACCGTGAAGACCGCCGTGGTGGGATCAAAGGGACCCCCGACCGGACCGCTCGATCGCAGTGACGCCGGACCACCCACCATCATTCCCCGCACGACCGTCATACCCTTGACGCAGAAGTTCGCCGAATCATCGTCGTTCCACAGGTCGTGCCAAACCCCTCCCGCCCGGTAAAAGCTCTGATCCGGCTCGGCCGACGAGGGCACCCAGGCTCTGGTGTCGGCACCGAGGAGCACCGGCACGTCCGACGAGCGGTCGAATGGCTGACCGCCATCGGACAGGCTGAGATACAGATAGAAGTCGTCGCCCGTCGTGAGGCTCACCGGGGTGTCGAGATCGATGGTGTGAAAGCCACGCGCGGTGAGCGAACCGCTCACCGACGACAGAGGATCGGCGAGCGCGCCGGCCGCAAAGGTGTCGAAGACCGTAACCGTGAAGTCCACCCCTTCGGCCGCCGTGAAGAAGCTCACCGTCGTCAACAGCTCGTCCGCGGTGGCGGTGAAGGCGTTGAAGACCTCGGAGGCGTCGGTCTTGGTGTCCCGCCAGCCGTGGTAATCGTGAAAGTAGACCCCGTCGTACGCGAGGGGCTCGACATTCTGGTAGGACACAGCCCCCATTTCCGGGTGCTGGCCGCTCCACTTGTCCAAGTACGAGATCCAAAAATAGCCGTCGTAGCCCCAGCCCGAACCCCAACTGTTCTTCACCAGCCACGCTCCCGGTCCGGCCTGGGTCACGTGGTCGTCGTCCCAGCCCACGATGGCCACCGCGTGATTCGGATCCATCGTGCTGGTGGGCGGTTGGTAGTGGTTGTAGTTGCCGTCCATGAACTGGCCGTCGTAGGCCATGCACGTGCCGACCACTCCGTGGGTCATGATCGCCGTCTTGATGGCGTCGATGTTGGTCAGACCGGGCCCGGCCTGGTACCAGGCGATGGTACGGGGGATGAAGGTGTGGTAGCTGGGATCGCTGCGCAGCGGCGGTGTGTTGTAGCTCTGGCCGTCCTGCTCCCGGACCGCTCCTTCCAACCGGGTGAGATAGGCCGATGTCACCATGTAGTCACCGCCCTCGTGCACCGTCAGACCGCTGCCGGTGGGAGGTTCGACGTCGTCATTGTTGTGTTGGTTGAAGCCGTTCCACCAGTCCAGGTGGTACTCCGCCAGATTGGGTTCGCCGCTCTCCCCGGCGAGCTGCCACGCGCCGGTCATGAGCAGATTGCCCTCCATGGCCGCCATGGCTCCGTGGGTCCAACAGGTACCACCCTGTTGCGACTTCACCGAGGTCACGAAGTTCTCTCCACCGACGTCGCGCAGATCGAAGCTGTCCGGCATCTGGGCGTGGACGAGATTCCCGAACAACAGGGTGAGGATGGCGAGGACGACGGTTCCGAACCTCATGCGTTACCTCCATGGGCCACGACCACGCTGCGGCCAGACCACACCAAATCTACCACCTCAACGCGGTCGTGGGGCGTTCAGGTCCAACCATCCCACTGCTGGCGCCGGGCGCTTCACCTTCGAGCGTCGACGTCTCTCGACACCGAACCACAACCCGTGGCTGTGGTCGACCCAGGCGGCTATCGGTCAAGCACCGGGCTCATGGCCATGATCACCCTCGACTTCGGTGATCGGAGCCTTGGTGAAGAGGTAGCTGCGGAGCTCGTCGTCCCAGACACCACTGCTCCGGCGCAGCCATTCCACGAGCATGGCCGCGTGTTCGATCTCCTCGTCGCGGTTGTGGGCGAGGATCTCGCGCAGGCTTTCGTCGTCGGTGACCGCGATCCGCTGGTCGTACCAATCCACCGCTTCGAGCTCTTCCTGCAGGCTCTTCAGCGCCCGGTGACGGTCCTTGACCTCAGCAGGTAGTGCGTCCCACTTCTCGTGATACTCGCTCATTGGAGATCCTTCCGGCCGGTGCCCCGACTGCCCTACATTCTCGCAACCCCACGACGGGACCGCAAGCTGTCGAAGATCCACCGGCTGACGCGCAAGGGCATTTCTCGGGTGGCCCGTGATCGCCGCGGGAACGGGAATTCGGTCGGCAACCTGTTCTGCCGGTCACGTCGAACGTTGATTCATGTCCATCGCCAAGGGCGTCAATCCAGGAGGTCTTGCCCCGCTTCCGGCGCGCGCGACCGGCGAGCCTGCTGCTCGATCTCGTCCGCCTCGCTGGCGAGATCGCCCTCCGCGGAATGGGCCAGCGTTTCGTCCTCGTCCGTGGCTGGCGGCGGCTGCTCCCGCGGTTCGGGACGGCGGTGGGGTTCGCTGTCCACCATGCTGACCGGGACACCGGAGGGGAACACGACTTCGCGTGCCTCGTCAGGCATCGAGATCCCCGCCTGCTCGAAGGCCCGTTTTGTCAAGCGAATCAATGACGAGCGGACCTTGGCCTGGCTGTACCGCGAGATGTCGACCCACACGTAGATGCGGAGATTCACCGTTGCCGCGCCGAGCGATTCAACCAGAACCAGCGGCTCCGGATCGTTGATGACCGCGGGATGTTCATGCATGACCGCCAGGGCGACCGACTGTGCGGTCGCGATGGAATCGTCGTATCCGATCCCCACGGCGAAGTCGAGGCGGGCATTGGGATTGGCCGTGAAATTGGTGATGGTGTCCTTGAAGATCGTGGCGTTGGGGATCTGAACGTGGTTGCCCTCCAGGGTCATCAGCAGGGTCGATCGGATGTTGACGCTCTGTACGTACCCCTTGTAGCCGGCCACCTCGATCAGGTCGCCGCGACCGAACGGCCGTTGGATGCTGATGAAGACGCTGGCCAGGAAATTCTCTGCAATGTCTCGAAATGCGAAACCGATCACGATCGCCAGTACGCCGGTGCCGCCGATAACCGTCGTCGCCAGCCGGCTCAAACCGGAGACCCTCAAGACCAGGTAGAGTCCGAACAGAAAGACGGGCACCGCGACCACACGAGCCGCGACGTTGCTCAGAAGCTGGCTGTCGAAACGTCGGTCAAAGAGGGCCGACGCGCTGCGGACCGACCACTTCGTCGCCCACAAGGTCGCCGCCATCAACAACAGACCGAGAATGACCAACGGAATCTCGCGGACGGCCGCCGCGGCCAACCGGCGGAGCTCGTTCCACGCCGGCGACAGATCCCACATGGACGACTCCTCGATTTCGATGCGATTCACCACCGCGACGACGTCCTTGGTGTTGCCGGCCAACCGTCCCGCCCACTCCTTGTGCTGGGCGTCGGCCACGCGGCCGTTCAGAAAAACGACGCCTTCATCCACCCGCACCTCCGGGTCCTCGAACCACCCGGTCGCATCGAGGATTCGCGTCAGGCGGGTGGCGATATCCGTGTCCTCGGTGGTCGGCTCGACCTCGACCAGTTTCGGCACCTCCGATATGGAATCGTCCGGAGAAGGGACCGGTTGATCGGGTGTCTGCGCCCCCGCCTGAACCGCTAACAGCCCCATCAAACACAGTGCAACAGAAACGGCTGTACGAATTTCTCGGCGCCTGAGCGTCATGGGGCCTCCACAGCACGATTTCCCGACACGGAACATGCTCGATTCCTGTCCGTCGCCGGCGCATTGCAGGTTAGCAAAGCGGAATCGAGCCGGCTCAGATTCCGCGTGCGACGCGGGTCGATCACGGATCTCGATCCGCGGAATTGAAGGGACTCCCACGGCAACCGATGGATCTGGAAATTCGAAGCCACCGGCGCCGGCGACAGGTGGATCGGTCGAGGGCGTCCAGAACGCGCTGCCACCCGGTCGGGAGGATTCCCGCGAGCAGCCGCTCGGCCACCCGATTTCAGGCATGACTCCCACCACATTCCCCCGCGATCCACGTTACCCTCTCCCGATGGAACCATCCCCCGAGCCCGAAGCTCGGACGGGCGAACGCGAGCGGGTTGCGAGCTACCGGGATCCCGAGCTGCGAGTCCTATTCGCCGTCACCCTGATGGCGGTTCTCGGCGTCGCCAGCATCGGCCCCGCGCTGCCCCAGCTCCGCGTCGCGCTCGGTGTACCGGTCCATCAGATCGGGCTCGTCATCACGATGTTCACGCTGCCGGGCGTGATTTTGACCCCGCTGCTCGGTATTGCCGCCGATCGATTTGGGCGCAAACGGGTGCTGGTGCCCTCGCTGGTGTTATTCGGTATCGCCGGCGGTGCCTGCAGCCTGGCTCAGGGCCTGCACCCCCTTCTCGTCTTCCGCCTGCTCCAGGGGGTCGGCGCGGCCGCCCTCGCGTCCATCAACCTCACCCTCATCGGCGACCTCTTCCAGGGCCGTCAGCGCACCACGGCGATGGGTTATAACGCGAGCGTTCTGTCGATCGGAACCGCCACCTACCCGCTTCTCGGCGGCGGGCTCGCCATGATCGGATGGCACTGGCCGTTCGCGCTCCCGATCCTGGCGCTGCCCGTCGCGGTCCTCGTGGCGACCCGCCTCCATGAGCCCCCTGTGAACCGAACGCAACGTCTGGGGGCGTACCTCGGCGGCGTGTGGCGGGAGATCCGCCGGCCGCCTGTGTTGGTGCTCTACACCTGCAGCTGCGGCATTTTCGTCTTGCTGTACGGCGCCTACATCACCTTCCTGCCGCTCTACATGGCCGACAACTTTCGGTCATCGCCGCTGGTTATCGGCGTCATCATGACCTCGCTGTCGGCCGTCAACGCGGTTGTATCGTCCCAACTCGGACGGTTGTCCGCACGGGTCCCCGAACCGAGATTGCTGCAGATCGGGCTCCTCTCCTTCGCCCTCGGCCTCGCAGCCATCCCGTTCGCCCCGTTCACAGCGGCACTCGCGATCCCCGCGGTCCTGCTCGGCTTCGCCTTCGCCACCACGATCCCCGTGGTCATGTCACTGGTGGCGGCTCTCGCACCCGACGACCAGCGGGCCGCATTCATGTCCCTCAACGGGACCGTGCTGCGGCTCGGCCAGACTCTCGGACCGGTGATCATGACCGCCGTGTATGCGGCCGGAGGATTTCGCCTGGTCTACGCGGTCGGAGCCGCGCTGGCCACGGCGCTGGCAGCTCTCGCGGCGGCCGCCGTGCGGACCTGAATCGAGCTCGCTGTGACGTTGCGCCCCACGACGACCTCCCTCGCCCGATCTATACTCATCTCAAATCTCAGGTATCGATCAGCCGCCGGAGGACATGAAATGAATGAACCCGCCGTGATGCTGCTTGTTCAATTCCGATCCGCGCTCCCGCCCGACGAGGTGAGGAAGGTGATGGAGGAGCGAGCACCGGAATTCAGAGCGCTGCAAGGACTGCAACAAAAATACTACCTCCAGGACGCGGTCACCGGAGAGTACGCTGGACTGTATCTCTGGGAGTCCCAGGACGCGTTCAATGCCTATCGTGATTCAGAGCTCCGAGCGACCATCGCCGAGTCGTATCAGGCGGAGGGAGAGCCACGCATCGAGGTCTACCGCGTACTCGAGGCGCTCAGGGAATAGGGCGAAGGGGACAGCGGCCCCTGGGTCCGTGCAAAGCCGCCAACGGAGAGCCCGTGACCGGTGGTTCGCCGGTTCGTGTCTGGTGCCGCGGCAGCCGGCACTCTGCCGCCCGTGGCAGCACACCGATGGCCACGCGACACGACCTGCAGTGTGTCGCCGCTCGCGACGCCCTCAAAAATGTGGTGCCAGCCGGCAAAGCCGTCTACATTGATGGCGATGTCCTCCAGGGGGTCGGATCGATGCCGGAAAAACGATTCACGATGATGGGTCTGGGCTGGGCGCTGTGCATTGCCGCAGTGATTTTCTGGTCGGCTGCCTCACTTGCCGCTGATCCCATGGATCCGTGCACCATCACCATCAGTCCGGTGACCTCGAGCTTCGGCTCGGGTGGAGGGGTCGGCTTCTTCGCAGTACAGACATCGGTTCCGAACTGCCCATGGGGGGCCGTGACCTTCCAACCGTGGATCACGATCACCTCGGGTTCGACCGGGTACGGCGATGGAAGCGTGAGTTACGAGGTGGCAGCCGCCGAGAATTTTCGCCAGGGAACCATCGGCGTCGGCGGCAAGGCAACCCACATCGTGAACCAGAACGGCCCGCCGATCCCGTGTTCGATTCGTCAGATCACAGACACCACCTCGGGTGTGGACTACGCCGGCTTCGGCAGCGTCAGCCACGACGCGCGCTGGATTGCGTACACCCTCATCCCGGGCGGCACCTACCTTGAAGACCTCGTGTCGTCAGAGCTCATCACCGTCGGCGAGGAAGGGTGCTTCACCGGCAATCCGCGGGTGAATGGTGACGGCGGCCTCGTGGTGTACGAGTCGGAGTGCGACCCACTGGGCCAGAATCCCGACGGCAACCGCGAAATCATGCTGTATGACCGTCTCGGCGGCGTCAAGGTGCAGCTGACCAGCAGCTCCGATTACGGCAACCACGGACCACAGATCACACGGGCCGGCGACCGTGTTTTTTTCAGCTCCTCGAACGACTTCACGGGCGGCAACCCGGAAACCCGAACACAACTCTTCATGGTCGATGTGGCGAGCGGTCATATCTCGCAACTCACCCAACTCCAGTCCCTGGGGTGGTCATGCAATGTCAGCGCCGATGGACACTTCGTGGTTCTGTCCAGCGAAGAGAACCTCGTCGGGCTCAACTCCGACCTCAACGAAGAGGTGTACCACCTCGAGATCGCATCCGGCGTGCTGCGTCAGATCACACAGACCACCGCAGGCGACAACTGGTCGCCCGCGGTATCGGCGGACGGGACGAAAATCGCCTTTTTCACAACCAGTCCCGACCTCGGAAACACGACCGGCATTCCGGGCCTGATGGTCCACGATCGCGACACCGGAGCCTTTGTGGACATGCCCGATCCCGGAGGAGGCTCCGGAGCGTCCTCCATGGACGCCACCGGCACGCGGGTGGCTGCGCTGCAGGGCAGCCTCATCACGATCCACGATCTCGGCACCTCGAGGTCGCAGATCCTGGCCACCAACGGGCTCAACCTGGGCAGGGTGCAGACCAACCCGGAGATCGTGTCCATCCGGTCCACCGCGGACCTCACGGGCGAGAATCCGGACGCCAGCATCGAGATCTTCGTCGCGACCTGTCCGGCCCCCCTGTTCGCCGACGGGTTTGTGTTCGGCGATCTCAACCGCTGGATACCCGTCGTGAATTGACGCACGGGTTACCATACTCATCGAGGTCCGAATGGCCTCGACACGGGAGGCGGGTTGGCTGATCAGGGATTTCCTCGACAAGCTCGCGTCGTCATCATCGGCGGCGGCGTTATCGGTTGCTCCATCGCCTATCACCTTGGCCACCTCGGCTGGAGCGACGTGGTCCTCATCGAACGTGACCGGCTCACGTCGGGCACCACCTGGCACGCGGCGGGTCTGATGACCACCTTCGGCTCGACCTCGGAGACCTCGGTCGAGATGCGCATGTACACGCGCGATCTGTACGGCCGCCTCGAGGCGGAGACCGGGCTCGGCACCGGCTTCGAACCCCTCGGATTCATCGAGATGGCCGCGGACGCGGATCGCCTGGAAGAGTATCGGCGGGTGGCGGCCTTCAATCGGTTGTGCGGCAACGACGTGGAGGAAATCGGGCCCGACGAGATCAAGAGACTGTTCCCGCTGGCCAGGGTGGACGACATCCGGGCGGGCTTTTACCTGGAGAAGGACGGGCGGGTCAATCCGGTGGACGCCACCATGGCTTTGGCCAAGGGCGCACGGTTGAAGGGCGTCACGATCATAGAGGGAGTGTCGGTCACCGGGGTCACAACCTCCAACCGACGCGCCACTGGGGTCACCACGACAGAGGGCACGATCGAGGCGGAATTCGTGGTCAACTGCGCCGGCATGTGGGCCCGACAGCTCGGCGCCCTCAACGGTGTCAGCATCCCGAACCAGTCCACCGAGCACTACTACCTCATCACCGAGCCCTTCGATGGAATGACCCGGAACCTCCCCATTCTCGAAGACCCCTCCTGTCACGGCTATTACCGGGAAGAGGGGGGCGGTCTGATGATCGGGCTGTTCGAGCCGGTCTGTGCCCCATGGATGGTGGACGGCGTGCCAAGTGATTTTTCCTTCGGCGAAATCCCGCCCGATTGGGATCGCATGACGCCATTTCTCGAAAAGGCCATGAGCCGAATTCCCATCTCCCAGGAGGTCGGCGTCCAACTCTTCTTCTGCGGTCCCGAGAGCTTCACGCCGGATATGGGCGTCGCCTTCGGCGAGGCGCCGGAGATCCAGAACTACTTCGTCGCCGCGGGACTCAACTCCATCGGCATCATCACCGCAGGCGGCCTCGGCAGGATCATGGCCCAGTGGATCACCTCGGGCGATCCGGGTGCCGACATCACCGGCATCAACCTGGATCGCTTCCACCCCTATCAGTGCAATCCCGAGTACCGCAAGACACGGGTGGTGGAGACGCTGGGGCTGGTCTACCGGCGCCACTACCCCACCCGGGTGCCCGAGACCGCGCGCGACTGCAAGCGCTCCCCATTCCACGATCGGCTGAAGGGTCAGCGCGCCTACTTCACCGACGTGAGCGGTTGGGAGAGTCCGGCCTGGTTCGCACCCGAGGGTTTGGAACCCACGGTGGAGAAGCTCTCCTGGGGACGCCAGAACTGGTTCCCCTACTGGCAAGCGGAGCACCGCGCGTGCCGCGAAAATGTCATCGCCATGGACATGACCTTCATGGGGAAGTTCCTGGTGCAGGGACGCGACGCCGGCAGGGTGCTCGATCACATTTCGGCCAACAGCGTCAACGGCCCGGCGGAGACCATCACCTACACCCAGTGGCTCAACGAGCGCGGCCGACTGGAAGCCGACGTCACCGTGACCAAAATGGCGGAAGATCACTTCATCGTGGTGGTCACCGACACCATGCACCGCCACGTGGAGACCTGGTTGAGGCGCCACATCCCCGCGGACGCCCATTGTTTCGTCACCGACATCACCGGCGGTATCGGCCAGCTCAACGTGCAGGGTCCCAGATCGCGCGAGCTGCTGCAGTCCATCACGTCGGCGGATTTGTCCAACGAGGCCTTCCCATTCCGGACCGCGCGCGAGATCGACATCGGGTTCGCGCGGCTGCAGTGCAACCGCATCACCTACGTCGGCGAACTGGGTTACGAGCTCAACATTCCCGCGGAACAGGCCGTACACGTCTACGACCGGGTGATCGAAGCGGGAAAGAACTTCGACCTCCGCCACGCCGGTCTCAGAGCCCTCGGCAGCCTGCGCATGGAGAAGGGCTATCGAGACTACGGTCATGACATCGACAACACCGATGATGCCTACGAGACCGGTCTCGGCTTCGCCGTGGATCTCAACAAGCCGGACTTCATCGGCAAGGCCTACTGTGTGGACAAGAAAGCACAAGGACCGGCCTTCGACCGGCGTCTGCTTCAGGTTTTGGTCTCAGACCCCGAGCCGCTGCTCTACCACGCCGAGGTTGTCTATCGGAACAACAGGCCGGTGGGCTACATCCGCGCGGCGAGCTATGGCTTCACCCTCGGCGGCGCGGTTGGGCTGGCCATGATCGAAGCCGGCGAACCCATCAACACGGCCTACATCAGGGACGGCGAGTGGCAGGTCGACATCGCCGGCACGCGCTATCCGGCCGAAGTCTCACTGAGACCCATGTACGACCCGAAGATGGAGAGGGTCAGGGGTTAGCCCGGTGATTGCGGGCATCTCTCCCGCGGGCATTTGCACGACTCCCGGATGATGAACCGGAGACCTGAGCGGCACGGGCCCCACCTTCCCCGATCACGGTCCAAAAGCGAGAGAACGGTCCACTACCCGTTGCGTGTGGTCACTGCCTGCAGTATGGTTCGCTCGGATTTGGACCGAACGGCACGCGGCGATGCCTCGGTTGTCTCGCCATACGCGGCCAACGTCAGAAGCCGACACGTCGAAGTACTCAACGACACCCTCCGGTACCGAGGGACCGGAAACACGAGGAACTGACCGTTATGGACCCCGTTCTTTTCGACTACTTGGTCCTCCCGACCCTGATCCTGCTCGCCAGGGTCGTGGACGTCTCGATGGACACCCTGCGGCTCATCCTGGTGGCCAAGGGCTATCGCAACTACGCGCCGATCATCGGTTTCTTCCAGTCCTTGGTCTGGGTCATCACGATTTCGCGGGTCATGGTGAATCTGGAGAACTGGACCGCGTACGCCGCCTACGCCGGCGGCTTCGCCCTCGGGACGTACGTCGGCATGCGCATTGAGGAAAAGCTGGCTCTGGGCTACGAATTGATCCGTATCGTCACGCGCACCGACGCCACCGAGTTGGTGACCCATCTGAGGGACCTGGGATTTGCCGTCACATCGGTCACCGGCGAGGGCCGGGACGGCGAGGTGGGAATCCTGTTCGTCGTTCTCAAGCGCAAGACCGTGAGCGAGGTGGTGGAAATCATCAAGTCCCACAATCCCAAGGCGTTCTACACCATCGAGGACATGCGATTCGTCAGCAACGCAGCCTACATGCCGAGGTCACGGAAGGTCATCCCGAGTCGAGCGAACGCCCGCTGAACAACGCCACACGAGCGGCGAAGAAGCGTTACACAGTAGAACGAATCATCGGGAATCTCAGAGAAGCGGAGAGAGCGATCGGCAAGGGTGCGACTGCGCCACAGGCCTCCCGCTCGATCGGTGTCACCGAGCAGACCTAACGCCGACGGGCGAGGAGCACGGCGGCGTGCGCCTCGACCAAGCCACCAGGCTGAAGGCACTCGACAGTGAGAATCATCGGTTCAAGAGGATCGTGGCCGACCCGGCCGGTGGACATCTCCATTCTCAGGGAGGCTCGAGAGGCGGAATCCTCAACCTCCGAATGGTGCAGAACTCGGGTTGAGGTCAGTCGCTATGCCGCTGACATCAGGGGTGGATCAACAACCGGGTGCAGGTCATCACTTACGGCGTGGCGAACGGGATCATGGTCCACGCCCGTCATTCCATTTGCCGCAGCCCCGTCATATCAGAACTCATTTGCCACAAGCGGGTCGCGAGATCGCGATCGTACGAGCTCTCGGATGACTTCTTGGGTTTATTCTTGACATAGTACTTCCCGGTCACTCCCTCCACCTCGGGAGAGGTCGCCAGGTAGATACTCGTCTGCGCGCCCTCTTCGGGGCTGAGTTCGTTGCGCTTGACCAGCCGCCGGACATAGAACCTCAGCAGACCGTTGTTGCGGCCGAAACTCGTCGCCACCTGGCCCGGGTGGAGGGCGTTGACGGTGACCGAGCTGCCCTCGAGCCGCCGGGCCAGTTCGTACGTGAAGATCACCAGCGCCAGCTTCGACTGGGCGTACGCCTCCAGACCCACGTACTCGTTCTCGTGTTGGAGGTCGTCAAAGTCGATCACTCCCTGCGAGTGGGCGCCCGACGAGACGTTGATGACCCGCGCCGATTCGCTGGCCTCGAGCGAGGGCAGGAGAAGCCGGGTCAACAGATAGGGGCTCAAGTAGTTCAGCGCCCACGTCAGCTCGTAACCGTCGGCGCTCTCCTGGCGCTCCAGAAAATAGGCGCCGGCGTTGTTGACCAGGACATCCAGGCGCGGATGACGGCTCGTGACCTCGGACGCGAGCCGGCGCACCTGGCTCAAATCGGAGAGATCCGCCACCATGTACTCGACGGCTGGATTCCCGGTCGACTCTCGGATCTCGTCGACGGTGTCGGCGCATCTTTTCTCGTTGCGACTGACGACGACGACCGTGGCTCCCTGTTCGGCCAGTGCTGCTGCCGTCACCTTGCCGATCCCCGAGGTCGCTCCGGTCACCAGACACACTCGATCCGCCATGGCATTCTCCCCTTGAACGAGATGGGTGCCCCTGTTCGCGGGAACGTCCGGCTCGCGCGCCGGGTCCACGCCGCAGGAGGCCAGCACAACGACGACAACAACCGACAGAAAATGACTGACTCGGGACGTCACGGGTGATCCTCGCGGGACACCCGCCTCGGCTCGCCTCTCACCAAAGCCACGGGCCGGAACCCCGGTCCTCTCGACGAGTGAAGTCTTGTCTCGGGTCGCATGCCTCATTCTAAATGAGCAGTTGATCGTCCCACCAGCCGCGCTGGATTCCCATGAGCCACCGGATGTTCCTCTCGTGCCCGTGACCTGATTTCCGTCGAGGTGTCGCTTTCCAGTGTGAAAGGGAGGACACGATGAACCTACGATCACGACATCTCACTGTCGCCGCGGCATTGTTCGCGGTGGCGCTCTGCAATCCGGCCGGGGCCGAAGTCCCCGCGGACACGCCCTACGTCGACGGCGGGAGAATCGTCCGGCCGGAGGCCGAGGCCACTCACCACCAATCAGAGGGCAAGGTCTTCGACTCGTCCGCGAAGAACTTCATCACCCGCTGGCTGACGCCTTCATACGGTGTCAACGGGACCCTCGACGAGGACCTCATAGGTGAAGCGACGGTGTCGCCCTCGTGCGCGGCACAGCCCATCAGCGGCAACGCCGGCTCGCCGATCGCCTACTCATCCGGAGCGGCATATTCGGACGGCCGCGTCTATCTGAACTACTACGACGCCCCGGCGGACAACACCGACGTTGTGCAGTACTTCCTGACCCAGGTGGAATCGGCCACCGCCAGAAACGTCATGATGCTTGTCGGCGCCGATGACGGGATCCGGGTCTGGCTCAACGGTGACGAGGTTCTCCGGCAGGACGCTCCCGCCGCATACGCGGAGGGTTCCCACCAGGTGCCGGTCTCCCTGCAACAGGGTTGGAATCTGTTGCTCGTCAAGGTCTACTACCCGCAGCTCGGGCCCCGCGACGACCCGGACCACGAGTACAAGTACTGGAGCCTGCGGTTTGCCGAAACCGATGACGCAACACCGGTGCTCGACGTCTACCAGACGGTAGACGGCTGGTGCTCGCCGGCCGACAGCTACTACGGCTGGACCTGGGCCCCCGGGGCGGCCGACGCCGGCGGCGCCCTCGGCAGCCAGTGGCAGAGCGAGCTGCGGGTCACCAACCCCTACTACCACAATCTCTACCTGACGCTGAGGTACTTCTCCAACTCCAATACCAGCGGTGTTCCCGATGGAGAGCACATCCTTCGCCTCGATCCGTTCGAGTCCGTGATGTACGACAACCTGGTTCGCGAGCTCACCGGCGTGGCCGACAGCGGGTCCGGCATGATCGCGCTCAGCGGGATGTACTACTACGACGTGTTCAAGTACGACACGGCCCGGCTGGTGACCAGCAATGTGGGCGGCTCCGAGGGCGGCGCCTTCGGAACCCAGATGCCGTTCGACTACCGCTATGGGGGCACCACGTGCTGCTCGCAGACGCTCTTCGGCCTCAAGAACGGTCCCGGCCATCGGACCAACGTGCTGGTCATGCCGACGCCCTTCGCCGCCGACGAGATCGTGCTGACGGTCAGCCTGTGGGATCCCGAGTCCGGTCGAACCGCCACCGAGGAGATCACCGGTCGCGGGTCCTTCCAGATCAACGACATCTTCGGCCGCGTCGGTATGGGCGGAGTCCAGACCTCCACCGCGGTCGCCTACATCCGGTACTCCAGCACCTCGTCCGGCGCCTACTGGCGCATGATGGCGAGCATCAATGACAACGCGACGTCGGACCCGACGCTCGTCACCCGGGGTCCGAACGGAATCCCGACACCCTTCCAGTGATCGACGGGGCTGAGATTCGCGGGGCGGGCTGATCCGCCCCGCGTTTCGCGGGCGGTCCCGGAGTGCTCCTTCACCGGGAGTCCGCTGTCACAGTTGAATGTGCGCTCAGTTGACGCCGGCCCCCGAACGCCCTAGATTTTCAATTGGGCTCATGCACTTCTCGCACGACACAACGGGTAGACGGGTCCTGGCATTATCGGTGGCAATTCTGTTGACCGCAGCGGCCGCCGCAGCCAACCGACCCACCATCCTCTCCACCGATCCGACCAATGGCGCCACCGGCGTCGCCGTCGACCTCGAGACCATCACCCTTACCTTCTCCGAACCGATGTCGACCGGCTATAGCTACAGCGGGCTCCGGGATTTTGTCGCAGAGTGGTCGCCCGACCACCGGATCTGCACTCTGACGAGGTCGGAGGCTGCCCTCCCGTGGACGCCGGGCGACATCATCGTTGTCACCTTCAATCCTCCGCCGTACTACTCGTTCAGCGATACCGACGGCAATGCTCTCGCCACACACGTCATCGCGTTCACCGTCGGCGACGATCCCATATCTTCACGTCCCACTGTGGTGGGCACCGTCCCATCCAACGGTGCTGCCGAGGTTGCGGTGAACACCGCCGGTGTCTCGATCGAGTTTTCCGAACCCATGGCCGACAACATCGACGTGGGCGTGAGCGGGCCTTGGCCGATTTCCGGCCAGACACCGCATTCGTGGTCCAGCGACGGTCGCATCCTGAATCTGGCGCGCGACAACCCCGAGGAGGGCCTTCCGTCCTTCAACGTGATCACGTTTTTTGTCAACCCGACGGGTTCCGGGATGGCGGACCTCGACGGGAGCGGGCTCGGCACCTACGCGTTCGCTATCACCACCGGCGGTCCGGGCCCGGACGAACCACCGAGCGTCCAGTCCTCCGATCCACCGAACGGGGCCCGCGGCGTCGGTCTCTTCCGCGAGTCGATCAGAATCGTTTTCGACAAGCCGATGACCTTCGACTTCAACATGGAGTGCACCACCGGGAACTGGGACGTTGCCGCGAGCGACGTGCTCTGGGAACCCGACGGGCGCAGCTTCGTCATGTACCGGCCGGATGACGGGACCCTGCTCCCGGCCGGCGCACTCGTCTCCTTGACCCTCAACACCGGCGGCGCACCTGGCTTTCGCGACACCGTCGGAAACCCTCTGCCCACCACAACCATCAGTTTCAATGTCGAGGGAACGGGCCGCCTCCTCAAGATTCGACCGACCGATTCGCGTCGCTCATTCGAATGGCCGTACTACCTTTGGATCCCGCAGGGTGTGGCGCCCGACACAGCGATCCTGGTCGAGCCGAACAACACGGGCACCACCGTCGACAGCGCACAGGTCCATGATGGGAGCGCACTCAGCCTGCTCGGATGGCGCGCTCAGTTTGCCGAGAGACTCAACGTGCCCCTGCTCGTACCGACCTTTCCGCGGCCGGCGAGCAAGTGGTGGATCTACACTCATGCCCTCGATCGTGACTCCATGACCACCTCGATGGAGGGCATCGAACGGATCGACCTGCAACTCATCGAGATGATCGACGACGCCCGCGAACGGCTGACCGATCTCCGGATCCATGCCGGCGAGAAGGTGTTGATGATGGGCTTCTCGGCCTCAGGCCAGTTCACCAACCGGTTCGCCATTCTCCACCCCGAACGGACCCTGGCCGCCGCAGCCGGCTCCCCGGGCGGCTGGCCGCTGGCCCCGGTGGCCAGCTGGCAGGGCGAGACGCTCAACTACCACGTCGGCATCGCGGACGTGGAATCTCTCCTCGGCACGACTCTGGACATGGCCGAGGTGCGCTCGGTGCCCATCTTCCTCTACATGGGGGCGTCGGACACCAACGACGCGGTACCCTACGGCGATGCCTACGGCGCCGAGCAGGGAGAGCAGGTCTTCCGCCTGTTCGGCGATACACCGGTGGAGCGGTGGCCGCACGCCGAGGCGATCTATGAGACGGCCGGAATGAACAGCACCTTCCGGCTTTACCCCGGCGTCGCGCACACCATTACCGCCGAGATGTTCGATGACATCGCCGAGTTCTTCATCGAGTACCTCCCGCCGCCGAAGGCGTGGTACCGAAACCCCTCCGGGAGGGTTGGGACTCCGTGATCATCCCTCGCCGAAGAACGGCACAGACTGTCTGAGGCCTGTCGCCGGAGCGGGCGATGTGAGTACGGAAACCGCGAACTGATCCGCACATTTCGATCGTCTCAGGCCGCTGGTCCCGGGACACCATTGATTGACCGATCCCCACACCCCTTCCTACACTGCTGCCGCGCGCGCTGGAGTAGCACCATGGAGTTTTTTCGGATGTTGATCGGGGGCGAACTG
>Ga0272441_10005812_pt1 | contig 21137 bp, 27 predicted proteins | sample SSMProp6N_FD_193582 | JGI IMG/M metagenome (GOLD analysis project Ga0272441, IMG submission 193582) | Marine sediment archaeal communities from Little Sippewissett salt marsh, Falmouth, MA, United States - SSM-Prop-6N | ecosystem: Environmental > Aquatic > Marine > Wetlands > Sediment ...
AGCTTTGCCAAGCTTTTTAATGCTGAAATTTACGCGATTTACGTTGTCGACACGATAATTTTAGAGGAGCTTACCCGAGCTATAGCAACAAAAGATGTTGAGAAAGAGTTGAAAGAGAAAGGTGAACGCTATCTTGATTATGTTGTGGAATCTGCTGAAAAGGAAGGAATAAAAGCGGAAGCGATTCTTGCAAAGGGTGAGCCTCATGATCAAATTGTCTTTTTCGCCAAAAATAAAGGAATAGATCTGATAGTGATGGGTTCATATGGAAGACGAGGAACTAAAAGAATCCTGATAGGCAGCGTTACTTCGCGAGTAATTGAGTATGCGCCTTGCCCAGTTCTTGTAGTCAAATAGATAGAAGTGAAAAAACATGTCGAAAGAAAACAAAATAGAAAAGGAATATGAAAACCTGAAGAAGGACATACATGCGATGGCAGATAGTGAAATAAAAAACATAGAAAAAAAAGTGCAGAAAATCAAGAAAGAAGCGGAAAAAATGGGACAAGAAGTGGAACGCTCAATGACAGAAAAAAGCGTTAAAAGCAAGAGTCCCAGTACACTTTTTAAATGACGTGGATTGAAATGGAGGGAATAGCTTGAAAAAAATAACAGCCAAAATTCTATTCATTTTCCAATTTATGCTGATGCTTACATTCGCGGTCTCAACAGTCTTCGCTCTTTCAGTTCCACTAGCCCAACAAACAGCACAAGCAAGTACAGACGGTTCCTTCGATCGCGCCGCAATCGCCATAGCTGCTGGCCTATCTGTTGGACTTACTGGTTTAGGTGCTGCAAAAGCTATAGCTGCTTCTGGAACAGCAGCCATAAGTGCTTTAGCCGAGAAACCTGAAACGTTTTTTAGAAGTTTCTTAGTGGTGGCACTGGCAGAAGCAATAGCAATATACGGTCTAATCGTAGGCATATTGTTGTGGATTAGCCTCTAAAGTTGGGAATTTACTTCCCCTTTTCCCTGTCTATGTCGTGTGTAGTGGTGTGAAAAGGAGCAAAATGGCAATGGAGATGCACAGAGCTGTTGCTGGGATTGTTTTATTGACTGTTCGTATGTAGCCGCTTTCTGTAAACTACTATGCGCGCGCGATTCCATAATAGAGGCAGATGATAATACAGATACTGAAGAATCAAACGAGCAAACAACATTGTTTCCAACTGAATTAATCATAATTGGAGCAATTGTAGTAGTCATCGTTCTAACAGTATTCTTTGTTTTGAGAAAGAGAAAATAAACAATATTTGGGTTTGGGGGTTAAATTTTAACGCATGCGCAGGGTATCTTCCTTTTTCTGCAATTGATTGAAAAAGCAGACCCTTTATTATAATATCATATACTAAATACGCACACACACAAACAGAACCCTCTGATTTACCATATGACTCGCTCTCTAAGAGCCTCTGAGAGCTTTCAGACTTTTGTCAAGCGCTGCACGCGCATTCTGACAATGTTAAATTGTTCACAGGTTCTCGCAGAGAAAGAAGCCACAAAGGAAGAAATACCGTGATTTTCGAAAATGCATACGCTTCCTGGGCTGTTTGCTGATTCAATGGAACTCTCAGAAACTCCCTGACTCCAAGAGCCTGCACAGGCTCTATGGCAGTGATTGAGAACGGTGGCAGAGTCTCATCTTCCTGAACGTCCAAAATGCTACAACACGAAAAATGTTGATTCTCTCCAATCTTTCTATAGTATTTGAGAGTGTATGTTTGTGTGTGTCCGCACTATAGTATATAATATTATATTTATCCCCCCAATTTTTCTTTGGAACCAAAAAGAAAGACCGAACTCATAAACAAAATAACTGGTGAGTATCTAACCAGGTTTTCTTTTTAGGTTTCTCAATTTTTTTGTTCAGTTTTTCTATTGCAGATTTCTGGTCTTTGATTTGATTTTTTATCAAAGTTATTGCCACATCATTAGTTCGGATACGTTCGCCGTTGACGTTGGTGAACTCCATAACTTTCTTGTAAGCTTCTCTTCCTTCCGAAGAAACATAAGGAGACGTGGCAGATTTTCCGACAAAATGTTTCCACTTATCAGAGGCACAAAGCGACCTAAGCATATCAGTCAAAAACTTTCGCAAAATATGAAACCTAACACTATATTCGCCAGTTTCTATTCCTGCTCTCTCAAAAAGCTTCTTCAACAAATAGTTGGTTTCAAACGCAGTCAATGAACACATTCTATGCTCTGACCTAGTCCTTTCTTCCCTATCCATTTCTTTCAACAAACGTTTGACTGCCTGATGGCAATCTTTGTCAATAAACGGATACGCCTTCACTCCCTTCTTTTTGGTTTGGATTGGTGGCAATTTTATGGGAATTTCTTGGTCTAGTAATGGTTCAAGCATTCCTCTAGGGATTTTTAGAAAGTCTCCGATTCTAAGCCCAAAAGAAACCCCTGCACAAACCACATATTCTTCAAGGGGGTCACCAACACCCAATAGGCGAGCTTTGACATTAAGGTTCAAGGGGTAATCAACTCTTGGTGTCGATTCAACTTTTACTAGTTCTTCTTTCTGAATTTTGCGCAAACTCAAAGGCGCACCAATATGACCAAAATAAGCCCTCAAAGAATTAGTCAAAGCCTTAACAGTATTATCACTCATTTTGCCTCTACCGCGTTGCATAAGCTGCCTCTTAAGCCACCTATGAAAATCTACAAGGTGTGCACCCCAGTCTTCTGTGTACTTGTTTTGCATTATCCAGTCTTCATCTTTTTCTTCCAAAAACTTGACAAAATAATGCCATGCCCTTCTATACTGGTTTAAGCTACCGCCCCTACACTGACTAAGCCAAGTATTATGATTATGATCTGTTTTCTTAACACTCTTCATGAACACACATCAAGCTAAAACCTATTAGGTTTTTAGTCTTGAAAACAGTATTTTTTCTGTGAAATCTAGAACCAAGGATGATAATTATAGTCTTGATTTCTTTTTTGTGTATTCCGCATGTAGTTTATCGACTTTCTTTTTGCTGATGTATCCTTTGTGGGGACGGAACCCTCCTCTGAAACCTCGGGGGATATGTAGTAGCTCGTGAATCACTGTTTTTTCCTTGTCTTCTTGGCTTAACTTGTCGTACCGCTCAGAAAGCACCTCAATAACGTATGATGGAGGGAGCCCAAGTGCCCTTTGCCAGATTTTTCCAAATCCGTGAATCCGCGCGATTATTCTTTTAGATTTTGAGCCTGTACTTCGGTAACAGTATACAGATTCGGCAACAACATAAAAAAATTCAAGGCTGTCTATGATTTCATCAGCCAAACTTTTGACGTCTGGAGCTTCATGATACTGCAAAGATAACTCTCCTATCTTCTGAACTGGCTGATGACTTAAGGAGAACGATTAATATATAGTGTTCCGCCAGGGCGTTTGTATTTGTAAATGTTGCTGTAATGCCTGTGAATTAAGGAGATTTTTTTTGTCTATTATTGCATTTAAGTCAACTATGGAAATTCAGGATTGGGGTTTTATTTATAATTTTATAGAGAATTTTAGCGGAAAGTTTATCTGGCAACTTGCATACGTCAGATTTTCATGAGCACAGAATTAAGCTTTGTTTCATCGCAAAGCCTAACAAATGAACAGCCAATAAAAGATGGCTACGTAACAAAAGAAGAATACGAACTTTCCAAAGCATGGGGATTAGCTACTGCCATTGACCTCCATGACTGCGACCCTGACCTACTGAAAAATGCCGAGGCAATAAAAGAATACACTAGAAAAGTTTGTGAAGTTATAGATATGAAGCCTTGGGGTCCATGCCACGTTCAACACTTTGGAGTAAATCCAGATGTTGCAGGATATTCCATGATGCAGCTTGTTGAAACCTCTTTAGTCTCTGGTCACTTCGCAAACAAAACAAATAGAATATTTTTGGACATATTCAGTTGCAAATACTATGATGCCATCAAAGCGGTCGAATTCTCAAAAGAATTCTTTAAAGCAAAAGACGCCAGTTTTAGATGCATGATAAGACTGTAATCAGGCGCACACAATTTTTTGGGTTAGAACAAAATTGCTACCCAAACTGGACATGTTTTTTCTCTATATGTTATAATCTGGTTTGTTCATAGCATTTCAAGCAATCGATTTCACAATTGGATAAAACATATCCTTTGGAGGTTGGATTACAAATTGGACCTATTTTCCATGCTCCCTTTGAACCGCGTTTTCCTCTGTTTTTCCATACAAGGGTCTTCCCACAGATCATACATTTCCCGCCAGTTTTGTCCCACAATTCTTCTACAATGCCACTTGGAAACAACTTTTCTTCGTCATGAAATGTCCTCTCAAGTTCTAACTTCAGCAACTCTTCTGTCCCTCAAGTGAGAATTTCTCCATGTTTTAAATTAAGTTTTTTTGAAAAAAATTCTTTAGTATTTTGCTAAATCTTTTTTGCAACAAAAAAATTGTTAATATCGTAAACTTAATCCACTTTGTGTCTCTGATTGAATTAAAAGAAACGACTGCAGAAGTATAATCTAAACCCAAAAATGTTAAGGTGATTTGGTTATTTACCTTTTTGTGAGAGCTTTTGATGAAGTAATGTTTTCTGGGTTGAGTATGAGAATAAGGGATAATGTTAACAACCCATAATATAGTGATTCGGGTGCAATTTTGGTAAAATAATCAATCAACAAAATTGCTAAACTAGAAAGTTTTAATATAGTCACTTTATATCTTGCCTTAAGGAATTATGATTATCATGGCATCAACATCCGCTCCTAAACGAAAGAAACAGATAACATTACCTAAGCAGCCTGAAGTCAACATAGGAACCATAGGCCATGTAGACCACGGAAAAACAACCCTAGTGGAAGCCATAACAGGCGTCTGGGCAGCAAAACACAGCGAGGAACTAAGACGAGGCATCACCATAAAACTCGGTTACGCAGACGCGCCAGTCTTCAAGTGCCCAAACTGTGAGGAAATTCAAGCATACTCCTCAAACCCTGAATGCCCAAAATGCGGTTCTAAGGGAGAGTTTGTTAGAGCCATAAGTTTTGTTGACGCTCCTGGACACGAAGCCCTCATGGCAACCATGCTCTCTGGAGCAACAGTCATGGATGGAGCTATGCTAATAATCGCTGCAAACGAAAAGTGTCCCCAACCTCAAACAAGGGAACATCTGGCAGCTATTGAACTTGCTGGAATAACAAACATTGTTATCGTGCAGAACAAAATTGACATAGTTGACGAAAAACGAGCCTACGAAAGTTATAAAGAAATCGAAGCTTTCGTGAAAGGAACAGTGGCAGAAGGAAAACCCATCATTCCTGTTTCAGCTCAACATGGAGTAAATGTGGATGCGGTTCTTCAAGCTCTAGAAGAGAATATTCCTACGCCCCACCGTGACCCAGATGCGCCGCCCAGAATGTTTGTTCTCCGCTCATTTGATGTGAACAAGCCCGGTGCTTCAATTGATGAACTAAGGGGAGGAGTTATTGGCGGAAGCATCTCCCAAGGAAGATTCAAAGTTGGAGACAAAGTTGAATTTCGCCCAGGGATCAGGGTTGAAAAACAGGGTAGAACATTCTACGAATCCATCTTCACAGAAATCACAAGCCTAAGTGCAGGAGGAAAAGACGTTGAAGAAGCCCAAAGCGGAGGTTTAGTTGGCATAGGAACATACTTGGACCCATCACTGACTAAGGCAGATGGACTCACAGGAAATCTTGTAGGAAAACCTGATTTGCTTCCTCCAAGCCGGACCGAACTTATCCTGGGTACTACACTTTTGAAGCGGGCTATCGGAACCAAAGAGCTTGTGCAGGTTGACCCGATAATAAAGGGTGAGCGCCTCCTCCTTGATGTTGGAACAACCATAACCATCGGAATGGTCGAATCCTCAAAAAAGAACTCTGCTACTCTCAAGTTAGCTAGACCCATCTGTGCCGAAGAGGGCGCCAGAGCAGCCATAAGCAGAAAAATTGCAAACCGATGGCGCCTAATAGGATACGGAATAATATCCTAAATGAATTTACTGCTGAAGTTTATCCAAAAACTCTCTCTTCATGAATTTCGTGGGCGCGCTGTGCAATTTTCTTTTCAGTTTCTCTCCTTTTTTCTTTCAGGCGTTCTTTGTTTAGCTTCTTTTCAGCTCGCTTTATCTCAGCATTTTCTTTGATTTTTTCTGTCCTTGCTTCTGAAATTAGCTGGTTCAGTTTTTCCACAAGTTTCTCAGCGTTTTTTTTATGTTCGAACGGAAGGACAACATCCCGACGATGAGGAAGATTTACCGTGACTTTTCCGGTTTCGCCCAGATCCACAGAATCTATGTCACTTATGAGAATGTGCAACGGAACAAATACGCCCAGTATCTTGCCAACAGTTTCTTTTAGAACAGGTTTATGTTCTAGCGCTTCTTCAACTTCATTCTTGAAGCTTCCTTTCAAGTCTATTTTGAGCAATTCATCGGAGAGCTTGATTGTGAAATGAGGATTCTTTACTTCCAAAATTTTGATTTTTTCTGGCATTTTTGTTCCCTACTCATAGTGAACATACTAACAGATGAACTTTACCAGTTATAGTTAGCGCAAAAAAATTTTCTAATAATCTAGTGAGCTCTCTTTTTTCTATTGACGACAATCATTGTTAGTGTTACTATGATGAACGTCAGCAGAAGTACAATTGATGTTAATTCGGGGATTACAGTAGTTGAAAAGATTTCTATCGTGTGAGTACTGTGTTCGTATGTGAGGCTGAAAATGTAGTGTGTACCATTGAAGGTTTGGATGTAATCCATGTTCTCAACTAAAGGCACATCGTTTTTGAAGAGTGAAAAAGTTCCTGACATCAACTCAGAGGGAATAGTGATGTCACAGAAACCAATTGTTCCAGAAAGTCCGTCAACAGTAAAGCTGAGGCTAGCTTCTGCTTGACTGAAAGTCAGGTCTGAAATGGTTGAATTGCTGAAGGTCGAGATTAAGTACGTGTTTTCGTCAACAGTCACATTATGAAATAGTTCCACGGGACTAATCAGCGTCATTGTTACATCTATTGTTGCCAGTGTGATGACGGTTGTGCCGTCAATGTTCCGCACTTCAACTTTGCGGTCGCCGCCCCATGATTGAGGCACAACAAGTGTTTGCTGCCAAATTGAGCTGGTCACTGTGAAGTTAAGAAGCATTATGTAGTATGGTGGAGCGATGCTGTTCTCGAAGTATAGCGTTGTTTGTTGACCGATATAGGGGAGGAAGTTTATTCCAGTGACTGTGAAGGAGTCGCCGACATGTCCAGATGCTGGAGTCAGATAGATGTAGGTCCACATAAACACGTACACCGTGAAGTTATATTCAACTCCCGAGTTGTCGATTACCCTAAATAGGTAGTTCCCTGATTGAAGTGGCGGAACAGTTATGGATACGTTGGCGCCACCAGTCGCATTAAGAGATATTCCGCTTTTCAGTAGAGTCTCATTCAAGTATACGTCAGCACTGCCCATATATGGGAACCACTCAAGCGTGAGTCCGTAGGTTGTGCTAGTGTTTAGTGTCGGCGGTCCTCCACTGTAATCGCCTTCATGCGCCTTGAAGCCGGAGGAAGGCAGATAGACTTCTCGGCAGATTTGAATGAAAGAGAAAGTGGCTACTGCTGTGGCGGTGTCGTTTTGAATTACGTTGATGGTGACACTGCCTGTCTCTGTAGGTGCGCTGCCTGTTTTTCCTTTCAAGTCCAGTATATTTAAGGTGGCACTGAATCCTGTCCAGAGCCATCCAGCAGCGTTATTGATTGTGGAGCCGAGTAGCCCCAGAGCAGGCAGACCATCCTGAGTTATGTTATAAAGGGCTGTTGATGAAACAGCGTAGCCGCTGACAGTCACTGGAGTATCCGGAGCACCTGTAAGTGGAGTCGCACTGAAGCCTGCATTGAACCTTATTCGGTTAGTTGAAACGCCAATTTCTGATCCCAGTATGCTGTCCCTCGGGGTTACGTCTGCAATTTTTATCCAGTAATCAGCATCAGAACCTTGAACAAGAAGAGGAACTGAGCCGTTAATCCATCCGCCTCCTACCACATAAGTGTACGTTAAGCCTTCAATGTTGAATGGTGCAGGAATGGCGCTGCTGTCGAAGATGTAAGTGTGCGGAATAACTGTGTCAACCACATCACTTAGTAAAAATGGACCCGCATACCATCGGTCACCTTCGGCTGTGTTTACTTCTGAGCCTCCTTGGGTGGAAAGCCAAAGCCACACTTGAGCTCCAGTTATCGTCATGCCTGCCGTCGTTATGTTGACGTATGAGCCTGCATCAACCATCAGTGGGTCTGCTGTTGTATTGTCGAAATAGAGGATTGGTCTGTTGGTTATTGTCGAGAAACCAAAAGGAATCACTGCAGAGACTGTTGACATGGTGAGTATTGTTACAATAATCAGAGCTTTCTTCTGTTTACCATACATAATGCATCACTTATTAAACAATACAGAAATTACGAAATAAAAACAAAAAGCTTACGTAATATTCATAACTATAAAGCAGTGAGGACAAAAAGTGGCTGACGCAAAAAAGGAACAAATCAAAGTAATTCTGGATACAAATTTCTTCTTTGTTCCATCACAGTTTAATCTCGACATATTCGAAGAATTGGCAGAATTACTAAACCAAAGGTTCGAACCTATCCTTCTTTCCTCAATACACAAGGAACTACAGGGACTAACAAAATCGAGTTCTCTAAAGGAACAAAAACAAGCTCAGTTGGCACTCCGTTTAGCGGAGAAATGCCGCTCGGTCCCCACAGAAAAAGCTTCAGACGAGACCTATGACGATGTGATTGTCAGAGTTGCAGCAGCGTGGAAGGCTCCTGTTGCCACAAACGACAGGGAGCTTAGGAAAAGACTGCGAAAAGTTGGGGTACCTGTCATTTTTTTGAGGCAAAAACATCGTTTGGCGTTGGATGGCGCAGTATAGGCTTATAAATGGGTCTGTGTTTTATTTGGAAACGAAGGCTCAATATGTGCTTTCGCGTAAATATCGTCAATTTAAGATATGGGTGATAATTAGTGTTTAAACTTGTAACCCTTCAGGATGCTATTCGGATACCGCCGGAAAGGTTTGGAGAAGACATCGATAGTGTAGGTTATGAACAGCTGCAAATGAAGTATGATGGCATGGTAGATGAGGAACTTGGCTACGTTATAGCTGTTACACAAATCAAAGTTAACCCCTTCGGAAAAATCATCCCTGGAGACGGAGCAACCTTCCACAAAGTCGAATTTTCTCTACTCACATTCTTCCCAAAGATTCAAGAAGTCATCGAGGGAGAAGTTGTAGAAATTGCGGAATTCGGTGCCTTCATACGGATAGGCCCCGTTGACGCCCTCCTTCACGTATCACAGCTAATGGACGACTACATCTCCTATGATGAACGACAAGGAGTTCTTATGGGCAAAGAAACAAAGAGACAACTCAAGACTGGAGACCGTGTACGGGTTCGCATAACAGCAGTTTCTTTGGGTCGCAGTGGAGGCTCTGGAAAGATAGGTGTAACTGCCAGACAGCCGTTCCTTGGAAAGCTTGAGTGGATTCAAAAGGATGTGGAAAAGTCTGAAGGCGCTGATGCAGAAGCTGTAGGCGAAGCTAAACCAGAAGGAGAGCAAAAGAAATGACAGATAAAGCGTGCCGCGAATGCCACTTAATATCCGATGGCTCCATTTGTCCAGCATGCAATGCCAGCAACATGAGCGATGACTTCTCTGGCATAGTTGTAATCATTGACCCTGAGGGTTCGGCTATTGCCCGTGCCATGAAAGTTAAGGAGAAAGGGCACTACGCGCTTCGAGTAAGGTAGGTAACCAGAATTCGTCTCCTAACAGATGAATTACGTGAGGAATTGAAGAAGCCTCAGGGACTGCTGGTTGAAGGTCCCTTTCAGGATACGATGAATAGGCTGAAAGAGCTTGTTGAGATAGTCAAGCCTTCTTTGGTTGTTTCTGTTGGTGACATAGTTTCATCTCATATGCTTGAAGAGGGCATCTCTTTGGATGTTCTTTTAGTTGACAACAAGACTATGCGTAAACCAATCCAGCCCATAATTGTTGATGTTGACCAAACGTTTTATGCAAAAAATCCTCCAGGAACCATAACTGACGAGGCTTGGGCAACAATAAAGCAGGCTATTGCACAGAAGGGACGAACAAAAGTGATTATTGACGGCGAGGAAGACCTGCTTACCGTCGTAACTGTGCTGTCTGCGCCAGACAACGCCTTTGTGGTTTATGGCCAACCACAGGCGGGAATTGTTGTGGTTAAGGTTACCGAAGAAACAAAAGAAAAGATGCAAAGAATCATAGATTCGATGATTGATTCTTCGAAAAGCTAAAGTACAGCGAATGTGTCAAATCACCAAACTGCGGAAGTGTGTTAATGAAGCTTAAGATCGTCTCGAAAGAGAAGAACCCTCTACTTAAAAGAACAGAAGTAACATTTAGCATCGAGCATGACCAGACTGGAGGCACTCCAAGCCGCGCTGAAGTAAGGTCACAACTTGCAGCCCAACTAAATACGAAACTTGAGCTGGTTTATATTAAACATTTAGAAACAAAAACAGGCACAATGGTTGCTGTCGGCGAAGCTAATGCCTACGATTCGGCTGAACAAGCTAAACTCGTAGAACCAAAACACATAATCGCCAGAAATGCAGTTCCAGAAAAACCTGAAGAGCCTGAAACTCCAGAATCTAAGGAAGAAGCTCCAGAAGAATCAGCAACTGAAGAGGAGGAAAGTTAAGATGCCAAAAAATGAGGGCGGAAAAGCCAAAAAGAAACGAAGCGGAATAGCTTCATATTACCAAATTGAAGACGGCGCACTCAAGAGACTACGTCCGAGTTGTGAACGTTGTGGACCAGGATACTTCATGGCTGATCATGGTGACCGTTTCACTTGTGGACATTGCGGTTTAACTCGATACAAGCAGCAATCCTGAACTTTACCAAGTTTTAATAGTAAAGCTCGGAATACAAAGGGTTAGGTGGAAGATCTGAAAGATGCTTAATGTTAGAGTTTTTGTGCAAAATATTTCCGCAGAGAATTTCTGGGAGATAGGAAAGCCAATTCCGTCTGTTCAGATAGCCACCAATCTTAATGTTGTTGGAATCAAAAAATTAACTGAAGACATGCTAGAAGTTCCCTTTGTTTTCACAATAAACTATACTCCGGGCGTGGCTCAAATCAGCATGAAGGGAAAGAGTCACGTGATAGGATCAAAGGATGAACTTGAGCAGATTCTCAAAGAGCACAAAGAAAAGAAGCCTCCACCACCAGTTATTCTTCAGTCTATATCTAACATTGTTTTCTTAGAGTCAGTGCTAATTTGCCGAAGCCTAAACATTCCTCCACCCATTCCACTACCCAAAATAAATCCAGCCACACAACAGAAGAAACGCTCTGAACCAACCTACAGAGCCTAAACCCGCGGACTTTGCGGGCACAGCTCTCAATTTTTTAGAAAAACCTATTTTTCAACAATCTGGTGCTATTAGAATACTAATATGCTGTTTTTAGCGGTCACAGATGGGACACACAACATACGTGTACCCTTTCTCTCTGGCTATTTCTTTTCCCTTTACGATAACTTCTTCGCGGCTGTTTGAAAACCAGACTTCTCCAGTGTTGTTCTCTCGCGCTTTTGATGGCTTGATGCCCACTTTGCTAATTGGATCAGCCAACATGCAATCAACAGTGTGTAGCTTTACCTCTTTTTTTGGGCAGTCCACATAAACTAAGTAGCCGTTTGAAGTGTACAAATCAATCAGTTGCTTGTCAGTCATGATTTCGGTTAACATGATCAAACAACTCTCAATGTTAATGTTTTATTGGGTTGCTTCGGCAGTTTCTTTTGCGGATGGGGTTTCTGCTTCAGGCTTTGCCGCTTTTTTGCCTTTTGGTTTTTCAACAACTTTCATGTTGACTTGAACAATCGAATCTGTTATTACGTTGCCGCGAAGAGTTTTCCGTTTTCTTTCGCCTTTGTTAACGGGGTGAAAGCCTACGCCTTCACTTAGGATGGCGCCTACTCGAACTCCGCCGTGGATGTTCGGTCTTATCGGGAAGCCGTCCTTATCAGATCCTCCAGTTATCTTCAGTTTATATCCAGATAACTTAACAGCGGCTCCATCAATAACTTCCCCAAGTTTTCTGCCGATTAGGGGAACCGCTTGACTTTCTTCAACTTCTATGGATTGTGACTTTCCTGTTTCTGGGTCTGAAACTATTATCTTGAATTTAGCCAAGAGCTTCTTACTCCTAATTTCTTGTGACGCTAACTGAATGGGGAGCAGCTATTTATTAAGTATTACTAGGGGTTTACTTTGTTTTTCTGAAGAGTTTCTCGCCATCAATCTCGCAGTCCTACTCAGAACCAGAGTCTATGAGCTTTTTTGCCTCTTACCTGAATTTCAGAATCTGCAGTCATCATGTGATGGAGCATTTCGGCGAATGTTTCATTGTTCTGTAAGTCAGAACTACTAGCCTTAAAAATGGAGATTGAAGCTCTATCCGTGCGTTCATTAAACTACTTTATTTCAATTTTTGATTACAACAAGTTGCCGTCCAGATTTATTGCCTCTAAAATTGATAATTTCTGCTCTTTTTACCAACGGCATATTTCCTACAACATATGATGGAACATTATCTAACAATTCGGTTAGATTTGATTTATTTACTGCGAATGTCTCAGTGACTTCTTTGGCTGTAAGCAATTCCTTTTTTACCATGTTGGAGTTGAGTTCTGGGATTTGGAAAAGATTCCATCTTTGGTGAGGATTAACAATATTACGTGCCGAGTTGTAATAGTCATTAATCACTTTCTTCAGATGTTTTTTCTTCCGATAATCCTTGTATTTAGAGTTCACAGACCACTCTTTGAGCTTTATTCTGATGCTTAGAATCCCGTTCTTTATCTTAGAAACAAATCCTGAGATTAACACTTTTTGCGTCTGTAAGTTCTCCTTCTCTTCAACAAGGATTGTGATTTTGTCAACTACTTTTTCTTCAGCAGCCTGCATCATAACTTGATAATTTGAAAATTCCTTACTCAATCTGTTTTCTAAGATTACACATTTCTTTGGACTTAGAACTGCTTTCGTGACTACATAGCTTGCTCTTAATGCAAGATTCAAGTCTACTGCAGGCTTTGCAAAACTCTTTGATTGTTCATGCCCCGACAATGTTGCCAAGTATAATGTATTATCTCTGCCCAGAGTGTTCTTAGAAAGTTCTTGGGCAAGCCTAAGACATCTTTTTTTCTCCCCCGCCTTATCTTTCAGACAAATGTTAATTGTTCTTATGAGGTCAGAAGCAAAATATGAGTTGTCGATGCTTTCTTCCCAACTGTGATGCTTTGGATAAAAGGAAGCAAAGGAAGTGTGGGAATCTTGGATATAGTGAAGAGCCACTCCAAGATTAAAGAAGGCGTCTGGACAATGATCTTGCAAGAAGCATTTTCTTGCTTTCATTATGTATTGCTTAATTTTATCTGATTTTCCATAGTGATGAGGATAATCCTTCCATTGGTCAGGGGCTATTATTCCATCTCTGAACTTTTGTTTAACTTGAGGCGATAAATCAATTTCAAGTCTTTCAAGAACCTCGAAGCTGATTCTAAGATGAGTCCTCCAAAGCATAAGCTTACCACACCATATGCTGTTTTCTAGTTAATACACTAAATAATATATTAAATGTTACGATACAATACACAGCTATTTTGATGCAATAAATGACAAACAAAACAATTAAGGTTAGCATCTTCACAGATTTTATAGTGTCGCCAATACGTACATAATGCTTCTGTGAACTCGTGAGGAAAGAAAAACGCAGACACCCACAAAAGATTCTGTCTAATATACAACATATATAGGACGTTTCAATTTACGATATAGTGTCATTGTTAAGTGTGTGCACCAAAGAATCATAAAAGCTCGAATCTTCAGTTTTGTAGCCGTAAAGGCAATGAGAATAAATTTCTTCAATGAGTAAACATAATTTAGATTTGGAAAAAAATGGATTATATAGAAGGGTTTGGATTAATTGCAACTGCTATGGGCGGGGTAGCACTTTTTCCTCAAGTTTTAATGTTTCTAAAAACAAAATCTACAAAAAAATTTCTCATGAAATGTGTTTGTTATTGATGGGTAGCATTCTTTTATTGCCTGTTTATATTGTTCTATTAAATAACATAGTCCTCATAATAGCCAATTTTTTTGGTTTAAAGGCATAAAACACAAAATTGGAAAACCTCTTATATATCCACAAAACATGGTACACATTACTTGAGGGAGTTTAGATGTTAAGCACCGAACTACACTCCTCAAAAAACTCCGTGATTGTTTATTGTTTAGCTACGCAGTTGGAAAAAGAAATCCCTGACGTAGACATTTATGGTGCAGAAAAAAAACTTCTAGACTTCGCTTACCATGACCTAGAAACCTGCATAAGACTGAAATGGCGGAGCATAAACTCTGAAGACATAGAAGAAGCACTAAACGATGAAGACAACCAAGAAGAGATAAAGGCATTCGTGAAAGTGTGGACAAAACAGTGGCTAGAAAAATGGAGAGAACGCGTCACCCTCTGCCAAAAGATGCCCCGATTCTCACTACAACATATAAAGGCAAAACGAAAAGCCACAAAACTTTTTCAACAGATGGAAAACGGACAAGAACTCAAGGATTTTGTTGTCCAGAAGCTCATTAATCAGGGTGAAGTTTGCATGCCCGAGCTTATAGCAGAAAATTTAGTTATCGAGCAAATTGCCTTTACACTGAAAGCACAGGGTGGAACCTCGTCAACTGACAATTATGCTTTGAAGCCATGGCAAATCTTTTGTGATGTGTTGCCTCAGTTAAAGAGTTTGGCACAAAGGAAAACGCCCATAATTCACATGAAGTTGATGACAGGCAGTGAGCCATAGGATTTCTTTTCTGAAGTACAGTTTACGTAAACTCTTGTAGGGCAGATGTTATGTCCACGTTTTCTGTGGGCACTTTTGTTGGTGGCTCCTTTGTTGCCTGTGGAATGCTGTCTTGGTATGTGGGGCGCTCTTTGTTGTAGAATATTCCGATAGGTATTCTGTCTCCCCACTCAAACGCCTTTTCTAGGGCGTTATTTCGGTCAGTAAAGTCATGTCCTTCATCTTCGAGTTTGTATACTCTCTGGCTAAACCAATCATACGTGTTCAAGTAATTGAAAGAAACACAGGGTTGAAAAACATCAACGTAAGCGAAGCCCCGATGCTTAATTGCCTCCACCATCAACTTTTTCAGGTGAAACATATCACCTGAAAAGCCCCTAGCCACAAAGCTGCTGTTGCTGACCAAAGCATGAGCCACAGGATTCAGCATAGGAGGTATAACGCCAAAGGGTGTAGATTTTGATTTGAATCCCTGCTGGGCAGTAGACGTTGCCTGCCCCGTGGTTAAGCCAAGAACCATGTTGTCGTGCACAATCAGAGTCATATCTATGTTGTTTCTTATGGCATGAGCAAAATGTCCCCATCCCTCATTGTATTGGTCTGCGTCTCCAGCGAAACCAATTACTGTTAGGTTTGGGTTTGCGAGTTTGATGCCCTGTGCTGTGGGTAATACTCTGCCGTGGATGCCATGGAAGCCATTTACATTCACGTAGTTGACTATTTTGCCGTGGCAGCCTATACCTGACACCATCACAGTTTCTTCTCTTTGAAGTCCCAGTTCTATCAAGGCTTTTTTGAATGCCATCAAGATTCCAAAGTTTCCACATCCGGGACACCACGTGTTTGTTTTTGGCGTCTTTAAGTCATCTAAAGTCACCATCCTTAGAGCAGCTCCTTTATTTTACTGGCAAGGGCTTCCGGGTTGAAGGGTCTCCCGTCATACTTTAGAATTGTATGGTCTACTTTTGTAAGAAGATGTTCCTTTATCAGGCTGGACAACTGAGAGGTCACGTTGTTCTCTACAATAATTGTTTTTTTGGCTGACTCAATTACTTTCTTGACTTTGGCGGCTGGAAAAGGAGACAAATACAGGACCTGCAGATAGTTAATTTTGACGCCCTCTTTGTCTAGATTTTTCATGGCTTCCCTTATGGGTCCTTTTGTTGAACCCCACGCCAAAACTGTTGCATCTGTCTCTTCTAAACCATAAAATTTGACGGCCTCAATGTTTTCCAGCTCTTTCGCTAGTGCATCCAGTTTCCTGAACCGTTTATCTGCCATTTCTTTTGCCAAGACCGGGTCTTCGGTTGTGTACCCCAATTCATCATGTTCGTCCGCGTTGGTTCTAACTATGGCGCCTTTCATTCCGGGCACAGCTCTGGGAGAAACACCGTTTTCTGTCAACTTGTGCCGTCTGTATTCCTCCGTTCCCCCATATTCTGTTATGATGTTTCCTCGGTCAATTCTGATTGTGTTCTGGTCAAAAAGCTCAGCTGTTCCATGACTCTCTGCTAGATACTTGTCTGATACAATTATCACTGGAATCTGAAATTTTTCTGCTAAATTGAAAGCTTCTATTGTCATGCAGAAGCACTCCTCAACGTTTCCGGGAGCAATGACTATTCGGGGGAACTCTCCTTGAGAAGCGTGGATGGCAAACCTGAGATCTCCCTGCGCTGTGTACGTTGGCAGTCCTGTGCTTGGTCCAGGTCTCTGAACCAAAACTATCACAGGAGAAGTTTCAGTCATTCCTGCCATGCCCAGCCCCTCGGACATGAGACAGAATCCTCCTCCAGATGTAGCTGTCATTGCTCTGGCTCCAGCATAAGAAGCGCCGATGACCATATTGACTGCTGCTATTTCACTTTCTGTCTGTATTACTTCCATCTTGTATTCTCTGTCTAGGGGTGCCAAAAAATGAAGTATGGATGTGGCTGGCGTCATAGGATATGCCGCGTATAGTTTGCAGCCTGCGTTTATGGCGCCTAAGCCTATCGCGTCGTTTCCTGTGAGGAACATTCTTTTTTTACCTGCTGAGGCTGTTTTTTTGAGGCAGTATCCAAAATTGCTGTAGTGTTCTTTGACATAGCTGTGTCCTTGTTTTGCTGCTTCTATATTTTGTTCAGCAGTTTTCTGCTTGAAGGTGTCAAGTAGTACTTGGTTCAGAAGTTCTTGGTCATACTCTAGGAGAGCTACTGCTGCACCTAAAGCCACGGTGTTTTCCATGATTGCTGATCCTTTAAGCTCCTTGACTATCTTGGCTAAAGGCACCGGATAGAGTGTTAAGTCGTCTCTTTCCAGTTCTTCTGTGGATACGTTGATTTGGTCTTCGTCATAGATTATTCCAGCGCCAGAGACAAGCTCGTTCTTGTGGAGGAGAATTGTTTCCTTGTTCAGCGCTATCATCAAGTCTATGGTGTCTGCTTGGGAGTAGACCATTTCCTCTTCGGCTCTCACTGTGTAGAAGTTGTGCCCTCCCCTGATGAGAGACTGGTAGTCGTTGGCTCCGAAGACGCAGAGTCCTCCTCTTAGGCAGGTTTTGGCGAAGAGAAAACCTGAACGACTTATTCCTGCTCCAGCTTCTCCGCCAACCAGCAATGAAATCTTGTTAATAGTCAAGACGGCTCGCCTAAGCTAGATGGTTTTCTCGTTGGTTTCTAAGTTTATGATGTGTATGGCGTTGAAAGGGCAAGCTTCAGCTGCTTGCTTGTGGCAGCTCAGTTCGTCCAGTTCTACGGCTTCTCCGCTGGAGACCTTTTTTGCGCCTTCAACGTGAGATTTTCCATCTTCGTCTGAGAGGTTAAACTTGGAGCATAACTCAACACAGGCTCCAAAACCCTGACATACATTATAGTTTATCTCCACTCTAAATTTAGCCAATAAAAAACACCTTGATTTAGTACACAGTATGCTTCACAGGCTATATCATTTACTCTTTCGACCAGCTTCATCATTTGAAAGTTTAAGTGCACTGTTTGCGTGTATTATGGGTGGGGGATTCTGTGATGATTGAAGCAATGTTTTACGAAAAAATAGACAATTGTTTAGTTAACTGCAATCTATGCAGCCACCGTTGCAGCAAAATTGCTGATTCTAAACGTGGAATCTGTGGCGTCAGAGAGAATAGAAACGGCACTCTATACAGTCTCGTTTACGGCAAGCCTGTGGCTAGATCAGTAGATCCTATCGAGAAGAAGCCGCTGTTCAATTTTCTTCCTAGCTCCAGCGCATACAGTGTAGCTACCGTGGGCTGCAACTTCAGATGCGACAACTGCCAAAACTATGATATTTCTCAGTTGCCTCGTGTGCGGGGAACAATAGTTGGGGAGGAAGTGTTTCCTGAGGAGATTGTTTTGGCAGCTAAACTTAACAACTGCAAGAGCATAGCCTACACTTACAGTGAACCCACCATATTCTTTGAGTATGCCCTTGACATTGCCAAGCTAGCCCATAAAGAGGGACTCAAGAACGTTTTTGTGACCAACGGCTACATCACCCCCGAGGCACTACAAGAGATTGCCCCATACTTGGATGCCGCCAACATAGACCTGAAAAGCTTCAGTGACGATTTTTACAGAAACCACTGCAAAGCGCGACTAGAACCTGTACTGAAATCGATTAAAATACACAAAAGTTTGGGAATCTGGATTGAAATAACCACACTGATTATCCCAGCACTAAACGATTCAGAGAAAGAACTACGGAAGATTGCGGAGTTCATCAAAGAAGTGGGCAAAGAAATTCCATGGCACATCACCCAGTTCCATCCTACATACAAACTCATTGACAAGCCCATAACACCCGTCACTACATTACGAAAAGCCAGACAAATCGGAATCGATGTGGGACTAAGATACGTCTATGAAGGAAACGTGCTTGGAGAAAACGGAGAAAACACCTACTGCCCCAAATGCCAGAAAATGCTTATTTACAGACGCGGCTACCAAATCCTCGAAAATAACATCAAAAACTCCAAATGCCCACACTGTGGAACAAAAATCGATGGAATATATAATAAATAACTAAACCGTTTTGTACGTAAACGCACTAGAAACATAACAACATAAACACTCCAAGTAAAGATAATCCGTGGCGAAGAGCTCACAGAAAAGAAAAATGAAACGCTGTTCACACAGGTTTCCCGTCTTAGATAATGTGTGGAAATCATGTGCGCTCTTCAGACCCTACTTCTGCGTATAAGTAATCTCATAAGCCCAGAGAGTCTATGAGGAAAGTGAGTCCGAAGTAGATTAGGACTGCTCCAAAAACAGCCATCAATACGCGGTACCATCTGAACTGCAAAATTTTGGCGCCCTTTTTTGCTAAGCCCGCAATGAGAGTAAGCCATGCGTAGTCTACCCAAACGTGGCAGATATACATAAAAACTACACCTGCTAAGCCTGCAAACTCCAGAGAAATAAAAATCAGGTTCGCGCCGACAGTGAGCCACCAGACAATGAAGTATGGATTTAAGCCCGTCAGCGCTAGTCCCATCAGAAAAAGCTTTCTTGTAGTTTTTTGCTCAGTTGTTGTTTCTTCTGCCTTGTAAGATAAAGAACCACGCATCTGCATAGCGCCGAAGACTATGAGGGCTGCTCCTCCTGCCACTCCCACAACAAGCATGACTTCGGGCACGTTTGCGACGCTTAGGAGACCCAGAGCTAACAGCATTACTAGACCGAACTCGACTATGCAGTGGGATATTGAGAAGAGTATGCCACTTTTGGTTCCTGATTTTGCGCCATGAGAGACTGTTACAAAGAATAGTGGTCCAGGGGCTAGGGCGCCTGAAATGCTTAGGATGCTGACTGTGATAGCGAAGTTCAGTATGTCCATGAAGTTAGAAAATGGGGACCTGTATAATGAATCTTCTGGGTGGTGCTGTAGTTTTGCCTTTTTGGTTGTTTGCGTATTTGTGTTGAACAGAAATACGAAAAGGTTTATTACATATTAAGATTTAATATATAGATTGGGGATAACAATTCTAATAAAAATACGATGCGACCAACAAAACGAAAACGAAAAAGAAACCACAGAACCCCAAACACCAATAGACCCTCCAGCCAACCTAAACAAATCAGAAGCTAGTAACTCCTTAATAACCAAGAATAATCTTAACCTCCAAATATCAACCCCCACCCCCAAGGAAACAACCAATAAATCCCACGAAAAAGACGCGACAAAATGCGTCCACTATTTCGGTTATGTTTCAAGCGGAGTCAAAATTCCAGAAGAGTGCCTAACCTGTTCAAAACTGCTAAGGTGCTTAACCAGCAAAGACGGAATCGAAGAGGATGAATAAATGGAGGTAGAAACATGAAGGCATCGGCTATCTTCTTTGCCTTTTTTCTGCTGTTCACTTCAGCAGCAATAGCTTTACCGATTCCGTTATTCCCTGGAAACATGGTTTCCACACTTGTCGGGTTCCCCGCTTCCGAATATATAGTTTATTCTGAGGCCTTAGCAAACGGGATGACCTACGCTTTTGTTACATGGATGGTGTTTTCTTTGCTTGCCAGAAAACTAGACAACTCCACTTCAATGGAACAGAAAAGGCGCCCCAGTGAAAAGAGGGGTCTGTCAGCCTATTAGTCTTCATCCCCGTTAAGGTCGGTCTGGGACGGCAACATCATCCCCCGTAAAAACAAACGGTCCCTTACAGATAAAATCTTTTCTAACGAGTTTAAGCTGTGGCTATATATGCGCCTACTAGGGTTCCGTCGATGTCATAGAAAGCTACTGAATATTTGCTTCCTGCAGTTACTGTGTGGGTTATTGTGAATGTTTCAGACTCGCCTGGGTCTATAGTGTCTGTTTCAGATGACCATGAGCTAGTAAGTTCGCCGTTCACTCTTACATTTCTGACAGTAAAATAGGACGTGCCTGAATTAGTAACATGGACAGTTATGTTACCTGGTTCACCATAAGCGAAATCTACGCTTATGATCGCTAGCTCACTTGTTGAGTCCATGAAGCCAATGGTTAATGAACCCATCCACGCCGCCACAGCAATAGAAACCGCCACCGTTACAGCAATAAGGATAATAGCTGCAACAACAGGACTGAGGGCTTTTTTGTTCTTAAAAAATTTTTTCATTTTTTGTATTTCCTTCCTCGGTATTTATGGATGGTTTTCAAACCCAATTTACATAGTAATTATTACGACATAATATACTAAATATAAGTTACTAAATAAAAATCAGTACC
>Ga0272441_10005813_pt1 | contig 21136 bp, 18 predicted proteins | sample SSMProp6N_FD_193582 | JGI IMG/M metagenome (GOLD analysis project Ga0272441, IMG submission 193582) | Marine sediment archaeal communities from Little Sippewissett salt marsh, Falmouth, MA, United States - SSM-Prop-6N | ecosystem: Environmental > Aquatic > Marine > Wetlands > Sediment ...
CCTTTGGGTAAGCCAGTGCTCCCCGACGTATAGATAATCGTCGCGGTTTCATCTGCCGGACATTCTAAAGGTTCGGTCAGCGGGGGATGACTGGCAATGATGTTGTCCCACTGTTGGTGATTGTTTTCTGGTGCCAACGGAAACGCCACGGTTTTTATACCGGCTGGTACGCCCTTTTTCATATCGTCCCAAACGGGATCGAGTTTGCCGACAAAAAGCAGTTTGGCTTCAGAATGCTCAAGGGTGTATTTTACAATTTCAGCTGTGAGTATTGGATAGATCGGCACGCTGACATGTCCCGCCATCCAGATGGCCATATCAGCCATCAGCCAGTAGGCACAGTTTTTTGAACACAGGGCAATGCTGCTTCGCTCGGGCAGATCGAGACTTTTGAGGTAGGAAGCCATCTTCCGGGCTTCGCCAACGGCCTCTGCCCATGTCCAGGTTTTAATGTTAGCGTCACCACCACCCATGGGTTGGGTAAAACACGTACGATCGGCACCGGCTGTTTCCCAGTAGGTGGCGCATTCCAGCAGATTTTTGCATTCCGCAGTGGAATTCATATCCTACCTCCTTTTGCTTTGTTCTGAGCTAACAGTGCTAAAAAACCAGATTAGATGCGAAACTATGAGGTTGTCCCCATCTCCTTTTTTAGAACTTCTATTTCTTCTCTGTTAATGCGTCGCGCAGGGACGCCTACCCCAAACCTCACCATTGCCTACACGACTTCCTGGTATGAGAACTGAGTGCGCTAATATTGTAGCGTCCGGGCCTATTCGAACATCACCCATAATCGTTGCAGCAAGACCTATGGTCGCTCTTTCACCTACAATCACCGGTTCAACGACAAGATTGCCGTGGCCACCATAGTGTGCGAATATTCGGACGCTAAGTATGAAACATCAATTCGAATCGGTTGAACAATCAGCCGTCGGTGGCAGGCACAGGGTTTCGCTAAAATCGCAGTGATCTTAGAGAAGGAATGGGAACATAAACAATCACTATTACTTATGAATAGAATGGATCTGACTCCAAGGTCAAGGGTCAAATTAAGATCAGAATAATGAAAGGCATTGATGGTACATACACTGTATATTGGTGCGCCACGAGGGCGTAAGATGCCAGCGGGTGCAGGTCCCGCCCGGGAAATTGTCGGTTCATCCCGGTAGCTACCCAGACAGTGGGCTGGAGAGATCCTCCTGCTGAAGCTCTGGGGAAATATCTAAGCCGAAAGGGCTGCAGCAACCTGGCAGGCCGTAACCGACCCACCTGTTCCGGTCCACCGGGGTAATGGGGACAGCATGTCAGGAAGGTATCTTGGGTAACGTGGGAGACCCGTCCCGGATGCAGGGATTGCGACCTGCAACAACATGTTAGGTGTTTGGTCCGGGCGGGAGTCGGAGAGGGTCATAGTACCGGTGATGCCGAGTAATGCCGGTGGAGGAAAGGACCCTTGCTTCTGGCGTGCTTTTGAAGGAAACGAGAAGCGTTGATTGGCCTTCGGGTCTACTAAACACCAGATAGCTTCGGACTTTCCAGAGAAAGCTTTTCCGTAAGGCGAAGGCGCGGTGGCATTTGATGCATCCGCGAGGCATCCAACGAGAAATGCCTCCTGCCGTGTGCCTTATGGTGAAGCCAGTCGGAAAGCCGGATGCGTTATGTTGCGGTTTGATGAGCGGGGATGGGAAACGGGGCTTCATACTACCGCGCCCATCCTCGACTCTACTGGCAGCTGAATTTCCAGTCCATTGCTGATTACATTGGGAAAAAGAATCTATCATAGAAATCTGGAGACCTGAGATTTATTGAGAGATTCTCAGTTTTCAACTCGCCAGAATTATAATTGATATGCTTTGGTTATCTCCACTGATGCCAAACAACCCTTCCATCTATGACGATTTAATTCATGATTGTAATCATCTAAGGTACTCACTCATCCACATAACGAGGATACGTTTTTTTCGCCTGTACGGAATCTGAAAGGTCAATTTCAAGGGTTAAAAAAGGCTGTTTAGCTGAGGTCGTTCCTAAAACCCTACCTTGATCAGGTTCGATTATCCAGCCGTGGCCACCCCATGCATGACCCCGTGCGTCTATACCGCTGCGATTAGAAGACAGGCAAAACGCACCACTCATAACGGCCGCTGCTCGGCCGCCCATTATCCATTTTTCGGTGGTTGCGGCCGCTGTAGAACGGGGACAAATAATCAACTGCGCTCCCTGACGGCCATAGGTGCGGGCATGCTCGGTAAACCACAGTTCGGTACAGATTAAAAAACCCATTGTACCGTGTACGGTTTCAGTTGCCTCAAAACGCTTTTCCCCCCGTTCATACCACGTTGCCTCCCAAAAATCCGGTTCATCTGGCAGGTAATATTTATAATGCGTTGCCTGATAACCACGTTCAGCTTGCCATGCAAACGCTTCATTCAGACTCCGCTCATCCCTTGTTACCGGCCGTGAGCCCAATACCGTTGCTCTATCAAGCTCTGCCAGTCGAGGTAACCATTCATCGTGCAAAGCGACCGCATTGGCCCACACGGCCGGGTCAAAATCACGAATCGCCGCCACCCAAGGCGCAAAGGGCATTTCCGGTAACACTACCACATCACTTTGATGCTTGCCCACATGCGTCACAAGCGTTTGCCACGCAGCCATGAATAGCTCAGGCTCATTTGGTAATTCACATACGGTCGCTATGACTTTTTCTTTTTTCATAACCCTATCTGAACTTGACATATTTGATGTTTCATTTTGGTTTTATATCCTCAGGCTCAATAAGCTTTCAATTGATTCGATAACGGTGGATACGGCACGATACCTGGTACCTGCATTAGGTTTGAGCGGCTTTCGTATCCTCTGCCAGGGGCAGGGTAAAGCCGATGTGAATGGTGCCATCCGTCAGGTCGGCATGAACCTTTCCCCCATGGGCTTCCACGAGTTCTTTGACGATGGACAGGCCGATGCCGGCGCCGCCATGGTGGCGGGACCGGGATTTCTCCCCGCGGTAAAAGCGTTCGAAAAGATAGGGCAGATCCTCGGGGAGAACGTCGCCGGCGACGTTGGAAAAATCTATTTTAACCGTCCCGGTATCGTCCTCGATAGTGATGTTTACAACCGTTCCCTGTGGTGCATATTGAACGGCATTGTCGGTGAGGTTTCGCAGGACGCGGGCCAGACGGTCCCGGTCGGCCTGAATGGTTGGCGGCGATGCAAAGGCATGCAGGCTTACGGTCAGCGATTGGTTGGTTAACGCCGGCGTAAAGGTGGCCACGATGTTTTCCACCATCGTTTTCAGATCGACGGCGGTCAATTGAAGTTGGCTGCCGGCAGCGTCGGCCCGGGCCAGGGCCAGTACGTCTTCCACCAGTTGAACCAGCCGCAGGGTTTCGTCCTGGAGCAGGGAGAGCGTTTCGGGTGCCGGCGGCAGCACGCCGTCGTTGAGTGCCTCCAGGTATCCCCGAATATTGGTCAGCGGGGTGCGTAACTCATGGGCCACATCGATCATCAGGGAGCGGCGCAGGTGTTCGATCTTTTCCAGGTTTTCCGCCATGCGATTGAAGGCCCGGGCCAGCCGTCCGACTTCGTCTGCAGTGGCCACGGGCACCCGGGCCGAAAACTCGCCGGCGGCAATTTCACCGGTGACGGTGGTCATGCGGGTCAGCGGGCCCAGAATCCGCCGATTCATCACATAGCTGAGCACGACAGCCAAACAGATAGCCCCCGCAAAGGCCCAGATCAGGTAACGGTGAATGGAGTCCACAAACATGGCGTGGGCGGGTTCGGGGGAGATATGGTATTTTTCCATGAGGGTGACGAAGTAGCCGGCGGCTAACGTATCAATGGCCAGCCAGACCACCACCACGGTAAATCCCACGACGATGAGGTTGACCGCGATGAGCTTGATGATCAAGAATCGTTTCAACGTGCTTTTCCCCTCATTGTGGCTGCCGGTCCGCAAACCGGTAGCCGATGCCGCGAACGGTGATGATGTATTGCGGCTCGGCGGGTGTCGGTTCGATTTTCTGGCGCAGTTTGCCGATGTGAACGTCCACCACCCGGTCGATGACCACCGCCTCGCCCATGGGATAGAGGCGGTCCAGCAGTTCGTCTCGGTTGAAGATACGCCCCGGGGAATCCATGAGTGCCACCATCAGTGCATACTCATGCGGCGTGAGAGAAACCGGTTGTTTGTTTACGGAAAGCCGACGCTTTTCCAGGTCCAGGCAGATCGGTCCGTGGATCAGCCTTCTCTTCCCTTCGCCTGGCGCAGGCGACGTGCGACGCAGCACGGCCTTGACCCGGGCCACCAGTTCCCGGGGGCTGAAGGGTTTGACCACATAGTCGTCGGCGCCCAAGGTGAGTCCGGCTACCCGGTCGATCTCTTCGCCCCGGGCCGTGAGCATGATTACCGGCACTTCAGAGGTTCGCCGCAACCGGCGGCACACCTCCCAGCCGTCCACCTTCGGAATCATCAGATCGAGAATCACCAGGTCAGGATTGTGTTTGCCGGCCAGATCCAGGGCCGTTTCGCCGTCTCCGGCGGTCACCGCTGAAAAGCCTTCACGCTCCAGATACAAGGCGATCAGGGATGACGTGTTTTCGTCATCTTCGACGATCAGGATGGTTTTGTTGTCGGTCGGTGTCATGGCACCCTGCAGGTTATTAATTTCTTCCTTCACCGTTCTGCGGTTTCTTGTTCGACATTGGATATTCTCTTTTTCATCCTGTAGCGCAGGTTGCGATGTAACCTTAATTCCGTGACCCTAGCTCCCTGTGCCGAAAGCAGGACACCAGGTGGTCGTTAACCATTCCCGCGGCCTGTAAAAATGAGTAGCAGATGGTGCTGCCTACAAAGCTGAAGCCCTGCTGCTTGAGTGCCCGGCTGACCGTGTCGGACAAGTCGGTTCTGGCCGGCACCGCTTCTGCGGTTTTCCAGCTGTTATGGATCACCCGGCCCTCGGTGAACGTCCAGATGTAATCGTCGAAGCGGCCATGGGTTTCCTGCAGGCGTAAAAAGGCCTGGGCATTCTTGACAGCGGCCCGGATCTTGAGCCGGTTGCGGATGATGGCCGGGTTGGCCATGGCCCCGGCCATGTCTTTTTCAGACATCCCGGCCACCCGAAGTGGGTCGAAGCCATAGAAAACCTCGTGGAAGGCATCCCGCTTGTGCAGCACCGTTTTCCATGATAAGCCGGCCTGAAAGGCATCCAGGACGATGTATTCGAACCATTTGCGGTCGTCGTGAACGGGTACACCCCACTCCTCGTCGTGGTAGGACACCATCAGCGGATCTTCGCCGGGCCACCCGCAACGGTGGCGTTGGAAATCTATCATGCAATGCCTTTCTTTGTCATGGGTTATCGCGGCGGCACATCCAGTGGCAGCCACAGGACAAGATCGGTCTGCCGGTCATTGCCCAACACGAAGGGCTGGGTCCCCACCTGCACAAATCCCCATTGGCTGTAAAACCGGATCGCCCGGATATTTTTGCCCCAGACCCCCAGCCAGATGCCGTCGTATCGTCGCCGGGTCGCTTCCTCGATGCATGCGGTCATCAGTGCTGCCCCCACACCGCTACCGATCGACCGTTTGCGGGCATACAGGCGCGAAAGCTGGATGGGCTTTTTTGCCTTGATACAAGGCGGTGCCAATACTTCCACGAGCCGGGCGTACCCTACTGGCTTACCCCCGGTTTCCGCGATCAGAAATCGCGATGACGGCTCAGTCAATTCCGCTGCCTGGATGCTCGGGCTGAATGCTTTTTCCAGGTAGGCGGCCATGTCTTCCGGGCGGTTGTCAGCAGCGAAACTGTCGACAAAGGTCTCCCTGGCCAGTGATGCAATGCGTTCATGGTCTTCGACCCCTGCCTGTCGGATAGTAATATGCATGCGCTGCATGGTCACCGTTCCCGGGCGTGAAAGGGTATTGGTGTCCATCGTCCTTTCGTTTGAGTTGCCTTTTTTGTCTTTTTCAGGGGGGAAACCAAGATCAACATTTATTATACTATATCACACTCAAGTTTCAGGGAAAATGGTCGAACTAAAGTTTGACCCCTGAACCCTGTGAGGCAAAGAAATGATTTTTAATGGAGATTTGAGTAAGTATCATCCGGCCGATGCCATCATGTTTCTATCCCAGTTGAACCTGAACGGGATCTTTTCCATTGCCGAAAACCAACGCCTGATTACACTCAGTTTCAAAAACGGTTTCATCATCGATGCCCATTCCGCCAACGGTGACGCCAAGATACTCCAGAGCTTGATTTTCAACCGCCGGGTGACTGCTGATGATGTCAAGCGAATCCGCCAGATCCGAATGGAAACGGCGATGCCGATTCGTTCGATTCTTACGCAGATCGACCTGTTTCCCCTTTCGTCTATTGAGGAAATCCTGCTGACCGGCATGAAAGAGGTGCTGCTGGAGATGTTTCTGCTCGATGAGGGTGCCTTTAATTTCACGGATACACCGGTCGAAGCCGACGGTGCTGAAACGAAACTGGATGCCCGGATGCTGGCCCTTTCCATTGCCGTCCAGTCCGATGAATACCGCGACTTCCTAAAGGGAATCATTTCGCTTGATCGAGAATTCTCAATTCCCGCCAATGACCTTCAGACCGACAAACTACCCACCGAGGAGCAGGTGGTCCTTCGACTGATGTCCACCAGCCGGACGCTTCGACAGGTTCTCGAAAAATCGCCTTTCGACAGCGGTACCGTGATAGCGATCATCAAGGACCGCATGGAAAAGGGCACGATAACCCTCCTTCCGGTCGATGCGACTGACCCGCCGGCGTCATCGGTATCCAGCGGGGACCCCTTGTTCGGCGCGTTTCGCCAGGCCCTGAAAAAGATGATGCTGAGCGACGATCCATTAAAGCACATCGAGGCCCTGGCGGCATTCTGCAAGGGCTTTTACAAGGGCATCCTGATTCTCACCGCCAAAGACGGCCAGGTCGTGCACTGTAAAAAGCTGCGCAGGGTCAACGGACACGGTCTCGACCAGACGTCCCTAAAGGGTCGCTTAGGGGCACTGGACGAAGACCTCGTTTTGTCTGCCGTTCATCGTTCCGGCGTCGCTTTTTTCGGGAACCAGTTTCCATCGAATCTGTTGGACAAGCTGTCCGATGCACCCACATCCGGCGAATGTGCACTGATTCCGGTTGTCAACAAGGGGCAGGTGGCGGTCTTTATCTATGTTTTCAGCGAAAACGGCTATGCGGGCCTGTCCCCCCAGCACTATCTGGAGCTTCTTTCCTGGATGGTCACACCCCGAAAAAAAAACATGACTGCCATGCCTGCGCAATCCACAACAGTTGCACAACCGGATATCGAAGGAAGGCCATCCTTGTCCGGCTCGCTCAGCCCGGCAGCGCTGGTGTCCAAGATTGACGAGTTGCCGCCCCTTCCCACGCTGGTGACACGTGCGCTCGACATGCTCTCGGATCCTGGCGTGGATATCAAAGCGGTCGAAAAAGTGATCGGCATGGATCAATCCCTCGTTTCCAAACTGATCAAAATCAGCAACTCGGCGCTCTTCGGCGGAATGAACCGTGTCGAGTCCCTTCAGCAGGCGCTGACACGACTGGGTGCGAAGACGACCAAGAGCCTTGTCTTGTCGGCCTCCATGCAGACATACTTTCTAAAGGGCAATCCCGGCATGCAGACCTGGGGCCCGTTTTTATGGCAGCATGCGGCCGAGTGCGGCTTGGCCGCCCGCCGAATTGCCATCGCCGCCGGATACGACGATTCAGAAAAAGCCTTCGTGGGCGGGTTGCTGCATGATATCGGCAAACTGGTTCTCCTGCTGGTGAACGCGGACAGCTACCGGCAGATACAGAACCTCAAGAAGCGCGAAGCAATCACCGACCATGCAGCCGAGAGAGCGCTCATTGGAACCGATCATACTGAGATCGGTGAACGGCTCATGGAAAAATGGAAAATGCCGGCGTCGGCAAAGGTGTGCGTAAAATATCACCATCACATCGAAAATGCGGGCGCGGCCACGCCGCTAGCCGCCATCACCGCTTATGCCAACCACTTGAGCCACCTTCACGGCACCCAGCTCCAGTGGTTCGTCCCGGATCCAGAGGCCATCTCAGACGAGTTGGCCAGGACATTGAAGCTGTCCCAGGACGCCAACGAAGCGCTGGTCGAGTCGGTGGTCTCCGACTTTCAACAGGCAGGCATGCTTTAAAAGCTGTTAAGAGCCACGGCTCCTCGATCGCTCCGCACCTCTGGTCCGGAGCGGGTTGATTGCACCCTTCGTCATGAGTTATGAAGGGGGCAAGGAGACCGCATGCCCGATGCTTTTCAGACAACCAGACGGTCCCGTTGGTCCGTGTTCAGCCTGCTGTGGAAAGCGGCTGCATCCATTGTTCTTGTCACCGTGGCGATTGTCCTGGTGTTGCGCTGGCTTCCCCCGCCTACGAGCGCCTTCATGCTTCAGCAGCGCCTGTCCGGCACTGTCGTCGACTACCGCTGGACATCCATGGACCGGATATCCCCCTATGCAGCCCTTGCGGTGATCGCTTCCGAGGATCAGAAATTTTTCGACCACTGGGGCCTTGACCTGAAGGCGATTGTCGATGCCGTCGAGGACAACCGCAGCCGCAGACGTCCCCGGGGGGCCAGTACCATCAGCCAACAGGTGGTCAAGAACCTGTTTCTGTGGTCTGGACGAAGCTACCTGAGAAAGGGAATCGAGGTTTACTTCACCCTGCTCATGGAATTGCTATGGCCCAAAACCCGGATCCTGGAAGTTTATCTCAACATTGCTGAAATGGGCAACGGTGTGTTCGGTGTGGAGGCGGCCGCTCAGCGTTTTTTTCACAAACCGGCCGACCGGCTCAATCGGCGGGAGGCTGCCACCCTGGCTGCCATTCTTCCCAGCCCCAGGCGCATGTCGGCAGACCGGCCGTCGGATTATGTGATTCGCCGGGCTTGGCAGATCATTGAGCAGATGCATGCGCTGGGCGGAACCGGCCATCTAAAACTGAAGGGCCGTTGAGAGCGGTTCTCTGTTAGGAGCCGTTAATGACCGTGATCTGATCGTTCAGCGTCCAAAAGTCATAAAGGTACCCCAGCCCGAAGATCCCGCCGGTCAGCAGATAAACGATGCCGATCAGCCATTTGCCCATGTACATGCGGTGAATGCCCAACAATCCCAGGAAGGTGAGCAGTACCCAGGCCACCGTGTAGTCGACTGGGCCACTGCAGAAGCGGATGCTGGCCTGCCGGTCTAGTGAGGGGATCAGAAACAGATCGATGAGCCAGCCGATGCCCAGCAGGCCGAGGGTGAAAAAGTAGATGGTGCCCGATATGGGTTTGCCGAAATAAAACCGGTGGGCGCCGGTGAATCCGAAAATCCAGAGGATGTAACCGACTGATTTGAGATGGGTATCGTTGTCGTTCATGGTATTCCTTTCATCGATGCGGCAGGGGTTGACGAGACTGGCCTTGCCAAACCGCCTTTTCATCACCGTGCCGATTCAAAACCGGTTCTTTAAGTACGACCGAATGATGGCCGTCACCCTGGCCGTGCTTTCGGGCGCCAATATGTCTCCGGCCAGCACGTGCCGGCCCAGATCCTTGTTGCCCCTGAAGATCACCAGTTTTTTACGGGAAGACGGAAAGCTAAGGTAGCGTGCGACGGCCAGGGTGACGTTGATCACCCGGTCCCAGGGGTTGATCATCATCAGCACCGGCATGGCGGCGTTTTTCAAATCGATCCGCCAGGACAGGCGGACCAGCTGCATCATGGTGGCGATGGCCTTGAGCGGGTATCGCACGGTCCAGTAGCGTGCTTGCATGGCGTTGGAGACGATGAAGCACCGCCAACTGCCGAAAAAGCTTTCGAACAATTGTAGTGTAGGCGGCCAGAGCGCTGCAGCCGCCAGGGGGTTTTTGGGAAAGAAGTTGGGCGAGATCAGAATCAGGCGATGAATCCGTGCTGCCACCGACGGCTGGGCCGCCAGCCAGGCCGCCAGGGTGCCGCCTGTGGACGTGCCTACCAGGATGACCTTTTCGCCCAACTGCTGTCCGATGGCAATGGCTTCCATTCCGTCGTCCATCCAATCCTGGACCGTGGCCGTGGCCAATGCATCGCCATCCTGCCCGTGGCCGGTGAGGCGGGTGTAGAACAGGTTGGCACCCATGGCCTCGGCTAAACGGTCGCACAGGGGCCAGGTCTCCATTCGGCTGGCCGAAAAGCCGTGAATGTAGACGATGGCTCGGTCGCGCTGTCGGCGTTGGTCGCCGTACCAGACGATTATTTTCTCACAACCGTCCCTGATGCCGGAAACCCGGGATTCCGATTCAGCAAGATAGCTATCGAGCATTTCCAATCGCTCAGGAATTGCGTTTTTTAAAAAAACGGACAAAGCAGTGCATTGCTCCCTACAAGGTTCTCGGTAAAACCAAGATTAACGTTTACCAGAGAACAACGGGAAGGGTCAACGGCCGCAGCGAGGAGGAATGCGCTGCAACCCAGATAACACCGTTTTTAAGAAGGCGACAATTGTCAACGGTGAGGGTGGATTTGTGGTGCAATCTCGCGTATAAACAATTATTTTCATATTTACAGGCAAATGGGACGTTGCCTGATCATCTCGTTCGGGAGCGTGTGATGACGCAGATTCAAATCATTTATCTGACCGCTGGGGCCGCCGGTCTGCTGCTGGTTGCGGCCATCGCCCTACTGGTGGTTCGATCACGGTTGAAGGCCGATCTGGCCGCCATGGTGCGTCTGACGGAGATGGGAAAGGCAACCCTGGAGGAGAAATTGCTATCGGTGCAAGAGCAACTGGACAGGGTTCGAGCCGATTTGGCATCGGTCGGGGCCCAGCTGGACCAACGCCGCGATGCCATGGCCGAACTGGAAGCGCAAAAGGCCGGCCTGGCACAATCCGTCACGCGGATTCCCGTGCTGGAGGAATCGCTGGAAAGCAGCCGGCATGTTCAGGAACAACTCAATGCCGCGAACCTGTCCCTGGAAAAAAAGTTGTCGGAACTGTCCACCCGGCTGGATGCCGAGCGCCGCCAGGCCCAAGAGAAGATCGCCGTGCTCAACGATGCCCGGGAGCGGCTGACCGTTGAGTTCAAGGTACTGGCGGCGCGGATTCTGGAAGAGAAGGGCAAAACCTTTGCCGACCACAACAAGGCCCAGATGGCTGGCCTGATCGGCCCCCTGCGCGAACAACTGGGTGACTTCAAGAAACGGGTGGAGGATGTTTACGACAAAGAGTCCCGCGATCGTGCGGCCCTGCTCAACGAGATCGGCCACCTGAAGCATCTCAACGAACGAATCGGCAAGGATGCGCTGAACCTGACCAACGCCCTCAAGGGGGATGTGAAAACATTGGGAGGGTGGGGAGAAGTGATCCTGGAGCGGATACTAGAAGCCTCGGGATTGGAAAAGGGGCGGGCATACGAAACCCAGGTGAGCCTGACCGCAAGCAGCGGCAGCCGCTATCAGCCGGATGTCGTCGTCCATCTGCCCGAGGGCAGGGATGTCATTGTGGATGCCAAGGTGTCGCTCAAGGATTATGAACGCTACCACGCATCCAGCGATGAGACGTTTCGGGCCGCGGCCATCAAAGCGCACCTCGCCTCCCTGCGGGCCCACCTTAAAGGCCTGAGTGAAAAGCATTACGAGGACCTGGAAGGGATCCGGACCCTGGATTTCGTGCTCATGTTCGTGCCCATAGAGGCCGCCTTTTTTGCAGCCGTGGAGCATGATCGGACCCTGTTGACCGAGGCCTTCGAGAAGAACGTGATCTTGGTTTCACCGTCAACCCTGCTGGTGACCCTGAGAACCATTCACAACATCTGGCGCTATGCGGACCAGAATGAAAACGCCCTGGAAATTGCCCGGCAGGCCGGCGGGCTTTACGATAAATTCATCGGCTTCATCGAGGCTCTGGAAGACCTGGGCCGGCAATTGGACCGGGCCAGGGAGTCATATCGCACGGCCAGGGAACGGCTGTCCACGGGCAGGGGGAATCTGCTGCGGCGTGCCGAACAACTCAAGGCCTTGGGCGTGAAAGCCAACAAGGCCCTTCCGGAGTCCTATGCGCTGGAACTGGAACCTGATGGGTGTGAACCCATCGCAGAAGACGATTGATGCTTCATCTTAGCCACTGGCAACCAAAGGAGACAAGATGTTCAAGGAAAAAGTGAGCTGACCTACCGCAAACTTCTCGACGGGGTGAACATGGCTACCATGGTTCACCGTAAGGATAAAAAAATCGATTTCCAGTTCGCTCGTTAGCCCAGCCGCAAGCGGCGAGGAATGCGCTCGCTATCGCGGTTCAGAGAATCCAGGGTCCAGAGATAAGTAGTAAAAGATGAAGGTCGCTTGACAGAACAGCATCGCAAGATTTTCTTGACCCGACATCCACAGATTTTGGTATCTGTGATATTGTCAAGCTTCAGATACTCGATTTACCTGCAATCAGGCCAAAGTCGAGATATGTTATTGGTACCTGCATCCCCATTTGAAATAATTTTCGCATGAGCGGGATTTGGCTATCTGAAATCCGGGCAAAGACCGATCCATTTAGTAAATCATACCGCCTACATATACACCTGCCCCCACAAAAAGATCTTGATCCGGAACCCGATAAATATAGGTCAGCTTTTTGGAAGGCGTGTTCTTTCCGGGTTTGGGCCACATGTATTCAACCCATCCATGCCCCACCTTGCGGGCGAGGTTGACAAAATGTACAAACAGCGCTTTGTCTGTAGGATCAGTTATCAGCAGGACATGATCTTGTTTGGTGAGTTCGGGTTTAAAAGGATGTGCCAGCATTTTCCCATCCAAATTCATCAAGAAAACGTATGAATCTTTCCAAACAAAAGAACCTTTGGAGTTGGAAATTTCTTCGATAGCGGCGGCCAGCCCCTTGGAATTGATCATGGCTGCCGCTTCATGACATTTAATCACACATTCATCTTTGGTTGCCGATCCTTCAGCCCACGCGTTGACAGCAAGCAAACCTACAATCAGGCTAAACGCAATGATAGCATATTTTTTCATGGCATCCTCCGCAATGATTTGGGTTCATCCAGCATTGAACATAGTTTACCCTGCTTTTGCTTCTATTGTTGGCGCTTGGCTTTAAGCCAGGGCTCTCCGACCGGTAGTACATCATAACCGAAAACCTGCGCGTAAATGACGTGTGCCATCATATATAATGCCGACACCGCACATAGCATCAGTTCATAACCAGCCAATTTGGTTAAGCCCGGAAAACCGAAATGAGCCAGATCCAAAAGGATGAACCCAATCAGCAGCAAGGTAAACGTAACCGCCATGGCACCATGAATGCGCATCGCCGGAATCCACATGATGGCCGTGTAGATTGTCCAGCCAACCAAAAACCACCCGACATCTGTGGTGCTGGAATGATAGATGTTGAAATGGTTGAGTAGGAAGATAATACCCAATGCAATCCAGAACGCGCCGTACGATACAAAAGCACTGTAGCCAAAGTTATTACCACACTTAAACTCCTGATAGCCTGCAATCATTTGCGCCAGCCCTCCAAAAATAAAGGCCATAGAGACGACAGGGCCAACACCGCACCAACCGACATTATGAAACTGAAGCAACATAGTCGTGATACCAAAACCCGCTAAGCCAACGACCCCTGGATTGCCAATGGGCGAGTCATTTCCCATGATGAAATCTCCTTCTCTTTAGTGGTTAAATCAATTGAATTTGTCTAAATGATCTAAACTCAAAGACCACCGAATTGTTTCCATCAGGTCAACTCCGCAGGCAGGCAGACTGTATGAAGGTACTCAAAAAATCAGATTGCAACAAATACCGATTCTGGGAATGGAAAACCGCTTTAAGTCAGGTGGAATAGGAAAATTAATTAATCTTAAAGATTTATACTCATTTCGTGGGAGTTTAGTCAAACATTTTTGAAAAACAGGTAGATGGTAATAAATATATGATTCTTTCATAATTCATGCTTATATTAAAACTACCATCGCCAATCTACGACACAGATTAATACACCATTCGATGGCTAAGAACCTCCAACGGGCGTTTTATAAAAAGGACGTACAGGCGGCAAATAATAGGGTTTCTCGGGCGTACATGCATCTTTCCAATCGATCATCCTCAAATAAATTTAAGAAAAGAGACGCACTGGTGAAAATAACGACGCCTCAGTAAACCAGCATTTCGGCGGATTCAGAATAGGTTTTAACAAGAGAAGTTATGGGCAACGCAATCCCTGTAACTACAAAGGAAGACGCTAAAATCTCAATCAAAGAGAGGCAGCAAATGAAAACGCGAATCACACTAATCGCGCTGGAACAAAGAATCGGTACACGATTAGCCAAAGGAAATCAATCGTTGCATAAGACAAAGACTCATAGAAGGACAATAGAAAGTCTGGGGCCATATTACATCGTCAATGATATCTCAAATTCCATAGCCGCTCAAATGATCAATCCTGATCGACTTGTGGAAATCGGCAAAGAAATGGATGTGCTGGCCAATTGGGAAGAGGTTGAAATTTAGAGTGGAGCCAAGGTGGTTATCTGTCCTTTGAAAAAAAATGATGGGCCCCTTGTCCCGGTCCCGTTCCTTGTACTCGATTCATCCAGATGGAGAGTGCCCCATGAGCCACTGCAGTCGACGTGATTTCATTAAAATCGGTACCGGTTTTTTGGCCACCTGCCTGCTGCCGTCGGCAGGATGGTCCGCCCTTTCACCGGACAACTCCCGTCGCACGCTCTCCTTCTACAACACCCACACCGGTGAAGCGCTCATCGCCTGTTACTTCCAAAACGGCGCCTATTGCCCCGATGCCATGGACCGCATCAATCACGTATTAAGGGACCACCGCACCGGCGACATCGAAGCCATGGATCCCCAGTTGATGGACCTGCTCAATTCCGTAAACCATCAATTGGGATGCAGCGCTCCCTTTCACATCCTTTCCGGTTACCGTTCCCCTCAAACCAATGACCTGCTGCGCAAACAAAAATCCGGCGTGGCCAAATTCAGCTATCACCTCCTGGGGCGCGCCATAGACATTCGCCTGCCTGGATGCGATACGCGCCAATTGCGCGAAACCTGCCTTGATTTGAAACTGGGCGGTGTCGGTTACTATCCCCGCTCCGATTTCGTTCACGTGGATACCGGGGCCATTCGCACCTGGAACGGATAGGGCTGGGGTAGATGTTTCTGCACTTGCCGTCTTGTTGTTTATATCCATAATAATTTTTATTTGCTGTGTGCAACCACGGACGCGTTGAAGATACCGTCTTAGGTTTCCTCGAAGATCTCGTTCATGTGCAGATGTATCTCATGCTCAAGAAACGGCTTCATTGCGAGCATCATAAGACCAAGATTGATTCTTATTCGCACTTCTGATTCTTTTAATTCTAGATACCCTTTAAGGCCGGCGTGTTTGAAATGCAGCGAATCTCCTTCCCAGCGATAGTGGAGTTGAAATCGATCATTTAAATGCTCAGCTACCTTCTCCGCCGCCCTCCGAGCTTGATCACGGTTGAGCGAATGTTTCCGGTAAATGTTTATTCGGGACATCTTTAATTACCCTCTTTCACCATATGGTTGATACACCATCGGGATTAACCACCCCATGGGTCTGGCGGGCGATTTCGAGTTCCTCGTTGGTGGGGATGACATAGGCCTTGATCGGGCTTGCGACGGCCGTGATTTCTCCGCGGTACTTCTCTGGCTCACGATTTTTTAGCGGATCCAGGGTCAGGCCGACGGTTGCCATGCCCCTGCAGCAGGATTCGCGGATGGCCGCATCATTTTCTCCGACACCGGCGGTGAAAACCAGGGCATCCACCCGGCCGAGCTGAAAAAAATAAGCCCCGATATACTGTCGGCAGCGGTGAACGAACATGTCCAGCGCCAACTGGGCCCGGGCATCTCCATTGTCGGCCGCCGCATGGATATCGCGCAGGTCGTTCATCCCACAGATACCCTTTAATCCGCTCTCCTTTTGCAGGACGGCATTGATCTCCTTCAGGGCCATGCCTTTACGCTCGGCGATATACATGACGACCCCGGGGTCCAGGTTTCCGCCCCGGGTGCCCATGATCAGCCCGCCCAGCGGTGTCATGCCCATGGAGGTGTCTACGCTGGCCCCTTTTTCGATGGCACAGATGCTGGCCCCACTGCCCAAGTGGGCGGTGATCAGGTTGGCTTTTGCCAACGGTTTGCCCAGCCGGTTGGCCGCCTCACGGGCCACATATTGATGGGAGGTGCCGTGGAACCCGTAGCGCCGGACGCCCAACTCCTCGTAATAGGACCAGGGCAGGGCATAGTGGTAGGCAAAGGCGGGTATGGTTTGGTGAAATGCTGTATCGAAAACCGCTACCTGGGGTGCATCGGGGAACAGTTCCCGGGCCACGGTAATGCCCATGAGGTTGGCGGGGTTGTGCAACGGCGCCAGGGGAATCGTCTGCTGGATTGCATTCAGTACGCGTTGGTCGATCGGGGTGGGTTGCTGGAAGTACTCTCCCCCGTGGACGACCCGATGGCCAATCGCCGCGATCTCGCTTGGGCATTCAATGACTCCCGTAGCGGGCGCCGTAAGCTGGCCAACGGCTTCGTTCATGGCTGACCGGTGATCGGATATGGGTTTTTCATAGATGATGCGCTGCCCCTTGGACAGGTCCGATCGATTTTGATGGGATACCTTGCCGGCAGCTTCACCGATTCGCTCCACCAGACCCGACGCCAGCAATCCCTCGTTCTGCATGTCCAGCAGTTGGTACTTCAAGGATGAGCTGCCGCAGTTGATGACCAGAATATTCATTTAGCCCGCCTCTTTTTACGGTTTTTCGCCTTGCTTTTTATTCAACGGTAGCGCCTGGGCCTGAATCACCGTGATCGCCACGGTGTTGACGATGTCGGTGACCGTGCATCCCCGGCTCAGGTCGTTGACCGGCTTGTTCAAGCCCTGGAGAACCGGCCCGACGGCAAGGGCGCCGGAGGATCGCTGAACTGCCTTGTATAGGTTGTTGCCTGTATTGAGGTCCGGGAAAATGAATACCGTGGCCTGCCCGGCGACTTCACTTTCGGGCAGCTTGGTCCTGGCCACGCCGGCATCCACGGCTGCGTCGTATTGGATGGGGCCTTCGATCTTCATTTTCGGAAAGCGGGATTTGACGATGCGCGTGGCCTCGCGGACTTTGTCCACGTCCCGGCCGGCGCCCGATGTTCCCGTTGAGTAGGAGCACATGGCAATGCGCGGTTCGATATTGAACATAACAGCGGTGTCGGCCGCACTGATGGCGATATCCGCCAGCTGGACGGCATCGGGGTTGGGATTCACCGCACAATCCCCATAGACGAGGACGCGATCCGGCAGGCACATGAGAAATACACTGGAGACCAAAGATACACCCGGACGGGTGCCGATGATCTGAAATGCCGGCCGTATCGTATCGCCGGTGGTGTGGACCGCGCCGGAAACCATGCCGTCGGCAAGACCCGCATGGACCATCAGGGTGCCGAAATAGCTCAAGTCGGCCGTCATATCCCAGGCAATCTCTTTGGACAGGCCCTTTTTCCGGCGCAGGTCATAGTAGGTCTGGGCCAGGGCCTCCCGGTGAATCGACGATGGCGGATGAATGATCGCCAAGCCGTTCAACTCCAGGCCTAAATTATTGGCCATCTGCCGGATCTGCTCCGGGTCGCCCAACAGGGTGATGTCGGCCACATCCCGCCGGACGAGTATCTCTGCGGCACGCAGGATCCGCGCTTCCTCTCCCTCAGGCAGGACGATATGCCGGCGGGCCGATTTGGCCCGCTCGATCAGTTCATATTCAAACATGATCGGGGTCACCCGGGTGGACCGGACCACGTCGATATGCGCTTCCAGGCGGGCAAGATCCACATTGGCCTCGAAAAGGCCCAGTGCAGCGGCGATTTTGCGATCATTGCCCGGTTGAAGGCTGGCGCGGACCTCGCTGGCATTCATGGCGCTGGTAAAGGTGTCCGTGGGTACGCTGATGATGGGCACCATCGCGGTCAGTTTGAAACCGTCCATCAGGCGCTGAACCGACGCTTCCGGTTTGAACCCGCCGGTCAGCATCAGCCCGGCGATAGTCGGGAAGGTATCGGATAACACCGTCGCCAGGCTTCCCAGAATGACATCCGTGCGATCGCCCGGTGTGATGATCAGGTCCCCCTCGCGGATTAAATCGAGAAAATGGGGGATGTTCATGGCCGCCACCTTGAAATCGTGGATTGACCGGTCCAGCGTTTCAGCCTCTCCCTGGAGCACCTCGGCGCCCAGTTCACTGGCGATATCCGCCACGGTGGGCCTGCCCAGGATGGGCATCTCCGGAAGCGCCCAAACCGGGAGATCGTTTTTGACACCGCTACCGATGGCCGCGCGAACGGCATCCAGCTCCGATTTTTCAACCCGGTTGACGATGACCGCGGCCACGTCGCATTCCCTGTGGGTGAAGGCCTCGATCCCCAGAGCGATGGTTTCGACGACCTCTTCCGGGCTCTTTTCATTGCCGTTGATCAGCATCAGGATGGGGCTTCCCAGGTTGCTGGCCACATCGGCATTCATATCGAATTCGAATGCCGACGAAACACCAGTGAAATCTGTGCCTTCACACAGGACGAACCGGCATTTTTGCTGAAGTTGCCGGTAGCGGTCCACGATCTGTTTCAAAATGCCCGGGTTGAGGCTGCCCGCGGACAGCGTTTGGACGGCATTGTGGGTGAAGGCGAAGGTCTCGTAGTAGGTCTGGTCAAGGTGGTAGCGCTGCCGGATAAGCTCAATGTCGTTGTCGCGCTTTTGGGCCGTGGGGATGATGGGCCTGAAGTATCCCACGCGGCCGACCCGCCTGGAGAGCATCTCCATGATGCCCAGCGCGACCACCGACTTGCCGCTTTCCGGTTCGATGCTGGCGATGTAAAGGCTGTTGGCCATCCGATCCTTCCCTGTCTTGTTTTTCGGTCAACGTCAAAATGACGATGACTGCATTCTAACGTAAAACCCCACGGGCAGCAAACCGAATCTGATACTTAAACGCCACCGGTCGTTACCCATCCGGTTTACTTCTACCTTGTTTCTCCCGTTTTTACACTACCGGAAGTGGCACCCTTTTGTTTTACAAGTTACGTTTGAAATGATATGTCGGGCATAGCGTTAAATTCCGTATTACCCAACATTTTCCATGCCAAATTCTCATGCGTTCGAACACCATTTCAGATTCGGTGACTGGCTTTCATCCCCGGCCTGATCAATGATTTTCGTCCAATCACCGTAGCTGCAGGATCAATTATTTTTTACCCGTTTGCCCGGAAGGTACGTACCGGAAGCGTTTTAATCAGCATTAATATTATGAGGAGGTATCAATGGGACTGAGAAAATGGAGCGTGTTTATGAAGTTTTTTGGGGTTTTGCTCGTTTTCTGCTTCATGACAGCCTTCTCGGCCTACGGGGCAGACAAGGAGACCTTGGATCGCCTCGAGAAGATCATTCAACAGCAGCAGGAACAGATCGCCGCCCAGCAGAAAGCCCTCGAACAGCTGCAGGGTGAAGTGGAGGCCCTGAAGGGCGCGTCGGCCGAGGAGCGGACCGAGGTTTCCGAGGAAAGGCAGGTCTACGCCGAGGCCGTATCCGAAGAACAGAAGGGAGCCGTTGTATCGGACAGCAAACTCAATATAAAACTTTACGGCCAGGTCAACAAGGCGGTGCTGTTCAGCAACGACGGGGACAGCGGCACCACCTACCTGGTGGACAACGACAACTCATCCACCCGCATCGGTGTCCTGGGATCCGTCAGCCCCAACGATAAGGTTGAGGTCGGCACCCACCTCGAATTCGAGTACCAGACCAACCCCAGCAACCTGGTCAGCCAGGACGATAGAAGCATCAGCGACACCGATTTCGAAAAACGGTGGCTGGACCTGTGGGTGGACACGAATACTTTCGGTAAATTCTCTTTGGGGTGGGGCTCCACGGCCTCGGACGGCACCTCTGAAATGGACCTGTCCGGCACCGGCGTCATCGGTTACTCCAGCATCGGCGACATGGCCGGCGGTCAGCTGTTCTACGATAACAACACGAACAGCTTGTCTACCACCAATATCGGAAATGTGTTCACCAATATGGACGGACTCGGCAGGGACGAACGCATCCGCTACGACAGCCCCTCGTTTGGCGGTTTCGTGGGTTCGGCCTCATACATCAACGACGGCGGGGGTGACTTCGCTGTGCGATACGCGACCCAGCTCGATGCCTTCAAGCTGGCCGCGGCGGTTGCCTACGCGAATCCGGGCAGCACATCGGATACGCTTGATGATCAGTTGAACGGATCGGTGTCCGTCCTGCACGATTCCGGGTTCAACGGCACCTTTGCTCTGGGTACCCGCAACAATAAAGGGGACGGCCGCAGTGACAGTGGGTTTTTCTACACCAAGTTCGGCTATCGCGCCAACTGGTGCCCGCTGGGGGTGACCTCCCTGTCCGCCGACTACAGCCGTGCCTCGGACATCAGCGTCAACGGCGACGATGCCGACACCTTCGGCCTGCAGATGGTGCAGGACCTCGAGGAGTGGGGCACCGAGGCCTATATAGGCTACCGATTTCATACGCTGGATAGAGACAGCCAGGATTACGACGACATCAATGCCGTCATGACCGGCATGCGGGTGAAGTTCTAAATGAAGATGAAATGGATCTTTTTGCTGGCGGCGGTGGCCCTGATTGCCGGTATCGCCGGTTGTGCATCGTCGCCTCAACCGTTTGTCTACCATGATGACCGGGAGGAAAAGCCCGGCCCCGGCCTATTCTCCGGTGAGAAAGGCGGGTTTATCATCTATGGTGAGCCTCCGGCGCAAAAAAAAGACCCTGAACAATCGCCGACAACATCTGATTGATAGAAGGCCGCACAGAAGACCAACGCTACCGGTACCCGCTTTGTGTGTGGGTCTCGGCAGCGTTTTTATTTGCTTGACCAGGGGGGGTGGGTTTGCTTTTTTACCTGAACCCTGAACCCTGAACCCTGAACCCTGAACCCTGAACCGTCAATACACCTTGCGACGGGAAAACCCCCTACCCAACACGTTGAAGGTACTCTCCGTGATGATGAAGGCCTCCGGGTCGATG
>Ga0272441_10005814_pt1 | contig 21130 bp, 9 predicted proteins | sample SSMProp6N_FD_193582 | JGI IMG/M metagenome (GOLD analysis project Ga0272441, IMG submission 193582) | Marine sediment archaeal communities from Little Sippewissett salt marsh, Falmouth, MA, United States - SSM-Prop-6N | ecosystem: Environmental > Aquatic > Marine > Wetlands > Sediment ...
AAAGAATATGTTTTCGAAGATAAATCGAAACTATAGGTACAACATCATTTACTTCCTTTTTCCTCATAACAATGTTATTCTTGAAAATACTGTTGTTTGACCTTAAATGCAAACCGTCAATATCCAGAAAAAAAGTATTATTCTCAACGGTCTTTATTCCTAAATAAATTAATCCAATCGGAAAATTTGATGAATATGTTGTATCTTTTAAAATTCCATCTATATTTTCCAATTTAAGATTGCCCAGGGTAATATTGCACTTCTCTATTGTCACATTACTTGAATCACTGCATTTAATGCCAGAAACGTTGTATGTGTTGATTCTGGATAATCGGCAATTATCAACATATTCAAATTCTAAACATGAAGTGTTTTTTGCATAAACATAATCGATAGATATATTATGTGAATTACTTATCGATACAGGATCCCGCATAGTGAAAAAAGAAAGATTGTTCAACGATAAATTTGATCTTTCTACCATTTTAATCCCGTGCCCTTTCCAATTCCCCTGACTTCTGAAGGTTAGATTCTCCAGTTTAACGTTATCGGCATTTATGTTAAATGAATAATAATAATATGGGTCTATTGGATTGATAATGACATTTCCGCTACTGGAGATCTTTATGGATTTATTTACATAGTATATCCCATGATATTCACCTACGGGAATGATCAATGTCCCGTTCTCGGGAGTAGCATCTATAAGATCCTGTAGATTGTCGGATCTTGTATCGGACGTTACCCCGGACCCGGATAAACCTTCGATGATTGTTAAATTTGAAATAATGATAAGGGTTGTAATAACAATCACATGAATGATCTTCATCTTATTTCCTCCAGGTTCAATCCAGTAGGTATAAGGATATTTATATTATTAGTATGATCGCACACGAAATCACAGTGCAAGGTGGTGTAGTGTCTTACCAAGGATGATCGGTCCCGTTAAGAACCTGCTGGGGATTATAAAGATTTTCCATTTTTGGGATTTCGAACAGGGGGGTGTTTATAAAGAAACTGGATTCTCCCATATCCAGCCCTTCTCCTTGAACCTCTCTCCTACTACATTCTCCTCAAATACCATATTTGCAGATATGAAATCTCCTGGTTTTCATTCTTCTTCCCCATCGGGTCCTTTTCTTTTGATCCTGACCACGAAGAATATCACGACCAGAAGAACACATAATAATAGTATACCGGTCAGAATAAAGATCCAATTGTGATCTCCATCGGAAGAGGGATCTCCATCGTCATCAGAAAGGGTGACCGATACGGTATCCTCATGGACCGCAACATTACCCGACGTATCGATGACCTCCACACGGATCGGATACGAACCCTCTCTATCGAACACATGTTCTATCATACTGCCGGTACCACGGATATCGCCTATGCTCCAGTTGATATGAGCGATACCGATGTTGTCGGATGCAGAGATAATTATCTGGAAGACCTCGTTCACCAAGCAGGAAAGATTGCCCGTGAACGTGAACTCGGGGTCGAGCGTGTCCCTGATAAAGATCACATCCGACGTCCAGGTCACAACATTCCCGGAGGGATCGGATACATCAACCGATACCACAAGGTCCCCGGTCATGTTGACCGGAACAGAAAACACAAGCTCTTCTTCCGAAAAAGAAAACACATGTTCGCCCTTCAACGTCACCTCTCCGGAAATATCTCCAACTTCAATGTTATCTTCTATTCCAAGTTCAATGGTGAGAACGGAACCCGTGCCCACTTCATCAGGATACGGACCGGGGTCGATGGTCGGATCGATGGTATCGACGACCTCTGTCACGAAAGGATACGTGTAATATACATTCCCGGAGAGATCGGTGACGCACCATCTGTATCCGATCGGCAGAACGGAATCCGGTTCGACATCGAGATCACAGGAGAACACACCCGATACGTTCACGGCGGAAATGGTTCCGGACACGGTACCGCGGGTGTATTCGACACTGACGGAGGAGATCGCAAAGATACCGGAAATCGATGCACTGAACGTCAGGATATCACCGGTCCCGGTCACGTTAGAGGTCAGGTCATCGAAACGAAAAGGGAACGTCGAGTTGAAGGACCTCAAGATCATCTCACTCGTGAACACCCTGTTCCCGGATGTATCATTTGCAAGGAACACGAACGAATATCTCTCGCAGGGTTCCCGGCTCGTGATGAACACGAGATCCCAGTACGAACCGTTCCTTGAAAGGTTCACAACCTCGGTTTCGTATCCCAGGGTGATATGACACCAGACATTCATTATACCGATATTATCGATCACCAGAAGACGGAACCTCACCTCACTGCCGTTCCCGGCTTCTTCTACATGATCTAAAATAGTGATGTTCGGAGCGTCATTGTCAAGGATCCTTGAGGTGTGCCTTACACTTTCCATGTAGCCACCCAACACAAGTGAAGCGTTGAGCCAGAATTCCAGGCCATCGGTACTGTTCGAAGGCGCCAAAAACGTCACGTTCTGTTCGAGCTCACCCGGATCAAGATCGATCACGGTTTCAACCGTCCCGTTGGAATAGTGCAGGGATAGACCCTTTTTAAGATCGAAGATCCTCGGGATCGCCCTGCATGTCAGCTGGAATTCTTCACCGGTCGTCATCTCTAAGGGAACTATCAACGACAGGGCCAGACCCGGAACCAGTGGGAACCTGTCCTTCGAAGAACCACCCGGAATGGAAACCGCATCCTCGCTGATACCGTCTCCGTCTTGGTCCTCGAGATCGAGGGCGATCCAGAAATTGCCGTTCTCACCATCGTCCCAGCTGCTTCCAGAATCATCACTGAAGTTCCCGGGACCGGGCCAGAACCAGTTTCCGGAGAACTCATGACCGAAACCACCAGTGACGAGCATCCCAAGAGAGGAGTTGAAAAAACAGTTCCTGAGAACGATATCTTCGGAATCCTCCAATCTTACGGGACGATCCTTCCCATGGAAGGTAACCGAATCGATTAGACCTTCTCTGCATTCAAATATGTTCAACAGAGGATACTCCGAATCCTTAAGGCCGGACACTCCGTTGCGGATGTTCACATTACTGCAATTCCTCAGAAATACCTGCCCGAAATCATCGGGGATATCGACTCCTTCAACGTTTTCCATCACGATCAGAGGTTTACCATCCACAAGATTGTTTTCGAAAATAGTTCCCTCGGGAAATGTGTAAAACATCAAACCCGCGTTGATGAAACGATTGTTGACGAACTTGCTGTTCATGATCGTACTCGGGCCAACACCTTTTTGAAAGCTTATATTTTCGAAAGTATTATTCAAAAAAAGAATATGTTTTCGAAGATAAATCGAAACTATAGGTACAACATCATTTACTTCCTTTTTCCTCATAACAATGTTATTCTTGAAAATACTGTTGTTTGACCTTAAATGCAAACCGTCCATGTCCAGAAGAAAAGTATTATTCTCAATATTATTTATTCCTAAAGAATTATAACCAATAGGAAAATTAGATGAATATGTTGTATCTTTTAATATCCCATCTATATTCTCCAATTTAAGAGTGCCAAGAGAAATATTGCACCTCTCTATGGTAACATTACTTGAATCGCTGCATTCGATCCCGGAAGCTCTTTCATTGATCGTGTAATGTTCATAGTATGTGTTAATTTCGAACAATCGGCAATTATCTACATATTCAAATTTAAATACTGAAGTATTTTTTACATTAATATTATCAAGAAATATATCATTAGAATTGGTGATATATACCGGATAGTACATGTTGTAAAAAGATATATTATTCATTGAAATATATGATCCACCTGTGACTCTAATACCGTTTCCCTCTGTATAATTGTGACCTATAAAGGTCATGTTCCCGATTCTTACGTTTTTGGCATTAATATTCAATGAATGATACGAATGTGAGGTCTTTGGAATGATGGTCACATTCTCGCTGCCGGACAGCTTAATCGACCTGTTTATATAATAGGTTCCATAATATTCACCTTCTGGAATGATCAATGTGCCGTTCTCGGGAGTAGCATCTATAAGATCCTGCAGATTGTCGGATCTTGTATCGGACGTTACCCCGGACCCGGATAAACCTTCGATGATGGCCAAATTTGTGGCCAATACCAGAATCGAAAGGATGTAAACGCGGATGTTATTCATGGAATCTCACCTTAGACAATACGAATATGTCATATAATACTTAAAATTAAAGTATGTTTCATTTTTTATGTACATCTCGCTCAAGGTGGTGTGGTATCCTGCCAGGTATAATAAATACTATCACGTACACCCCAAGTTCCCGACAAATGAGCATAGTTGAATTCTGTCTTGTAATTGTCTGATAACCCTTTCAAGGTTACATATGTAGTACTTACCGAACTCGAGTAGTAAGCAATACACCCTGAAGAATTGTCATTATTGAATGTTGTTGCATATATTGCAGAAAGGACAGTACCGCTTATTGTTGATGGATTCTGGGTATCGCCCTGGATATTGATGTACCAGCAACCTTCTATACCGAAACAATAGGAAATATCATCAAAATTGTTATCCGTGAAAGTCTGTCCAGGACAGTAGTTGGTAACATATATTCCTATCACTTCTTCACCACTCCCCCACACTCCATTTCCCAAAGTTGTATCATAATCACTAAAATCACAGTGACTCACAGGATTATTTGGAGATTCGTCATCGATCCATACTCCTTTGTAATGACGAATGAAATCGCAGTATTCGATCTCGTTTTCCGTGCACGAATAGTTCAGATGTATGCCGGCACCGGAATGATCATTATCATACAGATTGTTACGAAAAATACCATATGAAATCGTATTATAGTCACTATTCCAAGCATAAATACCATTCACTTTTGAATGATTTACGAATATATAATCGAAATCATTGTAGCTTGCCTGATACATATATATCCCATAATCGTTTTTCTCAAGAGTTACTCCGTATATTGTATTGTGTTCACTGTAATCGGATTCGATTAGGTATATCGCCCTTTCTAGATTGTATACCTTGATATTGCTTATCGAAGCATAGCCTTCGTAATATCCTGAATTATCCACAATTATCCCGATATCTCCGCTTGATTCACCTCCATGCGATATGTTAATATCGTATATTCGAGCATTTCCTCCTTCTATCCGCATATTATATTGATTATTATAGAAATTCACGTTGGTATGTATATCAGAATTATCACAGTCGATCAATGTGTTTGATCCTGTTATCTTTACACCCATCATGTTTGAATGTATATACGTATCCTGTCCAACAATATGGCAATAAGAACCAAGCTGTATACCAACGCAATAATCATCCTCATAACCTGAGACCCTGCAATCTTCGATCGTATTAACTGCGCCATTTATCCCTCCATACAGGTATAAACCTATACGATCTTCTCTGTCACCTGATTGACGTGTAATATAATAATTCGAAATAGTATTCTCATGTCCTAAAATCTCAACATCATTTTCAGCTCCTGAAGTGGAACCATAGTTATTATCCTTGATATATCTGGTATCTCTGCCATCAAAGGAATTTCCATCACCTACAAGGTATATTCCTCCATCACCATTTTGCCATATTTCCAATTCATCAAAGGTATTGTAATCTGCATTGTTGAGCCAAATACCATAATGAGTGTTTGAATATATATTTGAATCTTCTATCATTGAATAATATAAATTCACTCCAACTATCCCGTAACCGTTATCATAAATTCCAGTATTTGCCTGGTAAGAAGGACCACACATATAAATATAATGATATGTTCCTCGCAGTTCTATTCCATCAACATTATCATGAATATCACAATCATATACATAATGATACATTGAATCAGAATTTAAATATATTCCATAATAATTGTTATTAATATCACATCCCAGGATATTGACTTTATTATCTGGTTGTGCAACAACATTGGAATAGATACCAGCATTAAATGTTGAACCGGTAATTATGAAATTTTCGATTGTAACGGGAGACGAACTTATGGTAACAGTATGTGAACCCGAATTCTGAGCAGAGATGGTCGGTCTATTTCCACTTACTGGATCTGTTAACCCTATTATAGAAAGAGGTTTATTTATTACAATATTTTCGGTATATGTGCCGGAACCAAATTCGACCCTTATTATGTCATTCGGAACCGCAGCATTTATCGCCTCTGTTATACTTGTAAACATCGCTCCTCCCTGATCATTTACCGTCAATTGTTGGGCCAGAACATTGTCTGCAAAGACAGTAAACATTGTCAGTCCGCTTCCGATCAATAATAATGAAATCGCAATGTTTGATACCTTTTTTCCTTTTCTCATTTCCATTTTTATTCCTCCTCATGATTGAAACAAAACGGGATCCTGTTCACTGTAGTGAGAAATTAATTCCTTTTCGGAGAGGTAGGCCTCGATATAATCTACCGATCCGCTATAATCAAAATCCGCTGAAGGATCTTCCAGACCTCTCGTGATATTGAACAGGTCAGGATCAAATTCTTGATCGTATCTCATGGAACATATTATTTCACGATTGAAACCGACCAGATCCGGACCCGAAAGTCCGGATCTTTGACCATTCAATATTATTGTCATATCATAACACTGGACCTGATCAAGCCACATATCAATAAGAGTCGAAGACAGATTACCATCATCGAATATGAAATAATTTTCATTGTTGATGCTTTGTTCATGATCAAATATATAGATCGTAACTATTGTATCTTGTGTAGAACTATTTATCAACCAATCGAATGCATTTTCAATATTGGATAGATTTGCCGATCCATCCGAACCAAATTGTACAGGATCGGTCAGATAAATTATATTGCCGGATGAACTGCATTCCAATTGATATGAATAAAAAGCGGATGCCTTTTCCAGTTCATGTTGTGAATAACCCAAATGACCTGATACAATTATTATACTCTTGAGATCCTGAAACGGATCATCAGCCTTTACACTTACCGTGAAATATATGGATACGAGAATTGTTAAGAACCCGAGGATAACGAGCGTGGGTGTCGACCTATCATTCATCGGTCCCGTTAAGAACCTACTGAAGATTATAAAGGTTTTCCATATCTACGATTTCGAACAGGGGGGTGTTTATAAAGAAATTGGATTCTCCCAATTCCAACCCTTCTCCTCGAACCTTTCTCTTACTACATCCACCTCAAATACCATATTTGCAGGTATGAAATCTCCTGGTTTTCATTCCTCTTCCCCATCGGGTCCTTTTCGGACCACCCTGGCCACAAAGAATGTCACAATTAGAAGAACACACAACGATAAAATCACGATCAATAGATAGATCCAATTGCGATCTCTGTCTGAAGACGTATTACCATCGTCATCCGGAAGGGTGACCGATACGGTATCCTCATAGACCGCGATGTTACCTGACGTATCCGTGACCTCGATCCGGACAGGATACGAACCCTCAACATCGAACACATGTTCCACAAGATCACCAGATCCAGGGATATCACCAAGGCTCCAGTTTATGTAAGCGATACCGATGTTGTCCGATGCGGATATAATCAGCCGGAAAACCTCGTTCACCATGCTGGAAAGGTTGCCTGTGAACGTGAACTCGGGATCGATCGTGTCCCTGATAAAGATCACATCGGATGTCCAGTTTGCAACGTTTCCGGAGGGATCAGATACATCTACCGATACAACAAGATCACCCGTCAGGTTCAAAGGAACGGAAAATACAAACTCTTCTTCAGAAAAGGAAAACATCGGTATGCCGTTGATCGTCACATATCCGGAGATCTCAGCAACTTCAATATTATCTTCTAACTTGAATTTGAGAGCAAGGGTGGAACCTGTACCAACTTCATCGGGATACGGACCGGGGTCTATGGTCGGGTCGATGGTATCCAATACAACTATTTCAGAAGGATAAGTGTAATATTCATTCCCGGAGAGATCGGTGACGCACCATCTGTACTCTATCGGCAGAACGGAGTCTGGCTCGACATCAAGTCCGCAGGAGAACACACCCGATACGTTCGCGGTAGATATGGTTCCGGACACGATACCGCGGGAATATTCCACAATGACGGATGAGATCGTAAAGATACCGGAGATCGACGCACTGAACGTCAGGATATCACCCGTTTCGGTCACGTTTGATGTCATGTCATCGAAATGGAAAGGGAACGTCGAGTTCAATGACCTCAATATCATCTCCTTCGTGAACACCCTGTTCCCGGACGTATCATTTGCATGGAACACGATCGAATATCTCTCGCAGGGTTCCGGGCTCGTGATGAACACGAGATCCCAGTACGAACCGTTCCTTGAAAGGTTCATTACCTCGGTCTCGTATCCGCGGGTGATATGACACCAGACATTCTCCGTCCCGACATTGTCATGAACTAAAAGACGGAACCTAACCTCACTGCCGTTCTCGACCTCCTCCTGATGCTCTACGACGGTGATCTCAGGAGCATCATTGTCAAGGACCCTTGAGGTGTGCCTCTCGCTTTCCATGTATCCGCCCAACACAAGAGAAGCGTTGAGCCAGAATACCAGGTCATCGGTACTGTTCGAGGGTGCCCAAAACGTCACGTTATGTTCGAACATATCCATATCAAGGTCGACCACGATCTCGTTCGTCCCGTTGGAATAGTGCAGGGATAGATCCCTTTTAAGATCGAATATCCTCGGAATTGCCCTGCATGTCAAATTAAATTCTTCACCGGTCGTCATCTCATAGGGAACTATCAACGACAGGTCCAGACCCGGAACCAGTGGAAACCTGTCCTTCGAAGAACCACCCGGAATGGAAACCGCATCCTCGCTGATACCGTCTCCGTCCTCGTCCTTGAGATCAAGGGCGATCCAGAAATTGCCTTTCTCACCATCGTCCCAGCTGCTTCCCGAATTATCGCTGAAATTACCGGGACCGGGCCAGAACCAGTTCCCGGAGAACTCATGACCGAAGCCACCCGTGACGAGCATCCCAAGAGAGGTATTTAAAAAACAGTTCCCAAGAACGATATCTTCGGAATCCTCCAATCTTACGGGACGATCCTTCCCATTGAAGGTCACCGAATCGATAAGACCTTCTTTGCATTCAAATATGTTCAACAGAGGATACTCCGAATCCTTAAGGCCGGACACTCCGTTGCGGATGTTCACATTACTGCAATTCCTCAGAAATACCTGCCCGAAATCATCGGGGATATCGACTCCTTCAACGTTTTCCATCACGATCAGAGGTTTACCATCCACAAGATTGTTTTCGAAAATAGTTCCCTCGGGAAATGTGTAAAACATCAAACCCGCGTTGATGAAACGATTGTTGACGAACTTGCTGTTCATGATCGTACTCGGGCCAACACCTTTTTGAAAGCTTATATTTTCGAAAGTATTATTCAAAAAAAGAATATGTTTTCGAAGATAAATCGAAACTATAGGTACAACATCATTTACTTCCTTTTTCCTCATAACAATGTTATTCTTGAAAATACTGTTGTTTGACCTTAAATGCAAACCGTCCATGTCCAGAAGAAAAGTATTATTCTCAATATTATTTATTCCTAAAGAATTATAACCAATAGGAAAATTAGATGAATATGTTGTATCTTTTAATATCCCATCTATATTCTCCAATTTAAGAGTGCCAAGAGAAATATTGCACCTCTCTATGGTAACATTACTTGAATCGCTGCATTCGATCCCGGAAGCTCTTTCATTGATCGTGTAATGTTCATAGTATGTGTTAATTTCGAACAATCGGCAATTATCTACATATTCAAATTTAAATACTGAAGTATTTTTTACATTAATATTATCAAGAAATATATCATTAGAATTGGTGATATATACCGGATAGTACATGTTGTAAAAAGATATATTATTCATTGAAATATATGATCCACCTGTGACTCTAATACCGTTTCCCTCTGTATAATTGTGACCTATAAAGGTCATGTTCCCGATTCTTACGTTTTTGGCATTAATATTCAATGAATGATACGAATGTGAGGTCTTTGGAATGATGGTCACATTCTCGCTGCCGGACAGCTTAATCGACCTGTTTATATAATAGGTTCCATAATATTCACCTTCTGGAATGATCAATGTGCCGTTCTCGGGAGTAGCATCTATAAGATCCTGCAGATTGTCGGATCTTGTATCGGACGTTACCCCGGACCCGGATAAACCTTCGATGATGGCCAAATTTGTGGCCAATACCAGAATCGAAAGGATGTAAACGCGGATGTTATTCATGGAATCTCACCTTAGACAATACGAATATGTCATATAATACTTAAAATTAAAGTATGTTTCATTTTTTATGTACATCTCGCTCAAGGTGGTGTGGTATCCTGCCAGGTATAATAAATACTATCACGTACACCCCAAGTTCCCGACAAATGAGCATAGTTGAATTCTGTCTTGTAATTGTCTGATAACCCTTTCAAGGTTACATATGTAGTACTTACCGAACTCGAGTAGTAAGCAATACACCCTGAAGAATTGTCATTATTGAATGTTGTTGCATATATTGCAGAAAGGACAGTACCGCTTATTGTTGATGGATTCTGGGTATCGCCCTGGATATTGATGTACCAGCAACCTTCTATACCGAAACAATAGGAAATATCATCAAAATTGTTATCCGTGAAAGTCTGTCCAGGACAGTAGTTGGTAACATATATTCCTATCACTTCTTCACCACTCCCCCACACTCCATTTCCCAAAGTTGTATCATAATCACTAAAATCACAGTGACTCACAGGATTATTTGGAGATTCGTCATCGATCCATACTCCTTTGTAATGACGAATGAAATCGCAGTATTCGATCTCGTTTTCCGTGCACGAATAGTTCAGATGTATGCCGGCACCGGAATGATCATTATCATACAGATTGTTACGAAAAATACCATATGAAATCGTATTATAGTCACTATTCCAAGCATAAATACCATTCACTTTTGAATGATTTACGAATATATAATCGAAATCATTGTAGCTTGCCTGATACATATATATCCCATAATCGTTTTTCTCAAGAGTTACTCCGTATATTGTATTGTGTTCACTGTAATCGGATTCGATTAGGTATATCGCCCTTTCTAGATTGTATACCTTGATATTGCTTATCGAAGCATAGCCTTCGTAATATCCTGAATTATCCACAATTATCCCGATATCTCCGCTTGATTCACCTCCATGCGATATGTTAATATCGTATATTCGAGCATTTCCTCCTTCTATCCGCATATTATATTGATTATTATAGAAATTCACGTTGGTATGTATATCAGAATTATCACAGTCGATCAATGTGTTTGATCCTGTTATCTTTACACCCATCATGTTTGAATGTATATACGTATCCTGTCCAACAATATGGCAATAAGAACCAAGCTGTATACCAACGCAATAATCATCCTCATAACCTGAGACCCTGCAATCTTCGATCGTATTAACTGCGCCATTTATCCCTCCATACAGGTATAAACCTATACGATCTTCTCTGTCACCTGATTGACGTGTAATATAATAATTCGAAATAGTATTCTCATGTCCTAAAATCTCAACATCATTTTCAGCTCCTGAAGTGGAACCATAGTTATTATCCTTGATATATCTGGTATCTCTGCCATCAAAGGAATTTCCATCACCTACAAGGTATATTCCTCCATCACCATTTTGCCATATTTCCAATTCATCAAAGGTATTGTAATCTGCATTGTTGAGCCAAATACCATAATGAGTGTTTGAATATATATTTGAATCTTCTATCATTGAATAATATAAATTCACTCCAACTATCCCGTAACCGTTATCATAAATTCCAGTATTTGCCTGGTAAGAAGGACCACACATATAAATATAATGATATGTTCCTCGCAGTTCTATTCCATCAACATTATCATGAATATCACAATCATATACATAATGATACATTGAATCAGAATTTAAATATATTCCATAATAATTGTTATTAATATCACATCCCAGGATATTGACTTTATTATCTGGTTGTGCAACAACATTGGAATAGATACCAGCATTAAATGTTGAACCGGTAATTATGAAATTTTCGATTGTAACGGGAGACGAACTTATGGTAACAGTATGTGAACCCGAATTCTGAGCAGAGATGGTCGGTCTATTTCCACTTACTGGATCTGTTAACCCTATTATAGAAAGAGGTTTATTTATTACAATATTTTCGGTATATGTGCCGGAACCAAATTCGACCCTTATTATGTCATTCGGAACCGCAGCATTTATCGCCTCTGTTATACTTGTAAACATCGCTCCTCCCTGATCATTTACCGTCAATTGTTGGGCCAGAACATTGTCTGCAAAGACAGTAAACATTGTCAGTCCGCTTCCGATCAATAATAATGAAATCGCAATGTTTGATACCTTTTTTCCTTTTCTCATTTCCATTTTTATTCCTCCTCATGATTGAAACAAAACGGGATCCTGTTCACTGTAGTGAGAAATTAATTCCTTTTCGGAGAGGTAGGCCTCGATATAATCTACCGATCCGCTATAATCAAAATCCGCTGAAGGATCTTCCAGACCTCTCGTGATATTGAACAGGTCAGGATCAAATTCTTGATCGTATCTCATGGAACATATTATTTCACGATTGAAACCGACCAGATCCGGACCCGAAAGTCCGGATCTTTGACCATTCAATATTATTGTCATATCATAACACTGGACCTGATCAAGCCACATATCAATAAGAGTCGAAGACAGATTACCATCATCGAATATGAAATAATTTTCATTGTTGATGCTTTGTTCATGATCAAATATATAGATCGTAACTATTGTATCTTGTGTAGAACTATTTATCAACCAATCGAATGCATTTTCAATATTGGATAGATTTGCCGATCCATCCGAACCAAATTGTACAGGATCGGTCAGATAAATTATATTGCCGGATGAACTGCATTCCAATTGATATGAATAAAAAGCGGATGCCTTTTCCAGTTCATGTTGTGAATAACCCAAATGACCTGATACAATTATTATACTCTTGAGATCCTGAAACGGATCATCAGCCTTTACACTTACCGTGAAATATATGGATACGAGAATTGTTAAGAACCCGAGGATAACGAGCGTGGGTGTCGACCTATCATTCATCGGTCCCGTTAAGAACCTACTGAAGATTATAAAGGTTTTCCATATCTACGATTTCCAACAAGGGGGTGTTTATAAAGAAACAGGATTCTCCCATATCCAGCCCTTCTCCTCGAACCTCTCCCTCATCACATCCCGTCTTTCTTCCCTCTTATTCCCGTAGACGACAGGAAATTCTTCGGACTTGTTGAAATTATATATTGCTCTCTCGTGCTTTCCTTCCTCGATATTGACCAGGGCCAAATTGAAATACACACCGGAAAGTCCTTCGATATCTCCTACCTTCTCCATGAATTCCCGCGCATTCTTTAAAAGGATCTTTGCCTTCCGGTAATTCCCCTTCTTTCCCTCAATATCGGCAAGGTTGATCTCGCATATGACCCTCGTCCAATGCAGATCTTTCGATCTGCAGTATCTTCTAGCAGAGTACCAGGCTTTCTCCGCTTTGAAGAACTCGTCAGCTCTGAAATGATTCACACCAATATTGTTCATGATCATTCCGGGAAGACAAACGAGTTTCTTGGCCCTGGAAATCCCCAGGGCTTTTCTATAGGCCTCATCAGCTTCGTCATAACGTTTCATGTCGGACAACAGGTCCGCTCTGGTTTTGATCAGGAACGAGCGATGAGCTGGTACAATAAAACTTTCCGCAAGGATCCGATCATTTAATGAAAGCGCGATCTCGGGTCCTTGGACCGTCTTCGTACATTGTATGATACCAACAATACTGCATATCCAACAACCAGAATCCATTACATCTGCCATGAGTATGCTCCAGAAAAGGTCCAATGATTCCCTGGTCCTTCCGCATCTTCTCAAAAATTCCGCCTCCAAAACGGCTTCATTGACCGAAATGGACGATGACAGTCCGATGAATTTTGAAGGATAGGAACCGATCAAGGTAAGTTCTCTTATGGAACTGTCCAATGATCCGGAGATCTCGACATTTTCCTTTTTTAATTCCGAAACGGTCTCCCGGTATCCGGAAGAGGGGCCCATATTCATATGTCCAGACAGAAGATCGAGTAGGTTCTTTTTTTCCTTTCTGGCAACGGTCCTGACCAGGTTCATCAGGGTCCCCGAATCCTTCAGGAGAGGGAGGAGGGAATGAAGTTTGAATATCCTACCAACACCATGCAATTCCGGTCTGATCTCCATCTCGACAATGTTTTTCATTAATCTCTCATATTCCGCCATACCTCGTTCCGTTAGGCCGTTTTCCTGATCTTCAGGAATTATTTTGAGGATCAAGCCATCTCTTCTCAGCTCTCCGATCCTCTGTTTCAAAGTTCCTTTTCTAATCCCAAGGCTCTTGCAAATAATATCATTTTCTGGAAGCCTGTTATTGAAATAACCGTATATGAATATCAACATTTCTCTTGTACTTCCCCTCATGATACATCTTCCTCAAGAATAATTGATGATGAAGTATAAATAGTTTTCACAGGAAATTGATTTATTGATCCCTAAAAGAACATCTTCTATAAAGATTTTCGACAAGAACTGGTCAATATCAAGACATTACAATAAAAACCATCTTTGGGAGCAATAACCACATCGGATGACAAATCCGGATATATTACTGTGTGAAATCGGATGTGAACGGATAAAAATGGCCAAAGATAAGTGAAAGGCAGGGAAGGCCTACTACATCCCTCCCGAATGTTATCGAAATGCTTAATGATGAGATGAATATCGTCGGAGATAGCCCAAAGAGCCACTTGAAGCATTCAAATCTCCCGCGATAATATGCTTTCGAAAGATGTACCGCAATGGTTATATCCTCTATCCGTGAATGAATTCTGCACGGAACACACCCGGAGGTAGAGGGCAGCACCTGTATTTCCTCCATCCCCTTGAACGCTGCAACACCCCCCACTTTTCTCCTCTGCCTCCCCACCTCTCCTCACGGATATCCAGAAAAATGATATATATCGGGAATCCCCTGATTGAGATAGAGAGGTAATAATGTCGAGTTACAGGGAAAGCGTCATCCTGAGGCTGGGAATCGAGAACCTCAATGAAACTGTAAGGGATGTCCTTTCCGGATTCGATTGGTTCTTCCTCGAGAAGAAGGACCGCATGTTGAGGGTCAGGGAAAAGGACCGCTTCGATTACTACAACCCCCTGGAAATGGAGATCCTGATCGAGCCCACACATATAGGGACCAGAGTGGAGATATCCGCAAATAATTCGGGTTACGGGCCGGTGCAGGATGAGTATATCAAGGGACAGGTGGTGAGGTTCCTGATGGCCCTCAGGAAAAAAGAGGAGGAAACAAAGGAGCATAAGGTGATGTTCGTTGCTGAGGAGACGGATCCCTCCCTTTCAAAGGAGCTCGAGAAGCTCTCGAGGCTTCACGATATGGGGGAGCTAACGGATGAAGAGTTCAGGAAGGCGAAGGAAAAGGTCCTCGATGGTTAGGATGTGGATGGCTCGGTCCTGTCAACCCCGAATTTCTCCCTGATCATCTGGAGCCAGTCAAGCCACATGTTCTTTCTGATGCCAACGAGTTTAATGGCCCCGAGCCTTTCGACCTCCTCACCGTTTTCATAGGCGATCACCGTTGGAACGAAATCTATCCCTTCCTCGATCCAGATGGATGAATCATGGTCCGGTATCATGATCTCCTTACCATCGGGGATATGCTTGTAGTACAATCTCCGGAAATGCTTGCAGAAGGGACACCTGTCCTGCTGGTACATAACGAACTCCATGACCTCACCACTGCCGACCATTATTTAAAACATTATCCGAAAAGGTTCGTCAGAGAATGGAAAAAGGGCTCCCCCTATTCCGGACACGGGGGGGAGCTGATCTTATAGATCGGGGGGATCAATAAGCCTCATAGGTATACTGGATGCGCTGGTCCTCGAGGAATTCGAACAACTTCTTCCTCTTTTCCGGGGTCATGTCCTCGGGGCAGATGTTGATGTTCTCCATCATGCAGTTCGGCTCCATGAAGACAGATATAATTTACATATTTATCTTATTTTGTTCCATCATTGTATTACATTATGGTGTTTAATCCTTATTCTGTTACAATATGTAACATGTTTTTCAAAAAAATTCCGTTTCCGGTGCATGGGACCTTTTAATCCCGGAGGTGTATCTGTTGGTCGGACCAAAAGGTATTTAATTTCAATTCCGGATTATTGACATGCAACTTTGATCTGGTGACCAGGAAGGGAAATGGCCGGGGGAAAGGAGTTGCATTTCCGGGTTCGGGAAACATGTTCCTTCATGTGGGGGGGTCATGAACTTACAGGAGGTTTCGGATGAAACGTTTCAATTCAGGCCGCTTCGTATCCATCATCCTGATATGCCTTTTTTCTCTCGGATCGTCCGAAATTCTTTCCGGGGCCCCCTACCAAAACCCCCCCCCTAGGTCGGAAGACCTTGTTGGAAAATGGGATTTCAGGGAGGGAAAGGGACAGTACACTTCGGATGGTTCCGGAGGTGGAAACATTGGTGTTCTGGGCCTGTCAACCGACAGCGACGGGCAGGATCCCGCATGGACATCCGGACTTCATGACGATGCCCTGGATTTCGACGGATATGACGATCTCGTCAACTGCGGGAAGAACGACAGCTTCAGGTTCAACATGGGGTCGTTCTCCCTAGAAGCATGGGTCCATATTGACGAGAACCTCACGGACAATATCGGAGGTATCCTCGGAAGATTTCAGAGCACCACGGGGGAGGGATTCCTTCTCGATGTCCTGAGCGGTGAAGGCTACGGAGGACTGGATTCACGATATGGACAGGTCTGCTTCTCCATGAACGACGGAAAACTGAACAGCACATGGAGAGTGGCCGAGGGGCATTATGGCTCATCCAATGGATTGATCGATATTGCCGTATACGACGGGGACCTCTTCGCTGTTTCATCGTCGGGGGACCTCATAAGATGGACCGGCTCGGGATGGGTCAGGGAAGCATCTCCTTATTCGGGGGAGCCGATAACCTGCCTCGCGGTTTACAACGGAGACCTATACGGATCAACCGGCACCAGCGGATATCTGGTGAGATGGGCGGGAAACAGTTGGGTCCCTGCGGCCTCCCCTTTCACCGGGCAGATCATTAGATGCCTCGCAGTATACAACGGAAAACTCTACGGGGGCACATCCCCGAACGGAATGCTACTCGAATGGAACGGATCGGGGCCCCTGAGACTGGCAGCATCTCAGTTCGGCACCGAGACGGAGATCACTGACCTTTGCGTGTACAATGACCAGCTTTACGCAATAACCAGCCCCGGCGGCTGCCTCTTTCAGTGGAACAGGGTCGGAAGCTGGTCGTCAAAGGCGGTGCTCGGATCCGGGATGGACACGCTCGAGGTCTTCAAAGGCAGGCTCTTTGCCGCAAACGGGGATCTATTCGAATGGAACGGGTTCAACGAATGGATAAGGAGGGCCGACAAGTCGGGAGGTGAAGGGGTGGAGAGCCTCTGCGTCTACAACGGCAGGCTCTACGGTGGCACCAGCGTCAACGGAAAGCTCCTGGAATGGGACGAGGTCGATAGCTGGTTGGAAAGGGCCCCGAACCTTGATCCCGAGTTCTCCATAAATTCACTCCGCGTTTTTGACGGCAGGCTCTTCGCAGCACCTTCCGGGCAGGGGAAGCTCCTTGAATGGAGCTCCGGATGCAGTGTCACGCTCGATGACGGACTGCCCCCCGGATGGAGCCACATCGTGGCCGTAAGGGATTCGACCCTTGGCAGAATGCGACTCTACCTCAACGGCAGGCTGAGGGGGACCTCCAGGGAATTCCTGCCCATGCATTTCGATCTGGGAAACACCGACCATCTCCTGATCGGTGTCGGAAGCCAGGACTACTTCAACGGGAGGATAGACAGGGTGAGGATATTCTCCACTGCGGTGAACGAGGGGTTCGTCAGGGATGAGTTCGATTTCTTCCACAGGGAGTGGACGGTCCCGGGTCCGCCCTCGGATCCTTTCGTCAGGGCGGGGGACAGGTTCGTCAACGTTACATGGGGGCTCCCACTGTTCAACGGGACCAATCCATTGTTGGGCTTCAGGATATACAGGGGAACCAACAAAGATGAGCTCAAACCATACAACGACACTTCCCGCATTGTGCATTTCCTCAACGATACTAATGTGTCCTACGGGGTCCGTTACTTCTACCTGATCAATTCCTTCACCGATGCAGGGGAATCCCCGGGAGACGAGCTGGTCTCCGGAATACCTAGTGGTCGACCCACACCCCCGATGAACGTTACCGTCAAGACGGGGGACGGTTATGTCAACATGAGCTGGAAGCCTCCTCTGATGGACAAGGGGTCGAACATAACCCAATACAGGATAGAAAGGGGACTCGACCTGGAAAGTCTTTCCGATCTTATCATCAGGGGGTCCGACAGGACCTATTACAACGATACCATTGTGGACAACAGACAGGCATACTATTACAGGGTCTTTGCAGTGAACGATGTGGGGGAATCCAAACCCTCGAGCACCGTTTCAGCCGTTCCGAAGAAACTTCCCCCGCCTGTGAACTCACTCGAATACCATCCATGCGACTACGGTGCCGATCTGACCTGGAAAAGGTCACCTGATCCCTATTTCGAGCATTTCAACCTTTACAGGGGCTCGAGAGAACTCATATCCGGTGGATTGATGGGTTACTACTATTCCAACATCGACCATACGAATCTATCCCATGTGTCCCAGGATATGCAGATCGATTTCGACTGGGGTCTGGAACCTCCGATACCCCGGATGGGTGACAACGAATACTCCGTAAGATGGGAAGGGTTCCTCAAAGCCACACACACCGGCAGCCATACCATTGCCTTGAGGGTGGACGGGGGTGTCAGGGTCTGGATAGACAGTATCCCCACGATCAATACATGGGTCGACGGATGGCATGAGGAGCTATCGGCAAGTGTGTATCTCACGGAGGGAGAGCACATGCTGAAGATCGATTACTTCAACAGGGAATCGAGGGGCGCTATCCGATTGATGTGGGCGCCCCCCGAGACCGAGACCCACATAATACCCATGGAGAGCCTGTTCGGATACCACATCACATACGAACTCATCGCCCAGACGGAATTGAACAGGTATACCGACACCGATCTCGAGATAGCAAAGGCATATTACTACTATGTCAGGGCCGAGAACGATGCCGGGGAATCCCCCATGGGAAACATCATCGAGGTCTATCCCATCGGCAGGTCGGGCCCCCCGACAGCTTTCAGCATTGAGCTCTGGGACGAGGTCGTTGGACTGAAATGGGGCCCCCCTTCGGAAACCAGGGGTTCCGATGTACTCGAATACAGGATATACAGGGCCAACGGCACCCAGAAGGTGGAGTTATACGCAAATGTATCGGGAGATGTGTTCGGGTTCAACGATACGGATATTGTCAACGGGCTAACATACTTCTATTTCGTCACGGCAGTGAATGGAGCCGGGGAATCTCCGGGGACGACATCCATCATGGCGGTTCCTATCGGCAGGCCTTCCCCTCCCACCAATCCCAAGGTGGAACTCCATGATGAAGGAGTGAAGGCTTCCTGGGCGTCTCCGGTATTTGACGGTGGGGCCACATTGAGGGGTTTCAACGTATACCGCTCCGTGAACGGCGGCAACAGGACCTTCATCTACTGGGTCAACGACTTCCTCGTTCACGCCCATATCGATGCAGACGTCGAGGAGGGCAATACATACGACTACTGGATCACGGCCCTCAATCAGGTGGGTGAGTCCACCTTCAGCGAGAACGTGAGCATTTACTATCCCGTTGTTGATACGGACGATGAAGTGGTTGAGGATGAAGACGATGATCGACAGAATGAAGGGGAATTCCCGACAGGGCCCGTGATCGGGGTCGTGGTGGTCGTCCTTCTCGCTCTTCTGATAGTGATCCTCCTCATCATGAGAAGCAGAAAGAACAGGAAAGAAGAGCTTATGATAGGACCGGTGCCGGTAGGAGCGCCTCCGGAGGTTGGAATGGACGGAACCTATGATATCTTCCACCCGGACGGGGAGGAGTTCGACGAATTCGGGCAGCCGTTGATCAGGGACCTGCCGACGATACAACCAGACATGAGGCTGCCTGCTCCAGCGAACGGGCAGGGATATCCCCGGCAGGGTTATTCGAAGGAAGGATACCAACCGGGCCAGGAATGGATCCAGCAGATGCCCCAACAGTATCAGCAGGGTTATCCAGTGCAGCAGGAGCCCGGATACCAGCTGCCACCGGAGCAGGAATATTACCTGCAGGAGGGTTATCCGCCGGTAGAAGAGCAACAGGGGTATTACCCTGATGGGTACGGGGATAGTTATCAGTACTCGCCTCCCGGGGTTGCACCTCAAGAATATTCGGAGGGACAGGAATACTATCAGCAGGTTGGCGCGGGTACGGAAATGGGGCATCTGCCCCCCGATCAATCCGGGGACATTGGCCAGGGGGGACCGCTGGAGGAAGGATATTATCGGGATGGTTTGGGGCCCGGGGATGCGGAGTACCTGGGTGGAATGCAGACTGGTGGGAATCTACCTCCGGGCGAGGTGGAGGAGAGGGACCTGAGGCTCCCGGGATCGGATGAAGAAGAGGGGTGAACGAGAAGCTTTGCAGGATCTACAGCGATTTTCCTGGCTCCAGAGCCCTGTAGAGGACCGTTCCCGATCCCTGCCTGATGTGTGATCAATAAATATGGTTGTTAGAAACATCCATTGGGCGATCATTTGCGATCGTATCTCTCGAGACCTGTCTCCCTGAACCACTTCACTGTACTTTCCAATCCCGATCTCAGATCCATTTCCGGTTCCCAGCCCGTGAGCTTCTTAATCAGGGATATGTCCGGGACCCGACAAAAGGGTTCGTAGGGATATCTCTCCACAAATCCGAAGTTCTCCTCAACGCCTAGAATGTCGGAGATCAACCCTGCAAGTTCAATGATCGAGATTGGATCGGGATTGCCTATGTTGATGCTCTTTCCAACGACCCCGCTGTTG
>Ga0272441_10005815_pt1 | contig 21130 bp, 20 predicted proteins | sample SSMProp6N_FD_193582 | JGI IMG/M metagenome (GOLD analysis project Ga0272441, IMG submission 193582) | Marine sediment archaeal communities from Little Sippewissett salt marsh, Falmouth, MA, United States - SSM-Prop-6N | ecosystem: Environmental > Aquatic > Marine > Wetlands > Sediment ...
CCGGTGCGGGCACTCACCAAAGAGGAAGAAAAGGTTATCAGTCGGGCATTATTGCGAGTAGAGGAGTTATTGCTTAAAGAACCAGAACCCGGGCGGCTTACTCTTGAGGACGGGCCGCTTGGCTACAGAGACGGGGCTATCCCTATGGGGCAATATTCGGGGCGGTCTACCGCACATGATGGGCCAGCAATGGATAAGACCTTCCGGGGCATGTTTTACAGCGGCAACACACGAAGACAGCTCGACACCGGCAAATTCAAGGACGGTGAGTTTTTAGAAATTTTAGCCTCACAGCGCCATGATCCGCGACTTGTCCGAAGCATGCTGGAGGGCACACCATCCGCGGGCGGTTTTTCTGTGCCCGAAGTCCTGGCCGCAAAATGGCTGGACTCTGCACTGCGTGACGAAATAGTCAGGCCATTGGCTACCGTCTGGCCGATGACATCAAAGACGCGCTCTGTGCCTGCATGGGATGATCATGACCAGTCGAGCGGTGAACTTTTCGGTGGCCTTAAAATGGAATTTTTGGCCGAGGAAGGAACCGGCACCAAGCAGACCGCAAAGCTTCGATTGATAACCCTGGACGCCAAAAAGGGCGCGATCTACATAGATGCAAGTAACGAGCTTGTGTCCGATGGCTTAGGCTTTGAATCTCAACTCGAAACCGCTCTTAAAAAGTCTATATCCTATGGCTTCGACAAATACTTCTTGACCGGAGTCGGCGGCGGGATGCCACAAGGCGTTTTTGCATCACCGGCACTGATTACAGTTAGCAAAGAGGGAGCCCAGGTCGCAGGCACTATTGAATATGCAAACCTGGTGAAAATGTTTGCAAGGCAGCTGAATAAAAGCCGCGCAGTATGGTTGTTTAATGACAATGCGGTGCCACAACTACTTGAAATTACTATTCCAATTGGAACCGGCGGTAGCCATGTTCCACTGCTGAAAGAGAATAGCGGCAAGTTCACAATTTTTGGCAGGCCGGTATATTTTACTCCGATCATGCCAGCCTTGGGCTCTGCTATGGATTGTGGATTTATTGACTTTGGGAGCTATGCAATCGGTATGCGTAAAGAGGTGAGCATCGATAAATCGAATATTCCAGGCTGGACTACCGATGTTATGAGCTATCGGATAATTGTCCGGTTCGATGGAATGGGCACCCTGGATGCAGCTATCACACCCGAAAATGGCGACACCATGAGCCCGTTTGTGACGATCGAAGAGCGGACATAACCTAGGCCCCTTTCCCTCTGGCCCCTGGCTACCTCAGCGGGGGCCTTTTAAAAAGAAAATTCTATCAGGTGCTTATTACTTCCCGTTGGAAAATTATCGAATTTCTGTGTTGAATCATTAAATATATTCATGAAATCAACCAGATAATCGACAGAGACCAAATAAATATTTTTTAGTTCATTTCTTAATCTCAACCAAAGCTTCAGGTCTGGATCTGATGGCTTATAGTTGTTGCGATATACGGCCCAGGGTATCATTTCTAATGATACTTTTTGATTTTTGATTTCCATTAAATAAATTGGGCAATTGGTCACTATGATAGGAACTATTTTATGATACCCCATATTAAGTTGATCATCTTGACCAATTCCACGATCCATCTTTTTAAATATGTCAAAAAGTTTATTAATTACACTTTCAATGTCTTGATTTATCTGTTCAATAGCTTTATAGAATTTACCTTTATCTTCTTGATAAACAATCTCTTTATATCCACCAACTTCTTTATTTGTCTTGCTTTTTCCTTCGTTAATTTTTACAAAATCGGCTCGGTCAACAATTATTATTCCATAACGCTCCAATTTGGGTATGGTTTGTTCATTTTCTCCTTTTTTTCTAAAGTATTCATCTATATATTTTTCTTCATTATTTAATCCATGGCATAACAAAAAACCATCGTTGGGATGACCCTTGCATTGAATTATAAATTGGGTGCTAATACGAAACCTAGTCGTTGATACATCCCTATCACCAGATTGTACTCTTTCGATATAACTATAAAGCTCATGAAATTCTGTAATTTTAAAATACACATCAATTTCTAATGGATTTTCATAATGTGGCGTATAAAGATATTTTCCCACCTGATGTTCCAGGATTTCTGAGGAATCTTTTTGTCTAAAGTAATTTTCAAAATAATTTAAAAGAATTTGATGTGTTTTGTGTTCTAAAAGAATGCCGTGAGTCTCTATCATTTCCCTAAGTGCTTTATTTTCTGGTTTTATAGACAAAATAAACCTCCATATAAAAAGGAATCTATTTTTCACAACTGATTGAAAATGAATACCACAAAACACACACAGGGTAAAGTTGTCGAGGTTGAATCATCTCGGGCAAAATATTTGTCGCTTGCTGATTTCACAAAAAAAATGCCGAGCCATATTAGCTGCTCGGCACATAAGAGAGATTCAATATCATAGATTTTGTACTATATTAACTATCGGGGGCTTGATATATTTGATTTATTGTAGTTGTGTTTTGGTTTCAAAAAAAGGGGGATAAGATGAAATTTTATTTTGCAGGAGTGAATCATTTCGATCCTCTATGCAGAACGAAACTCAGAGAGTGGCTAAAACATTTAAAAAAAACCAATGGGTGCGACCCTTCATTTGTTGCTGTAGAATCTTGCAAGAAGAGTCTATTTAGACAAAGATTAATGATTGAAGAGTTTATAAAATTATCATTTAGAGATCATAGCTTTCAGCGATTACCATGTGATGTTCTAAAAGATATTTATTTAAGTTTTGGGTATGAAGCAGACAGCCACCATGATATTTTTGAGAAAGCAGATACTCTTTGGTTAAACGATTCCATAACCGATGATGAAGGATTAGGGTTCAAGCCAACCCAAAGAAGGGTTGTATATTCGGTAATGTTTGAAGAGTGTCTTTTCCCGAATCATTCAGAATATGATTTAGACTCAATAAGTGAATGTGTATGGAGTTTTTGTATTAAAGACAATTCACCACCTGATTTTTATAAATATGATAAGAATTGGTACAAATTAATTCAGGAAAAATTAGATGGAATAAAGGATGGATGGGCCATTTTAATTGTCGGCGCAGATCACGCTCAAGATATAAGGGGTTCTGTTTTTAATCTCTTGGAAAAAGATGACAGGGTAGAATCTATTGAATCAAAGACATTTTGTCCAAATAGGCTACTTGATTTGTATTTAGATAGGATAAAGAGACTTCGGGAAGAATATGTCAACCCATGATCATACCTCTTGTGTTGGTGATATGGCAAATAATAACAGGGTAGCTATAGGGTAGCTTAATGTATTCATCAAATCCTGTAAAGCATGGAGCCAGCGGTCGGGGTTGAACCGACGACCTGCTGATTACGAATCAGCTGCTCTACCACTGAGCTACGCTGGCACTGATCAGTGTTTTTTACATATACTTTATTACCTTGTCAATAATCTAAAGGCAGGGGATTACAGGATCTGACTCATGAACTGCTTAGTGCGTTCATGGGTGGGATTGCTGAAAAAATGCTCGGGCGTGCCGGTCTCCAGGATCCGGCCTTCGTCCATGAATATTACACGGTCGGCCACTTCGCGGGCAAAGCCCATCTCGTGGGTGACCACGATCATGGTCATGCCTTCTTTGGCCAGGGTCACCATCACATCCAGCACCTCGCCGATCATCTCGGGATCGAGGGCCGAGGTAGGCTCGTCAAAAAGCATCAGCTTGGGCTGCATCGCCAGGGCCCGGGCAATGGCCACGCGCTGCTGCTGCCCCCCGGAAAGTTTGTGGGGTTTATTGTCAGCTTTATCAAGAATACCCACCTTTTTAAGCAATTTGCGGGCGATTTCAAGGGCCTCAGCCTTGGACCGCTTGCGTACCACGACCTGGGCCAGGGTCAGGTTTTCCAGCACGCTTTTGTGCGGAAAAACATTGAACTGCTGAAAGACCATACCGACTTCTTCGCGCACCTTGTTGATATTGGTCGCAGGGTCATTTATTTCAAAACCATCTACGATTATACTGCCCGCATCGACTACCTCGAGCTTGTTGATCGAGCGCAAAAGTGTGCTCTTGCCTGAACCGCTTGGGCCGACGATCACGACCTTTTCGCCGTCATAGATATCGAGAGAGACATTATTAAGCGCCTTTAAGGTGCCGAAAAGCTTGTAGACGCCGTTCATTTCTACCATCTTGCGCTTATCTTCGTTAATCACTGATTCTCTCCTCCATGATGCTGATGAGCTTTGAGAGGAACAGGGTTATAATCAGATACACCAGGGCAACGGTCGTGTAGGTTTCAAAATAGGTGAATGTCTCCGAAGCAAACTCCCTGCCCCGCCTGAGCAGGTCGGACACGGCCAGGATAGATACCAGCGATGAATCCTTGAGCAGAGCCACGAATTCATTGCCGACCGGCGGCAGGATTGTCTTGAAAGCCTGGGGCAGAATCACGTGATACATGGACTGAGAAGATGACATACCCAGGGAGCGGGCCGCCTCGGTCTGCCCGGGTGGGATAGATGTAATTCCGGCCCGGAAAATTTCGCCCATGTAGGCACCGTAACAGATGGCCATGGCAAACACCGCACTTGTAATGGGCGGCAACTTGACAATCCGGCCCAGGGCAAAATAGATATAAAATAGCTGTACCAGCAGCGGAATGCCCCGGATCACCTCCACATACAGCGAAGCGATGCCGTTGATCAGGCGGTTTTTGGAAACCCGGCCCAACCCGGTAAACAACCCTAATACAAGTGCCAGCAGGATGGATTCCACTGTTACATGGAAGGTGACCAGAATGCCGTCCGGCACGAATCGCATAATTTTCAGATATGGATCGGGCTTGAAAATCGCAAGAAATACGATAATGCCGATAGCGCCGAAAAAGGCAACTCTCCAGGCGGTAAAGAGGCCGACATCTTCTTTAGTGGGGATGGCAACGCCATCCCCGATATCTATGGTAACCTTTTTGTGTTCTACGCTGTCTTTTGGTTTTGGTTTTATCTCAGCCACTTTTTCTCTAGTTGTTTGTCTATGCCTTTTGCCTGTACGGCTTTAATCCCGGTGTTCAAAAGGTCGAGCAATTCCTGATTTCCTTTTTTGATCACGACACCATAGTATTCTTCGGTGAACGGATCGCCGGCAATCTTGAATTTTTCCTTATATTCGGGGCGCTGCAATGCATAGTCAGCCGCGACCGGGGTATCACAGACAACACCCTGGATTCTGCCGGCTGCCATGTCTTCAAATGCCAGGCCGATTTCATCGTAGTTTTTCTGGGTTATATCCTTGTTTTTGGCGATCTCGAAAGCGCCGGTTGTACCAAGCTGTGCACCGACAGACTTGCCGCCCATATCCGCAAGGGTTGCAGCATCCATATCATTGGGAATGATAAGAACCTGGCCGGCATTCAGGTACGGCATCGAAAAGTCATACTTCTTCTGACGCTCTTCCGTGATGGTGACCGAAGAAATAACCGCATCGTACTTGTCTATTGCCACACCTTCAAAGATACCGTCCCAGGCGGTGTTCTTGAATTCAACCTTGAAGCCGCCCTCTTCTGCCACAGCATTGAGGAAATCAATATCAAACCCTACAATTTCTTTGTTTTCATTGACCATTTCCATTGGCGGCCAGGTAGCATCAGTAGCCACTACGAAGGTCTTGACTTCCTTGGCAGCTTCTACAACAGCTTTTTCTTCCTTTTTGCCACATGCAACAGTAAAGATACTCACCACGAAAACCGCAAGTATTATCCACCAAAACTTCTTCATAGAATACCTCCCCATTATTATTGATCTCATGCAAGCTCAAGCCTGCATAAAGCAAGTCACTAACACAAAAACCGCCACCAGTCTATACAAGATGCCCGCAAGTTTAAAAGAAAAACAGCCAGCCAAACAGTTCATTAAAATTATTTTTATGTGTCTCCCCGGGCTTTCTTTTTGGCAGAGACAACCATCAGGGCTATCAATCCCACAAGTGCATACAGAATGCCCGTAAGCACAAAAGCAAACTTGGGGATTGCACAAGCCCAGGCGATCAGAGGCCATGGCTGTGACACAGCACCATAGAGCAGCCTGATAAGGGCATAGTTTTCCACTGCATCAAGGATAGCAGCAACAAACTGCAGCCAAGCCAAAATCATACCCAAAGAAGCCAGTGCCGATCGGAACAATCCGGCCGAGAGCACACAGGCTAATGCAATTGCAACCGAGTAGGTTACCATGAAAAGATAATCAAACCCCAGGCTCAAACCGGCACTGATACGCGCCGTTTCATCCCAGGAATCAAGGATGCTTGCTGCTATATCAATGTTTTTTGCCAGCTCGTATGACACAATGCCTGCAGGGGCTGCACCGGTAATCAAAGGTGCGCCAATGATATTGAGCAGCGCCATGATGACAAGTGTCAGTACCAGAAATACCAGGAATGCCCGCTTTTTTGTTGCCAGCGAAAATTTTTCAAACGGATGAGAAATTGCCATTTGTTCCTCTCCTCCCCACGCGATCGCTCAAGACAGCATCAGAATCGATAAAATTCCTGTGCTCTATAGTAAAGAACAACCACAAATTTGCAAGTTGCAAAGCTGCCAGTGTATGGGTATGCCCTGATGATCACAAACACGACAGCACAGCTTGACTTTGTATTTCTCAAACCTATTTTTTATGATAATGAATATTCATTACTAAGTATTATTTTGAATTCATTCTGTTTTTTGGATGCTAAACCATCCATGAAATCTGATCAAGGGAGGAAATATGAGTGTCGAGCTGGATAAACTATTCATCTACCCAAAGCACTGGGTGAATGAAGATGCCCACAGTTTTGCCGCCACAATCAGGCAGTGGGCCGACAAGGAAATCATCTCCGACAGGCTGAACTATCAGCAGAATTATTCCCGCCTTTTCCCTGAAAAAAGCAGGAAACTCGGCATTGATATCGGCCTGAAGCGGCTTGTTTTGCCCGATAAATACGATGGTTATGGCTGGAACAGCCCCTCATATGCACCTGCAATTCTGACTGCCTTCACTGAAATCGGCCGGGGGGATGCCGCCATTGGTCTGGTTAACGCTCTGGAGTATGCAATTTTTGCCACTATAACCATGCAGCCCAACCTCAAGTACGACTTGTGCGATGCCCTCGCTCAACGATATTTTAGCGATAAACTCAAAACGCCCACCGCGATCCTGCCCGGCGCCGGTTTGAATAATCAGAAAACACCGCTATTCAGGGGCATGTCAGTGCTTGCCGGGATTGCAGATGATGATAATGAAAGTGTAATCAGCGGCACGAACCTGAGACCTTTCGGCTTTGGAAAATCAGCCGACCTGCTGTGTGTGGTGTGTGCGCAAAGCAACGGTAAGATATGCCTGGCCTTTGTCCCCGCTGACAGCTTGGGTGTGAAAAAAGGATTGCCTATAAAACAGACAGGCCTGGATGCCTCTGAAAATACAGATATCTCGTTTGAATCTGTCAGAATCCCCAAAGAATATGTCATTTCAAGGGATGGTGCTGTGGAAGAGCTCTACGTGTGGCTTAACCTGCTACTGGGGGGAGTGAGCATCGGGGCCGCCATGAACTTTTTCGAAATCCTGACCGACTGGGCCCAAAACCGCACGATCAAGGGCGGCATGCCTATGAAGGAAAATCCTTTGTGCGCCTCTGTCCTGGCAACGGTTGCCCAAGAAATCACCAGCGCCCGCCTTTTGTGCTACAGCCTGAGCCAGATCATGGCCGATCCCTTTGCTTGGGGGGGCATTGGTGGCGAGGGCATCTACACCATTGCCCGCATGATTGGCTCCAGTGTTCAGGACAGTGCAATTAATGCGCTCAACCGCGGGATGGAACTGATGGGTTCGGCCGGCTATGCCAAAGAATGGCATGTTGAAAAACACTGGCGTGATATAAAGACTGTGCAGGCCTGCCTGTGTGGTATAGCCGCAGACATTCCGGTCAAAATGGACATTGCCCGTTTTTTCTATGACTGCAAGGAGGTGTGCTCGTGAAACATTTTGACAATTTTTCGCGTCCGCTGGAATACATATCGCCCATGGACAAGCACCTGCGCACAGTTATCCGGAAATGGGCCGACGAGGAAGTTATCCCCTTTCGCAGGCGCTTCGATGAAGACTGGAAAGAACACAAGCTGATCGAACCCGCCTTTGACAAACTCATGGGCAACAAGGGACTGGGCCTGCAGAAAGCCCTTTTCCCGGAGGAACTTGGCGGCTGGGGACTCGGCCATTCAGATAACACCTTCATGATTTCCTATGCCCTTTCAGAAGAAGTCGGCCGGGCAGATACAGGCATGGCAGTTGCTTTTCTGGTTACTCTATGGCCGCTGACCACCATCCTGATCGAACCACATGTAAACTGGCGCTTGGCAAAAGAATTCGCCCCCATGTTCTGCGATTGTGATCGTGCCGTATTCTCAGCGCTTACCATGACCGAGCCGCAGGGTGGCGCTGATATCGAAAATATAGGGCTTCTGGGCGGGAAAACACTACGGACCACTGCCCGGATAGATGGCGACGAATGGGTTATCAACGGACATAAACTGTGGCCGACAAATTCGGCCGGGGTATCAAGACTGTTCGGTGTGCCCTGCACAACAAAGCCCGGCTCAAATGACAGAGATGATTTTGCCATTATCTTCGTACCGACAGATACCAAAGGCGTGAGCGAGGGCAACCCGTATGAAAAAGCAGGGATGGCAGCCGATAAAAACAGTGATATCTGGTTCGAGGATGTGCGCGTACCTTCCTGGTACCGAGCCCACGGCCCGGGCCTGGATGCCCGGACCTTTTTAGAAATAATTCCCTGGGGCCAGGTTGCAAGTTGCGGTTTTCTTACCGGGGCCATGCTGAATCTGTATGAACGGCTCTATGAATTCGTTTCAACCCGGACCTATTGCAATAGCGTGCTCAAAGAAAACGATGCCGTAGCCGGAGTGATCGGACGCATTGCCGGAGATATCGATATCTGCCGGATACTGGGGCACGAGGCCGCCAGGATCGGTGACCGCCGCAACATGCCTTACGGCAACGAGCTCGGCTCTGAGGAAACCATCGGTAAAATCCGTAATATCAAAGACTTTATTTCGGACAAGTCCGTAGAGATATTCGGCCGTGCCATGGATGTGCTGGGTGCATATGGTCCCGACCGTAATTGGGATATCGAAAAACACTGGCGTGATGTCAAGATTATCCAGCTCTGGATGGGCGGCAAGCAGCTCTGCCAGATGGAATCCGCCCGGTATTTCTTTGACTGTAAAACCCTCTAAAGGAGACAAACAATGAATGCCAATCAGAACAGAGGTGTTATCGATACTACCAACCGGATGCTGGCCTACTTGCTGAATAAACCTGCATTCAAAGAAAATCTGCGCATCGTGCTGAAAAACATAGACCCTGAATCAAGCCCTGAACTGGTAAAAACTCTGCTATGGCAGGATATCGAAGTGAGCCTGGGTCTTCTGGGGGCACTGCCGGATGTTGCAAACTCTCTGATCAGGGCCATTGATGAAGTGCTGGTACAGATCAATGATAAATTTACCCCGGAGTTATTGGCCGGATTCATAGGATCGCTGCTCGATGAAATTGATGCAGTCAGACTGCAGCACATCATTCAAAACCTGCAACCTCTGGTACGGGATATCTCTCCGCTATTGAAAGACTTTCTGCAGCAAATCCATAATCAGATAACTCCAGACGGAGGCCAACCATGATGCAGATATCCACTGACAAAAACAAACACGTCGGTATTCTGAAAGAACTTATCAGCACCCCGTTTTTCAAGGACATGCTGCGTGTACAAATGCGCTCTGCGGTCTCAAAGGATTACAGCCATCGCAAACCAACCAACCTGTGGCAGGACCCTGAGCTGACCATGGCACTCATTGCAACCCTGCCCGCCTTGGTCAACTCGGGGATAAATATGGTTTTTCAACTTGTCAGCGAAATGGGTGATAAATTTTCACCCCGGCTTATGGTTCAATTTACCACGACTCTTATTGATGATATCGATCAAGACGCTCTTAAAGAATGCGGCCAAGCAATCAATAAGCTGGCAACAGATGTATGGAGAAATTCGCCCGAGCTCAAGCAGGGTATTATGGAGAGTGGACCGGAAATTATCGCCGGCAGGATAAATGCAATAACAACCCGGATCAATAAGACCAGCAGAGATGATCCTCAACGCATAAGCACATTTGTTTCCGATGTAATCAGCCACCTCGATACCGATGAACTCAGCGATGCAGCCCAGGTAATGGCCCATGCCCTTCTGGATCTGAAGCTGTTCCCGATCCTGCCGTGGAGCGGCAAATTCATGATCGCACGGCTGCGTAAACGTTTTGCTAAATCAACGTAGTACCATGTGAAATGGAAGGGATATTGAGATGCAGCTATTGACTGGTAATGAATCTTCATTATCTTTTAGTAATATATTTTCAATTTTTTTCAATTCAGGAGGCTTGGCCAAGATATGTCAAATCTTGCGAAGAAAAGACGCGAAATAACCCGGGAAGTCATCTTCGATACTGCCAGTGAGTTGTTCAGCCAGAAAGGATACCACAATACTCAGGTAATGGATATTGTCAAGGCTGCGGGTGTTTCTGCAGGAACATTCTACAATTACTTCAATGATAAGCGCGACTTGTTCGAACAGATTACCCTGCACAGTGTCGAAAACCTGAGGCTTCACCTCAAACTCATCAGGGAACCGGTTGACATCTGGGATTACCATGACCGCAAAAAAACGCTCCTTGAGATGTACACGGCCCTGTTTGATTTTGTCGACAGCCATCCCCAGCAATTGATGATGATCTTGCGAGGAAGCTTCGGAGTGGATAAAGAATTCGATTACAATTCCTGGAATTATTTCTGCAATCTAGCCCATGATCTGGCTGAAGACACAAAGAGCTGGATAGAGCAGGGAATTATCGACGGGATTGATCCATTCCTTTTCGGACATGCAGCCGTTGGTATGGCGTTGCAGGTCCTTCACAGTTATCTGATGGAGAAACATGCATCGCGCAAAAAGTGCATTGAAACACTTATCGTATGCAATATGGCAATGTTCGAAGCCTACCTTACGGACAAAGGGAAAAAAGGAGCAACCCCTGCAAAAAAAGAAATTGTAATGTGATGTGGCACCAGGTTTCACGAAACCGACACGATTATAATACATTGGAGGTTGGATAATATGAATGAATCAAGCCTTAAGGATGCAGGTAAGCTGACAGATCTGACCAGCAAGATCATAACCAGGGCGCTGTTTGCCGCTGGGCCAAGAAGGCTGATTCTCTGCATCGCCCGTGATATGCTCGTCCAGTGGTCGCTGGAAAGTCGGATACGGCAAAAAATCGCTAAACCTATTAATGGGCTTATTTCCCGATCACTGAAAAAAGAATCACCGCAAAACAGCACAACGCTTGCAGGTGATCTGGGTGATCTTCTGACCAATTATACCAGGAACATCAATGCCGCCCACCGGAACAATCCGATTTGCCATGCCGAGGAGCGTACTGGATCGATAAATGACCTGATAGGCCATACCGACTTCGGAGAACTGAAAGAACTGGCGGAAGGCTCTGAAGCATGTTTGCTGAAAACCCTTGAATCGATCAATAATGCAATCTGGCCCTACCCGGCCAAAATCGGCTGCCTGGTGGGAATTTTACTGGCTGTCGGTAACACATCGATCAAGGGTCTTTCTGAAATCATACGCCCGCTCTTGCAGAACCTTGGTCCCGACCTGACTGCTGATATTTTGCTTTCGATCCTGCGTGAACTAAGTGGAGAAGAAACAGCCAAACTTATCAATTCAATATCAGAGCTGATCAGGAGGCTGCATACCGGCAGTGCACTGCTGGCAAAAGGTGATAAATCGCTTTTCGAGTTTTATCTTTGCTCCTTTCTTAACGATTTCCATGCCGCTGTCGATCCTGAAATACTCACCAAGGCCCGCATTGCCCTGTCTGAGGATAAGGAAACCATCGCCAGTTCCCTTGCCGATGTTCTCAGCCAGAACCCACAGACCCTGTTTTTTACCATGAACTCGTATGCCGCACTGAAAAATCCAGGCATCCGCAGCGTTTCCCACAAGATTGCTCTGTATGACGACATGAATGATGAATTTGCAGAAGCAGCCAACAGCGGCATTTCAGACCTCGACACCCAGGGGATGGCCGATGTTACGAATTCCTTGCTCTCAATCATCAACCGCATGCATACAGCTAGGCCCGAACTCTTTGGTGGACTGCTTAAAGATTTCGCCGATTCAATCGATACATCAGAACTTAAGGATACCTGTGAGTGGTTAATCCCGGAAGTGTCAGACGCTATCGCCCCGGTGACTGTAGAACTCTTGCCGCCATTGATCCTGGGCTTGTGTAATCTTCTCGTCTCAACCGATGGCTATGATGCAACCGAGATGGAAAACGCATTGCAGACCTTGCGTTCAATACTTGCAGCAAACCGGAGTGAATCATGATTGAAAACTTCAAGCAGGTAGCCCGGAGTATTTCAAATGAACATGTCAAGGCCTGGAAAAAATCCGGCAAATTCGTGGTGGGTTATCCGTGCACTTATGTACCCGAAGAGATTATGCATGCTGCCGGGTTGTTGCCGTTTCGTTTGCGGGGCATCGGTATTTCATCACTTTCCGTGGGTGACACCTATTTCGGCCCTGTAATCTGCAGTTTCCCGAAATGTGTGCTTGAACTGGCCGGAAACAAAAAATACTCCTTTCTCGACGGCACCGTGATATCAAACGGCTGTGATTCCATGCGCCGCCTGGACGAATGCTGGAGAAAGGCGGATGAAGACATCCCGGGCATCCGACCCGGGTATTTTTACTACTTCGGGGTTCCGCATAAGGTCACAGATTACAGCCTTCAATGGTTTGAGGAGGAAATTCAACTTTTCATCAAAAGCCTTGAAGCACAATTTTCGGTTTCTGTTACGGATCAAGACCTTAATAATTCGATAAAACTCTACAACCAAAGTCGCCGTCTCTTGAAGCGGCTGGATCAAATCAGAATTGGGGAAGACTGCAGAATAACCGGTGAGGATGCCCTGGCTCTGGTCGTTGCAAGCACGGCCATGCCAAAAGAAACGTACGTTCCCCTAATGAGCCGGTTTTTGGATAATATTGAAACCAACAGCGAGATCATGCAGAGACGAAAACGCCTGATGATGGTGGGCAGCATCAATGACGATCTTGACTTTTTCAAAGTAATAGAAGACTGCGGGGCGTTGATCGTTGCCGACAGCATGTGTTTCGGGTCCAGAACACATCATGATCTGGTTGAAGAAACCACAGATCCCGTAAAGGCTCTGGCAAAGAGGTATTTAAATCATGCCTACTGTCCGCGCATGTTCGGATACTATAAAGAGCGCCTGGAATTCATCAAGCAGAAGGCAATCGAGGCCAGGGTCGATGGGGTGATCCTGCAAAATATCCGCTTTTGTGACCTGCATGGTTCTGAAAACGGTATTTTTGAACGCGATCTCGAGGCCGCTGGTATTGCCTGCCTGAAAATGGAGCGTGAGTACGGACCACTTGTCGAATCCGGAAGAGTCAAAATGCGTATCGACGCATTCCTGGAAAATATTTGATCAAAGGGATGGTACTTATGAATACCGAAGAGATTACAATCGAGGTGTTAAAAAGCATTGCCCTTGATTCAAGCCGCATCCTGGCCGAAAGGCAACGGGCCATCGATGCCCTGACCCTGTTTCACGAGTCAGCACTCAAGGCACTCAAACACATCTCAAAGAAAACTGATGTGGGCATACTAAAAGAACGGGCCGGCTTTTATATCAGCCGCATCAAAGAGGGTGCCGCCCTCAACATGAATCTGTAAAGGAGAAGTGGAATGCGAAAGGAATCCAGGGAATACAACTACGACTGGAACCTGTGGACCATCGTGGAAAATGCCTCGCGCACGTATGATGGCTTTGAAAAAGAGTATCAGCATCTGCTTTCATTTATTCCTAATTTCCGGGGTGTGCTGGAGGCCTTCGTCAGGCACGGCGAACCAGGCATTCTCTTTTTAAAGCTGCTGGCTTCCTACACTCGCGATTGCATCCTGGCCAATACAGAAGGCCGAAAAGTAGCTGCCTCAACATTCTGTTTTGCCACCCCCATCCTGTATGCTTTTGATGTCCAGCCCCTGATCCTCGAGCCTTGGAGTGTGCTCGGCACCGTAATACTGCAGCGCGGTACCGGAGAGTTTATGGATTACTGCTGCGAATTGGGATTTACCGAAACATCCTGTTCATCTCAGCGTGGTGCGCTGGGTGCATATCTGGCCGGGCTGGGAGTAGATATCGATTTCATTATCTGCGACTCGCCCGGCATCTGCGATACCAATGCAAATTCGTTTGCCTTTGCCTCGGCCTATCTCGACATTCCGTTGTTTCAGTTGAACTTTCCGCCTACACTCACCGATGAACGGTCTCGCCGCTACCACCGCCAGGATTTCCACAGTCTGATTGAATTTCTTGAAAAACAGACCGGCAAAAAGCTCGACCTTTCACGGCTTTCGCAAATCATTGAACACATTAAACGCCAGGATGAACTGGCTATCGAACTGATGGAACTGCAGCGGCTGATTCCCTGCCCCATGCCTCCTATATACGATCTGTTTCTGTATGGCGGAAGATTCCTCATGGGTGGAACCAGTGGGTATTCCGCAGTACTCGAAGCCATGCTCGCTGTTACCAGAAAAAATGCCGAACTCGGCATTGCCGGAACTACTTCGTCCAGAGAAAAGGCCCGTGGATTATTTTGTTACATCGATCACTATACCACTGATGTGCGGTTCTGGGACTGGCTCGATTCGCATGAAATCAGCCACATGGGTTCTATCCTCTATAATTTCTGGCAGGCCGACAATCCTCTGGCACGATCTAAAGAGGAACAGGGATATCGCATCGACGATCATAGTCTCGAGGGCATACTCGACTCTCTGGCTGATCAGGTATCGCGGATGCCCATGGTAAAATCGATACGGGGACCCTACGATGCGCCGGGCATGTGGCTGGACGACACCCTGGGTGCGGCCAGTCTTTTAAAGACGGACTTTGTGGCCTATATCGGCACTATGGGCTGCCGGAATACCTGGGGCATGGTGAAACCGTTTACGCGCGACCTAGAACGCTACGGCATCCCGTGCCTGGTCCTATATGCAGACGCCTTTGATGACAGGATTCAATCGTGGGATACGATTACGGATCGTATAGATGAATTTATGAAATTGCGCCGTATTGGTATGCATTGATTTAACTAATTAATATTATGATACTCTGAGAAATTACTATGAAACGTGAGACCATGGAATATAATTACGATTGGAACCTTTGGACTATCCTGGAGTGCGCCTCAAAAACCAATGACGGCTTTTACAAGGAGTATCTCAATCTCTTGAGATATGTACCACATTACGGGCCCGTGCTGGAAGCCTTCATGCGCTTTGGCCAGCCCGGTGAAATCTTTCTGAAACTGATGGCCGGCTACATGAAAATGTGTGTAACTGCCAGGGAAAATGGCAAATTCACAGCCCTGACATCGTTCTGCATGGCTCCCCCGATCCTGTATGCCTTTGATATCGTGCCCATGTGTCTCGAAGCCTGGACCGTACTGGGTACTATCGTGCTGCGGCGTGGCACGGCTGAATTCCTGGATTACTGCTGTGAAGCTGGTTTTACCGAGACATCCTGTTCTGCTCAGCGCGGAGCCCTTGGCGCTTACCTGGCCGGTTTGTGCACCGAACCCGATTTTATCGTGTTTGATTCTCCCGGCATCTGTGACACCAATGCCAATTCTTTTGCCTTTGCCTCGGCCTATCTCGACAAACCTATGTTTCAGCTCAACAGCCCGCCAACTCTGAGCGACGAGCGGGCTACAAGGTATCACCGGCAAGACTTCCGTGACCTGATTACCTTCCTGGAAAAGCAGACTGGTAAGAAACTTGATTTCGCACGCCTCAGAGAAATCGTTGGCGAGATAAAAAGACAGGACGAGATTGCCTGCGATCTTTTTGATCTGGCCAGTCTGGTCCCTTCGCCGCTACCCGGCATGTACGATCTTATGCTCTACGGCGGCAAGTTTATGATGGGCGGCACAAGAGAATACACGCTACTGTTGGAATCAATGCTGGAAACCGCGAAAGGAATCTCTATAAAAAACCGGGCTGGCACTATTTCCGGCAGGGAAAATGCCAGAGTTCTGTTCTGTTATATCGATCACTATACCACGGATGCCCGTTTCTGGTACTGGATCGACGAGCACGATATCTCGCTGTTGGGCTCAATGCTCTTCACCTTCTGGCAAAAGGATGTAGTGTATGCAAAAGAAAAACAGGATCAGGCATACGCTATAGACGACAGCTCGGATAAAGCGATCATCGATTCGCTAGCTGACCAAGTTTCGCGCATGCCCATGGTCAAGCAGATACGGGGCCCGTACGATGCACCGGGCATGATGCTCGATGATACCCTAGGGGCTGCCAGAGCGCTCAATGTCGATTTCATTGTGTATGTCGGCACCATGGGTTGCCGTAATACTTGGGGAGTAATCAAGTGCATTGCGCGCGACCTTGAGAAGGCGGGCTACCCTACCCTTATTTTGTATGCCGACGGGTTTGATGACAGGGTTCAGTCATGGGAATCACTAACTGATAAATTAAGCGAATTTATTTCATTAAGGAGGATCGGAGCATGATCGTTGCGGGGTGCGATATCGGCTCACTGACCAGCAAAGCCGTAATTCTCAACAACAAAAATGTCTTGGGCTATTGCGTTATCAGATCGAAATCCAAGCCGGAAGAATCAGCCAGGGAAGTTTTTAAGTTGGCCTTGAAAAAAGCTGCCGTACATGAAGAACAGATTATGTACTGTGTGGGCACCGGCTATGGACGCAACAAAATTCCATTTATTCAAGAGGCAGTATCGGAAATTACCTGCCATGGAAAAGGTGCCCAGTGGGTTTTGCCCCGCGTGCGAACGGTTATCGATATCGGCGGCCAGGATTGCAAGGCCATCAAACTCGATAAAGAAGGAACCATCCAGAAATTTATCACAAATGACAAGTGTGCCGCCGGCACAGGCAGATTTCTGGAGGTCATGGCCAAGCTTTTGGGAGTGGGGATCAATGGACTAGTAGGTCTGACAGTCGGAACAAATCAGGAACCACTCACCCTTTCATCGGCCTGTACTGTCTGGGCCCAAGCCGAAGTAATTCATCATCTAAATGCCGGGAAGTCGAAAGGTGATATTGCCGAAGCCATCAACCGGGCCATGGCTGCCAGGGTTGCCATTCTTGTTGGCAACGTCGGCCTGGAAAAAGATGTGTGCATGACCGGCGGTGTTGCCAAAAATACCGGAGTTGTTCGTCATCTCGAAAAACTGCTGGGGGTAAAAATCAAACGATTGAAGTTTGACCCTCAGATCATGGGAGCTTTCGGGGCAGCACTTATAGCCAAACAAATGTTTACAGGAAAAAATTCATGATTGTTGCCGGATGTGATGTGGGTTCACTTACTGCCAAGGCTGTCATCCTGGATGAAAATACCATTCTCGCTTCACAGATTATTCAGGACGCACCCGAACCTGAAACATCTGCCAGGCAAGTCATGGACCTAGCTCTCAAGCAGGCGGGAATCTCAATGGATTCAATTGCATATTGTGTAGGAACCGGCTACGGTCGCAATCAAATTCCTTTTGCCGATGCTGTCGAATCAGAAATTTTTTGTCACGGCAAAGGTGCCCAGTGGAACGATGCATCCATTCGCATGGTAATCGATATCGGCGGCCAGGATGCCAAGGCCATCCGACTGGATGCCCACGCTAATGTAATCCGCTATATTTACAATGACAAATGTGCTTCCGGGACTGGGCGTTTCCTCGATGTCATGGCCGATGCGCTTGATATTGGCATTGAAGAAATGGGCAGAGTATCACAGACTTCAAAATCTCCGGTTACTATTTCTAACCAGTGTGTGATTTTTGCCGAAACAGAAATCATCTCCCTTGTCAATGAAGGAAAGCCCATGCCCGATATTATCAGTGGCCTGCATAGAGCATTGGCCCACCGTGTTGCAGCACTTGCCAAGAGTATCGAACTGGAGGAACACATTACCTTTACTGGCGGCGTTGCAAAAAATCCGGGTATGGTTGCTTCCCTTGAAGCAGCCCTGGGTAGAAATCTCATAAAAACCGGATTGGATCCGCAGATCAATGGAGCCCTCGGCGCAGCCCTGATTGCCCAGAAAACGATACAAGGCAAATCCTAGATGGAACTTTTTGCAGACACAATCAATGAGATCCGAGATTTTCTGGCACGCAAAGACAACACCAAATCATGGCCGGTTAATCCGGACACCAACTGGCCTTCAGGCCAGAGCAGAAATGTCGTTTTGGGAAACGATATGGCCGTTGAGTTGGGAAATCCCCGGATGGAATCAGTTTCCTGTATCCTATGGACAGAAAAAACAGACACTATCAGAAACAATTACATTACCCTGATTGGCCCTGACCTGCCGGAAAGCCGAGGGGCATGCCTGCCATTCGGAAAGATTGTGTTACTTGAAGTCAGCGGCTTTGACGAAGAGAACACGTATGAGCGCTACCGTGAAATGGAACTGGTCCGTTATGGACTCGATCTCAAGGGGTACATGCTCAGGGCTGTTTCCCAGTACAAGCGTGAATGGTGCCGTATCAGCCACGAGGCCCTGGATGGTGGATTCTGCATTGATGTGCTTGCATCAAAACAGATCCGTAATTTCAATAAAATAAATTATGTAGCAGGTGTTGAATGCATTTTCGTGACCTCCAGCCCCCAGGACGTACGTGAACTGGCTGCAATAACGCATGATACAACCAGGATTATCGCTGCAATGAACAAGATGGCCCAGGAATTGAACTTTGACTGTGAAACATGCGAATATCAGGATGTTTGCTATGAGGCTACAGACCTGAAACGCATGCGTGAGGCCTACCGGAAAAAAATCAGCGATGGTTGACAATTTCTTATGAAATTGGATAAGTTATCGAATCTTAATAAAACGATTCTGCACAAAAGAGAGTGCTTAGGGGAGAACATTAAATGAATGAACATGCAAGTTTTTATGGGCAACCTGCAACTCTCGGAAGTATCCCAAATCTGAATTCCCTTTTCGAACCAAGGAGCGTTGCCTTTATCGGCGCCTCCAATAATGTATTCAAATGGGGCTTTATAATTCTTCACCACCTGGTAAACCGCGGTTTTCAAGGCCGTGTTTTTCCGGTTAACCCTCAGGGAGGAACATGGTTCGGTCACGAGGTATATCCTGATCTGGATCGTATAACAGAACCCATCGATCTGGCCGTCATCGTTGTCAAAGACACTCTGGTACTTGATACAGTGAAAAAATGCATTGCCAAAAACATTCCCTTTGGAATCGTGATAACAGCCGGATTTTCCGAAACAGGTTCAAAGGGAGCCGAACTCGAAAAAGAAATTGTCAATGTGGCCCGTGCCGGCGGAATGCGTCTGGTTGGTCCCAATACTATGGGAGTTTTCAGTGCCTACCCTTCTATCATGCATATCCTGATGAGCGGAGTTCCCATGCAAGCGGGGTCCGTTGGTATGATCGCCCAGAGCGGAAATATCGGATCATCCATTTCATATCGTTTCCTGCGTCGCAAAATCGGAATCAGCCGGCTGATCAGCTCGGGTAATGAGGGTGACCTCAACACAGAAGATTTTCTGGAATACCTTGGCCAGGACTCCCAGACCCGTATCATTTGCCTGTATGTCGAAGGTCTCAGAGATGGGCAGCGTTTCTTTGAGACTGCCAGGAGAATTTCAGTAAACAAACCAATCATCCTCCTCAAAGGTGGCCGTACCGATAAGGGGGCGCAAGCGGCATTGTCTCATACGGGAGCTGTGGCTACAAACGACAATATTTTCAATGCAATGTGCCGCCAGGCCAGGATTATTCAGGTAGAAACCATGGATGAAATGATAGATGTTGCCGGAATCTTGAATGCACAGCCCCTGCCCGGAGGTAACCGGGTGGGCATCATTACTATGGGAGGCGGCTGGGGCGTAATCGCCACTGATATGTGCATCAGGAATGGTTTGGTTGTAGAGCCTCTTGAAGAACATCTCTTGCTAAAACTTGACAGTATCCTGCCCAAATACTGGAGCAGGGACAATCCCATTGATCTTGTGGCTCCATCACGCGTTGAAGTGATCACAGATTCCATCAATATCCTGATGGAACATACATCGATTGATACCGTACTGGTGATGGGTCTGGGTTATATGATTCTGAGGGCCATCGGATGGAAAAAATCAAAATTTATTCCACAGGAACTCATACATGACCCTGCGGAATCCATGATCTCCCAGGAAATGAATCTATTCAGAATGGTTATGGATCTGATCAAAAAACACGGCAAACCCGTTATCCCGGTAATAGATCTGATGATGTTCGATATGGCTATTGACAACAGCCCTCTCGATTATCTTGACAGCCAAGGCATCATGGCTTATCCCTGCCCGGAATCAGCGGTTAGAGCCCTTGCGAAAGTTGTCTGGTATGCCAGCGCTCGGAACTGTTAATTTCGCTTATATTTGCCTGACTTCGCTTTGGAAGTTAAAGCAGCCGCTATGAGCGTGCTACCATCATTTTTCGAATTTTTCTTACGGTCAAAACTTTTGCGGCAGAAAGTACCGCTCATCGCCAGTTTCAAGCTTACCTACCGCTGTAATCTTACATGCCAAGGCTGCCCTTTTCATCTTCGATCTCAACAGGAAAATTTCCACATGAGTTGGAATACGGCAGTTGAATCCATCGAGCCATGGCTGTTACGTGAAAAACCGGGGCGAGATCGACTGCACTCAGTGTGGCTTTACTCCGGTAGCCGAGGCATCAGGTGCTTTTGATCTTATTCCGGGCTCGCTGCTGGCCGGCTGGAAAATATTTCTTGGGAAAGGCCTCTGGGTATGATATTTTATAACTATTTAGGGTTTCCTGAAAAAGTCAGGTGCAATGTCCAAGGTATCAAAATTCATAAGCAAACCGTGATGTCATGGAAGACGATCTGGGTGATAAGAAATTAAAGAAGTAATAAATTATCCCGTAG
>Ga0272441_10005816_pt1 | contig 21126 bp, 18 predicted proteins | sample SSMProp6N_FD_193582 | JGI IMG/M metagenome (GOLD analysis project Ga0272441, IMG submission 193582) | Marine sediment archaeal communities from Little Sippewissett salt marsh, Falmouth, MA, United States - SSM-Prop-6N | ecosystem: Environmental > Aquatic > Marine > Wetlands > Sediment ...
GCCAGTCATAATTTCGCCTAGCTTGGCAAGTGGCATGCTGAAAATCATCTCATCATTGCCGGCCATGGCCACGTAGTGGTCTCCGCGACAGGGAATGGCAACCGAACATTCACCGCTTTTCATCGAAGGTACGATACCATAGACACACGCGGCATGCGATGAAAGGTGAAGGCTGAGATCGTGTCCATCTTTATGCTCCCTGGCAAGCAACAGCAAACTGAGCTGTTCAGTGTCGGCATAAATAGCGATTACATCCGGTACAACAGTGGTTATGTGTAGCGGCGCAGCGACCACACCGATGTATTTCCCTGCGTCCATTCTGGGCAAATCAGCAGCATAGTTGCTTCCTGCCTCCAGACTGGCGACATCCTGCGGATAGCGGTTTTTACCGTCAAGAAAGTCCTGAGGCGGCTCGGCCATGCCGTAACCAATTACCGGTTCGAAACACCACATATCGTCTATCAGTAGCGCAACGGTTGTCCCCTCCCGCCGGCACAGTGCGAATGCTTGACAGAGGTCATAGTGAAAGCCTTCGTCCCGCATCGGCCTCATTGCTTCATCTGGAATTTGGTCTTCAGTTTCAATCAGTTTTACCGCAAACGGATATGTCCTGAGGCGCAGTCTTTTCATCAGTTCATCAGCATAATCATGAAGCGTTGTCAAATCCATCAGTGTTCTCCTTTCTTCCAATACAACATTTTTGGTTTTATACAATATTTTAATGTTCCTCTCGGGAATGATTGAAACCCCTCGACTTATAGTTGAGGGGTTTCAGTAAATATCAAAAAACCCATCAATGAAACAATTGAGGACAAGACATACCAAATGAAATCAATAGCAAAGTTATAAATTACGGTTATGCCGATCAGCAGGATTGCCCATATTGTTTCATCGTGGGCAAACATTTTAGGAAAATCCATTGTCTCTTTTCCTTCATTTTGGATTTTATCTTCAATAAAATTAGTAATTATAAGTACAATTACCAGTAAAAACGAGGGTAAATGTGGGCAGACATGCCACCATACCCTATGTTGTTATTACTCTGGCAACAATATATGTCAAAACTACCATTACTGAGAATGCGGAAAGCAAAGATTAGCATGGATGCCAGAGCAAATATTGCATGACGATTGATATGTTTAATTGCCGGAGTAATAATCACTTGCGAAAGTATGATCCACAAACACATACCTATGGAAAATACAGCAATTAGTAATCCGGCAACAATATGTGTCAAAAATGCCACTACCGAGAAGAGAAAATCAAGGAGTGATATGGATGCCGGAGCAAGCGTTACATCACATTTGTTATGTTTAATCACCGGAGTAATAATAAGTTGACTGTTAAGTGCTTTCCCAAAAAAAAGTTCTTCATGACTTGTGACCCCCAGCAATCGGAATGAGTGCAGTTTTTAAACCTATTCCCTTCTTGACTGATCTAAATGCAGCTTCAGCATCATTTAGGGAAAAGCGATGAGTCATTCCCTTCTCAAAATTGCTCATCTCTCCGTCAGATAGTGATTCCAGATAGGCGATAACTTCGTTCCATAGTGCCCGCCCGCCGGCATGGGATCCCCTAACCATGACTTCCTTACGTACTATCAGGTTTGAATCGATCGATATTGTGTCTGCAATAACTCCTACCAAAACTACAACTCCCCGTTTCCTAACACTCTCCAAACATTGTTGAAATCCAGTACCGGAACCGCTTGCATCGAATGCCGCGTGTGCTCCGCAACCTTGAGACATATTCGCAATTCTGCAAGAAAGATTTTCAGTATTATCGAGAATTTCTATTCCATCTAAATTATTTTTAAAAATTTCTAATCTTTCTCTATCCTTTTCAAGACCCGCTATTATATAATTTCTAACACCTGCTCTACGCAGAAACAGACAAATCAAATAGCCTATAGGGCCTGGGCCAAAAGTAACAGCACACTTTCCAAGCAGATTCCCAGCCTTTTTTACAGCGTTATAGGCAATAGTTATAGGTTCAATCATCATGGCTAAAGTATCAGAAATCTTGTCAGAAATCTTGTGGCAGTTAGCGGCAGGAACTAGAATTTTTTCGGCCATTGCGCCATTGAAGTGAACTCCCATAACCTTCCTATTCACACAGATTCCATCATGCCCTTCAAGACAACAATAACACTCCCCGCAGTTAATTCCTGGCCGGGATATGATCCTATCGCCAACCGAAAAGCCATCTACACCCTCTCCGATTTCTTCTATTACACCGGCAAATTCATGTCCCAAGATTACCGGTAAACAACCTTGTAAACGTCTCTGATAATCGGCAGTCCAGTGATACGTATGCAAATCACTCCCGCAGACCCCTGCAGCCTGAATACGTACTATAAGATGACCCTCTTTTAGTTCAGGGGGATCAACATTTGAAACGTCAATATGGTTCGGAAGTGCTTTTTTCTTCAAGACAGCAATCATATCAGCTTTCTCCTTTCTCTTATTATAAATTAGGTTCGTTTCCAAAAGTTGCAGATGAACGGTTAAAAAATGGACATATTAAAGGTCTTTGAATGAAGATTATGTTGACGAACATAATGTTAAGCGGAGATTTTGCAATGTTCCACATCAGGTCTAATGCTTGTTTAGTTTTTGTTGAGTACGAATTATTGGATACATAATAGACCAACAAGGTAAGCAGGTACATACAACAGTGGAATAGTAAAAACGATATCGTTCGATCTATTGTTGATGTAAACAAGGGATAGAAGGGATTCATTCTTATAATAACCATAAGATTCTGAACATGGTTGTTCCCGATACGATAATTATGATCCGGTACTGCTATATTCAGGTTCCATGACGTGACTTTGTGATAGTTGTTGAAGATCTTGATCCAGCTGATCCCTGTTTGAGAATGACGATAAGAGAAATCGTCAGCTATCTCGGTCTTGACTGGAAGAAGGTCAAAGAAATTCATAGAGAAGAGCTCAAGAACAAATATGCAGATACAGATATCGAGTATCTTATTCTGCTTGCGCTTGATGAGATAGGTGCGAAGAAACGGCATCGCTTTTTGAGAATCATTATCAACTAGGAAATGAACGCGGTGCTGTATGTCAGCCAAAGACGGTGCGCTTAAACAGTGAAAAGCTTTCTCATATCCTTGAAAGAAAGGCAACGCAACACGACATAAGAAACTGCCATGGGTATGAGACCTTCTTACATCATGTTTGTAATAAACTATTGTCGACTTAATGTAATCTTCTTCCAGTTTCATGTGGTCAGTTCCTTCGGTTGTGTCATAAATAGAATACGTAACGATAAATACAAGCATGCACCCGCGAAACCAGGAATGCTATAGAAAGGTCCATTTACATCAAGCAGCTACCTGGAAGAAGATTCAAGAATTAAGACATTAGGTATATTTTCTTATAGCATGGCCCTTCCTCCATTAATATCTATGGTTGCACCAACTATGTATGTATTCTCTTCAGATACTAAAAATTTTATTAGACTTGAAACATCTTCCACCTCTCCAAACTTACCGATGGGAACAGTTTTAAGTATTTCACGATTATATTCATCTCCAATCTCTGCCATCATCTGTGAATATATGCGTCCTGGTGCGACTGCATTGACCAAGATATTGAATTTAGCGAGTTCTCCGGCACACACCCACGTAAGCCCCCTTATGCCGGCTTTCGAGGCGCAGTAATGAGCACCAGGGATGGGACTGTAAACCCTCGCTGCCATAGAACTTATGTTTACAATTCTTCCCCAACCACCTTTTATCATTATCGGCGCCACATATCGTGTACAATAGAACGCCCCAGTAAGATTGACTTGTATTACCCTTTCCCATTCATCGGGCTCCATCTCATAAATGGGCTTTTTCAATCCTCCATGCTTGGGAGATATGCCGGCGTTGTTAATAAGAATATCAATTCCACCAAAATCAACTGCGATCTCATCGATCATTTTAGAGACTTGCTGTCGGTTTGCAATATCAGCCGTGTAAACACCGACTCGATTGCCATAACCCTCAATAATCTTCGTAAGTTCGTCGCAGGAGTCTTCAAATTTGATATCATTGACAGCAACATCGGCGCCAGCCTGCGCGAGACTTATTGCCACGGCTCTTCCAATTCCTCTGGATGCTCCAGTCACAAGTGCTCTTTTCCCCTTTAGCATTATCTATCCTCCTAGATTTTCAATTTTTATGATTTTCTCTCCATTCTTTGATATACCAAGGCTTGAAAAAAGCCATGAAATCCTTCCTGCATTTCTTTCATCTCGGCGGTTCACATGAAGGGAGGTTTTCATTGCATACCCGGAATTATAAACTTTACAAGCTCCCTTACGACAAAGCAAGAGACGAGGTCACATCCTTAAAGCTCGTATCAAATGATGTAACAACATCCACAACTGCTGGCTTCTTTCCTGCGAAAGCTCTTTCCAAGGCATTCGTGAGTTCTGCCGGACTTTCAACATGAAAACTCTCACAGCCCATCGCTCGCGCAATTGCCGCATAGTCAACATCGCTCAGTTCAGACGCCACAGGCCGGTCCCCCTGTCCATGGCGCACCCATCCAAAGGCACTGTTGTTCAGCACTACCACTACGATCGGAATTTTTTCTTCCACCGCCGTAATCAATCCATACATCGACATCGAGAAGCCGCCATCTCCACAAACCGCAACAACCTGACGTTCCGGATGCACAAGTTTTGCGGCCAGTGCTGCGGGGATTGAGTATCCTACCGGCCCTGTTGCAGAAGGTGCGATAAATGTTCCGGCACCCTTAGTCTGAAAGAAATGTGTCATGAATATTCGGTTTTCGCCGGCGTCACACACTATATAGGCATTATCCTCAACAGCTTTCTGAACCTCAGCAATAATCCTCGGGGGCAACATGGGTACAGCATCAGAAGAGGAATCTGAAAAATCGAAGTACCCATGCTTCGCTTTCATGTCGCTCACCGCCGCCTTCCTCATTTGCAACTTTTCAGCTCCCATATTACTTAGACTCGATTTTAAGAGGGGGAGTGCCTCTTTCGCATCACCAATAACGACATGATCGCACGGAATAGTCCAGCTCGCGTTTTTTTGTTCAACATCGATTTGAATTACAATCTGTCTCGTTGGATCGATCAGTTTGGTATTTTCTCTTGCCGTATCAATCGGGCTCATCTTTGTGCCGACGCATAATATAACATCAGCAGCAGCAACGATCTCATTCGCTACCGGCATACCAAAAGTGCCAAAGACGCCAATTGCCAGGTCGTGTGTCTCCGGCAGCACTCCCTTGCCCCCTGCAGTGGTCGTTACAGGAGCACCAATACATTCTGCAAACCCCCTCAACTCATCAAAAGCCTTCCCTGCGAAAACGCCGGTCCCAGCGATAATGACCGGCCGTTCCGCCTGCTCAAGCGCCTTTGCGGCAGACGCTATCTGCTCCATATTCACTCCGGGCTTTCCAGGAAGATAGTGTTTTGTTGAGTATAATAAAGGTAGGCTGTCAGGATTGACTTTATCCTTCAAGGCGGTGCTATGGTAGAGCAGAGCTACGGGACCGCATTCACCGGACATTGCGTGCTTGATGGCAAGCTGCGTACTTTGAACGGCTTGCGAGGGTTCATGTGGAGTCATTGTTAATTTAGTCACACTCGAAAAAGCCTGCTTCGCATTCCATGTACCATATTCCCCAGTACCTGACTGGTAAGGTGCGTGCAGTGAAAAAGGAGAATTGTCCGAAAGATCCCCAAGCAAAAGCATGGGAGAACAACCGGTATAAGCCTCTAATGTACCTAAAAGTGCATTTGAGAGTAGCCAAATCCCCTGTCCTGAAACCACGCCTGGTTTTCCTGTAAGACGTCCATATATTTCAGCCATGATGCCCCCAAGTGCCTCATGCCTGACGACAACAGTGCGGATTGAAGACTTATGATCGTACAGTGCATCAAAAAAGCTATAACGCATTGCCCCGCCCGGTATTCCGAAGACCATGTCAATCCCTGCTTCTTCGAGAACACGTACGATTGCCTCCGCAACCGATGTTTCTTCATTAATAAATTTCTTTACTTTACTCATTTTTAACCTCCATTTTGAATCTTAAAGTCAGTTCTGTGTGTGGATCTGATATAGCATGTCACAGTTTTCACAATTCATTGCACCACAAGAATTTGTAAATTTACATTATACTTCCGAAAAGTTCCTCATCGTTGGGCTGGACACTGGCGATGGGATAAGATAGCCAAGTATAGTTAAGCAATTCCTGCCAAGTGATGTTAGATGAACTAACATTGCCCCCCCAAGTCCCACAACCCAAGGTCATTGTCATGGGCATGCCATTAGTCCACGCCCCGCTGTTGCCGAGGCACTGGGGTTGGTTTACCATGATACGGCTGACACGCGCACGTAAGCCGAGTAGTCGTATATGCATGTCATCAGTACTGTGAATTCCGCAGGAATGACCAGGTCCCGAATAGGAACTAATTCGGTTTACCAAATCAATGGCTTCAGTAAACTCTCTCCATTTGTAAACCGCGACTGTTACAGACAACTTTTCTCCGCTGAAAGGAAAATCCTTCCCAATTCCAGTTTCTTCAACCATAAAGAAAGTCTTGTTATCGGGTAGATTAATGCCAGAGATAGCCGCAATTTTTTCGGCAGGCTGTGCCACAACGGCGCGATTGAGTATACCTTTTTCATCCCATGTGGCTGTCTGCAGCTTTTTCTTTTCCTCAGCACTGCACAGATAACCTCCTACCGATTCAAGCTCTTTCATCATCTTTTCGTAGATCGAGTCTTGAATGGCTAGGGCATTTTCTGTTGAACAGCTTGTGGCATAGTCAAAAGTCTTAGAACGCATGATTTTATCGGCCGCTTCTTGGAGGTTTGCAGTATCATCAACAATACTCATTGCATTACCAGCACCCACACCATAGGCCGGTTTCCCACTAGAATAGGCAGCTTTGACCATGGGGCCACCTCCAGTAGCAAGGACGAGGTCGACCTGCCTTATAAGCTCTTTCGACTTATCTAAAGTGATTTCCTCTACACCGATCACTAGGTCTTCTGGCCATCCATATTTCTTGAGAACTGATCGAATCTGAGTTGCTGCCGTGTTGTTTGTTTCTTGTGCCTTGGGGTGGGGTGCCATAATTATGGCGTTGCGGGTCTTCAAGGCGGCCAAAGCCTTAACAAAGGGTGTAGCCTCACCATTAGTAACAGGCATCAAGGCCCCGATCACACCAACAGGCTTGGCTATCTTCATTATGCCTTTTTCTTTATCATCCTCTACAATCCCTATTGATTTTTTGCCCTTCATGTCACGCAGAGTACCTTTAACTTTGGTCATCAGTTTAGCGTATTTGTGGGGCGCATAACCCATTCCCGTTTCTTGAGCGCAAAAATCAGTGTAAGATTTAGCGAAATCAGGTCGCACACCAGACCAAGCAACACGTGTGCACATCAGGTCAACTTCTTCCTGCGATGCAAATTCTATCTCAGCTTGAGCCGTGCGTGCACGTTTAACAAGCTCGGAAATGTACGCAACTGTTTGATTGCCGTTTTTGGATGCTGGCATTTTTTACCCTTTCCTTTATATACGTTTCATATCCAACATAAAGTTGTCATTGCCGATACTGAAAAAAAGATAATCCAATTGCTAACAATATAAAGTTGCCGTGTCGTAAAAATACAAATACCTTCGAATGAGACATTTTACTCTGAATATACCCTAGAAGCCTTTTGATTATTCATCCAGGAACACAATGTACAATTCACTTGATCCTACCCTTCTTGAAAATACTCCTTTTTTTTCAAATTCAGGTGAATCCTTAAATACTACTTTTGCATTACTCGTTGATTTAATCCAACGTTCTTCGTTTTTAGTTTTCGGAGGTATGAAAGATTCACTATTATTTATTTTTGATAGATACTCTCCTGTTTCAATAATGTCGTTCGCCATGGCGATACCAGATGCTATGGAGTCTTTTTGTTTAATACATTCTAATATTATTTTATGTGAATCGCGCACTTTACTGTAAAATTCCTTTTCCAAATTTAACTTTGACTTGATAGAGCTTAAAAGATTATCGATTAAATCAGTTGTCATAATTAAAATTGAATTCTCTGTCATTCTTGCTATATATCTATGAAAACTTATTCCTTTTGAAAGATCAGAGTCAACCTGATTATTGTATTCTAGTATTGTTCGTTCCAAATGTTCGATGTCTTTATCTTGGGCTTTTGACGCTGCAATTTCTGCTGTTGTTGGTTCAAAAAGGTATCGAATAAATGTAATATCTCTAATAGATATCGTCTGAAAATGAAGGAAATTAAGTATGCTATAAATTGTAGTTTTCATTCCAACTTCAGCAATAAAAACACCACCGCCTATTCCCTTGCGTATTTCAATCAAACCCATAACCTCAAGAACCCTCAAGGCCTCACGCATCGTTGCTTTGCTAACGGAAAATTGCTCAATGAGTTCTTTTTCATTGGCGAGCCTTTCTCCAGGATTGAACTTACCTGAAAGTATCGAATCACGTATCTGAGCAACAATATTATCAGACGCTTTTTCAATTCTTTTGGTAGCCCTAAACTTTGTATCCATTTACCAATATTCCTCAATTGTTTATTTTTGAAGTGTTGCAACTTACTTGGACTTTCTCTCTATTTTATGACTCTTAAGATGAATTGTCAAGATTAATATCATAATAGTTATGTTGTTGATTTTAAAAGTTGCAACTCCTTGTTTTATGGAATAATTGATAGTCAATTTTAAAATACTATTTCCATAATTTGTTGATCAACTCGCGGACACAACTTATATGATTAATATTATTGTGTTTATATACTTTTTAGGAGCTAACGCTAACATATATCCTGACGTTGATATCCGAATAAGTGCTGCATTGGGTTGCCCTGAAAAAGTAACAGTTTTGGTTGTAGAAGTTGCGCCAGTTTCAAATGATAGTATTTAATATTTGAACCGCTTATCAAATATTAAATAATATCTAGTATATACAGCTATATGCAATGATATCGAAACAAAATACCGGCTATTGTTTTACAATTTACAACAATATCAATATTTATATTGACAAACAAGAAGAAAGAGGTTAAGTGTATCTCAAATATTATAATAAATTAACAGATGAAAACAGCCACAAAGATTTTAGGGAAATAGCGAGAAATTGACAGAATTGCCATGAGCGATCTTAATGGATAAACAAACCATCGCTGAATGTATATGATTCTGTGGTACTTACAATAATTGATCAAGATGTCTAATCTTTACAGAAAAATTCAATCAGGGGAGTTTCATATGAGGAAACCATCAAGAATTTCTGGTGCACAGTTTATAGCGGAAACACTGAAGGCTTATGATGTCACTCATGTTTTTTACGTGGAATCGATACTAAGGCGTGCATTGATAGAAATGGAAAAGATTGGCATTAAAAGGATCGTAACTCATGGAGAAAAGGCAGCAGCATACATGGCTGATGGTTATGCTCGTGCGAGCAGGCGGCCTGCAGTATGCATGGCACAATCAGTTGGTGCTGGCAATTTGGCTGCTGGGTTACAGGATGCTTTTCTTGGTCATTCGCCGGTGGTGGCAATTACAGGTCAGAAGCCACCTATAGCTAGATATCGCAATGCTTATCAGGAGGTATTTCATCATCCTTATTATATTCCAATTACTAAGTATAATGTTGAGGTCAATGTGTCAGAGCAACTGCCTTATCTTCTTCGCCAGGCTTTTCGAGAAGCTACCACTGGAGCACCAGGTCCGGTGCATTTAGATATTTATGGTATAATAGGTGAGGAAATTGAACAGGAGCAAATAGAAACTAATGTTTTGGCCGAGCCATTATTCCGCAGTTATCCTGCGTTTCGTCCTGCACCGGATCCTGAGCATGTAGAAAAGGCTGCTCAGTTGTTACAAGCGGCTGAACGTCCGGTGATAATAGCCGGCAATGGTGCGGCAATTTCAGATGCAGGTAAAGAAATCGGTATGTTGGCTGAAAAATTAGCGATTCCCATAGCTACATCAGTAAGTGGCAATGGTTTGATACCCTCGAGTCATCCACTCAATCTTGGTCCCGTGGGGACGTATTCACGATGGTGTGCGAATCAATGCGTGGCTCAGGCTGATGTTGTTGTATTTGTCGGTTCTGGTGCTGGCGATCAGATTACTAACAACTGGACATTGGTAAGTCCTACCACAAAAATCATTCAAATTGATATTGACCCCAAAGAAATGGGCCGAAATTACCCGAACGATTGCAGCCTTTTAGGGGACGCAAAAGTGGCAGTTGCTCAACTAACACAAGCAATAGACTCGCGCAAGGACAATACTGACTGGAGTAGAAAAGCTAATCATTTGGTTAAATCATGGAGGGCTGAAGTTGAACCGTTTATACTTTCCGGTGATCTGCCAATTCGTCCCGAAAGGCTGTGCCACGAAATTTCATTATCGCTTCCCGAAGATTCGATCTTCGTTTCCTGTACCGGAAATTCGGCAATCTGGAGCGGTACAATGATTGAATTTAATAAACCAAAACAAAGGTATATCAGGGCAGCCGGAGGTTCTCTTGGTTGGGGATTTCCTGCCTCTCTTGGGGCCAAGTGTGCCTGTCCAGACAAACCGGTAATCTGCATTACTGGTGATGGTGGACTTTACTATCATTTGGCAGAACTTGAAACTGCGGCGCGCTGGGAGATCCCAATTGTCGTGGTGGTCAATAATAATGGAGGATATGGGCAATGCCTGCGAGGTATTCAAAATGTCTATAGAGATAGCGATGGCCGAAAGGAAGATCTGTACAGTTTTAACAATGTGAACTTGGCAAAACTGGCCATAGAGATGGGTTGTGAAGGAATCAGAGTGGAAAAGCCTGATAATATTGGTCCAACGATTAAAGAAGCTATAGAAATGAATCGTCCCGTTCTTGTCGAAGTCATGACTGATATCAACTGTTTGAGCCCCACACCTTGGGGTCCTCGACGGACATAAGAATATGTTACTATAATTTTTAATTCAAGGGTATTCCCTCGAATTCGATATAGGTTGTGTCAGGTAAATGAAATTTAAACAAGAGGAGGCAAAAAAATGAAAGTAAATCAAATTACCAAAGCTATCATGCGTCGTCTGGAAGTTATTATGTTAATAACTATTTGTATTTGCTTGTCCCTTCCAGGTATAGCCCTTGCGGAGTGGCCTGAGAAACAGATCAATCTTATTATTCCGTATGCTGCTGGAGGCAGCACCGACCTAGTAGGGAGAAGTTTGCAACCAGGACTGGAAAAAGAATTTGACAGAAATATACTGGTGAAAAATATAGGGGGTGCGGCTGGAACACTTGGTTGCGCGGCTGTCGCAAAAGCTAAACCCGACGGATACACAGTCGGTTTGCTTACAATTACACCAATGCACTTGGTGCCACATCTCAGAAGACTACCTTATGGGAAAGATTCATGGACGCTCATAGCGTCAATTTCAGATACTCCGCGCGCATTAATGGTTAGAAAAGATTCAAAATATAAAACATTTGATGATTTTGTTGATGATGCGAAAAAAAATCCAGGGAAAATTAAATTTGGAACGAGTGGGATTGGCAGTGGGTCCCATGTTGCAGTGCTGGCCATGGAAGAGGCATTAGGGATTAAACTGCACCACATACCGGATAATAGTGGAGCAGTATTAATGAAAAATATGCTTGCCAAGGTTACCGATTGTGCCGTAGATAATGTTATTTACATGGAACGTTACGATGCAAGAAGCCTGCTACTCTTTAGCAATGAGAAATCTAGTCTATTTGGAGATATTCCAACAACCAAAGAATATAACATTAAAGTGCCACCAACATCGGGCTGGACCGCAATTTTTGGTCCAAAAGGAATTCCTCAAAAAATCGTTGATAAGCATGTCGCTGCATTAGGAAAAGTTGTTAAAAGTGAGAGAATGAAGGATATTGCAAAGAAAAGTAGGTTTGAGATAAAATTTAGATCAGGTCAGGAATTTGAAGATTTCTTTTATGATGGATATGATGAACTCGGAGTTCTCTTAAAAAAGGCTGGGCTGAAAAAAAATTAATTGCCAACACGTAGAAGAAAAAACGCCGAAGATTATTCTGGTCTGAGTAAAGGGGCTTGAAGTTATGCCCCAAGCCCCTTTACTCATATTGTTATAAAAGGCACGTACATTTTATGAATTCTGTTGGAGTGCTGGTGTGAAAGTGTATTTTGATCGTGTGAATTTATATATCGGATTGACTATAGTGATTATTGGGATAGCACTCTTTATTTATTCTTTTTTTGTTAAATTTACACTGGTGAGCTCTACACCTGGTTCTACAGGGTCAATGTTTCTTCCACGTTACATACTACTGATTTGGATTTTTTCAGGTATTGCCATTTTGTTTAAACCAGTGTCTGAGGAATGTGAAGAAGTTAATCTGCATAACCTTATTTATAGTACATCGCTAATTTTTATTTTTATTTTATTGTTTGAACGTGTGGGATATCTCATTAGTTCAACTGTTTTTTTTATGTCACATGCATATTTCAGTGGTTTTAGAAAAAAACTTATTCTTTTAACGTGCAGTATACTATCAAACTTTTTAATCTATTATATTTTTATGCACCTTCTTCAAATGCCACTTCCAGAAGCACCGTGGCAATAGATATTTCAATTGAAAATAAATCAGCAGCAAAAAGCTAACAATATATTTTAAACAAACTGATATTATAAGGAAAAAAGAATGGTCGATGCTCAGTTGTTACTTGCTGCCATAAAGAACGCAACTACACTATCAACAATTATAATCATATTCATAGGAACAATTTGGGGTATAATCATTGGTGCTTTACCAGGATTAGGATCAATTCTAGCAATTGCAATATCACTTCCATTTACATACACAATGTCCCCAACCAATGCCATCGCACTTATCCTTTCTATATATTGTGGTTCCGTATATGGTGGGTCTATTGCCGCTATACTTATGAATACACCTGGGACTCCTGCTGCTGCTGCAACAACTTTTGATGGTCATCCTCTTGCTAAACAAGGAAAATCAAACGAGGCACTTGGATGGGCTACCAGTGCATCTATAATGGGTGGGCTTTTTTCATGTTTGGTATTGATGTTTTTAGGTCCGGCATTGGCCCAATTTGCGCTTCGTTTTGGTCCGCTCGAAACAGCAACTTTTATAATTTTTGCATTGCTTTGCATTGTTAACTCTCGCCGCGACGTTTTTTTTAGAGGTCTTTTTAGTACTTGCTTGGGATTAATGTTCGCTGCCGTTGGAGTCGACCCTCTCACAGGAGAAATGCGATTTACTTTTGGATGTTTTGATCTTTCTGGTGGTTTCGCTCTCGTTCCCGTTGTTATAGGAATTTTTGCATTATCAGAAGTTTTTTTTCGACTAACGAGCAAAAAAGAGGAAAGCAAATATCTCGTAGAATACACAGGAATAAAGTTTCCTTCATTTAGGCAATGGAAGGGAAGAATCAAGATACTTATAAAATCGGCCTGCCTCGGCTGTGGAATCGGTATTCTTCCTGGTGCTGGATCTTCGGCTGCAGTTTTTTTGAGCTATGCAAGTGCTAAATCTTCTTCACCTAATAAAGATAAATTCGGAACCGGTGAACCTGATGGTATCATTGCTCCAGAAGCTGCTAATAATGCTGTCACGGGTGGTGCTTTGGTACCAACTCTTGCACTTGGAATTCCAGGTGATGCTGTTACTGCTATAATGCTTGTTACTCTAACAATCTTTGGCATAACACCTGGTGTCAGATTGATGCAGGATAATCCCGATATTGTCTATTCACTTTTTATTGTGTTGATCATTGCCAACATTGTTATGCTTATATGTTCTATGGGGATAGCTAGAGTATTTGCTTTTTGCTTAAAAATACCTGAGCCATTATTAATGACACTGGTTGTGATCCTGTGTTGTCTTGGGGCATATGGTGTACAAAACAGAACTTTCGATTTGTATATAACACTTGTTTGTGGGTTTATCGGTTATTTACTGCGATATTTCAATATACCGCTTGCACCTTTGGTGATTGGTTTGGTTTTAGGTGAACAACTTGAAATAACGATTCGTCAGACCATGTTACTTTCAGGTGATGGTTTTCTTCACTTGCTATTACACAGACCCATTGCAATAATTATAATCTTTACTACTATAATCATGCTTGTTTATCCTTATTGTAACAGATTCAAGAATTTAAACTTCAGAAAAATTTTTAGAGGATAATTTTATGTTTTCTAATCTTGTTAGTATAATTACAGGATCTGGCCAGGGTATTGGTAAAGCCATTGCTTTGCGTTTTGCCAGTCAAGGTTCTTTAGTAGTAATTGCTGATATAAATGAAGAAAATTCAATACAGACAGCAAAAGAAATTCGAGATACTTATGGGTTGGAAACTTTAGTAGTAAAGGTAGATGTAGGTGTTGAAGATCAAGTTCAAAAAATGATGGAAACGAGTTATAAGTGGAAGGATCGTATTGATTTTTTGATTAATAACTCTGGGATTGCTGGTGTTTCAAAACAAACTGAAGAGATACATATTGATGAATGGGATAATGTATTAAAAATAAATGTTAATGGCGTATTCTTATGTTGTAAGCATGCTATTCCTTTTATGAAGAACCGAAACAAGCAGAGAGCAATCGTAAATATTGCTTCAGTAACAGGGAAAAGACCATTAATCAATAGACTTCCTTACGCTACTTCAAAGATGGCAGTAATTGGCTTAAGTAGAACTTTAGCAACTGAAATCGGACCCTATAATATACGTGTCAATTCCATTTGTCCTGGTGCCATTTTGGGAGAAAGACAGCAGTTTGTCAATAAGAGTCTAGCAAAAGCCAAAGGAAGAAGTATTGAAGAGGTGAAACAGGAAAAATTGGAGAGTTCGCCTTTAAGAAGCTTTGTTGACCCTAAGTATGTTGCTGCAATGGTGTCTTTTCTTTGCTCAGACGACGCAGCCATGATTACCGGTCAGGATATTAATGTGTCTGCTGGTGTTGTTATGTATTGATTATCATAAGTAATTATTTAATACCGATATCATCATTTGTAATTCTTGAAATATAAATTTCAACCTTTTGTATAAGGAGAATATGCTATGAATAAAATCATAATATTGGGCGCTGGTACAATGGGCAGGGGCATTGCTGTGACCTGTGCATGTACCGATTCTGAAATATTTCTCTTTGATTCTAACCCAGATGTACTGTCCCAGGCTTCAAGAATGATTGAAGCTTCGTCGCAAGCTTTGCTTCAGAGTAACCCTGAGTTTAAACAGCACAAACTGAACAATAGAATCCATATTGTCAGTGATTATCGCCCCCATCTTAAAGATACAGATATTATTTTTGAAGTAGTTGTTGAAAAACCAGAAGTAAAAAAAGAAGTTTTTGCTAATTTATCTGAAGAGATAGAACAACATACTGTCATTGGCAGCAATACTTCATCACTTGATATATTTTCTCTTGCTCCTGATTCTATACAAGAACAATTGGTAATTACACACTTTTTTAATCCACCGTATATTGTCCCCTTAGTTGAGTTGGTACATGGACCGAAAACTTCCGACCAATCTATCACTATTTTCAAAGATATCTTGGAAAAGGCTGGTATGACTTGTGTTGAATTGAAAAAATATATCCCTGGTTTTCTAATCAACAGGCTACAATGGGCGATTCAGCGAGAAGCTATGTCATTAATTGATAAAGGGATAACTACCCCAGAAGGTATCGATGAAGCAGTAAAATTGACATTTGGTGTCAGGTTACCTGTACTTGGTTTGATGGCCAGGGTTGACTATGCAGGCCTTGATATAGTCGCCAGTGTTCAGTCAAATCCGCTCGCAAAAATTGAACCAAACAATGAGCTGCCTCAATGTTTAGCCAATAAACTGCAAAAAAATGAGTACGGTGTAAAAAGCGGGAAGGGGTTTTACGATTATTCTGGTAAGAATCATCAAGAACTTGTTGAAGAAATTGACAGTAAACTAATTGCTATGCGTCATGCACTAAAAAAAATGAATTTAATATAGTCAAATAACTCTTATCCCATAGTATATAAGCCAAGGATAAGGCAATGCAGTTCTTAGTAAAAGAATCGTTAAACCCAACGAAAAACGATTAAGGAAGATTGGGAAAATGAATGGTGATGTAAAAAAAGAACATGGCAAATCAAAAAAATCCTTTTATCAATTTGTTACAATACCCTCTATGCGATATCTGTCAATAGTCTTGTTCGGGGATATTAAATCCTTCGCCTTCAGGCGACGGCTTTAGTTAGAAAAGGGTATGGAACACTTATCTCATCGTCCGCTGTCGTTTGTACCTTACTAATGGGTGGTCTCTATTGTCTGATATAAGCCTCTTAGAGGTAATATAATGGTGAATTGCTGATTTATATGACTATTCCATTTAAATTTAAATATTTAAGCAAGGGGGGTGGTATAACGAACTAGTAGCCAATAATGGCAAAAGATACCGGTATCAGAATAGCGTCCATGGTAATAAAGCCGTGGCAAGCGAACTCAGCCGCAGAACCCTTACATACACGGTGTGGCTTTTTACGAGTGCATCAAGTATTGGAATGTATTTCAAAAGACTTCGGGACTTTGATTGCACTGCGTGATGCCTCGGTTTTGTTAGCATGTGTGGCAATCGTATTTTATCACGTTAGCATGAATGGAGGTTGTTCAAATGACGAAGTTACAAAAAGTATTGGGGATCGGATTTTTACTTATGGCTTTTGTCGCGGTGATCTCACTCGGAGGGATCGCGGAGGCAAAAACAGTTATTAAGTACGCCCATTGTGGCCCTAATTCAATCAAAAGCCAAATGCACGTTTTTGGCCTTAAATTTGCGGAGCTCGCCGCAGAATACTCTAACAACGAAATTGAGATCAGAGAATTTCCAGCCGCTCAGTTAGGCAGCGAACAAACCCTGTTCCAGAAAGCAAGGATTGAAGATGGATTTATCGCCGGTGGCGCTATCAACAATCTGGCGGTCTTCGCTCAGTCAGCGGGAGTTCTCACTCTTCCGTATCTCTTTGCCAGTTCTGATGAAGTATTAAAACTTATCAACGGTCCTTTTTTTATGGACATTGTAAATGAAAAAGTTGTCAAGGAGGCGGGCGTGAGGATCCTTGGATGCCTGATTACCGGTTTCAGAGTCCTCACCAATTCCAAGAAACCGATTTGCTCTCTCGAAGATCTGAAGGGAATGAAAATCCGTGTCCCTAAAAACCCCCTTATGGTTGCCGCTTTCCAGTCATGGGGCATCAATCCGCATCCCCTGGCATGGTCAGAGCTTTTCACCGCCTTGCAGCAGAAAGTCGTAGACGGGCAGGAAAATCCTTATATAACCAACAATTCAAACAAGTTTTATGAGGTACAAAAATATGTCACGGAGATCAGCTACTTCCACTGGATCGGACCGCTCGTTATCTCAGAAAAATATTATCAGAAAATGGCGCCGGACCAGAGAAAGGCACTGAATAAGGCTGTCATGGAGGCCGCCAAGTACGAACAGCAATGGGCTATTGATTATACCGCCAAGGCCAAAGCCGCGTTGATTAAAGAGGGCATGGTAGTGTGTAAACCCGACGATGAGGAGCAATGGAAGGAAAAAGCAAGATCAACGTGGCCATCATTCTACGACAAAGTTGGTGGAAAAGATTTAGTCGATCTCGCGTTAGAATATTTGAAAAAGTAATAAAGTAGTTCAAGAAGATGGATCGAAAATGACCTGTTTACACTGAATAGCAAAGGGTGCTCGGCGTATCTTTTTTTAGAGGAAAGATTGTTCGGGCCCCTTTGCTTATATTGAAAGAAGGAGCAGGGTCAATATGAAAAAATTCTTCAACATCTTGGATAAATCGGATGGATATATTGCGAGCTCGTTTCTAGCTGTGACAATTGTTCTTTTGAGTTTGCAGGTTTTTTACAGATACGTTCTTGCTTCTTCCATTACATGGTCTGAGGAATTATCAAGGTTCACTTACGTGTGGTGTGTTTATCTCGGAGTGAGCATGGGTGTGAGATCAAATGAGCATGTCAGGGTAATTGTTCACTTAAAAATGCTATTTCCTGAATTTTATAAAAAAATACTTGTTTTGGCTGATTTTATTTGTCTTTGTTACAGTCTTCTCTTGTTATATGAGGGAATAAAATTTGTGAAATCTATGTTTGAATTCAAATTTTACTCTCCTTCCATGGGTGTCTCAATGGCCTGGATTTATATGATAATACCTCTGGTTTTTATCCTGATTATAGTTCGCTTGATTCAGGTTAATTACTTGAAATTCAAACGTAAAGATGACAGCTCAGCAGATGAGATAAGCTCAGCAATATAATCTGATTTATTTTGTATCGAGTGGGGTGAAATATGATGCTTGTCTGGATAATGTTCGGTATTTTTTTCTTGTGTGCATTTTTGGGGGTTCCGGTTGCTTTTTCTGCTGGCATCGCGTCAATTGTCGGCTTGCTGATTCAAGGCGAAACTCTTCAAGGAATGGTCCAATTGGTATATACCTCGGTTGACAGTTATCCGCTTATAGCCGTACCTTGTTTTATTTTAGCGGGCAGCTTAATGGAAAAGGGCGGATTAGCATTTCGTCTGACTAATTTTGCCAGTTCCATAGTTGGCAACACTTACGGCGGACTGGCCTTGGTGGCCATTATTGCGTGCGCTTTTTTCGCAGCTCTCACAGGGTCTGGCCCCGCGACTACGGCTGCCATCGGATCCATAATGATACCTTCAATGGTCAAGGAAAATTATGATCCGGCATATGGTGGTGCTGTTGTTGCCTGTTCCGGAGGATTGGGTGTGGTCATCCCTCCCAGTATCCCTTTGATTATTTATGGTGTGGTCGGAGAAGTTTCAATTACCCAGTTATTCATCGCGGGCTTTCTCCCCGGGATACTACTCGCTATTTTGATGTCTATCACTAATCATTTTGTATCGAGAAATATGGGGTACCGATCAGTCGGCCGCGAAGTTAATTTAAATAATATTATTAAGAGTTTCAAAGAGGCCAAATGGGCTCTGCTGGCGCCTGTTATTATTCTCGGAGGCATTTACAGCGGTATATTTACACCCACAGAAGCTTCGGTGGTCGCAATACTTTATTCCCTGCTCGTTGGACTTTGTTTTTATCGCCAATTGACATGGAAGGATATTGTCGAAGGTATGATGACAACATCAAAACTGACAGGCATCGCTTTCATCCTTCTGTTCAATACTATTATGTTCGGGGAGATTTTAACGGTAAATCAAGTACCTCAGAATATGGCTAAATGGATGCTTAGTTTTACCGACAGCTGGATTTTATTGCTGCTGATGATCGATGCCCTGTTATTGTTTTTGGGTATGTTCCTGGGCGTAATAGCCATGATTGTACTGATGGTACCAATTCTACTGCCTATTATTCTGGAATTCGGTTTAAATCCGGTTCATTTTGGAATCATCTTTGTAATCGCTTGTGAAATAGGATTTGAAACTCCTCCGGTTGGGGCGACTCTTTATATTGCCGCGCCTATATCGGGTGCTTCCATAGAGAGAATTTCAAAGTTTGCTATATGGCTTATACTCGCTGAGGTTGTGGGCTTGATCTTGGTATCCATCTTTCCTCAAATTGCTCTCTGTTTGCCTGATTTGTTGATGCCATTGATCACGCGGTGACAGAATTCTGTTGTTGTCAAAGAAAAGTATTGTTGTTTGCTCGGCCTGGAGGCTATTTTTTCAGGAGGGACTACTTGGAGGGTTCTTGAGATTACGCCTTTTGAGATGCTGTCCTTGGGAAGAGTAGGGCAATGGTACGTTGGAAGACATTTTAATAAGGAGGGGGGTGATATAACTAGATAGTAGCAATAATGGCAAAAGGTGCCGGTATCACATGTCCATGGTAATAAAACCGCGGCAAGCGAACTCAGCCGCAGAACCCTTACATACACGGTGTGGCTTTTTACGAGTGCATCAAGTATTGGAATGTATTTCAAAAGACTTCGGGACTTTGATTGCACTGCGTGATGCCTCGGTTTTGTTAGCATGTGTGGCAATCGTATTTTATCACGTTAGCATGAATGGAGGTTGTTCAAATGACGAAGTTACAAAAAGTATTAGGGATCGGATTTTTACTTATGGCTTTTGTCGCGGTGACCTCACTCGGAGGGATCGCGGAGGCAAAAACAGTTATTAAGATCGCCCATTGTGGCCCGGACTCAATCAAAAGTCAATGGCACCAATATGCAGTTAAACTTAAAGAGCTCGCCGCAGAATACTCTAACAACGAAATTGAGATCAGAGAATTTCCAGCCGGTCAGTTGGGCAGCGAACAAACCCTGATCCAGAAAGCAAGGATTGAAGATGGATTTATCGGCGGTGGTGCTATCAATAATCTGGCACCCTTTGCTCCGTCAGCGGGAGTTTTCACTCTTCCGTATATTTTTACCAGTTCTGGTGAAGCATTAAAACTTATCAACGGTCCTTTTTTAGACATTGTGAATGAAAGAGTTGTCAAGGAGGCGGGCGTGAGGATTCTTCCATGCCTGGCTACCAGTTTCAGATTGATCACCAATTCCAAAAAACCTGTTTGCTCTCTCGAAGATCTGAAGGGATTGAAAATCCGTGTCCCTAAAAATCCCCTTATGGTTGCCGCTTTCCAGTCATGGGGCATCAATCCTCATCCCTTGGCATGGTCAGAGGTTTTCACCGCCTTGCAGCAGAAAGTCGTAGACGGGCAGGAAAATCCTTATATAAGCATCAATTCACAAAAGCTTTATGAGGTACAAAAATATGTCACGGAGATCAGCTACTTCTTCTGGATCGGAACGTTCGTTATCTCAGAGAGATATTATCAGAAAATGGCGCCGGACCAGAGAAAGGTACTGAATAAAGCCGCAATGGGGGCCGCCAAATACGAACAGCAATGGGCTATTGATTATACCGCCAAGGCCAAAGCCGCGGTGATTAAAGAGGGCATGGTAGTGTGTAAACCCGACGATGAGGAGCAATGGAAGGAAAAAGCAAGATCAACGTGGCCATCATTTTACGACAAAGTTGGTGGAAAAGATTTAGTCGATCTCGCGTTAGAATATTTGAAAAAGTAATAA
>Ga0272441_10005817_pt1 | contig 21126 bp, 18 predicted proteins | sample SSMProp6N_FD_193582 | JGI IMG/M metagenome (GOLD analysis project Ga0272441, IMG submission 193582) | Marine sediment archaeal communities from Little Sippewissett salt marsh, Falmouth, MA, United States - SSM-Prop-6N | ecosystem: Environmental > Aquatic > Marine > Wetlands > Sediment ...
AATCGCTACAGCAGATGGACTCATGCCTGGAGCCCGGTATGACCGAGCGCGAGGTCGCCCTTGACCTGGACAGAGCGACGATATTGGCGGGTTCCGAGGGAATGGCCTTCGATACCATCGCGGCCTTCGGGCCCTCGGCGGCCCATCCTCACGCCGTCCCCGGCGCTCGGAAGCTGAAGCTCGGTCATATGGTGAAGATCGACTGTGGCGCCAGGGTGGACGGCTACTGCTCGGACATCACGCGCACATACATCGTGGGCACGCCCGGCGACCAACTCAGGCAGATATACCAGGCTGTCTTCGACGCTCAGTGGGCCGCCTGTGAGGCGGCCAAGCCCGGGATGAACTGCCGCGACTTGGACGCCGTAGCTCGCGACATCATCACTCAGCGCGGCTTTGGCGAGCAGTTCGGCCATGGACTGGGGCACGGGGTCGGCCTGCAGGTACATGAGCTGCCGCGGGTGAGTTCCCGTAGCGAGGACGTGCTGAAACCCGGGATGGTTGTGACCATCGAGCCGGGCATCTATATCGAGGGCTTCGGCGGCGTGCGGATCGAGGACACGGTGGTTATCACGCGCTCCGGCTGCGAGCCGCTGACCCTCGCCCCGAAGCAGCAGCTCGACCCCTAAGCTCAGCTCAGAACGCGTCGGGGAGCCCGCGGACGAGGGCGGGCCCCAGACCTCCGGCGTCTGCGGCAAGGCACTCAAAACGCCGTTTCCGCGTCCGGGTAGGGCCCGCGCCGCCGCACAGGGCCCCGTTCCTCGCGTTTTGACTTTTGCCATGGTATCTTGTACACTCACGCTCGCCCGTTTAGGCTCATAGTGAAGGGTGACAGGATTGGTTTCCACACAAGATTTCAAGCCAGGTCTGACCGTCGAGTTGGACGGAAACGTGTACCAGATCATCAGCAGCCAGCACCACAAACCCGGCAAGGGCCAGGCTGTTGTCCGTACCAAGCTGCGAGATATCAAGACGGGGAGCGTCTTCCAGAAGACGTTCCGCTCGGGCGAGAAGGTCGGGCGGGCCCACGTAGACCGTTCTCAGCATCAGTATCTGTACAGCGACGGCTCGCTATACGTCTTCATGGACAACGAGACCTATGACCAGGTGGAGTTGACCGGCGATCAGGTGGGCGAGTTGGCCGTATGGCTCAAAGAAGGCGAGGACGTCCAGCTCGTGACGTACGAGGGCCAACTGATCGGGATCGAGGTGGCGAACACCGTTGTGCGTGAGATCACCCAGACCGACCCGGGCCTGCGGGGAGACACGGCGACGGGTGGCTCGAAGCCGGCGGTGATCGAGGGCGGCGCGGCCGTCACCGTTCCGCTATTCATCGAGGTTGGCACGAAAATCAAGGTCGACACTCGTAGTGGGGAGTACGTCGAGCGGGCATGATCGACCGGGAGCGCGTGCGCGAGATCGTCGAGCTGTTGAAGAATTCCTCGTCAGTGGAGTTGGCTCTGCGCGACGGGGACACGTACGTCCGCGCGCGTCGCATGCCTAAGGTCGCGGGGCGGGCGGAAGGTGCTGAGGCCGCCGCCCGGGCCCCCGATGCATTGCCCGAGCCCGACGCGTCAGCGCCCGCGCCCGGCGATGTAATCATCGCGGCTCGCCTGGTGGGACGCTTCTATCACGGTAAGGGTGCGGGCCAGCCCCCGGTCGTCAAGATCGGGGACGGCGTTGAGGTCGACCAGATCGTCGCTACCATCGAGGCCCTGGGGAAGATTACAGGAGTCGCCAGCCCTGAGGCCGGAGACGTCATCGAGTTTTTGGCTGATGACGGCCGGCCGGTGGGGTATGGGACGCCGTTGATCCGCTTGAGGAAGCGACAGGAGTAGAGACGGGTCCATGAGAGGGCACCGCGGCGCGTTGCTTATCGAGCTCATCATCGTCGTTGTAATCATCGCGCTGTTGGCTGCCGCCTACCTGGGTCTTATGAGGCGCTCCCCCGGAGGCAAGGGTGAGAAGCCCACGCCCAAGGAAGCTATGGACAAGGCCCGGGGGGTCGAGTGCGCCAACAACTTGCGCCAATTGCGCGCCCTGATACAGATGAAGGTCGCTGAGGACGAGCGATACCCGGCGGCTCTGGACTCCAGCAGCGGGATGGCCCGTTGCCCTGTTAGCGGGCAGGCCTACCGCTATGATCCCAGGTCAGGGCGCGTGTGGTGTGTGACACCCGGACACGAGAGGTTCTGACCCAGCTATCACCGCGACCCTTGTCAGGAGACGTAAATGTTTGAGAAGGTTCTAGTCGCCAACCGTGGCGAGATCGCCTGCAGAGTGTTCCAAGCCTGTCGTGAGTTGAAGGTCGCCACGGTGGCAGTGTACTCCGAGGCGGACAAGAACGCGCTGCACACGAAGTTGGCCGATGAGGCGATCTGCATCGGCCCTCCCGCTCCCCGCGACAGCTACCTCGACTTCGCCAACATCATAAGCGCCGCCAAACTCACCGCAGCCGACGCGATCCACCCGGGTTACGGGTTCCTGTCTGAAGTGGCGAGCTTCGCCGAGATCTGCGAGGCCAGCGACCTTGCGTTCATCGGTCCGCCGTCCCACGTCATCGCGCGGATGGGTGACAAGGCTGAGGCCCGGCGCACCATGCAGGGCGCCGGCGTGCCGGTGATCCCCGGCACACAAGAGCCCATCGGCAACGCGCGCCAGGCGCGAGAGATTGCTGAGGATCTCGGCTACCCGGTGATGATCAAGGCCTCCCTGGGCGGCGGCGGCAGGGGCATCCGCCAGGTCGAGAACTCGGAGCAGCTTGCAGGGGCGATCGAGCAGGCCCGCTCTGAGGCCAGGGCGGCTTTTGGCAGCGGCGAAGTCTACATGGAGAGATGTGTTGTTGAGCCCCGGCACATCGAGGTGCAGATACTGGCCGACACCCAAGGTAGCTGCGTACACCTTGGGGAACGCGACTGCTCGATCCAGCATAGGAAGCAGAAGCTGATCGAAGAGGCGCCCTCGCCCGCAGTCAGCAAGTCTGCGCGCCGCAAGCTGGGCGAAGCGGCGGTGAAGGCCGCGACCACGGTGGGCTACGTTGGCGCCGGAACCGTCGAGTTCCTGATGGACAAGCGCGGCAAGTTTTACTTCCTGGAGATGAACACCCGCGTCCAGGTGGAACACCCCGTCACCGAGATGTTGACCGGCGTGGACATCGTTCGGGAGCAAATCCGGGTCGCCGCCGGTGAGCGTCTGAGTTGTGAGCAGGGCAACATCTGGTTCAACGGGCATGCCATCGAGTGCCGCATTCTGGCCGCCGATGGCGATGATGGCTTCCGGCCCTCGCCGGGCGTCGTTGAGAAATGGACCGTCCCGGTAGGGCCGGGTATCCGCATCGACAGCGGTGTTGGCGCGGGCTGCGAGATAGCGCCCCATTACGACCCGATGATCGCCAAAGTGATATGCTGGGCCGAGGATCGACCCAGCGCTATCGCTCGCATGGAAGCGGCCCTGGCGGGGATGCGGATCGACGGGGTGAGCACCACCATACCATTCCATCTGCGCGCACTGGGGAACTCGCATTTCCGTCGGGGAGAGACCGACACGAGTTTCATCGAGCGCTGGATGTCAGGCTCGTAGGATGGACTATGTCGGATAGACACAGCAAGCACGCAGGCAGTGGCGCCGGGATAGATGGCGCGAGTCGGGGCGGCGCTCGGCGCAAAGGCCGTGAGTTCGCTCTTGCGCTACTGTTCATGGCGGACGTAGGAGGGCTGGGCGCCGGAGGGGCCATCATGGGCGCCGCCGAAAGCCTGTTGATGCTGTTCAGGCACTGGCAGATGGACCCGGCGGAGCAGCGCAAGTTGAGCGCGGAGATTGACGACTTCGGCCGTCGGCTGTTCGAGGCTTACTTCCAGGATGCCGCCGTCATCGACCGGACGATCGACGAGCTATCGCACGAATGGGCTCTGGACCGAATGCCCGGCATCGACCGGAATATCCTGCGGATGGCCATGGCGGAGTTGCGGCATCTGCCCGACGTGCCGATCAGCGCGGCGATCAATGAGGCCGTCGAGCTGGCGAAGATCTACGGCACTCCGGATTCGGGGAAGTTTGTCAACGGCATCCTGGGCGCCTATGCGCGCCGCGAGAAGCTGATCGCCGAGGAAGCCTGACCCCCTGGTCCCGTTTACGTCCCTCGGAGGGATGCAATGTGACCGTATCACTGGCTCTCTTGTGGATCATCCCGGGCACGCTGGTCGCATTGGCTCTTGTGGGATGGCTGATCGCCGCGACGCTTAGCGGCCTGCGTGGGCAAGAGCCCTTTGAAACCAATCCCGGTGATATGCTCAGGCGCATCAAGGACCTCGAGGATCGAGTCGCACGGCTGGAGCGCGAGCACAGTGGCCAATGACGGGCTGCTGGGGCAACCTGTGCCCGTCGATGAAGGGGTTCTGTCGGTCCGCGAGCTCACCGCCTATGTGAAGCGGTTGCTGGACCGCGACGAGCTTTTGCACGGCGTGATCGTCCGGGGCGAGATATCCAACTTCACCCGCGCCTCCTCCGGCCATCTATACTTCTCCCTGAAAGACGAGTCCAGTCAGCTAGGCTGCGTTTGCTTTAGAGGCGCGGCTGCGCATCTGGGTTTCGAGCCCAAGGACGGCGACCGTGTGGTGGCAGGGGGCTCCGTGACCGTCTACGAGCGGGGCGGTCGCTACCAACTCATCGCCAAATTCGTCAGGCCTGACGGGCTGGGCGAGTTGGCGGCGGCGCTTGAGATGCTCAAGGCCCGACTTGAGGCCGAGGGCCTGTTCGATCCGTCCCGCAAGCGTGCACTGCCGCGCTACCCGCGGGCCGTTGCCGTGTGCACCTCACCAACGGGTGCGGCGGTGCGCGATATCACAAGCATCATCGGCCGGCGCTACCCGCTGGCCAAGGTCATCGTGGTACCTACAGTGGTGCAGGGCGATGAGGCCGCCGCGGGCATCGCCGCAGCCCTGCGGGCCGCCAACACTCTCCCCCAGGTCGATGTCATCATCGTCGGCCGGGGCGGCGGCTCCCTCGAGGATCTTTGGGCCTTCAACCTTGAGCCGGTGGCCCGGGCCATATTCGCGTCTCAGAAGCCTGTTGTAAGCGCCGTCGGCCATGAGACCGACTTCACCATCGCGGACTACGTGGCCGATGCGAGGGCGGCGACACCCTCCATGGCGGCGGAAATGGTGGTTCCTGACTGCCGGGAGTTGGTCGCGGCCCTGCAGGCTCAGCACCGTCACCTTGCCGGGGCCTTCGACGGTGTCGTGCAGCGTGCCACGGCGAGGTATGACTTGGCGGCAGCCCATCCGCTCCTGCAGCGCCCTGAAGCACTGTTGCAGCAGATGCAGATGCGGCTGGACGATGTGGCGGAAGCCCTGCCCAGAGCCGCGCGCACCAAACTCGAGAGAACCAGGGCACGTGCCGAAAGACACATCGCGTCGCTGGATGCTCTGAGCCCCATTGCCGTCGTAAAACGCGGGTACGCCATCTGTCGCCACGAGGATGGGCGGCTTGTACGGCGAATGGAGGACGTAGCGGTTGGCGACGGCATCTCGGTAACCGTTCACGATGGCGATGTGCTGGGATCGGTGACGGGCCACCGTCCCTGTCGGTAGGCGTGACGCCCCACCCGCGACAGGGCACGCGGCCGAAATGCCCCTCACACCGCCCGGACGGGATGAGAGCCATGAATGAGACCGAGCAGGTGACCTTCGAGCAGGCACTGGAGCGCCTGGAGCAGATTGTCACGCAACTTGACGCCGGCGACTTGCCCCTGGAGGAATCCATCAAGCTGTTCGAGGAGGGCATGGCGCTGAAAACGCTCTGTTTGGAGCGGCTGAAAGAAGCCGAAGCAGTTGTACAGCAATATGCGCCGGCCCAGGAGACGGACCAGGAAGACAGCCAGACCGAACAGGAAGAAGGTTGACTGGCAGCCGTTGACGCGCTGCAAGCCGCATCACCATGGCAACGGAGCTTCTAGGCAACATCAATTCTCCGGCGGACCTGCGGAACCTGACGCGCGGCCAGCTCGTCGAGCTCGCCCGGGAGTGCCGCCAGGAGATCGTCTCAACGATGTCCGCAACGGGTGGGCATCTGGCGCCCAGCTTGGGGGCTGTCGAACTAACCATCGCTTTGCACTACCGTCTGGATTCGCCCACAGACAAGCTCATCTGGGACGTGGGGCACCAGTGCTACACCCACAAGCTGCTTACCGGCAGACGGGACCAGTTCCACACCATACGCCAGCCGGGCGGTCTGTCGGGCTTCCCGAGACGGGCCGAAAGCGCCCACGACGCCTTCGGGACGGGCCACGGGAGCACATCCATCTCGGCGGCCCTGGGCTTCGCTGAGGCGCGAGACCTGCGGGGCGGCGATGAGAAGATCGTGGCCGTCATCGGGGACGGTGCGCTCACCGGAGGACTGGCTCTGGAGGCGCTCAATCAAGCCGGCGCCCGGAAAAGCGATCTCGTACTGGTCTTGAACGACAACGAGATGAGCATCAGTCGCAACGTGGGCGCGATGTCGTCGTACCTGGCCAAGATCCGCGCCAGCTACCTCGAGCCGGCGGTCCAGCGAACCCGGCGGGACGCTCAGCGGATGCTGGCGCGCATGCCCCTTGGCGACGCCATGCTTGAAGCCATGGACCGCGTGCGGGACGGCATCAAACAACTCGTCGTTCCGGGGATGCTCTTCGAGGAGTTCGGCTTCACCTATCTGGGCCCCATCGATGGACACGACATCAACCAGCTCATCGATGTGTTCGATCAGGCCTGCAAGCTGCGCAAGCCCGTGATCGTGCATGTGCACACCCAGAAGGGGCACGGATACAGCCCGGCGGAGAGAGACCCGAGCAAGTATCACGGGACGCGGCCCTTCAACATTGAGAATGGTGAGTGCGCTCGCCGCGATGGGCCCGCGACCTACAGCGATGTGTTTGGTGACGCCCTCTCCGAGTTGGCCGAACAGGACAGCCGCATCGTGGCCATCTCAGCCGCAATGGTGGACGGCACCGGACTGCAGTGCTTCAAGTGCAGGTTCCCCGACCGCTGCTTCGATGTGGGGATGGCCGAGGAGCACGCCGTCACCTTTGCCGCGGGCCTGGCAGCCGCCGGCATGCGACCCGTCGTCGCCGTATACTCGAGCTTCCTTCAGCGAGCCTATGACCAGATACTGCATGATGTGGCCCTGCAGCAACTGCCCGTGGTGTTCGCGATGGACCGAGGAGGGCTGGTGGGAGACGACGGTCCGACACACCATGGCGTGTTCGACATTGCCTTCATGCGACACGCCCCCGGAATGGTCGAGATGGTGCCGTGCAACGAGGCCGAACTGCGGGACATGCTCCACACGGCCTTTACGCTGGAGGGCCCCGCAAGCCTGCGCTATCCCCGCGGCCAGGGCGAAGGGGATGGGGCCCCCGAGCCCATGCGCGCCCTGCAAATCGGGAAGGCCCACATCGTGTGCGAGGGGAATAATGTCGCGATCTGGGCCCTGGGGCCTCAAGTAGGCGCTGCGCTGCAGGCCGCTGAGCGCCTGAAGCAGCAAGGCATCGACGCCATGGTCGTCAATGCCAGGTTCGTCAAGCCCCTGGACCGCGATCTTGTGCTGCAGACCGCCCAGCGCGTAGGCAAGATCGTGACTGTCGAAGAGGGAACGCTTGTCGGAGGCTTCGGCGCCGCCATATGTGAGGTACTGGCCGACGCGGGGATACACACGACGGCCGTCCGGCGCCTGGGCATTGCCGATGAATTCGTGCCCCACGGCGAGTCGGAGCAGTTGCGCGCTGAGTGCGGCATCGACGCCGATGGCATATACAACACGTGCCTTGAAGTCTGTGGCATGGACGCCGAGACAGGACACTCCAACTCCACTCCCGAAGCCACGGTAAGGCTGTGAGCCCAATGATGAAACACGCTCCCCGGCTGCTGCCGTTCGCCGCCATCCTCGTGATCGCCTCGTCGTGGGTCTGTGTGGCCGACGAGTACCAAGCTCGGCTCGAGCGCGTGGACGCGCTGTACCGGGATGGGGCGTACGGGCAGGCCAAGGCCGAACTCGACGAGCTGGTGAGCGTGCTGCCCAGCAACCCCGTGGTGCTCAGGTGGCGAGGCACTGTGGCCCTGGCACTGGGTGAGCTGACCGACGCCATCAAGTACCTGAAGGCGTCGCTGGCAAGGGACCCGGAGAGCGCCGTATCGTGCAACAACCTTGGCACGGCCTACCTGCGCAGCAACATGGCCGAGCCGGCGGCCGAGCAGTTCGAGACGGCCACCCGGCTCGAGCCGGCCGGCTTCGAGGGACACTACAACCTGGGCGCCGTCCTGTCGCGCCTTGGCCAGTACGAGAAGGCGTCCGGATCCTACGAGAAGGCTCTCGAGATCCGCCCCCAGGATTTCGGCGCACTTGTCGGCTATGGGCGAGCGCTCGAGGCCTCGGGAGACACGAAAAACGCCATCCTGCAGTACGAGCTCGCACGTACTACGGCCCCGGACAATGCGGGCCTTGTGCAGACGCTGGGGGCGCTGTATGCGGACCTGGGGAACCACACCAAGGCCATAGCGATGTACTCCGAGGCCATCAAGCTAGACAGTAGCAACACCGCCGCGCACCTGCAACTGGGGGCCGTGCTGTACCGCCAGGGCGAGTACGAGCAGGCCGCAGAGCGCTTCTCGATGGCGGCTGCAACGGCGACCGACAAGTTCGTGGCCTACTTCAACCTGGGGCAGACGCTCTGTGTGATGCAGAAGTTCGATGAGGCCCTTGCCGCGTACGACAACGCGCTTGAGGCCGACCCGACCAGCGTGGCCGCCTACGAGCAGATGGGTTTGCTGTACATGAAGGGCCAGCAGTGGGACAAGGCGGCCGAGGCCCTTGAGGCGGCCGCGGCACTGGAGCCCGATAACCGGTCCGTGCTGGCCAGTCTCGCCGCCTGCTACGCCTCAGCGGGTGATGAAGCGAAGACCCTCAGGCAACGGGAGAGCATTGTTGCCAGATTCCCCGATGACGCCGACGCGCACCGCCGTCTTGCCGCGCTGTACTTCAAGCTCGAGCTGCATGACGAGGCCCTGCGTGAATACCTTTACGCCCTCACTCTGAAGCCGGGCGATGCGCAGGCCCACAACAACATCGGGCTCATCTACCTGAGTCGGGACAACCTGTCGGCGGCCGGCGTGCACCTGCAAAGCGCCATCGAGGCCGATCCCGGCAACCTGTACGCGATCAACAACCTGGGCGTGACTCTCGAACGGAAGGGCAAGACGGACCTGGCCGTGGAGCAGTACAGAAAGGCCCTTCAGATCGACGCCGGCTTTGGCCCGGCCGCGAGCAACCTGGAGCGTCTGGGAGAGTCGGATGTCGCCCCGAGCAGCGGATAGGCTCTCACCCTAGCCGGCAAGGAGTTGCGCTGCGAGTTGCCCAAGCCCATCCGGACGGTTGGCATCGCCACGGCCGCGCACAAGCCCCAAGTGGTCCCGACAGCGGGGGCCCTTTGTGAGGCATTGCGGGCCGCCGGGCGCCCCATCTTGTTGGGGCCTTGCGCCGAGGACGTCTGCAGCGCCGCCTGCGTGCCGCCCGACGAAGTAGTCTCCCTGGCCAAGCTTGCCAACACCGATCTGGTGATCAGTCTGGGCGGCGACGGCACGCTGCTGGCTGTTGCCGGACACGCCGGGCCTAAAGGTACGCCCCTGCTGGGCGTTGACCTGGGCAGTTTCGGGTTCCTGGCGGCCGAGGATTTCCAGACGGTCCTCGATCAGCTCGAACATATCCTGCAGGGCGACTACGAGACCGACCGTCGCCTGATGGTTGCCGCACAGGTGGTCCGCAACGGTCGCACTGTCAGCCAGCACTGCGGGTTGAACGAGGCGGTCATCGGCAAGACGGATGTTCGGCGTCTCGTGCGGCTGCTGACCAAGGTCGATGGCGAGCACATGGCTACGTACCCGGCCGACGGGCTCATCATCAGCACGCCAACGGGCTCGACGGCCTATGGGCTGTCCGCCGGCGGCCCCATCGTGTCGCCGGCGGTGGAGTCGCTGATTATCACGCCCATCTGCTCGCACACTCTCTACTCACGCCCCCTGGTGGTCGAGCCTTCGGCGATCATCGAGGTGGCCGTGAGCAGCCGGGGCGGCCCGGCCGTGGGCATCAGCCTGGCCCTGGACGGTCAGGAGACCGTCGAGTTGGCGCCGGGCGATTCGGTGAGGGTATTCCGCGCATCCTTCGACGCGCGTTTGGTGCGCGTGTCCGCGGGTAGCTTCTACGAACGTCTGCGCACCAAGTTGCACTGGGACGCAGAGCGCTGAGCGCGTGCGGGGCGTACAGTCCGGGCCGGCAACCGGGCCGCCGGAACCCACAGGCGCATCAGGCGTCGGCGACCTTTTCCTTTTTTACCGGGCGCGTACCTTCACCGGCTTATGAAGAGCCCTGACATCACATGCTTCGCGAACTGAGTATCCGCAACTTCGCGCTGATCGATGAGCTTGCCCTGGAGTTCGGGGCGGGCTTTACCGTGCTTACAGGTGAGACCGGCGCGGGGAAGTCCATCATCATTGATGCTCTGAACGCCGTGCTTGGCCAACGGATCGGCGCCGACGCCATCCGCGAGGGCCACAAGACAGCCCGCATCGAGGCGGTGTTCGACACCGGGGATGCTCCCAAGGCCTGCCGCGCACTGCAGGACGCAAGCCTGCTCGAGGATGGTGAGGAAACCGTCATCCTCAGCCGGCAGATCGCCAGCGGACGAAGCACGTACCGCATTAATCACCGCACCGCCACCCTCGCCGTACTGCAGCAGGTCGGAAGGCACCTGGTGGACATCCACGGGCAGCATGAGCACCAGACGCTCATCCACGAGGAGAACCACCTGTCCTTCTTGGACAGCTTCGGAGGCGCCAAACACCGGCGGCTGGTGGATGCCTATCAGGAGGCTTTCGGTGTTTTCGAGCAGGCCCGGCGGGCCCTGCAGGACCTCCGCATGGGCGAGCGCGAGCGTGCCCAGCGCCTGGACATGCTGCGCTTCCAGGTTCAGGAGCTCACTGCAGCCGATCTGCAGGCCGATGAGGAGGAAACCCTCGCCTCACAACGGTCCCGTCTTCAGCACGCCGAGAAGATCAGAGAGGCCATCGGGGCCGCATGCGACCTGCTGGATGGTGACAGTCCCCACCAAGTGGCCGTGATCGCGGCCCTGCAACAGGCGCTACGCGAGTTGGAGACGGCGGCGGCGGTAGACGCCGAACTGGCCGCGCCGACGGAAGAGCTCGCCGGGGGCGCCGTGGTCATCGAGGAGACCGTGCGGGGGCTGCGCGGCTACCTCGATGAACTGGAGGCCGATCCGGACCGGCTGGAACAGATCGAGCAGCGACTGGCCGACCTGAGCGGTCTGAAGCGCAAGTACGGCGACAGTGTTGATGAGATGATCCAGTTCCGGGATCGAGCCCGGGCCGAGCTTGCCGAACTCGAGAACATCGAGACGCGCGATGATGAGCTCCGCAGGGACCTGCGGCAGCGGGCAGACGCCGCAGGGGCGGCCGCCTGCAGACTCTCGCAGGCCCGCGTCAAGTTGGCCTCGGCACTACAGAAGGCAGTCGTACGCGAGCTGATCGGCCTGGGTATGGAAGCGCCGGCCCTATCCGTATGCCTGGACCGGGAGCCCTCGGCCGAGGGGATCCCCGGCGAAGACGGACAGCGCTACAAGGCCACACGCCGAGGTATAGACATCTGTCGTTTCTTGTTCAGCGCAAACCCCGGTGAACCTGTGCGACCTTTGAGCAAGGTCGCCTCAGGAGGCGAGCTGTCCAGACTGATGTTGGTCTTCAAGTCAATCTGCTCCAGAGGAGCGGAGATCGCCACCATCGTCTTCGACGAGGTGGACGTCGGCATCGGCGGGCGCGTCGCCCATGCGGTAGGCGAGAGGATTGTGGGACTCGCCGCCGCGGGACAGGTGCTGTGCGTGACGCACCTGCCCCAGATCGCCCGACTGGCCGACGCCCAGGTCAGTGTCACAAAACTCGTGCAGGATGGTCGGACGGTGATCAGGGCGCAGCCGCTGCAGGAAGGGCAAAGAGTCGAGGAGATCGCGCGCATGTTGGGCGGTACAGAGGCGGACGAGACGGCCCGTCAGCATGCCCGCGAGCTGCTTGAGGATGGCGTCGCCGACCGCGAACGCCTGCGTGGCGCACCGGCGCCCCGTTGACCGAGCACACGGCCGGTCATCTTCCCAGCGGGCCGGGGGCGCACACCACTCAGATCGAGCCAACCCAGAGACCAGGAGGGTCTAACATTCTCAAGGGAAGCGACAGCATAACCGACAAGATCAGGGAGCATTTCGATGTTCTGGACGCCGGCAGGGAGCAGGCCTACGTCCTCTCACGGCAGGTGGTGCGAGTCTCCTCCCAATCGATCAAGAGCGCGCACCGCCGCCAGTTCGAAGACGCCCGCTCTCAGCTACAGGAGGCCGCCGACCTCACCGCCCAGATGCTCGCGGCCCTCGAGGACTGCCTCGAGCTAAGGTACGGCGGGTTCGTCGCCGACGCCCAGAAGGAGTACGCCGAGGCCGCCATCACCCTTGCGGGCATCACCGACGGCGAGCTGCCCTCGCCTGAGGGGCTGGGCGTAGACTACCCCGCCTGGCTCAACGGATTGGCAGAGGCGGCGGGGGAGTTCCGGCGTCACTGCCTGGATTCCATCCGGGAGGACAACATCGAGCGGGCCGAGACCGTCCTTGGTCTCATGGATGACATCTACCACCTGGTCATGGGCTTCGACTACCCCAACGCCATCAGCATGGGCCTGCGCGGGCGCTCCGATGCTTGCCGGGGATTCGTCGAGCGGACCCGCGGGGATGTGACCAACGCTTTGAGGCAGCGACGCCTTGAGGAGAAGATCACCACCCTCGAAGACCTCATGGGGTCGCGCGAGTAGACCCTCGGCCAGGCAGGTTGCGTCTGCATGGCTCGGGCTGTCCGTCGGCGTCGCGGGCTATGGCTCCCGACGAGTCGGCGAGAAGTATCTCCCGGACAGCACACAGGCTGTTGTTCGCGGCTCCATGTCGCGAGGTATGCGCGCGTGCCCGCGGCAGGCACGCGGTTCCCGGTCGTGTTCGGGAGCGGCTGAGCCTTTCCGCGCCCCCGCCCGTCGCCTGCCACTCACCAGATGAGGCTGTAATCTACTCGATAAAGGCCTTCATCCGATTTTAAGTCATTGAGCAGACCGCCTGCGAACGTAAAATATGCGAAACAAGCGGGCGAGATCACCATTCTGTCATATATGCAAGTGGCACCGGGTTGCAGGCGCGGCGAGGTTATGGTAGGCTGCGTTGTTGATGGACACTGGCACTGGCGGCCACTTGCCACTGGTGAGTGGCTGCTCGTGTGCCACCATTATGCTCAGCCCAAGGAGGCAGCCATGGTACACCGTCGAGGTTTTACCTTGATCGAGTTGTTGGTAGTGATCGCCATCATCGCAATCCTAGCTGCAATTCTATTCCCGGTGTTCGCCCGAGCGCGGGAGAAGGCCCGACAAGCAAGTTGCCAGAGCAACCTAAAGCAGATTGCTCTGGCTGAGTTGATGTACATTCAGGACTACGACGAACGGACTCACGCGCCTGTCGGTTACGGGCCCGGGTACAAGTTTACGGGCGGCGGCAATTGTGGCGGCTGCTTCCAGCGCTACGAATCCAACGCCGGCAACGTCATGGCACTGCCCGGCAGGGCGTACAACCCGCTGACTCCCTACCACAAGAACTCGCAGCTCTGGTACTGCCCCAGCCATGATGGTTGGCAGGCCTACGGATGGAATCGTGGGTGCGACAGCCGCAAGTTGGCGCAATTCGTTCATCCCGCGCAGACGGTCATGTTCGCCGACGCCGGGCGGTACCTGGCCAGCAAGGGCGACATCGCCTGGATCACCCACAACTACGCGGACGCGAACACGGATAGCGACTGCTGCAGCACCATGTCCGACCCAAACACCAACCGTCACTTGATCGGCCAGATCCATAATGAGGGTGCCAACATTGCGTTCTGGGATGGGCATGTGAAGTGGATGAAGTGCTCGGCCATCCCCCTTGGACGGCGGGGCAACGGCATCAAGTTCGTCGCCGAGGACCCGGTAGCCCCCTAAGTTTGGGAGACGCCCATCGCGCCTTGCTGCGGCCTCGCGTCCCGTGTCTTGGACGTGGGGCCGCGGGCAGGCGTTCGTTGCTTCCCGATGGTGATCCGGTCGTGACGCTATGACTGGATGCGGCGCGGAATACGCTTCGCACCTGTCTGGCGCGAGTGGCTCCGGGGATCGACCGGCGGGTCCGCAACAGACTTCCTCCCTGCAAGTCTGGGCAGCACAAAGGGCCTTGTTCGCGACTTCATGTCGCGGACTTGGCTTGCGCTTGCCGGCGTTCCGCGCCCGCGGAATCCCGGCCGCCTCCTCGCACGCCGCCACGGAAGATCGTCACCAGCAGTAGCCTCGGTCGGAACACGCCTCTCGCCGAACCGCGGGTGCATACCTACCCCGGCGACACGACCTCCTCAGCCTGCACCTCGAAGACGCGATCTCCCAGCTTGATGCGCGGGTCCCCGAAGCCATGGTAGACCCGAACACGCGATGACTGTGCGATGGGCTTGCCGTCCAAACTCCGGGCCGTGAACAGAGTCGGCGTTTCGTAGCGGATGCCATTGTAGCGGGTGGCGCAGAAGGCTATGAAGGTGGGGCTTTCGATCACGAAGCCATACGGCGGAATGGCGTTGCCGTCGAACTCGTGGGCCTTGTCATAGGCGACCGTGATGGCGAGATCACCAAAGCGCGTTCTCTGCAGCAGGCGGTCCTCGGTGAGGAATTCATGGCCGGTCATGGGCGTCTCGGCGGTGATGAGGTTGAGGGGACTGAGGACCTCCCAGGTATTCTTGATGACCCGATCGGTGGCGCACAGGTCTTGGGCCCAGCCGCCGTCGGCGCGTGACCAGATATCTATTGCGGCCGCGGCTGTGGGCTCGATGAAGCGAATCCCCTCGTCATTGATCTGCAGTTGGCCCACACAGTAGCGCTGGTTGCTGTGGGCGCAATCGGAAAGCGTTGCCCGGCCGCCGTTGTGGGTCATACCCACGAGTATCCGGCTTGTGCCGTTGAACTCGGGAGGCACTTCTACTGTGTATGGCCCATCCTCAACAACGGTCCCCGGCTGCCATTGTGAGGTGGGTGTGACGGGGGAATGGTCGCTCTGGTAGGCTATCTTCTCGGCTCTTTCGGCCGCCTCGTGCACGAAGTGTGCGAAGATGAAGTAGTCCCGGTCGATCTTGCCGGTCACCTGCCAGCGGAACGTGATCTGTGCCCGGCGGTCGCCCAGATCGCTCACGGTAGCAGGCAAGGGGATAACAGGCGCCCCGCGTGGCGGGACGTCCTTCCAGTACAGGTGATTGCCGAACCTGGGTAGATGCATCTCGGCGAACAGGATGTGGTCCGCCATCTTCTTGTTGTCGCCTGCCGAAATGCGATTGCCCTGGTGGGTCATGATCTGTACGCAGTCACTGTAGACCAGTGGGAACAGCGGGATGACGGCTCCGGGGGGCGAGTCGGTCTGATGACCGAAGATGCCCTCAAGGTAGTCGGAGCAGGGAACCGCCCACTCGCGCCCCTCTTCGCTGCCGAACAGCCCAAAGTGCTTCTTGGCAAGCATGCACAGCTCCGTCTTCCACCTCAAATCGTCGGCTCTCGCCATGGGGTGGGCGGGGTCTTCGCACGTCACCAGCGGCCATGCAAAGACGGTGTCGATGAAGTAGATGGTCGGGTCGAACAGCCGGGCGATCTCAGGCAGGTTGGTCCTCTCCCTGGCGGCCAGCTCGACCTGCTTGATGGCGCACACTTGCCACGCCTGGCCACCGTTCCAGTTGCCCCCGCGCTTGGGCGTGCCCCGCGGGCCTTTATTGAGCCACTCCTCGCCCCACGAGGGAGCATCCTCGTACATGTCCTGGTAGTTGTCGTGGCCACCCACAAGGTACCCACAGTCTTTGATGCGGTCGAAGGCCTTCTTCATGCCCTCATTGCCGCCACATTCTGGGGCCGCGGGCAGCGGGTCGGGATGGCGCACATCGTAGCCGCCGTTGATCCAGCCTGCCAGTACCACGGAGGCCCGGTCGATGCCCAGATCGTTCTTCCAGTGTTCGGCGCACTGGGCCACCTCATCGAAGGTATAGCTCAGGTGCACGCGCTCCTTGCCATCCACAGCGAAGCGCGAGCTGGGCATGACCCGCGACAGGACAAAAGGCTTGAAGTTCGCCGCGCCGAAGATCCGGTCGACAGAGGGGAACTCGGCGCGCTTGTCGGCCCAGGTGGTCAGCCAGCCCTTGGCCCTGGCGAGGGATCTGTAGGCGTGGGCAATCTGCACGTAGCCTCCGGGCCCCATGGGATGGATCGTGCAGGTGGCTCCGGGAGCGTCCATGTCCAGGGAAAGGGCGCGCATGCGACGTCCCGGCACAAGCGGGGCGTCAGGCCAGGTGGTATCCACGCTCAGGTGGGTATCCACGGTATCCCAGTTGACCAGGAGGGCTGATCCCTGCTTAACGGCGCCACACATCGCCATGGAGATGTTGTTGTAGGTCGTCCACTGCTGGTGGCCCGGTAGGCCCTCGTCGGCAGGCAGCTCGATGCCCAGCCTGTGAGGCACGTAGACGACCCCGTCATCGGCGTCGGTCACCCACAGGGCATTGTGTAGGGGCCTCACGCGGACTACCTTCCAGTCGTCGCCATCGCGGGCCTCATAGCTCACGCGCAGCCCGTCGGGGTCGTCCATGCGCTCGAAGGTGAAGGTCAGCGTTACACCTGATGGCTTCCCGTCCACGACAGGGAGGGCCTCGACGCGGATGTGCCGGTCATCTTCCTGTACCCGGGTGAGGCGGTCCAGGTGGCTGACATACCGGCGCGACCCGCGCGCCATCGTCACGCGAGCGAAGGCAGGCTGCTCGGCGCAGGAGGACCACAGGACGCCTGTGAACTTGTCCGTGAGAGTCCACGCGCCCGTCTCACGGTCCAGGTCGAAGCGCCAGTGGTCGGCCTGCAGCGAGGCGGCTCGATCCGCTGAGATTCTCCCGGCCAAGGCCTTGCGGCGGGCATCCACTTGCTCCTCGGACAGGGCCTGCGGAGCAAAGCTGTCCGAGGCGGGAGCCTGGCTGCTGACGGTGATCTTACCGCCTTCATACGTTTGCAGAAGGCGCTCTCCCGTACCGGTCTGGTCGAACACGCCGATATGGACGAAGTACTCCTGCTCCGGCCTATCGGTAGGGGTGGTGAGGATGTGGGGGCCGTCGGCGACGGTCTTGCCGGGCTCCCACATGGTGGTCGGCAGCGTGGGCTCATGGTCGGCCTGGAACACGATGTTCTCGCACTTGGCCTGTGGGGCCTCGAAGTGGACGAACACCCGGTAGTCACCCCGCGCGGGCTTGCTGCCCGCGTTGCCGAACTTGATGGTCATGGCGAACTGGTCGCCGGGCCTGATCTGCCGGGAGGTGAATTGCACTCCCACGAGCGTGGGCTTGAACTGCGGGTCGGAGCCTTGGGCCAGCACGGGCACACACCCCCACGGAAGATACAGCAGTAGTATGAGGCCGGCGAGGCGATGTCGACCTGCGTGCATGGATCGCACTCCTCTCAATACCTGACGAGTGAGAAGGTCACCGGCAGCGGCGCCCGGCGGCGGCCTCGAGCAGTCGGCGGGCGTTGTCCAGCAGGATGAGCCGCTTGTCTTCGGGCGTCACCTCGGCGTCTTTGATGCAACCGAGCATATAGGCCTGACTGATGATGGGGAAGTCCGAGCCGAACACGACGCGCTGCGGGCCCATGATGCGGACGGCGTCTTCAATGCGCGGCCTGGCGGGCACCGGTGCGCATATCTCGGCGATGATGTTGGGCTGCTCCGACAGAATTGGGAGCGCCTGGGCCCAGAGCTTCGAGCCCATGTGCCCGGCGAGGAAGACAAGGTCGGGAAACCGCTCCGCAATCCTGCGAAGGCCGGCGAAGTTGGCCGGGTCGTTTTCCCCGCAGTGGAACAACACGAGGGCCCAGGGGTACTCCCGCGCCACCAACTCGAGGATCTCGACATGCTCCGGGCAGTCCAGCGGTTTGCCGATGTAGGCGCCGCTGTACAGCTTCACGCCGATGAAGCTCTCGTCATCCAGGTAGCGACGGAGCTGCTCAAGTGACCGGTCTACATGGTTGGGGTTGGCGAAGGCGTAGCCGCGCACGCGGTCTTGGCCCTTGATGTCCGCGCTGAGCGCGGCATTGCCTGAAGCCATATCGCACAGGATGGCCTCAGTCGAGCTGATGGCGGTCAGCTCGATACCCAGTCGATCCATGACCCGCAGCAGGTCATCGCATGTCGTGCGTTCGACCGGCAGTGGGAATGGGTGCAGATGGGCATGCAGGTCGATGATCGGGGTTCCCAGGTCGGCAAACATGGTCTCACTCGTCCCGGGGCAGCAGACTGAGGCCTTCGTCATCCACACGCAAGAAGGCGCACCGGATGTCGGACCCGCCACCCTCGGTATAGTAAACACAGATGATTCGCCCATGCGGCAGTTCAACCATGCTGGGGTAGGCGCCCAAAACCTGGTCGATCAAGATGGGCTCTTCCCACGTCTGTCCTCCGTCCCTGCTGCACATTGCCCGGGTGCTGCGGGTGGTGGGATGGCGGAACGCCGACAGCAGCACGTTGTTGCCGGTGAGGAGCAAGTACGGCGCGTGCCCCGGCACGCCTACGGGCTTTGGCGCTGTCCATGTGCGGCCATCGTCCGTCGATTCACTGTAGGTCATCACCGGGCGAATGTGCATGAACAGCTTGCCGTCAGGCAGCCGCACCAGAGAGGGCTCAGACAACTCGTAATCGCCCGACTCGATGTAGGCCAGGGGCGCCCACGTCTTGCCTTGATCGTCCGACTGCAGAAGCCCGGACACGTACCGCTGCTTCATGGGCTTGACCATGGCGCCGTAGACAGGCAGCAGCAACCGACCGTCGGGCATCTCCCGGACGGGCTCGGAGACGACCTCATTGGCTGTGAACTGTGTGGGCACGCGCTGGGGCTCGCCCCACGTCTCTCCACCATCGGTCGAGCGGACGGTGAACACCTGGTGGGTGCCGGGCTTGCGCCCCGGGTCGTAGGTCATGTAGACCACCAGCAGGTCTCCGTTGGACAATTGGGTGATCGACGGATCGCGGTCATCGATGGCCGAGTCCACAACGGTCTGGGCGTCAGACCACGTTTTGCCCTGATCGGTGGACCGCACCATGCAGATTCGCGCGCCCTTTGGAAGGGTCTTCGTCGGAACGCTCACATGGCTGTAGCCGGCGTAGAACACACACAGCAATTCTCCGGATGGGGTGAGGCACACGTCAGGGAAAGCCTCGTAGGCACCTGCGCCCGCATCGGCGCAGACAGTTGTATAGGCCGGCAGGCGCACCTCGAACGGCTCCGCTAGAGCCACAGGGACGCCCTCGACACCCAGATTGCGGAAGGACACACGCGCTTGCCCTGTGCGCAAGGCGACGACACCGGACTTGATGGTGTGGTCCTTCTCGGTGAACAGCAGCTCGCCATCCAGGTATACCTTGTGTTCGTCTCCCGCGGCGACCACGCGGGCGGTGTGCCATTCCCCGACGGTGAAGGTGATGGGCCTGTGACGGCGGGCCTCGGTCCACTCGTTGCCCAACGCCGAGCGCACCCAGACCACCTGGCTGTTCTTGTGGTCGTAATGGATGTAGTAGTAGGTGTCGGCGTCCTGAGCGCGGTAGACCAACCCCGGCGCTCGCACACCGCTGCCCGCAGGATGCACATAGAACTCCACCGAGATGTCGATATCCGAGTAGGCTTTTCCGGGAAGCCACGTGATGGTCCGGGACAGGCTCTCACTTGCCTGCAACAAAGCGCCGTCCTGCACGGACCATTCGCCCACTTCGGCGGTCCATGCGGAGTAGTCAGCGGGCTTGTCCAGCGGGATCAACTCAGCGTGGACAGACAACAGGCTTGCCATGGCGGCCAGCAAGGCCGGGATACGAAGCACGGCTGCGTCCTCCAGAACTGCCCGATATGGCTCACTGTGAGCCGGTGATGCGAAGAATGTTGGTCCCCAATACGGCGGTCTTGTCGTCGTCCGACAGGCCACACTGGTCGATGAGAGCCAGGGCGCTGCTGGGGTACTGATGGGGCATGGCGGTGCCGAAGACCAAGCGGCCGGGGCCCAACTCTCTGGCCATGACATCGATAGTGTCGGTACCCTCCAGGCGAGATGTCTCGAAGAAGATGGAGGCCACCTCGCGGCCCACGGCAATGGCCTCGGCGACCAGGGGTGTGTGGGAGGTATTCACGCCCGTGACGATGGTCTTGCACGGGATGTCGCGTAGCAGACGGCCCAGGGCGGTGATATCGCCGGGATCCAGGGCGGCGATGATGACGGGCATGTCGCTTTCGGCGGCACCCCGTAGAGCGCTCGCAAGGGGGGCATAGTCCATCGGAAACGCTTCATACTCCCTAAACAGCCGAAGCACACGAAACCCCTCGGCTCGCAGGGTGCCCACCTGTGGGGCAGGCTGCAGAGACCGGCCTAGACGAAGCCCGGCTACCGGAAGCAGGCCCTGATGCGTGCTGCACGCGGCCAGGGCCTCCTCGTTACCGGCGGTGTGGTCGTGCAAGGCGCTGCGCAGGGAGCCGAGCAGGGCGCGATCAATGCCCGCGTTGCGGAGCATCCGAAGCACGGTTCCCAGAGAGCAGTCGAGGTGTGACCGGGGCCAGGGGCCGAAAAGGCAGTTCGCGTCGATGATATCGCTGCCGGGCAGAGCCATATCCGCAGTTTCGCTGCTGCCGATCAAGGGTCCTTCCCCCCGAACTTCAGTGCTCGGCCTTGGGCTGGGCTTGCGTCTGCGGCCGTGGTGATGCTGCGGGATCCAGGTAATGAACAAAGGCGCGTGCGATCCAGTAGCCCAGGCAGCCTCCAAGGAAGCAGTCGCTGAAGAAATGCCGCTCCAGATGGATGCGGGACAGGGTGATGATGGTCGCAACGCCGTAGAAGGCCCAACGCCACCGGGGGTGCCAACAGGCCAGGATGGTGGCGAGGGCAAAAGCCCCGGTGGCGTGGCCACCGGGGAAGGAGTTGTGCCCGTCGCCCAGCGTGGGGCCGAAGAAT
>Ga0272441_10005818_pt1 | contig 21123 bp, 18 predicted proteins | sample SSMProp6N_FD_193582 | JGI IMG/M metagenome (GOLD analysis project Ga0272441, IMG submission 193582) | Marine sediment archaeal communities from Little Sippewissett salt marsh, Falmouth, MA, United States - SSM-Prop-6N | ecosystem: Environmental > Aquatic > Marine > Wetlands > Sediment ...
TTTTTAACAATAGAATCAGGATTCCCTTGACATTTTTTACACAAATCGGTATAAATAACTCCGTTATTGCCGCTGTAGCTCAGTCGGTAGAGCAGGGGACTGAAAATCCCCGTGTCATCAGTTCAATTCTGATCGGCGGCACCGATCGCGCCGGGGTTTAGGCTCCGGCGCTTTTTTTGTCCCTGCTCTTCCGGAACCGCAATAAATTTTTGTAGGTGTAGTGTCCCCGAAACGGTACCTAAAATACTCCGCTCCAACCGGAAACTCGTGTTTGTTTTCTGTCCCCGAAACGGTACCTAAAATCCACTCTCCCTCAGCCGGGCTGCCTGCTGACAGCTTTCAATTCGACTTCTACCGAACAATCTGCCGGGTTGATCTCAGCTACGGCATACCGGCCGTCTTTGAGAGCACCTGGATTCACAATCAGTGATCCGTCCTGCCTGCTGCTGCCGAAGGATTCGTGGATGTGGCCGCAGACCACGAGCTGTGGTGAGTTCCTGTCGATCCAGTCACGGACCGAACGGCTGCCCACGTGTTTTACCTTCATGGCCCTGTCGGCAATGGTCTTGTATGGAGGCTGATGGCTTATGAGAACAGTGCACTCAGGACCGTGCTGTGTTTTGGCCAGCAACTCCGCGAGCTCTTCCTCCGATAATTCGTATGGGGTCGAGACCGGTCCGGGGAGGGCCCCGCTCAGACCGAGGAAAAGAATCCCGCCGATTGCTGCTCCCTTGTAATCCAGCAGGAGCGACTCACGCGCGAGATACTCCTTTATCTGCCGGTTGTCACAGTTCCCGGCTACAGCCAGGAGACGGGGATTGTGGTTCCGAAGACGCTCTATCACCTCTGCCGCGTCACTCACGTCACCGAAATGGGTAATATCCCCCGCCAGCACGACCAGATCGGCCCCGACCGCCTCCTCTGCCAGCTGTTCAACGGCATCCGAGCTTCCATGTATATCCGATACAAGTAAAAGTCTCATCCGTTTGCTCCTTCATTTTTCCGCCCTATATCAGTGACGAGGCTTGCATAAAGCTCCTGTTCGAGCTCTAACAACGGCCGCGCCTTCAGACTGCGCTCGGCACGGGGCAACGGGTTCTCAAGGTTCTTCTGCGCAATTGCAGGAGGCCCATAGAGGACGACAATGGTGTCCCCGAGCAGCATGGCTTCCTGAATATCATGGGTAACGAAGAGGGCCGTCCGCTGGTCCAGTGACCAGAGATTCTCGAACTGTTCGATCAGGGTAAGCTTGCGGTGCAAATCCAGTGCCTGGAACGGTTCGTCCATCAGCATGATGTGGGAAGGATAGGCAAAGGCCCGGGCGATAGCGCTGCGTTGGCGCATACCTCCCGACAATTGCTGGGGAAAATACTCTTCAAAGCCCTGCAGCCCTACCAGTTCCAGAAAGTGGAGAGCCCTCTCTCGACGTTCGGGCCGTTCGTAAAAAGGTTCGAGTACGATCTCTATATTCCGTCTGACCGTCATCCACGGCAGCAGCCGGGGTTCCTGAAAAAGGTAACTGATCCGCTCCCCTTCTCTTCCCAGGATCTCACCATCCTGCGGCTGCAGCAGCCCACTGATCAGGTTGAGCAGGGTGGTTTTGCCGCAGCCCGAAGGGCCCAATACAGCCGTCACGTGCCGGTCCGGGAAATGCATGGAGAAGGAGGAAAAGACGGTCAGCTTTTCAAAGCTGAAGGAGAGTTCATTACACTGTATCGCCATACTGTCGACTCCAGGGCATCCTTTGAACGCAGATGGAAAAAATCCACTGACTGAAACTGCTGAGCAGGATTGCTATCACCGTCCAGGCAAAGACCTGGGCGGTCTCCAGGCTCATTTGCGCCAGCTGCATCTCGCTGCCGACCCCGAAGGAGGGGATGCTAAGAACTTCCGCTGCCACTACTACTTTCCATGTGAGCCCCAGTGCCGTCTCCGCTCCTGATACCAGGTAGGGTACGACCGAGGGTATGGAAATGTAAAGCAGCCTTCTTCTGGAAGATAGCCCGTAGGCCCTGCCCATCTCGAGCAATCCAGGATCGGTCTGTCGAATACCCACAATGATATTCTGGGTTATTACCGGAAATGCAATCAGAAAGGTGGAAAAAATAGGTACTGTCCCGGTTTTAAACCACAACAGTGCGATCAGGACAACCGACATGACCGGGGTGGTTCGAATCACGAGGATAATCGGCTTGAAGAGGGCGTGCAGGGGCAGACTGATGCCTGCCGCTACGCCCACACTCACTCCAATGATCAGAGAAATGAAAAAACCCGTAATACCCCTGTAGAAGGTGGTCCCCACTGAAAGCCAGAAATCCACAGAAGCGATAAGCCGGAGCAGTTCGGCGGCAACCTTATGGGGAGCAGGAAGAATAATCGGAGCATCGATAAACAGAGCTGCCAGCCACCACAAACCGAAAAGTATAGCAACGGCAGTTAGAGAGACAAGAGGAATTCTCCATCGTGCAGCTGATCTCTCTTTTTTCTTCATAGGCTTGAGAGTACCGGAAGGTTCAGACTGTCATCGTCTGCGCCTGCAGCCGCCCTCCCGGTACATCTCCGTTTTTCCACTCATTCTGAAAAATAGAAATCTCTATCCGGAAGCTGTCCGCCGACAGAAGCCGGATTGTACTCAAGCAGCACGGACAGGTAATCTTCCATTATCTCCCGGGCATCTGCTGCATGGATAAACCGCAGATTGCAATTCGGGATCGCCGGCTGGGCGATCGCGGCAGGCATGATATCGTATTTCTCGATCAGCACCGCCGCCTCCGCCGGATTGGCATTCACCCACTCGATGGACTCTTCATAAGCCCGCAGGAAAGCCGCGACTACATCCGGCCGTTCTTCAGCCAGATCAGGTTTAACTACCACCACTGTGATAGGATAGCTTGTATCACTCCCCTGCACTTCTTTCCAGGCTTCCTGGAAATCAAGTACGACCTTTACATCCCGGGCCTTCTTTGTGACCAGGGTAACGAAAGGCTCTGGAAGCACGGCTGTATCCTTTTTATCGCCGATGATGAGCTGTGCCAGCTGGGCCCCATTCGTGATGGAAAAATCAACAGTGACATCATCCTCAGGGTTCAGACCATTTTCCCTCAACAAATAGGAAAAAAGGTAGTCCGGCGTAGCCCCCTTGCCGACGGAATTGACTGTCCTGCCCTTCAGGTCAGTCCAGTCCCGGATAGACGAATCCCGCGAGACCACCGACAAGACTCCCATTCCCGTAACAGCCCCGAGCTTGTAGCCGGGGCCTTCAGTGTAGAGCTTGGCCGCCATATTGGCTGGAAAAAGAGCGAAATCGAGCTCCCCTCCCGCCACCCGTGCCACCATCTCCTTGGGGCTCGGCAGTACCTGGAGCTCTGCGGTAACATTCTCTCCCAGTGCCGGCGGCGTTTCGAACATCCTGATGATGCCGAATCCCGAAGGCCCCTTGAAAGCAGCCGCCTTGACTGTCAGTGGTGCAAAGCTTGGTGACGGCTCCTCCGCTTCCTGGATCCCGCGAGCAGCGACACTTTGCCCCAGGATTAGGATCCCCAGGGTTAGAACCACTACACTTTTGTACATACGTTTCATATTTTTTACTCCTTGACTATAATCCTGAAATACCGTTTTTTTCCGGCCCTGAGCAGAAGCTCACCATCTTCTGCTTTACTCCCGTCTATCGCAGCCTCGATGTCTTCGATCTTCTCATCGTTGACACGGGCGCCGCCCTGGGTTACCAGGCGCCGGGCTTCACCCTTTGAGGAGCAGAGGCTGGTCATTGCAAACAGGTCGAGTACGTTGATACCATCCTTGAGCTTATCGGCACTCAGTTCGAGGCTGGGGATCGCGTCGCGATTGTTCGACTCGCCCTCTCCGGCGAATGCCGCCATGGATGCCTCCACCGCCTTCCTGGCTTCCTCTTCACCATGTATCAGGACCGTCTGCTCATATGCCAGCCGCTCCTTTGCTTTGTTGATATCCTGTCCTTCCAGCTTGGCAAGCTCATCGATCTCTTCGAAGTCGAGGAAGGTGAACATCTTGAGGAACCGGATCACGTCTGCATCGTTGACATTCCTCCAGTACTGATAGAACTCGTAAGGGCTGCAGAGCTCCGGATCCAGGAAGATCGCCCCGCGCTCGCTTTTTCCCATTTTTTTCCCATCTGATCTTGTGACAAGAGGGAAAGTGAGGGCATACGCTTCATTCCCGTCCATGCGCCGAATCAGTTCAACGCCGCTGAGGATATTGCCCCACTGATCGTCACCTCCAACCTGTACCTTGCAGTCATACTGCCGTTTGAGAATGAGAAAATCGTAGGACTGGAGCAGCATGTAGTTGAATTCGATAAAGGAGAGACCCTTCTCGAGCCGCTGCTTGTATGCTTCGAAGCTGAGCATGCGGTTCACCGAAAAATGGCGCCCGATGTCCCGCAGGAACTCTATATAGTTCAGATCGCCGAGCCAGTCGTAGTTGTTGACCATCAGGGCCTTTCCCTCTGAAAAATCGATAAGCTTGGAAGCCCCGTACTTGATGCCTTCCTCGTTCCGTCTGATCTCCTCGATGCTCAGTATCTTACGCATCTCGGTCTTCCCGGAGGGATCCCCGATCATGCCCGTTCCCCCGCCGACCACGAGAATGGGACGGTGCCCATAACGCTGAATATGTGCCAGAGCATAGAAGGGCACCATGTGTCCGATGTGCAGGCTCCGGGCCGTCGGATCGACCCCAACGTAGAAAGAGACCACCTCATTTTTCATCGTCTCCCGCAACCCTTCGAGATCGCTGCACTGCTGAATAAATCCTCTTTTTTCAAGTTCTTCTAATGCGCCTGACATTCCTATACTCTCCTGTAATTTTTTATCTCTTCTCTGATCTTCGCGCTCAATTCCGCTACCGGGACCCTTTCCTGTTCCATGGAATCGCGGTACCGGATGGTGACCGTATTGTCTTCCTTGGTGTCGTAATCGATGGTTATGCAGAAGGGGGTTCCGATTTCATCCTGTCTTCTGTAGCGGCGGCCGATGGCTCCGCTCTGATCGTAGAAGGTGGCGTAATCTTCCCTGAGGTCCTTCTCTATATCCTTTGCCAGTTCGGCGATGCCGTCCTTTTTCACCAGGGGCAGGACAGCAACAGTGACGGGAGCTACCAGGGGATGAAAATGCATGACGGTACGGGTCTCACCGTCCTCCAGGACCTGTTCATCGTACGCGTCCGAAAGGACCATCAGAACCGAGCGGGTGAGCCCGGCTGAAGTCTCAATAACGTACGGTACGTACCGTTCCTTGGACTGATCGTCGAGATAGGAGAAGTCCTTTCCCGAGTATTCGGCATGCCGTGACAGATCGAAGTCAGTCCTTGAGTGAATCCCTTCCAGCTCCTGCCATCCCATGGGGAATTGGAACTCGATATCGAAGGCGTCTTTGGCATAGTGGGCCAATTCGTCCGGACCGTGCTGGTGAAAACGGAGCCTGTCCTTGCGTACACCGAGTTTCTCGTAATACTCGATCCGCTCCTTTTTCCAGTACTCGAACCATTCCTGATCGGTGCCGGGCTTCACGAAGAACTGCATCTCCATCTGTTCGAACTCCAGGGTCCGGAAGATGAAGTTCTTGGTGGTAATCTCGTTGCGGAAGGCCTTACCGACCTGAGCAATTCCGAAGGGCACTTTCACCCGGCTGGTCTGCACGACGTTCTTGAAATTGACGAAAATTCCCTGGGCGGTCTCCGGCCGGAGGTAGACGATATTGTCTTCACTCTTTACAGCTCCCATGTAGGTGGAGAACATCAGATTGAAATCCCTGGGTTCGGTAAAAGTACCCTTCTCCCCGCATACAGGGCAGGCAGCTTCCAGATCAATCTGATCAGCCCTGAACCGGCTCTTACAGTTCCGGCAGTCCACCAGGGGATCGGAAAAATTTTCCACATGCCCCGATGCTTCCCAGGTCCTCGGATGCATCATGATAGCCGCGTCGAGTCCGACGATATTATCATGCAGCTGCGTCATTTCCTTCCACCAGAATCGCTCGACATTGTTCTTGAGCTCCACTCCGAGCGGACCGTAATCCCATGCCCCTGTGAGGCCTCCGTACACTTCGCTGGATTGATACACAAATCCTCTTCGCTTGCAAAGTGATACCAGTTTGTCCATTGTTACTTCTGCCATTCTCTACTCCTCGCTTTCCAATAGGGATATAACACGGTCGATCCGCTCAAGGGTCTTTTCCGTCCCAAGCAGCCGTATCGATCCAAATAAGGGCGGCGATGTCCTGGTACCGGTAATGGCTACCCGTACCGGCATGAGCATCGCTCCCAGTTTTACTTCCAGTTCCTCCGCTTTCTCCCGAAGCAGCTCCTCGGTCTGTTCTTCTCCGTTCTCTTCAAAGACGGCAATCAGCGGCCGTCCGGCCTTTAAAATCTTCAGGGTCCCGGCGGCATCCATCTTCTTCGGTATTACATCTTCGATATTGTACGAGTCGATCTCCTGCAGGAGAAATCTCGAGAGTTCGGATATGTCCTTCAACAGGTGCAGGCGTTCTTTCATCAGGGGCATCATGTTCCGAATTACGGTATTCTGCTCCTCGGTCGGAGGGTCCGATACAAGACCGTCCCTGATGAGATAGGGCAGCACATAGCCGATCAGCTCCTCATCGCCCTTCTCTCTGATGTACTGTCCGTTGAACCACTCGAGCTTCTTGTAGTCGAACACCGCCGGGGCCTTGTTCAGCTTCTCCAGCACGAAGAGTTTCTCGAACTCCTCCTTGGAGAAAAACTCCCGCTTGTCGTCATACGACCAGCCGAGCAGAGAGATATAGTTGATCAGGGCCTCCGGCAGGTACCCCTGACGGCGGAATTCGATGACCGAGGTGGCCCCATGCCGTTTGGAGAGCTTCTGTCCGTCCTTGCCCATGACCATGGGCAGATGACAGTACCGGGGTATCTCCCAGCCGAAGGCCTGATACAGCAGTACGTGCAGCGGCCCGGAAGGGATCCACTCCTGAGCCCTCATGATATGGGTGATCTTCATCAGGTGATCATCAACGACATTCGCCAGGTGGTAGGTGGGGAATCCGTCCGATTTCAGCAATACCGGGTCCGGTGGGATGTCCTTGTTTTTCTTCTTCATCTCCCCGAGCAGAATGTCACTGAAAACAGTGGTCCCCTCGAGAGGGACCTTGAACCGTATAACCGGCTGGATTCCCTGCCTGCGGAACTCTTCGCGCTGTTCAGGAGTGAGGTCTCTGCAGCGCCGGTCGTACCCCTGTCCCTGTTTATTCTTCTTCTGCTCTTCCCTGAGGGCATCCAGACGTTCACTGCTGCAGAAACAGTAATATGCATGGCCGGCTTCCACCAGCTCCTCGGCATACTGTTTGTACAACTCGAACCTCTGTGACTGTACATACGGCCCGTATTTTCCGTCTTTATCAGGGCCTTCGTCCCATTCGATTCCGAGCCAGGCGAAGGTGTCGTAGAGGTCCTGAAGGGCCTCTTCATGGTAGCGTTCCTGATCAGTGTCTTCGACCCGCAGGATAAACGTTCCGCCCTGAGAACGGGCAAAAAAATAGTTAAATAAAGCGGTACGCACTCCGCCGATATGCTGTAATCCTGTTGGAGAAGGTGCGTAGCGTACTCTTACACTCATATACTCAACCTCTTAGACAGTATTTGGTTCACTCTTCACATTTGCCGCAATTATACGATTGCAGAAAAAGCGGGTCAAGGAAGGCACCCGTAAGGTGCCGTTTCGGGGACACTTCCGATCCTCCGTACTACTCTGTCGCTGCTTCCTCCGGAAACAGCCAAATTATCGCATCCCTGATAATTGGCGTCATTACGATCATGGCGATGTTTTCCTTATGCCGGTCGAGCTCCCGCTCCAGCTGCCCTCTGTTGTACCTCGCCTCCATTTCGCTCTTCATCTCATCAACCCGTTCCAGTACTTCGTCGTCGAGAGTGCGAAAGGGGTCAAGAGTATACATTATCAGAACTTTCAGGACCGGTTCTTTTACTTCACGGGATAATTCAAGAAGCATTTCCCTGCCGTCGGCATGTTCCCGTTTCATTATGACCCCGAAAGCATGCAGAAACCTTATCCACTTACGATTCGGCACATTCTGATCACTGAACTCGCCGAAGAAAGCCACCATGTCATTGTGTTCCTTGTGAAGTACCTTCGGCATTCCGAGTTCAAGTGCAAATTTTTTCAGGAGAGCCGGACGCTTTTCCCTAAGATGCTGCTCCAGAGGCTCAATCTTTCTGACATTTCCCGTTACAAAGTAGGACTGAATCAGGATTCTCACATATGAAGTCCGGATAGTACCGCCTTTATATATTTTACCTTCGAGAAAATTTACCAATTCAGGCCATTTCTCGGCTTCGAGCAATGAAAAGAGCCGCCAATTGATGAAAAAGTAGCTGTCTATTGCTATAATGATGAGAATAAAAAGGGCCGGCAGATACCAGGTTGTCGACCAGAGAGAAATGGGATAGTCTGGTCCCAGCATCATAATCGGCATAATTATAACTACAGCGAAGGAGAGAAATATCAAGATGTTAAAAAGCAAAAAAATTAACTTAAATTTCACGCTTTTTTCTCCTATAATATATATGAGAGAGTCTACTTGATACTTTTTTGGGGGTCAACGGGAGCATAGATGAAAAAAGTCTCAGTTAATCAATTAGAGGAACAGACATATATTGATGCTCCGGTTTACCTGGATGGGAAATTCATCCTTCTTTCACCGGAAATCGCCGTCTATCCGGAGCTGATAGAGAGGCTCAAGAAGTGGAAATTCGATCAGGTTCATACCGATGGACTGCCGACTCAGGCTCCTCCGCTTGCGAACGGAACAACTTCCCTGCCCGGCGAATCTATCCTCGACCAGGATATCAAGGAGAACGAATCCAAGGAAAAGGCGCGCGCTTTTTTCAATAAATCAATTAAAGTGCTGGACGAAGTTTTTACTGATTTTCAGCTCAAGGGCGAACTCTACGAAGGGCCTGTAATTGAACTGGCCAAGAACATCATGGCTGAAGTCAAGGTCAATAAACAATATCTTCTGAGTCTTGAACAGAGCGAAGATGAGAGCGAATTCTATATAGTACCGCATTCAATCCGCACCGCCTTATATGCATCGGCAATCACGGACTTCCTCAAGTTGCCGCCTCACAAACAGATCGATGTGGGCACAACAGCCTTGCTGCATGAAATTGGAATGCTCCGAATACCTCCGGAGATTTATCAGCATGATCGGGTTCTCACGGATAAGGAGAGACAGACCATTGCCGCTCATCCGGTAATCAGTTATAAAGTGCTCAAAGAAGCCGGATTCCCTTCAAACATCTGTGTTGGAGTGCTGGAGCACCATGAATACATCAACGGTATGGGATATCCCCGCAAACTCACCGGTGAGAGTATTTCACTGTATGGCAGAATCGTAGGTGTCGCATCAGCCTATTCCGCCGCTACGAGCAAGCGCCTTTTCCGGGACGAACACGATGGTCACACAACGATTATGGATCTCGCCAAGGATATGGGCAAAAGGTACGACGAGCGGATTCTGCGTGCACTTATTTTTACTCTTTCAATCTATCCAATCGGAACTTATGTGATGCTTTCCAACGGGGCCATCGGTATTATCGTTCAGACGGATCCCAAGCAGCCCAAGCATCCTATAGTGCGGCTTCTGGTAAATGAAAACAACAACCCCTACCGTGACCGTCCGACAATACAGCCCCAGGAAAATGATGAGGTTGGTATTGAACGTCCCCTTACAAAATCTGAAGTAAGTGAATTGAAGGAATATTTGTCCCACAGTTAATTATCCGAACCGCTCTCTGACAATCCGGTAAAATTGTCGATACAATATAAACAGACACCCTGATAAAGGAACAGCATTATACATCATGAAGACATGCACCGAAAAAACAACTATCGAAAAGCTTCTCCTCTCTCATCAGGAGGCACAATCACCGGAGGAACACCGGAGGATTATGATCAATCTGAGCACCTGTATTCGTGATCCGCGAGTTTTTCAGGAGGAACCAATTGTAAATTACAACACGGGACTGCACCATCAATCTATTATTATCTGGGATGCTTTCGAATCGGTAACAAATGGTATGTACAATCCCGAAGCGCTCCACAAGCTGGAACTCATTGATGATGAATCACCGTTTTTCCCATGGAAGAATCTGATCCTGGCCATTCTGGCATTTTACCAGGGAGACCGGGATAATCTTTTTCAATTACTGAAACAAATTCCTTGCAGTACACCGCCCGGTCGATTTCGCACACTATTGCGGGATTTCGAAGAAGGCAACGTCCCTAAAATAGTATCAAACGAGCTTTATACTCTTCTCGAGGATGATCACGATTATATCCGCTGTGCAGTCGATGAACTCAATGACTGTCTTGAAAATAATCACTCCGAGGCTTTTCTTGAATCCACTGGTTTTCTGGTTCGGGATATTCTTGCTTCCCACTCACACGCAGCTCGACGGCTTGTGATCTGGAGTATACAACTTGCCTCTCAGCATGAGTATGATATATCCAGCTATATTATTCAGCTGACCGGCATCTTCGGCCGTAAAGAGGCCCTTCGTCTGATCGCTGTAGGACTCATGCCGGTTGAACCTGAGATTTCTCTGCTCTTCTGGCTCAGGTACGGTATTGAAAGTGCAGCACAGGATACATTGTCCGCAGATGATATTGTTGCATTCATCTCAATTATCGCCGATACCCATAAAAAAATTCTCGAGGACAGTACGCTGCTGGATGAGCTTCGAGAAAACAGGGACTATACCAACAGTCTTCATTCTCTGGTATTAAAACTGGGAGATGAAATACTGCGTCTGAGTAAGGTCCCCGGACAGATTTCGCCGGATTTTGTCATGAATAATCTTTTTCCGGGGATTTCCGATTCGAGCGCTTTACAGCCGCTTGATCCGTACGATTGGCTCAAAAATGCCGGGCTTCTGAGCATCCAGATAATGCGATCGGAGAAGGAAGCCGATATTTATAGAAACACCGGCAGTGATGGCGATATGTCAGGAAGAGCAAAAAAATATCATCCCCAGGGTTCGGACCACAAGGGATGTAAACAACTGGAATTTTTCTTCGAAGAAGGAAGAATCAATGACCGCTAACCATGATAATCTTGATCCTTGCAGGATTCTGGAAAAAAAACAGCAGCTTCTTGAACCCGGAGCCCTTTCGGATATCCAGGAGCTGAAGCGTATTATAAAGCCCAAACCCCGCTATATCGGACCGGGCCCATGGCTCGAAATCCTGAAAGAATCGGAGGACAATACATGCAGACAGTAGAAGTTACCCTTGAGTCCGGAGAGATCCGGGAATATCCCTATGGTACCCCGGTGCATCAGATATTCGGCGGAGGTATGGACCCGCGGGATAAGAATCCCATTATCGCCGCGCTGGTGAACAATGCCCTCACCTCTCTCTCCTACAAGGTCGAAATCAATGCCGCTGTAAAGCCCGTGCAGCTGTACAGTCATTATGGGAACCGCGTGTATCGACGTTCCCTGAGCTTCCTGCTTGCCATGGCTTCACGGGAGCTCTTTCCCGATCGGCATCTGATTATCGGACACTCCCTCGGTGACGGATTTTACTATTACTACGAAGGGGTGGCTGAAGTATCCGATAAAGATGTGAAAGCCCTCGAAAAGAAAATGCACGAGATCGCTCAGAGGGCTTTGCCTATTCAGCGGAGGGTGCTTTCCTATGAGGAGACAATCCAGTATCTCAGCGACCAAGGTCTCACAGCAACCCAAAGGCTGCTCCATTACAGGAACGAACCAAAAATACCCGTCTATTCCTGCGGCGATTTCATAGACATATCTTATGAACCATTGGTACCCAACACAGAGCTTCTATTCATTTTCTGTCTGCAGAACTATGCCCCTGGATTTTTGCTGAGGTTCCCCTTGTCCAGGACTCCCGACCGGATAGATAGCTTCATGGACAACCCGGTCCTCTTCTCGATCTACAAGGAGTACAAGGCCTGGGGTAAGATTCTGGGGGTTAACTGCGTCGGCAGTCTCAATGAGCTGGTGGAACAGAAAAATATCCAGCACTTTATTCAGGTGGCCGAAGCTCTTCATGAGAAAAAAATATCAATCATCGCCGATCAAATCGTCGCGCGGAAGGAGGATGTTCGAGTCGTACTGATAGCAGGCCCGTCCTCTTCTGGAAAGACTACTTTTACCCGACGTCTCGCGATTCAACTGCGGGTCCTCGGTTTGAATCCCATAATTATCGGCCTTGATGACTATTATCTGCCCAGAGAGCAAACGCCTCTCGATGAATTCGGCAAACCGAATTTCGAGGACCTGCACGCCCTCAACGTTGAACTGCTCAATCAGAATTTACTGGATCTTTTCGCAGGGAAAGAAGTGGAAGTGCCGATTTTCGATTTCAGAATTCAACGGCCGAGAGAAATCGGCAACAAGCTCTGCCTTTCATCGCGGAGCATCCTGCTGATGGAAGGTATCCACGGTCTGAACCCGGATCTCACACCTAATATTCCCGAGGGAAAGAAATACCGGGTCTATATTTCCGCCCTGACCCAGCTGAATCTCGACGACCACAACCGAATATCCACCACCGACAATCGCCTCATCCGACGAATTGTAAGAGATCACCAGTTCAGAGGCACTTCTGCCCTCGGGACCCTCGAGATGTGGGAATCGGTCCGCCGGGGAGAAAATAAAAATATTTTTCCCTTCCAGAACGAGGCCAACTCGGCTTTCAACTCCGCTCTCGACTACGAACTGTCGGTATTGAAACCCTATGTGGAACCCTTGCTCAAGACGGTAAAGCCCCATGACGAAGTCTACAATGAGGCTTTGCGTCTTCTCTCTTTCGTGGAAAATTTCTCTCCGATTCCATCTCACATCGTACCGCAGACATCCATTCTGAGAGAATTTATCGGCGGGAGTGTGTTCTACACATAATATCTGTGATGCTGAGCTGAAAAAAGGTACCGTTTCGGGGACACTAAGCAAAAACTCGCCGCCGGAGTTCTTCCAGATCTATCCAGTCCTTCCACAAGCCGCGGATGGTTGGCTTTTTCAGTGCACTCTGCAATTTATCGAGAAAGTCCTCGCGGTCAATTTCCCGGGCCCCCATTTTTTCCAGATGATGGGTGTATACCTGGCAGTCGATCAGGCTGAAGCCTTTTTCCTGAAGAGCGAGAACGAGCAGAATGAAGGCTGACTTTGAGGCATTGCTCTTCAGTGAAAACATCGATTCACCGAAAAAGGCGTTGCCGAGCGAAACGCCATAGAGCCCTCCGGCCAGTTCTCCTCTGTCCCAGACCTCCACCGAATGAGCATATCCGAGGGTATGGAGACGCATATATGCCCGCTTCATCTCGGGAACAATCCATGTGCCTTCCTGTTCGCCCCTCGGTACTTCCGCACAGCCCTGAATGACGCTCGGAAAAGCCTGATCGACCGTAAATGAAAAGGCTGTTCTGCGCAGTTCCCTGCGCATCGATCGAGAAATATGCAGCTCCGGCGGTTCGAGAATGAAACGGGGGTCCGGACTCCACCACAGCACCGGGCTCTGGTCGTCATACCAGGGAAATACTCCCTGCCGGTAGGCTGAAAGGAGGATTCCAGGAGAGAGATTTCCGTGTACGGCAACTATACCGAGAGGGGAGGAGTTGTCCAGGGTGAAACGAATGTGCTGGTCGATTTCGAGGTACGGTACCTCACTCAGATTCAACATGGATCGTTGTTCCCCCTTCCCCGAGGTCAACAATCGCATGTCCTCCCTCCGTGAGTTCGCCGAACAGAACGGCGTCCACGAAGTAATCCTTGATTTTTTCCTGGACGAGCCGGGAAATATTACGGGCACCGAACTCCGCCGAATACCCGTTTAATGCGAACCAGCGGCGGGCTTCATCGGTAACCTCGATCGTGACCTGTTTCTCCTGCAGTTGTTGACTGAACTCGCGGATTTCCTTGTCCACTATCATCAGAACCACTTCTTCGGGCAGCCGGTTGAACCGAACTACCTTATCGAGACGGTTCCGGAATTCGGGATTGAACATGCGTTCCACTGCTTCGCGGATCGCCCCTTCAGTGATTATCCGGTCCCCGAAACCGATAAGCGGCTTGTCCAGGTCCCTCGCTCCTGCGTTGCTGGTCATAATAAGAACGATGTTTCTGAAATCAGCCTTGCGTCCGCTGTTGTCGGTCAGGGTGGCGTAATCCATGATCTGCAGGAGGACGTTGAATATATCCTGGTGAGCTTTCTCGATTTCATCCAGGAGCAGCACTGCATGGGGCTGTTTGCGGATTGCATCGGTCAGCAGTCCGCCTTCTTCGTAACCAACGTATCCCGGGGGGGATCCGACAAGCCGGCTCACGGTATGTTTTTCCTGGTATTCGCTCATGTCGAAACGGATCAGTTCCACTCCCAGAACCCGGGCCAGTTGCCGAGCCAACTCGGTCTTGCCAACGCCTGTGGGTCCGACGAAGAGCAGGCTGGCCACCGGTTTCTCCTTCTTCCCGAAGCCTGCCCGTGACCGTTTTACCGCCCTGGCAACCGTTTCCACCGCCTCATTCTGGCCGTAGACTTCACGCTTTATCTGCTCCTCTATGTTCTGCAGGCGCTCGACTTCATTGGTGGAAACGCGCTTTTCCGGTATCCTGGCGATACGTGATATCACATGCTCGATGATCCGTTCGTCTATCCGGACAGGCGGAGTTTCAGGCTGCGGGGCTTCGGCCTGAGGATCGGGCTCTTCCGGAGAGCCGGGTTCGGTTTTTCCCGCCGGGGTGCTTTCTTCCCCTGATTCGGTCCGTTCCGCGGGTTTTACCGTCTCATCGGACTCCTTTCCTGTCGTCTCTTCTGTCTCTTCCGCCTGCTCTCCCGGCGTTGCCGGTTCGGATTCATCCGGCGTTGCCGGTTCGGATTCATCCGGCGTTGCCGGTACGTCCTTTTCCGCGCCTTCTCTCTCTCTCAATGGTCCGTCTTCTTCCCAGGGCTCCGTCAGCGGGCGGCCGAATTTTTTTCTGAAAGACTGCAGCTGGGTGTAGGCCCCCGCTTCATCGAGAACATCGATGGCCTTGTCCGGCTGATGGCGGTCGTTCAGATACTGGTCGGTGAGATCCACGATGGATTCCAGGGCAGCGTCATCATAAAGGACATTGTGATACTCTTCATACCTGCGTCGGATTCCCTGAAGTATCTCGAGAGTCTCCTCCCGGGTGGGAGCCTCCACTTCGATTTTCTGAAAGCGCCTGGAAAGGGCCCTGTCCTTGTCGAAGAATTTCTTGAACTCGTCGTAGGTGGTTGCCCCGACGCAGCGTATTCTGCCGGATGAGATCGCCGGCTTGAGGAGGTTGGATGCATCCATTGCACCGCCGCTCACCGCTCCGGCCCCGACAATCGTGTGAATCTCATCTATAAAGAGGATGACCTTCTGCTCCTTCTCGAGTTCCGCGATAACCTGTTTCATCCGTTCTTCAAAATCCCCGCGGTACTTCGTTCCGGCCAGCAGTCCGCCGAGGTCCAGAGCATAGACTTTATATCCCTGCAGACTGTCGGGAACACTGCCGTCGGCGACCCTGGCGGCAAGTCCCTCGGCAATAGCGGTTTTCCCGACACCGGCTTCACCGACCAGGATGGGATTGTTCTTGAGCCGTCGGCAGAGTACCTGAATCGACCGTTCGAGAATATCCTCCCGGCCGATCAGTTTTTCCAGTTCACCCCGCTCTGCGGCGGCGGTGAGTTCGCGGGTGAATCTCTTCAGAGCTGTTTTTTTCCCCCGGCGGGGAGCGGAGGGCACATCTTCGACATCTTCACGGTACTCTTCTTCGTATTCATCCCGCTCTTCCGCTTCTCCATCTTCCAGTTCTTCCAGGAGGGATTCGTCGATATCTCCGCCATGACTGATACTCCGCAGAAGGTTGTACCGGTTTATTCCGGCCTGCCGCAGATAGTATGAACCAAAGGAGTTCTCCAGGTCGAATATCGAAACCAGAATGTCCGAGAGGTCCACGATCTCTTTCGATGAACTCTCGGTATGAAAAATTGCCTTCTCGATCACTTCCTGAATCCCGATAGTCTGAATCGGTTCCTGGTCTTCAATGGTTGGAATCTTCAGACTGATGTAGTCCTCTACATTCTTCTTGATTTCATCCGGGTCGGCTCCACAGGCTATCAGGATGAACTGTATGGACTCGAAAAAAAGGGAGGAATACAGCAGGTGCTCCGGTGTAAGGTATTCGCTGCGGCGCTCCTTTGCTTCCAGATATGCGGCGTTGATGACACTCTGTACATCCTGGGATATCTTCATTGACCGTTTTACTCCTTCTCAACCACACATTCCAGGGGATACTCGTGTTCCTTTGCCAGCTGCTTTACCTGTACCGTTTTGGTGCGGGCAATGTCGTAGGAGTACACTCCGACGATTCCCCTTCCCTTTTTGTGCACATCCATCATTATCCTGGTCGCTTCAGCGGCCGCCTTGTGGAAGATCTTCTGGATCACCCACACGACAAAATCCATGGTAGTATAATCGTCATTCAGCAGTACTACCCGGAACATATCAGGTTCCCGGGTCTTCTGTTCTTCCTTCTCCTGAATGCTGGTACCGTCATTCCATCGAATGTCTTCCGGCATTTACATCCCCTTTATACATCCTGTTCTGTGTTTAAAGAGTACTCAATCAAATTTGAAGCGTCAACCTATTCGGGAGGTGCAAAATAGCCGATTTCCCCTCTTCCGCTGCGTCCGAAAATGGAGACCTGGACTTCAAGGGGAAGATAGTTCCTTCCGAAGTTCGGCTCTCTGTTCGAGCGGAAAGAGAGGATATACCGTCCTGTCTTCAATGATCTGATGTTTTCGACCACCGGAGAGACTCCTTCGGGATTGTAGGCATACACGTGAATTCCGCCGGTCTTATCACAGAGGTACTCGGTCTCCTCGGCGGCTGCGCCTTCCGGGTCGAGAGAGACGCTGTAGAAGGCGATATTGTTGGTCTGCAGGTAATCCGCAAGATGGATCAATTCATACGAATCAAAGGCATTCTCCGGAAGTCCGCCGGAATTGATATACACCACAGCTCTCCGTTCTCCGCTGTCGAGAAGAGGGGAGGCTGCGAGACGAAGCCCCTGATCGAAAATCCATGTATCGGACAGGGCTCCGCTGAGGGCGGCGGCCCTGACCTGAGCTGCATCCTGTCCGTCTTCGAGCCTCAGGACCGGCTCGTCTGCTGCAAAGACCACATGGATTTTCCCGTCCGGTAGCAGTTCTTCGGCAAACTGGGTGCTAACCTGGGCGATCATATCAGTGTGAGCGCGCATGTGACTCGATCCTTCGATCAGGAGGGTCACCTCGGCGAATCGGGAGTCATTGATCGAGTATTCGAGGGCGGTACCATCCACCGGATAGCGCCCTTCGGTAATGTAAAAATTCTCCTGCTGCAGTCCCACGAAGGGAGCGCCGTTGCGGCGCTGCACGGTGAGGTCTACGTAGACATTCGGAAAGCGTTCGGAATTGACCTGATTTATCTGCACGAAGAGTCCGGCATACATCCGGTTGAAATCAGCCTGCATTGAAACGATGCTGCGGTTGAAATCCACGAGCAGGAGATTGTCATTGGCGTCCCGGCTTGCGTGAATCATGCGTGCCGTTGCATCGTCGGGTATAACAATCGGGAAAAAAGTCTCGGTACCGATCTCGAACAGCAGCACCTGGGATTCATCCGACACGATGAGTTCTCCCTCCCGGTAAAGAGCAATGCCCTCCGGCCTCTGCAGGAGACTGCTGTCAATCGCTTTTATGTAGTTGCCGCTTTCATCGAAGACGATCAGCTGCTGCTTTTTTTTATCAGCTACGAATATGAAATCATTCCAGGCCTGGATACCGGTTGGTTCCCGGATACCGCCGAACATTGCCGTCTCTTTTCCGAAACTGAGAATGAAGTTCCCTTCGTAATCGAATTTGGCAATTCTTCGGTTCCCCTGATCGGTGACGTAGAGATAACCCTTCCCGTCGTCTGTAATATACTGGGGCCCCAGAAGCTGCCCGGGGCCGGTGCCCGTCTCTCCAAACCGTTTGACGACCCGGCCGTCAGGCCGGCAGTGAACGATACGGTCACCCGAGAATTCGGTAATGAAGAGACCCTCCCGGTTGATCGCGAGATCGAAGGGATGATTCAGCCCTTCGATGCCGCCGCGAAAGGTACGCATGATCGTTCCGTTGGCGGAAAATTTTAATACTTCATTCCTGGCAAAAGCCACGACATAGAATCCTCCGTCCCGGTCCGGAACTACCGATGTCGGCCGGATAAACAGAGTGCCGTCGTCACCAGTTCCTTCGAGCTTGTGAAATTCCACATACTTCGGAGGAACCTCGATACCGCTCTCCGCACTGCGGCGGTACTGGAGCATTGAGAGCATCGTGTTGGAAGCCGCCCCCAGCTGTCCCTGCTCTTTTAATCGGGACCACATGTCCAGTGCGGTCGATGTGTACCCGTTGTGGTAATAGGTTCTTGCCAGCCACTTCTCGGCGAGAGTGTAATCCGGCTTTATTGAGAGGCTCTTCTCGAAGGAGAGAACTGCCTTGTTGTAGGCCCCCTCGTGGAAGGCCCGCACCCCGAACTGCAGCTCTTCTTCGGCATACACCTGTTCCATGTCGAAGTTATCCTGCCCGGGCATCATCGCCAGGGGCAGGATGAGTAAACAGACGATTAAGAGACCTCTCTGCATGCTTCCTCCCTTCTACTCCTCAGGGGAAAATTCACCGACGACCTTGTCGAGATGGGTACGGATGATCGGATGGTCCTCTGCCATCTGATATGCCTTCTTGATGTACCGGTGGGCCTCCCGATACTTCCCCAGTTTGAAATAGACCCAGCCGAGTGAGTCGAGATACGCCGGCTGCTCAGGGCGCAGCCGTACGGCCCGCTTGCACAGCTCCAGGGCTTCTTCGAGATTATTCCCCTGCTCGGCTTTGAGATAGCCGGTACTGTTCAACACATTTGCATTTTCTGGATCCAGTTCCATTGCTTTGAAAATGTAGTCGATACTCTCATCGATCTTACCCTGCTGTGACAGTATGAATGAATAGACTGAAAAGACCTGTACCGATTCAAAGCCACCTTCGAGGAGGTTTTTGACCTCATACTCGGCGAGAGAATACCGTTCGGTCTTGCTGTATATGATCGCAAGCAGAAGTCTGCACTGATAGAGGTGGAGAAAATCGGGATGGGTGGTGACGACCTGCTCGAGATACAGCAGCGCATCATCGTAGCGCCCCATCCGGAAATAGCAGAGTCCAAGATAGTAGGAGACGTCGGGATTGTCTTCTTCAGAATCACCGAGGGACAACAATACACCGAGGGCCTTCTCGAAACGTTTGGCTTTATAGAGCCGTTTGGCTGTCGCTATGGCATTACTCATCGTTTTCCATCCTGAATCGTGCTGCTTGGTACATATGGGTCTCTTCGTGGTTCATTGGATGCAGGTACACCGGTGATATGGAAATATGTCCCTCCTGAATGGCGTTCCAATCGCTCCCCTTCTCTTCTTCGGCATGAATTGCTTCACCGGAGAGAAAATAATACCTGTCGCCGTTCAGCGCCACATATTCGTCGGCCCGATCGCTGTAAATCCGCCTGGATGGGTGGGTTATGGCGACAACGTACTCCTCTTCCGACTCCTGCGGAAAGTTTATGTTTATAAAATGGTCCGAACTCCACAGGCCGAGCAGAATATCGAGGTTCATGCGGACAAAGCGGGCGGCATGCCGATAGGGGAAGGGAGGCAGTATCGGAGCGACCGAAACCGCAATACTCGGGATGCCCACCAGGGCACCCTGCCTGGCTGCCGCCGCGGTTCCTGAATAGATGATATCGGTGCCGAGGTTCGGTCCGCGGTTGATTCCGGAGATAATAAGCTCAGGCCGGACCGGTATCGCTCCAAGGAGGGCATACAGCACCGTGTCGGCGGGAGTACCATTACAGGCGAACATTTGCGGGCTCACTTCTCTGAACCGCACCGGCTCCCGCAGGGTTATCGAATGGCTGGTTCCGCTCCGTTCCCGATCGGGGGCGGTAACCCACACGTCATGTTCCTTATCGAGAGCCTCTTTGAGAGCAATCAAACCAGGGCTTTCTATACCGTCGTCGTTACTGATCAATACACGCATTGGACTAATTATATGCTATTCCAGCTTCTTTTGAAAACAGGCTTAAGCCGGGAAAAGTACACGGGCCCCCTGCCTCGGCTTGACAATGTGATAGATGGGATGAAATCCGAAGATGTGCTCGTACTCGTCCAGCCGGCTCTCATATTCAGGCAGGGCATTCCGGTCGCACAGGGTAAGGGTACAGCCCCCGAATCCGGGACCGAGGAGCCTGGATCCGTAACATCCCTCCACCTCCATTGCCCGTTTCACGAGCCAGTCTATCTCGGGACAGGAAACTTCAAAATTATCCCTCAGACTCTCATGAGACCGATACATCAGCTTACCGAAACCTGCTCCATCCCCTCTCTGCAGCAGTTCCTTCGCTTCCAGTACCCTTTCATTTTCCTGCACCACGTGGATACAGAGCCGACGGGAAGATTCCGGCAGCAGACCCATTCCAAGCCGTATCTCCTGAGTTGTAAGATCCCGCAGGCTCTTCTGATTGTTTCTGTCCCGAAGAAGCCCTATGCTGTTGGTGCAGATATCGTAGCGCTCGGTGATCTCGTCCTGTATCCCGATCTGCTTGATTCCTCCCTCGGTAAGTATAAGGGCCATCTCTTCGAATTTGATCGGGATGTGATGAAAATCCAGAGAGCGGAGGTCCAGGAAGAGGGCATTACCGTTGCGGAAATAATATGTACACAGCTGATCGGTGATCTTCTCGTTCTTGCCCATAAAGGCGGTCTCGGACAGATAGGCCAGCTGTACAAGCTGTATATCCTGAATGTTGAGTGAAAAAAGGGTCCTCACCGCCAGTGCGGCGGCTACTTCCAGTGCAGCAGAAGAGCCGAGGCCGACTTCGCGCGGAATATCGCTCCTGATGCTCACATTCATCCCCTTGAACGAATAACCGAGCTGAAGAATCTCGAAAAAAACCCCCTTCACGTAGTTGGCCCAGCGGTCCTCCCGTT
>Ga0272441_10005820_pt1 | contig 21122 bp, 12 predicted proteins | sample SSMProp6N_FD_193582 | JGI IMG/M metagenome (GOLD analysis project Ga0272441, IMG submission 193582) | Marine sediment archaeal communities from Little Sippewissett salt marsh, Falmouth, MA, United States - SSM-Prop-6N | ecosystem: Environmental > Aquatic > Marine > Wetlands > Sediment ...
TACCGTGATAAAATAGTTTAGGCTCTGTATGTTGTTTTTTTCCTATCATCAAAAAGGCTCCTAAAAGTCATAGCCGATTCTATTTAAATTGGTATGGCCTGTAAAGTCATAGTTGGGCAACACGCCCCACAGACGCAAGATCCAAAGAAAGGAAATCGGTGTAAGTTCTTTGAAATCAGTAGATTATGAGAAATCCATTTAGCCCCAGGTTTTACCTGGGGTTGGCCTTATTGCTCACTTTACCCCGAAGAAGAGGTAAATGGTGCGGCTGTAGTCTCCGGTCGCGATCGGCCGCGCGCTCTGGGGCCCGAAAACTCCCTCGAAGGGTTTGACCTTATCGTTGCCATAGCGCCGGGTAAAAGAGCCGTCGGGCCAGTAGGCCGGGTCAAACTTCTGCCCGATAGGCGGGATTTCATCCATGAACGAAATATCGCCGGAGGGGAAGGGTGCCTGAACCATCTCGTCGGGAAGGTAGTCGGGCCTAAGAAGACGCAAGTTTATATCGCCGCGAGGATCAACGACGTTGATGCGACCCTGCATAGTCTCGATCATTGCCCAGAAGATGCCGCCGTGGTAACCCCGGAATTCGGGATAGCCCCAGGGAGTGTGCCCGGTCATGAAGGTATTGTGTGCCTTTTCCCAAAGGCCCAGCTGCGCTCCGCTGACGCGGTTCTTCCAGATGCGGTAGGGGCCTTTACCCAGCCAGCGGAGGCCATAGACCTGACGCTCGGGAAAGTCGAAGCTGACGCCGAGAAAATCGACATAGCCATCCTTGTGATAATCATAGTCGAGCTCGATCCAGCCGCTGGGCATAAGTTTCCACTTCACGGTCTTCAGGTTTCCGCCGGTGTAGTCAACCTTGATGACGTGGGCCGGTCCTTCGGCATAATGAGTGATGGACGTGAGATCTCCGTCCTCGCCGCCAGCCATAGTCGGGCCGTTGCTCAAATCAATCCGCCGAACCTTCCCTCGCTTTTCGCGATCATGAAAAACCTGGGCCAGCCGGCCCGTATTGGGATCGATCCGGATGAGCAGACTTGAGCATTCAAGAACATGATATGTCTTGTCGGCGCCTCTCGGGCGTTCCTGGCGATAGGTCACTTCACCGGTACCTCCGGTTTCCACTATCTCCTTCGCCCACTGCTGCGCCGACTTGATCGGCCATGTCCAGGTAAGCACCTGACGGCCCGTCCAGTCAATAGCGCTGAGCTTGAGGGCGTGATTGGAACGCCAATCGGATGGGAGATTCAGTTTGAGCGTCGCCTTGGCGCCCGGTTCCGCAGAGGGACCGGCGAGTTCGCCGTCGGCGGCGATGTGCTCTTCTGCTGTTTGATCGAGCGGGCCGGTCCAGTTCAGAAGCTTCCACTCGAACCGCACGCGGTCCAGATTAGTCATATCATATCGGTTTTCGACTTCGATTCGGCCGTCGAAATTCTTGGGCAGCTCATCGATGGCGATATAAACGGGTGTCCAGATGTCCTTGATGGCAAAGAATGAGCCTTCCTTCTGGCGATAGGGCCCGACGATTCCATCCGGCGCGTCGGTCACGTGCGGGTCGATTGAACCGAACCGGTCGGGACGACGGATTGCCTCGTCGGCGTATGCCCAGGTGAATCCGCCCGCGGAGTTTTTGTGCGTTCGCATGACTTCCCAGAAGTCGTAGAGGCCGCTGCCGTTGCCGCCGTCATAGAGGCCGTGAAGCATTTCAGTGGGCATGATTATTGCCCCGCGCCCACCGTCCGGCAGGTTCATGGCCTTTAATTCGTCAAGCTTTTCGTTTTCGGTGTACTTGCGTTCCAGCACGGCCTCCGGTTCCTCGAGTTGATCGATCAACTCGAAGTACTTGGGGTAGTGTTTGGTGATGACGTTGTTGTGGATCCAGGTGCGCTGCTCGCCGGGTACCAGTACGGGGCGATTCTGAGGATCGTATTTGTCGAAGACGGCGTTCAAGTTCATGTTGGTGCCGCCTTCGTTGCCATTGAGCCAGAAGATGACGGAGGGGTGGCTCACGTCACGCTCTACCATCTCGCGTACGAGCTTCGTGCCAATTTCGTCGGAGTAGGCCCAATGCCAGCCGGCGAGCTCCAGTAGCACATACAGGCCCTGCTGGTCGCATGTTTCTATGAAGGATTCGTCGGGGGGATAATGCGAAGTCCGCACGGCGTTCATGTTCATTTCCTTCATCCGGTCCACATCGAGCTCGTCGATCGCGCGGCTTACGGTTCGACCCGAATCCGGCCAGAAGGTGTGTCGATTGGTTCCCTTGAACATGACGCGACGGCCGTTGATGAAGATGCCCTCGCCGGGGCGAATCTCGACGGTACGGAATCCGAACCGCTCGGTTTCCCGATGCAGGATGCGGCCGCCTTGCATAAGATCTATCCGGGCATTGTAGAGGTTGGGTGTCTCCGCACTCCAGGGCTGCACATCTTCGATACGGGTCTCGATGGCCGCGGACTCCTGCCCCTTGCTCAATTTGGTTTCGATCGGTTCGGCAACTGGTTTGCCCCGGGAATCGGTTATTGTCACCCGCAACCGGTTGGCACGTTTAACATTGCGCAAATCTGCGATTAGCTTGAACGAACCGTCCGCCTCGGCGGCGATTGCAGTGTGGCGGATGTGTTCGGCCGGCCGCGCTTCCAGGTAAACCGGCCGATAGATGCCTCCGAAGATCCAGTAATCGCCAGCGCGCTCGGCCTCGTTGACGGTTGGGTCACTCGACATTTTACTGACCTTGACCTCGAGCAGATTGTCGCCGCCGTAATTGACGAGATCGCTGATGTCATACCTGAACCTGTAAAAGCCGCCCTGATGAATCGGGCCCGCAGAGGTGCCGTTGATCTTTACCTCCGTATCGGTGAACACGCCGTCGAAGACAATGTCCACGCGCCGGCCTTTCCATTGCCTGGGGACGGTGAACGTATGTTTGTAGAGACCCTGCTCCTCGGAGCGGTCGTAGAAGAGATTGTCCTTGCGCAGGTCACGGCCGTAATTGAAGGTCCCGAAACCTTCGGTCTCCCAGCAGGAAGGAACGGGGATAGTTGTCCAGAGTTCACTGTTTCGCCCGTCGGTGCAGTAGAATTCCCAATCGAGCGTATTATCGTAGCCGGTGCCCGATAAGTATTGTGTCTGTGTCAATTGTTTCTCGCCGGGTTGACGATCGTCGCCGAAGAAGGGGAGGTTTAATGCGGCGGCGGGGCCGGCAAGCGCCGGTGCAAAGAAAAACAATGCCGTTAAAGAGATGATCCGAGAACGCATGAAAAAATCCTTTCGTCATTACAATGTTAATTTGGAAGATAAGGTTTAGTATCCGATTGTCATGGTTTATCGATACCTTTCTGCAATTTTTATGGCTTCGTCGATGTCACGCTCTGACTCGAAGTGCATCAGGATGTTTAATCCTTGGCCGCCGATTGCATCCAGCAAGGGTTGAAGCTCGTCTAATTCTACCCAGCAGGGCATGACGGCTTTGCCCGCTTTGAGAATCTGCCTGTACAGGTCGAACCAGCAGGGATCGCCCCCCTGGGGTCGTCCGACGCCGGGAGTCCATTGGATGGCATTCAGTTCGTCGATCTCCAGAAGCGAATCCAGGTGACGTCCGGCTTCCACGCCGTCGAGGTGATACATAGTATAATCGATTCTTTGGCACTGCCGGCGCAGATATGGCAGGACAAAGCGTCGAAAGTCCTTCTCTGAAATCATTAGCGACACGTCGCACTGTAGTTTGGATACCTTGCCCGGTGCCCACAGGGAGAAATAACAGAAGGCCATTTCTCCGTCTTCCCGGATGATGTCATAGATACGATCAAAAACCTGGAAGTAGATATCGTTAATCGTCCGGAGCTGTTGCTCAAGGATTTCCGGTCTCAGCACCATGTCCATCAACACGGCCTCCGGGCCTTTAACACCGATCAGGGTATCCAATCCCTCTACCAGGTCGGGGCAGCCTACATAGTATTTACCTTGAGCCAGGGCTTTACATTCTCTAAGTAAATCCAGATGAACCTGCCACCATGGATTCTGCTCATCCAGGACGATGTCATCACCAAAGTCGGGCACGGATTTAATCCAAATGGTATCTTCGGCACCTTCCAGGCTGGCCCCGAGAATAGCAGAGAGTGAGCCCGGTCCCAGTTGAGTGTTGGCAACGGGGAGGATGTCGGCCTTTAACGAGCTGTGAGCCAGATCATAGTGGATCTTCCTGGCTCTGAGTTTCGGATTAAACCAATAGTCGTTCCAGTCGGTTGTGGACAAGGGAGGATCGACCTGTTCATGGGGCGGGCCTTCTTTTGTGAGGTGTTCCCACATGCTGATGACCAGGCCCTTGCCGTGCCACCAATCGAGGTAGTGTTGCCTCGATTCGTCCCAGTTTTGTTTCCAGGTGTTGTTCATGGATCTGTTTAGATTGTTAAGGAACGGAAATTTGATTCAGCAGATCCTGAAATTCAGGTTCAAGGCCCGCCTGGTTCTTTATCTCATCCGAGACGACGGGGCCGTTATTTATCCATTTATTACCTGGTCCCGGGGTGTTGGAGAAGAACTTGTCCTTTTCCGTCCAGTTGTCCTGGATGAGGATGTGCGCGGAATTTTCATCCAGGTAGATATATTGATAGTGATCGGGGTCGTGGACATATGGCCCCTTTTCCAGGTGGTGGATGCTGTTCCTGAGGATCTCGGTACCCGGTTGAGGTGAAAGCGTATAAACTCCGCCTACATCATACATGTTTTTGGCAAAGTGATGGATATGGTTGGCCACTATCTTGTTGTTACGAGTGCAGGAGTTCGAGGCAGACCAGCTCCAGCCCACGGAAATGCCGGAATAATTCAGATGGCTGACCTCGTTGTGTGCAATGGTAATGTCACTGGCAAAACCGACACATATGCCGACCCCTCCCCAATCTTCATTGGTGCAGTCTGTGACTACATTGTTGGTAATTCTTTCAAAGCGGCATACTGCCCGCATATCCGTGGGATTGTACGGCAGATGGGCCTCAAATGCAGCGTCGCCAAAATATCCCATTTGAATACCGTTACCGGCAATATCCCGGATGATGCAGCCCTCGACCAGATCATGTTGTGTGCCCGATATGAAGTCCAGGCCGGCTGATGCCATGTGCTGGAATCGGCAGCGTTCAAACTGAATATGATGGGCATTGCGTACCGTGACACCTGCCGGCGGACGTCCCAGCCAGGCCTGGTTTTCCAGGCTATCCTTGTCGGGAGTTCCGGCCGGACGCAGCTTGTAGGCGTCCAGGATATACATGCCTGCTTGCAGGGGTACGTGGCCGGCCCGGGAAGGCCGCAGCCATGTGGTGTGCTCGAACTTGATGCCCTTGAACTGAAGATGGGCCACTGGATTATCTAATGTGCCTTGTATCCTGACCAGGGTTTCCAGCAACGGCACTACTACCCGGGCCTGGTTCAAATCCTCACCCGGCCGCGGCCAATAATAGACTTTGCCGGTTTTAAGGTCCTCGAACCATTCGCCCGGCTGGGTCAGAAACTCAATAGCGTTGGCCAGATAGAAGGCGGAATTTCCGTTTTTGTTCTTTTTTTTGTCGATGAAGGGAGCGGGCCATGGGTGCTCAAATTCGATTCGGCTCTCCGGTTGCCAGAATCTCACGCATGCCTTGTCGCCCTGCACGTCAAGGGATTTGACGCGCAAAATTGCAATGGCCCACCATTGGTGAATCACAAGCTCCATGGCCTCGACTTTGCGAGGCTTGATCCTAGGCACCGGGATCCACAAGGCTTCGGTTTTCTTATCTACCGACAGGATGCGGTCCAGGATGCCGTCATTCAGGGTACTGGCACGATGGGCTTTTTGGTTATTGACCCACATCTGACGAAATTCCAGCAGCCGTCCACCCGGACGCGGGGCATCTGTCACCCAGACCTTGCCTCGAGCGGCTTCAGGCAGGCCCGGTACACGAGTAGTGACCTTTTTCCAATCTTTCAGATGGATGCCGCCGCTGAGGATGGGCTTTTCATTTGGAGCAGCTTTGATGAGTGTTGGGCTGGTGGGTGTGCCGCTATCTTCGGGACGAAAGCGTAGTGGTTCCTGCAGTTGGTAGATGCCATCGGTAAGAATGATGTTGATGCCTGCTTTGGCTGAAGGGTTATTAAGTCGTCTCAGATTGCGGGCCTTGCGCTGAGCCATGAGAATTGTGCCCATGGGTTTGTCCTGCGTGCCGGGATTGTCATCGGAGCCGGAGGGCGATACCCAGATCTCGGCAGCCTGGATTGAATTGGGCGAAGCAGATGATCCTGTATTGAAATTATTGCACCCGGGTAGAAATCCAAGAAGACATGGTAAAACCATGCAGGCGACGAATGTTTTTTTACAGGATACCATCATCTTACTAACTCCTTTCGTTATGTTAACTGCGTGATAGCTTTACTCCAACCCCGGTGTTGTGAGACTACCTTTTCTTAAATAGCCTGAGGACCGGAGGCAAAACTTGTTTTATCAATAATCAGTTTAGCCATGTGATCAATATTACTTCGAAAAACAATATATTATATCATGGAAGAAGCATTTTCGTCAAAAAGTTTAATGGACCACTACCGGCGCTAAGAGAATGCGTATTTCTTCGTCGCCGACCATATGGTCTATGCCGTAAATACGTATTTTGACACTTCCTCCATCGATTATGCGAAACGTTGCCTGCGTTTTGTTGACCGCCACTTCCAGGGTCGAATCCCTGTATTTGACTCTAAACCGATAGGATTTCCAGTTGTCAGCAATCTTCGGACTAAACGACAATACCTCGCCGTCGCTGCGCATTCCTCCATAGCCGCAGATGAAATTGGCCCAAACGCCGGCTGCCGATGTTGCATGATGACCCTGCTCCGTATTGCGGTTATAGTTGTCAAGATCAAGTCTTGCGGCATAGGTAAAAAACCGATATGCTTCTTTCATCTTACCAAGTTCCAATGCCAGGATCGAATGTAAAGAGGGGGACAGTGACGATTCGTGAATTGTCCTCGCCTCGTAGAATTCGTAGTTGGCCTTTTTTTCTTCCATGGTAAAATCTTCACTGTAGAAAAACATTAGATTCAAGACATCGGGCTGCTTGATCATATTCTTCCTGAAGATTTTGATATAGGGCCAGTTCTGGTAAATAGGGATTTCCTCCATAGGGATACGATTGACCTCTACATGCGGCAAATCGAAATAACCAGAGTGTTGTTCGAACACTTTAGTGTCTGGGTCCTGAGTCAAACGCATGCGGTCGGCCATTTCTTTCCAGGTGGCGGGCTCCTGCTCACGAAGTGAAACCTTCTTTGATACTGCCTCAAATAAAGCCGGCGCTTTTAACTTCATCTCCTCAATTACATCCAGAGTATAAAGAAATACTTTTTTAGCCAGATAGTTAGTATAGAAATTGTGATTGACCATCATGTGAAATTCATCCGGACCCATCACACCATACAATCCAAAGTCACCGTTGGCCGGACTAAAATCTCCTGCACCGGCATAGAAGCGGGAAATTTGCAGGAGCATCTCAATGCCCTGACGGTATAGGAAGTCCTTGTCTTTTCTGATTTTGTCATAGTGCCAGATGGCATACCCGATTGCGCCGCTGATATGATGCTCGAGATCCACATGCTGCCAGGTCCCGGAATCTTCATATCCGGAGATAGTTGCAAACGGATAACGCGCGCCTTCGCAGCCCAGATCGCGGGCACGTTGCAGGGCAAGAGGCAGGGTATGATAGCGATACATCAATAGATTCCTGGCCGCCACGGGATTCACGAACAAATGCATCCGGTGACAATAGATTTCTGTGTCCCAGAAGGCCCATCCGAAGTAGACCTCGCCGGTCAATCCCTTGCAGAGAGGATTCAGGTGGGGATTCTCGCCGTGATATGTTTGATAACTGGAAAGGATGGAAAACCGTAATCCCTGCAATACATCATCATCTCCGTCGATATCAACGTTCAAAAGGTACCAGGCGTTTTCCATGAAGGCGACATGTTGTTGATAAGCTGCGTCAAAGGTTATCTCAGCATACTTCCGGGCCAGGGTCTGCCCTTGTTTCCAATTGGTATCTGTATCGCTGTTTTTCTCCCAGTTGTTGATGACTATTTTATCGACATGGGACCTTTTGCATTCCGTTAATGTCAGCTTGAATTTAACACCGATGAATTTTTCACGGGTGATGATTTCCGGGTGGAGGCTCTGCCCGGAATGCAGTCGGAAGCAGGAGAAAAGCTGGAAACCCGTTCCTTTGGTTTGAGACATGATACTATAGACGCCATTTGTTTGATCTTTTCGCAGTTCTTTCCAGAAGTTTTCTGCTTTGCCGGAATCTGCAGAACCCGATGCCTTGGTTTGGGTCCAGCCTGAAGCAATCTCATATTTGGTATTGAAATCCAGACCGATGGTTAATTCAAGCTCACCAGAGAAGTTAACCGGCTCAAATACGATTCGCTGGCACCCCATTTTTGTCTGATCCATGTTGGCAAAGCGGATAAATGTAATCTTTAATTCCCTGCCGGAGCGTGTTTGCCATATCAATTCACGGGTGTAAACCAGCTCCTTCATATTCAGGATTCTCTTAAAGTTGCTGAATTTCACATTTGCCAGGTCCAGGTTTTCATTATCAAGTCTAATCCGTGTGTATAGCCAGTCTACGGCATTGATCATGGCCCCGCCTTTATCAACCATTCCCTTAAAAACCTGATCATGACCAAGGGGCAGAAAATCGTAAAGGTGATTGAAATAGCTCCCTAAGAGCTGATCGCCGCTGTATTCTTCTTCAAAATAGCCGCGTACTCCCATATGTTCATTGGAAACAGAAAAGATAGACTCACTCAATCTGTTCCGTTGCGGATCGAAATCGTTTTCAACGATATTCCAGGTATCACCACCATAAATTTTTTCAGGCTTTTTCATCAAATGCATGAAAGGATCTCCAATCAATTTAACGACTCATCACAAGATGGAAAAACAAGTAGAGTCCGAGCATGATGCCGCCTAAGATACCCCAGCCAAGAAAGGCTTTTTTGCCCAGCCCGGGATTTAGTCGGTACGTCTCCTTAAACGAAGGAAGTGCTGTTTCAGAAGGGCTGTGTCGGGTCAGTAATGAAATGCCGACCATTAGCGCAACCAAACCAGCGAAGAGGTAGAAGGACAGCAATAGAAAATGAGGCCAGATGTCGGTATTTGACTCTTGGGGGACATTAAATCCGGTAGCATGTACTACGACATTCTGTATGGTCTCGTCTTTGGCGATAGGGATGTTATTGGGATCTATGGCAGCGATGGCTCCGTTAATGGCATTAAGGTTGGTGTCATCTATGTCCATGGCGACTTGGAGAGTTTGGCTTAGTACAATCCATTGGTCGGAACCGGCCTGGAATAGGACCATTGGAGATTCTTCACTGCCGGTGACTATGGATTCGTGATTGATGATCCGAATTTCCGGAGCGTTCAAAATGTTTTCTTCATTTGCTGTTTCCAGTGTGATTTCGTTCGCCTCTACCGTGATGGTGTTGGTGCCGAAAACATTATTGATATCACAGAGGCCCACGGCTACAGAGATGACCGAACCCAGGATTAGAGTTGTGATAGCGGCCTTAGCCGTAGATCGTTTCCAGAATATACCTAAGACAAATACTGCTGAAATAGGTGGGGCCAGGTAGCTAATGATGCTTTGGAAGAGATTAAAGAGATTGCCCTTAACGGTATTGAGGTAATAGGCAATGCCTACGGCCATCAGGGCAGCCAGGCATGTAACGATGCGGCCTGTGTTTTTAAGGTGGTGATCACTGGCACGCGGTGAGAACCAGCGTTTATAGATATCCATAGTGAAGACGGTACTGAAGGAATTTAGGCCGGAATCGAGTGTGGAAATCACCGCCGCGACCAGCACTGCTACAATCAATCCAACCATGCCGATAGGCAGGTACTTATTGACCATGAAGAGGAATACGTCTTTGTCGTCGGCAATACCGGGATGCAGCACTGCACAAAGAATCCCCGGAATGAGGAAGATAAACGGCGGCAGTATCTTGAGAAAACCACAGAACAGGGTGCCGGCCTGGCCTTGTTTGAGATCACGCGCGCCCAATACACGCTGGACAATGGTCTGATCGGAACACCAGAACCAGAATGATAATACAGGATACCCCAGCACGAACGCGTACCAGGGCGTAGCTCCGGAGCCGTGGAAGAGCTTCCATGTGTTCCCGGCAGGGACGTCACGCACGATGAGGTTTCTTAATGCCTCGAAACTTTCAATGTTGACCGCTGCAAGAATGGCTAAGGTGGCCGCACCACAAATCATCAAGATGGACTGGAACGAGTCGGTCACCATAACGGCGACCAGCCCGCCTGCTACCGTAAAGCTGGCTGCAATCGCAGCTAAGACAAAGACACTGGTCATGAGGTCCCAGCCTAATAGTTGAGCGAGAATATCGCCCCCGGCAAAAAGGGTGCCTCCGATCCATAGGACGACCGTACCAAACAGGGAATAGAAGGAATAGAATGTATAACAACCATTACCGAACCGTTTCTGGAGAAACTCGGGCATGGTGGTGATTTTTGTGTGCATATAGAAAGGGACAAAGGCCATGCCCAAAAGCAGCAGGAAAACCCAGGCCATCCACTCGAAGTTGGCATTGACCATGCCCATCGTATAACCGGCGCCAAAGGTAGCAATCAGAAAGGTCGGGCCGATGTTGGTTCCGAAGATACTCAGGCCTACATTGAACCAGCCCATGGAACGGTTGGCCAGGAAGAGGTCGTCACTCTTACGCTGGCGATAGCTGGCAATGCCGCCAATAGTCAGCAACGCTACAATATAGCCAAAGAAGACCCAAGCATCCAAAAAATGCATGTCCACCTTGCCGTCAAACAGATTATCCATGTATCAGAGATTCCTTATAAAAGAACGTCTTTTGCCTGCCCCTTATTTTTGGTCCACCTCATATTTAGAGTATTTTCTCTTTATCCTGTATATCAATCTTCCGATTCCTCTATGCTACATCGCAAGATTGACACGTCATCGCAAACACCGCTGGTGCCATATGGATCCATCTGCCATGTGGACGGCAGTGATTATAATCCATCCGGCACCGGTCTGCAACATATCGTATCTCATCAATACTCAAAGATGTTGATCTATTGAGCAATTCATTTTTTAGGAAGTCACGGAGAGGCTTTTCTTCTTTATGAGATGTCCCGACAAACACACATTTTCAGAGATCAGGAATCTGTCGTAAAACTGCCTGACTTCTCATTTTCAAATAAGCCGAATCAGGATTCCCTTTCGACCGGTACGGATTGACCGAATGACTTGGCGCTTTGCTTGGCGTCTGAATCCGGTAAACTATATTATTCTATGGGAAACTGTGGGCATACTACCTCACCAACGGGGTCAAAAAGCGGGTTTGAAAGCCAACGGTCGGATTCGAACCGACAACCACTGGTTTACAAAACCAGAGCTCTACCGTTGAGCTACGTTGGCATAAACACCTTAAAATCTGCTTTAAAACAGGATCTCAGGGCGGTATTAGTTTATAATCAATCGGCCGATATTGCAAGAAAATTGAATATAAATTGCAGTAGGTTGTCCGAATATGCCGGGTATCCGGATCCTTGTCCCGGAGGCGGAAAAACGGTAAAATAGCGGAATAGCAATCGCCGGAGCGGCGGTTTTCATGATTGAATTTTACTGCGAAAATTGTGGCCGGAAGATTAATGCGCCCGAAATTTTAACGGGCCGTTCAAAGCTGTGCTTGAGGTGTAAAAATAGCATCTTAGTAATGGTTTGCTATAAATATCATACAATAGTAAGATTTTCGAGGGTAAATTGGAAATATCAGGTTTCTCGTAGAAAAGGTAGAATAAATGAATAATGTTCGGTTGTTGGTAGCAGCTCTGTTAACAAGCTTTATTTTCTCAGCAAGGGCTTTATGTATTGAACCGGTTAATCCCAACCTGAGTCCGACGGCAAAAAAAGTTTTAGAATACCTGGACTCTGTCTACCAGAGAAATACGCTTTGCGGATACAATGTTTATGTCCATACGCCTGACGACTATGAGCAAACCGGAATGCAGGCAGCTATTTGGGGACGCGATATACGATGGCTCGGAGATCCTGCCGAAATAGCTGCACACGCCAAAAGACATCGCTATATTCTGACGCTCCATTGGCATTGGTTCTTTGGGGCGGATTCTGCCTGGACAGGCAAACGCAAAACGAAAGTCGATGTCGGCAAAATGGTTACTGCCGGAACACAAGAATATGAGCAGGCGATCACTGAAATGGCTGCGGCCGCCGATAAACTTCAGGTTTTTGAAGATTTAGATGTCCCCGTGCTTTGGCGGCCTTTGCACGAAATTGATGGCGGATGGTTCTGGTGGACTGACAAGGAAACTCCTGAGAATACGGCAAAACTTTGGCGTATGATGTATGATTATCTCACACATACCCGTGAACTGAACAATCTGATATGGGTATATAGTGCCGGGGTGGGCAATAAAACCGCCGAATATCGCAACAGGTTTTATCCGGGCAATGAATATGTAGATATCTCAGGAATTGATATCTATGGTGTGGATTTTCGTGACGACATTGATAAATATTGGGAATACTATAATGTCATGTCCAAGGTCTCGCCGGGTAAGATGTTGGCGTGCGGTGAATGCGACGCCATTGACAACCCGGACAAAATGCAGTCGGGTAAACTGCCGAAATGGCTTTATGCTTTACCCTGGTGGGGGACACCGAGCAATCGCAGACCGGTTGACTGGGCGGTATTTACGATGCGCCATGATTTCATTGTTACACTTGATGAAATTCCGGCCTTCGGTACCGGTAATATCGCCCCGCATATAGGAATTCTGGAACCGCTCGATGACGGCTCAGCCTGGTACGTGAATGAACCCTGCGTGATTAAGGCTTATGCCGTTGATCGCGATGGTGAAATCGAGCAAGTCAGTTTTTATGCTGATTCTCGACTGATCGGAACAGATGATTCTCCGCCGTATACTTTTACCTGGTCGAATGCACCGTGTGGATTTCATAATATCCAGACCGCAGCGGTGGACGACAAAGGTGAAAAGACGATGTCTAATACAGTACGAGTTTGCATAGGCTTAGAGGATTTGGCCAAAGGCAGGCCTGTGGTTGCATCTTCAGGCAACTCGCCTAACAATGTCGTTGACGGAAACTACTATACGACCTGGTCGAGCGACAAGAACGACGACGAGTGGATATATGTCGACCTTGGCGAGATTCGAACGATAAATCAGGTCGGTTTGCTTTGGGGCTGGAAGATTCACGCCGAGGATTATTCTATCGATGTGGCGACGAGTGAGCCGGAGAAGGCGGAAAGCTGGAAAACAGTTTACTCTCAAACAGGCTGCTCTTACCAGAGTTGGAAGGCAACATATCGTGTTGGCTTTGAGGAAGCGCCGGCACGCTATGTCCGCATGCATGCGAAAAAGAGAGCGGGCCGGCAGACTTGGGGTGGCTATCAACTTGCAGCATTTGAGGTTCCTGTTTCTTTCGAAACCATATCCAATCGGCCGATATTGCGGGGAAATTGAATGTAAATTGTAGTAGGTTGTCGGAATATGCCGGACATCCGGGTCCTTGTCCCGGAGGCGGAAAAACGGTAAAATAGCGGTATAACAATCGCCGGAGCGGCAGATTTCATGATAGAATTTTACTGCGAAAATTGTGGCCAGAAGATTAATGCACCCGAAATGTTAACGGGCCAGTCAAAGCTGTGCCCGAGATGTAAAAACAGGATTATTGTTCCCGATGCACAGACCGCCGAATCCGCTCCTAAACCGGATGTACCTTCCGGACCGCAAGTCAGCTTGAAATATTCGGATTACGAATTGACTCTGTTAAATGTCCACGAGCAAAACGAAATTAAGAATATAGCGGCCGAACAGGACGAGGATTCCGGGGAAAACCCCGAACAGGAGGATCAACCGAAAGAAGTCCAATATGCCGAGCAGCGCAAATTGCCATGGTTTGTCGATATATTTTTCTATCCGCTTAGTCTGTCGGGTCTGAAACATCTTGTGCTTTTCGTCGGTATCCCCGCGCTAATGATTGTTCTTTCATTTTTTATTCCGGAAGTGTTGATGTTTTTATTTGTCCTTATCAGTACGTTTGTGAGCCTGCTTCTTTTTTTGTATATGTTCTGGTATTTTGCGGAATGCATCCGGGACAGTGCCGATGGATGGGTGCGGGCGCCGGAGGGCATGGGCTCACTTCCCGATGTGTCTGATATGTTGAGCCAGATGGTACACACAATCGGTTGCTTTTTCTTTTTTTTGATGCCGATTGTGCTTTATATCCTTTTTACCAGGCGGGTAGATATCATCGCCGGGCTACTGATGATTGCTGCGATTATCTTTTATCCAATCAGTTTTTTATCGATTATCTTACACGATTCTGTTTCCGGTCTTAATCCGGGGATATTATTGCGCTCTATCCGCAATACCTTTTGGCCGTACATGGGGCTTGTGTTGCTGTTTGTTCTGTTTGCCGGGATGGTTGGACTATTTTTTCTTGAATTACAACCGTCGATATTGTGGGGATTTGTCTTTCGGTTTGTGGTGTATTATGCGGCTTTCATACTTGCTCATCTTACAGGGAGGTTTTACTGGCGATATAAGGAAAAACTGGAATGGGATTTGGAATCTTGACGAGAGAATTCTATTTGTGATTAACTTTCACTGCAATAACTGCGGCAAAAAGTTAAATGTGCCCGAGAGCCACGTCGGTAAAAGCAGCAGATGCCCGAAGTGCAGGCAAGTGGTTGTTATTCCAGGGCCGGAAGATAATGGTTCGTTCACAGACCAAAGTGGTTCGAAGGTAAATCCGGGAATTTCCGGTATAGACTCATCTCTTTTTGATTGGGAAGTTTAACGATTTATTTGGGATATGAAATTGAATAGATAGTAAGGGATACGGGGCCGTGAAGATACTCGAAGAAGAACCACCGTCATCGGATGAATGTAAGCTGCCTTGGCTTATAGATGCTTTCCTTTATCCGATTAGCGCTTCCGGCATGATTCACCTTGCGGTTTTTGTAATTGTGCCCCTGTTGATTTCTGGATTCGTTGGATTAATTGGGCATTTCCTTGGGCCAATTCTTGGGCCTGCGACTGCTGAGATCACCGAACCTGTTGCTTTTATTCTTTATGCTATTTTCTATTGCTATGTGTTCTACTATATTTCAGACTGTGTAATCGGTAGTGCCAAGGGTTATAGGCGGGCTACGGATGTCTCAATGCCGAATACAATCAGTTTAGGTGACTTTGCTTCTCAGGCATTTATTATTATTGGCTGTGTGGCTATTTGTGTGTCACCTGTGTTGTTATATTCTGTCTTAATTAAACGGACCGATTTGTGGTTTTGGATATTGTCTGCTTACGGAATATTTTTCCTGCCGATGTCGCTGCTTAGAGGAATTATGTTCGGAGCTTTTGAGGCCCTGAATCCGTTGGAAATAGTCCGGTCGATATGCCGGGCATTCTTTCCGTATTTTGTATTGGTGCTGTTCTTTCTCATTGTTGGTGGATTCGTTATAGCGGTCATACCGAGACTCCCGTTGTGGGAATTTCTCAGACAAGCCCTCGATGTTTATCTTGCCTTTGTCCTGGCGCACCGGTTGGGATGGTTTTACTGGTGGTATAAGGACAAAATTGACTGGGGCCTGTAAATTGTTAGTATCAGGGTAATGAAGAAGCGGTTTTTATGATTAACTTTAACTGTGACAACTGCGGCAAAAAGTTCAATGTGCCCGAAAGCCGCGCCGGTAAATAAGCAATTGAATTGGGATGTGTGACGGCTGTCTCGGCAATTATGTTTCGTGCCGGATCTTTACGCTTTTTGCATGGGCGTTAAGGCCTTCGATTTCGGCTAAGCGGATTATATCTGCGGCACACTGGGCTAACTGGTCATTATCGTATTCGATAATGCTGGTGGACTTTATGAAATCGTTGCTTGTGACCGCGCTTGCGAACTTCGCCCGCATCCCCGTCGGCAGAGTATGGCTGGGACCTGCCCAGTAATCCCCGACTGCTACGGGAGTGTAGGAGCCGACGAAAATTGCTCCTGCGTTTTTTATCTTTTGGGCGATTTCCCTGCTCTTGTCGCCGCATTGGATCTCCAGATGTTCCGAGGCAAAATCATCCGCCATCTCGATGGCTTTGGCGAGGTCATCCACTACGATGACGGCACTGAACTTCGTCAGGGATTTTTTTATTTCTTCCGCTCGTTGCAGGTCTTTCACCTGTTTTTTCAGCTCCGCGAGGGTTTCCTTCGCGAGCTGCCGCGAGTCCGTGACAACGACGGCGCTGCTGTCCGTCGCGTGCTCTGCCTGGCTGAGCATGTCGGCCGCTACCCAAGCCGGATTGGCGTCTTCGTTTGCGAGGATAAAAACTTCGCTCGGACCGGCAATCGAATCGATACCGACATAGTCACCGGATACGCTCTTTTTAGCAGCCTGCACAAATTTGTTGCCGGGGCCGACGATCATATCGACTTTTTTGATGGTCTCAGTCCCGGCGGCCAGTGCCCCGACGGCCTGAACGCCCCCGATTTGATAGATTTCCTCTATCTCCAGCTCGTGACAAACGGCAAGAATTGCCGGGTGAATGCTGCCCTGATGTCTCGGCGGAGAAACAACGACTATCTCCTTGACACCGGCTACCTGGGCCGGTACGGCGGTCATTATTACCGTCGAAGGCAGGGGGGCGGAAGCCCCCGGTACGCAGATACCGACTCGCTGAATGGGAGTATATTTGATCCCGGGATGTTCGAAGCTGCCGACGAAAATTTCCGTTTGATAATTCCTGACATTGTCGATCGCCTGACGCAGCGAAGTTAAAATATTTTTATCGATTTCCATGTAAGCTTTTTTCATCTGAACCTTGCTTACCCGGAATTGTTCGGGTGTCAGTTTTACTCCATCGAACTTTTCCGTATATTCCGCAACTGCATGATCGCCTCGCTTGATAACATCGCGAAGAATATCGTTAACCTGTTTGTTTTCTCTGCTTCCAAGGCCGGTGGCCCGCGCGGCCCGCGTTATGGTCGAGCGAAACCTTTCCATTCGTTTTTCGAAATCCTGCTTTGAAGAAGAGATGAGAATTTTATCGAGTTCGTGGGGCATTTTTTTGTCCTTTATATTCCAAAGTTTCCCTGGCTGTAGATCCTTGTTGCCTTTTGAAGCAGCAGATATTTATTGCCTTTATATCTGGTTACGATACCTGCAATTTTAAATCGCGCCGGTTCGAGTGAGATGGATTTTATAAGCTCGCTCGTCTCGAGCGCTTCGCATGGCAGTAATTTTAACCGTACCGTGGGCACGTTTCGGCCGAAAGCATCCAGTACGAATGAGAATTCGCCTTTTTGCCGCTCGGTAAAAATTGCGACTCTGTCGATTATAACCGAGTCGGTGGTTCGTGGAATTCGTTTTTCATTCGCGGATTTCTGTTTGTCGGTGGAAATTCCGTTGCTGTCCGATATGCGATGTCCGCTTTGGGTCATTTTTGCCCGTGCCGCCTCGATTTTCTCCAGAACATCGGGCGGTATGGTCAATATGTCGTTCGCATCGTTAAGATTCGGCTCGTCTGCGGAGTCTTTCACTGGAGTAGTTTTGTCCGGTTTTTTTTGTTCGGATGTTTTGGGGGGGCTTATGGGCACAAAATAAGATGGGAAAAGATAGTTTTTGCCTTTGTATTTTGTCACTCTGGCCTCGAGTCTGTATTGGTTTACGGAACGTTCGTTGGCATCCGCGATAATCTTTTCAAGCGTGGCCGACGGCAGAAGTTTTAGTTTTGTGCCGGCCTTGACGACAACGTTTTTGTCGGTTATGTCCGAATGCGGCTCGAAGAACCAGCTGTCATTGCTGTCCTGAGGGCATAATTTTCCTTCGAGACCTTTGAGGATAAGTCCGTCGCCCAGCAAAGCCGGCGGCGGTGTTTGTAAATTCGGCATATTGACGCCGGCCGAAAGAGCCATAATCAGGAGTAACAGTTTCGTGCTCATGTTATTTCATGCAAACAAAGTTATTTATGATTTCATTTCCTGGTTAAAGGTTATCGTTTAAAAATTCGATAATCTGGTTCGGCTCGTCCACCTGCAACACGTATCTGCTGCAGTCGTGGTCATCGGTTTTCAGAAGCTCGACGAGCGGCTTCCAGAATCCGCCTATAAGTATAATCGGTTTTTCCCGTTCAAGAAAGCCTTTGTTTTTTAATTCCCATACCTTCGCCAATTCCAGCAGCGTTCCGGTGCCTCCTGGAAGAACGACGTAGGCCTGTCCTAATTTAATAAGAGTATCCAGCCGCTCATCGAGTGAGGTGGTGATAATTTCCCTTGTAATGTATTTGTTGGCTTTGCTCTTGAAAGCTGAGCATGTGACACCGATGATTTCGCCGCCTGCTTCTGCCGCTCCTTTAGCCGCGGCGGTCATTGTGCCGCCATACCCGCCATTGGCGATTGTAAAACCGGCGCGAGCCAATAAACTGCCCGTTTCCAGAGCTAGGTTATAAGCCGGTTTTCCCGGTTGTGCCCGAGCGGTACCGAAAATTGTCACTGTTTTTTCCGACATAGTTTTCTTTTCCAGCTTTATGCTTTTGCTTTTATAAAGTTTAGGAGCCCGGCTGAAAGCAGAATCTCCCTGTCGCGTTCGGAAAGTTCCAGTTTGCCGGTGAACACAAACGAGCCGTCGGCCCTGGCGATTTTTACTGTGTCACTGTTTTTTATCGCTTCGAGCAGGTTGTCGATTCGAAGCTCGTCGTCGGGAGCGATTTTTTCATAATCGGTCGGTTCGGCGAATTCTACCGGAACGATGCAGAAATTAATCAAATTCGCCTTGTGTATCCGCTCGATACTTTTTGCGATAACGGCCCGGACGCCCAGATACATCGGGCACAGGGCGGCATGTTCCCTCGATGAGCCTTGCCCGTAGCTTTCACCCGCCACGACGATACCGGCGATTCCGTTGTTTTTTAACTCGAGGGCGCGCTGTGCGAATGTCGGTTTACCCTCTTCGTTGAAGCAATTGAATACGACTTTCGCATATTCGGGAACATTCGAGCGAAATTTCAAAAAAGTTCCCGCCGGCATGATATGATCGGTGGTGATTTTATCGCCGCATTTGAGCAGCACCTTTCCCGTGAGTTTTTCCGGCATTGGACGAGCGGCCTCCGGTACCACAATTGTCGGGCCCCGCAGGACTTCTACCCTGGCAGCCTCTTTTTCGGGCAGGGGCTTTTCTATCATGTTATCGTTTATGATGAATTCGGCCGGCATTTCTATTTTCGGATATTTAATGGAAAACAATTCCGGTAAATCTCGCGGATCTGTTATTTTTCCTGTCAGGGCGGAAGCGACCGCCGTTTCCGGGCTGACTAAATAGGATTGGTCGCCTTTTGTGCCGGTTCGGCCGGCGAAGTTTCTGTTGAATGTTCGCAAAGTCACTGTGTCATTGGCCGGCGAAAATCCCTGACCTATACACGGCCCGCAGCCGGACTCAAGGATCCTGGAGCCTGCGGAAATCATATCCGCCAAAGCTCCGTTTTCGGCTAACATATTTAGAACTTCCTTACTGCCCGGAGCGATTGCAAGTTCGACCATCTTATCTGCGCATTTGCCTTTGAGCACTCCGGCGACCATCATCAGGTCCGTGTAGCTGGAATTCGTGCAACTGCCGATTACGACCTGGGATATTTTCTGTCCGTATATTTCTTTAACGGTTTTGACGTTATCCGGGGAAGACGGGCAAGCCGCCATCGGCTCAAGTTCGGCCAGATTGATTTCGATGATACGGTCGTATTCGGCATCCGCATCCGCTGTCAACGGCTGATAATCCTGCATGCGTTTCTGAGCGGCGAGAAATATCTGCGTCTGCTGGTCGCTGGGAAAGACACTCGTTGTCACGCCTAATTCTGCTCCCATATTCGTTATTGTGGCCCGCTGCGGCACGGAAAGATTTTCCGAACCTTCGCCGAGATACTCGGCCACCCACCCGACATTGCCTTTTGTCGAAAGAATACTCAGCAGCTTGAGAATCACATCTTTTGCGGCTACCCACTCGTTTAGCTCGCCGGTTAATTTTACTCCCAGGACCTTCGGGCATTTCAGGTAGAATGGTCCTCCGGCCATTGCGACCGCCACATCCAGCCCTCCGGCCCCGATGGCCAACATGCCTATTCCTCCGCCGGTGGGCGTATGCGAGTCGCTTCCCAGCAAAGTCGCACCGGGCTTTCCGAACCGCTCCAGGTGCACCTGATGGCAGATACCGTTTCCCGGCCGTGAGAAATATACGCCGTACTTTGCGGCGGCCGTCTGCAGGTACAGGTGGTCGTTATGATTTTCCGGGCCGAAGCCGGCCATATTATGATCGACATAACTGACCGACAAATCGGTCGAAACTGCCCCAATGCCTATGGATTCGTACAGCAGAAACGCCGTCGTGCCTGTGGCGTCCTGTGTGAGTGTCTGGTCGATTCGAATACCTATCCGCTCGGAAGGCGCGAGCTTGCCTTCAACCAGATGCCTGTCGAGTATCTTATAAACCAATGATTGTCCCATTATTCTTACTCCAATGCCAAAGAAGTTGATATTCAATCGAGTCAAACCGGGGATGTATTTTAACGGCTGATTTTTCTTTTGCCAAAAGTGAATTTAAAATAATAAGGGCGGCCCTGTGCTCCGCTGCACAAGGCCACCCGAAAGCAATCCTTATTTAAGTTATAAGATCATAAGTAGTAAGTGCATAAGTCTTTTGTTCTTGTGCGCCTGTGCTCTTTTGACCTTATGAACTTATGCTCGCGATAGCGATTTGGCCGTTAAGCGTATTCGAGTTCACGCCGCTTACTAATAGTTACGGGTGCGGCCTGTTTGCGGCCCAGGGCCGCCTTCCATATCATTAACAAGATATGAATCTTCCCTGTCTGAAGGCATCGTTTGTGGTGACGGTAATGTACCCCTTCGGATATCAGAACTATTGCCCCAATAGGTGTAGATATTGTCGTCGTTGACACCGCAAGCAGGTGATTTTGCCTGTTCGACGTGGATATCCACAAACAGTACGTTTTGCGAATCACCCTGGTGTGAAGGCGAATTGCCCAA
>Ga0272441_10005821_pt1 | contig 21120 bp, 16 predicted proteins | sample SSMProp6N_FD_193582 | JGI IMG/M metagenome (GOLD analysis project Ga0272441, IMG submission 193582) | Marine sediment archaeal communities from Little Sippewissett salt marsh, Falmouth, MA, United States - SSM-Prop-6N | ecosystem: Environmental > Aquatic > Marine > Wetlands > Sediment ...
GCGGTCCAGCGCGCGCGCGCGGTCGAAGCGCTCCTTCGTCGCGGCGAAGGTCTTCTCGTCGAGTTCGCGGCGGTCGTCGAGGCGCCAGTGCGCGGAGCGCTGGCGCCCGATGTTGTACTGGATGAACTGGAACATCGTGCGCACGCGGACGGGCAGCTTCTCCTTCTTGCCCCAGAGGACCTCCATCCGCAGGTCGAGCTTCTCGAGGCCCCGCTGCATCTCGCCGGCCGGCTGCGCCAGCCACACGACGCGCCAGCACGCGCGCCCGTCGAGGACGCCCTCCTCCTCGAGATAGACGCCCACCTTGAAGCGGCCCTCGGCGGCGTCCAGGGTGAAGAAGCTGGGCCGGCCCGGTCCGATGGGCTCGACCGGCAGGAGCGGCAACTCGAGCCGGCCGGCGAGCAGGCCCAGGATCGATCCGGCCGCCGGCCTCTCCGGACCCGGCGCGGCGGGCGAGGTCGGGTTCACGCCGCGGTCGCCGAAGCGCGCCCGGCCGACCTCGGCGGTCCGCCCGCGGCTCGGAAGCAGCTTCACCCGGTGCAGGAAGTCGTGCCCCGAGGCCGTGAACCGGTCCACGGCGCGTTCGGTGTGGAAGTACCCGGCGTACGCCCGCCACCCCTCGCCGCCCGGCGCGCGCCAGAGGAGCCCCAGCCCGCGGAGGCCCTCGCGCTTGTCCTCGACGGCCTGGAGCTTCTTCTTGATCTTGGCGAGCTTCCGGTCCCATACCTCGCCCGAGAAGCGCAGGAGCACGGGCTTCGCCGGCGCGTACCGCAGGACCACGCGCGTATCGCGCGGTGCGCGCGTGAACTGGACGGTCTCCGGCGGGTGCGCGGGAAGGGGCGGCGCCTCCCGGATCGGAGGGGCCTCGGGGTCGGGCTCCTCCCCCCGCTCGGCGGCCGCCGCTCCGGACGGGCCGACCTCGACGAGCTCGTCCGTCGCGCGAGCGCGGGGAGCGCGCCGGGCGGAGGGGCCGGTGCAGGCGGCGGCGCCCGCGAAGAGGGGAAGCGCCAGGAGCGCGAGAAGGCGCCGCGGCCGCGCGCGCGCGCTCACGTCCCCTCCCCCGGGCTCTTCTCCTCGGACACGATCTCGGCCAGATCTCCGAGTCCCGCCTGCCGCAGGACGCCGGCGAGCGGGGTGCGGCACCGGAGGCGAACCGTGCGGCCGGCCTTCTTCGCCCCGAGCAGGGTCTCGGCGATGATACCCACGTAGGTGCTCGAGAGATTGTCCACGCCGGTCAGGTCCATGCCCAGCACGGGCGCGTCGGCCCGAAGGAGCGCCCCGCAGGCCGCGTCGAAGTCGGTGTCCGCGTCGACGCCGAAGTCCCCGCTGGCGCGGAGCGTCGCGCCATCGACCTCGCAGCGATGGGTCGCCATGGATGTCCCCTTCCGTGGTTAAGTAGGCGCGCGCGCGTCGTATCCGGACAGCGATTCGCCGGGGGCGGCACGCTTCTATTCGGGCGAAGGCTCCGGCCCGGACTCCGGGGCCTCCTCGCCGGGCTCCGGCCCGGATTTCGAGGTCTCCTCGTCGGACTCCGGCGGAGGCTCTGCCTTCGGCGGCTCCTCCGGCGCGATCTCGGGCACGAGCTCGCCGGGAGCGCGGCCGGCCTTGAGCTCGGTCAGCGGCGCCTCGTACAACGCGCCGTCCACGTTCTCCAGCAGGGAGAGCGGCCCGGTCTGCGCCTTGCGGATGACGCTGCGCGCTGCGCCGATCTCGACCGTGACGCTCGGGAAGATCTCCTTCAGGACGTTGACCTGGCGAACGGCCGCGGCCTCGATCTCGTGGCTCACGGCCTCCCGGGCCTCGCCGATCCGCTCGCGCCGCTCCTTGAGCGCGCGGACCTGGGTCAGAAGCCGCTTGACCACCTTCTTCTTGTCGGTCGGGAGGTTCGCAAGGATCGCGGGATTCGCCAGGAGCGGTCCGATCTTCTCGCTGATGTGCGCGATCTCCTGCTCGATGCGCTCGACGTTCTCGGCCGTCTGGCGGAGGCGCTCGGCGCGACGGTAGTCGATGCCCGCGCTGAGGCGCGTGGCGACCCCCATCTCGCTGCCGGCGGTCCCCACGATGATGCCCCGCAGCGCGATCACCTCGCCGCCGATAATCTTGCCCTGCTCGCACACGACCTTCCCCGTCGTGTGAAGGATCGAATTGTAGGCCTCGCGCTCGATGGTGATGTCGTCCGCGGCCTCGAGCTTCGCCTCGTTGACGTACTTGGCGCGCACCGGGCCCTCGACGTGCACCTCAGCCCTGGTCTTGCCCGCGATGCCGCCGCCGACCGTGAGCGGGCCCGTGACCTCGATCCCGCACGCGCCGATCGTGCCGCGGACCTCCAGCCCCATGCCGGCCTTGACCTTGAAATCGTCCTGCACGTCGCCGCTCACGGTCACCTGGCCCACGAAGTCCACGTCGCCCGTGGAGTAATCCGCGTTGCCCTTGATCTCGTAGGACTGCGAGATCGAGAGGGTGTCGTCCTCCACGACGAGGCGTCCCGGGATCTCGGCCACGAAGAGTTCGCCCCCCGACTCGACGCGCACGCCCTTGCCCGCGCGCACCTTGGCGGGCTCGCCGTCGCTCGCGTCCAGGGTCTCGCCCGTCACGGTCCGGCCCTGCACCCCCGGCCGCGGCGGCAGCACGCGCGCGACCTCCTGGGCCTCAAAGACGTTCTCGATGAGGTGCGTCGAGTGATAGTCGACGCTCCCGTCGGAGCCGCGCTCGTAGCGCGCCTCCTCGCTGGAGGGCTGGACGTAGAACTCGATCTGGCCGTCCTCGCCGTCCTTGGGCTCGGTCCCGCGCGCCACGAGCACGGGCTCGGCCTTGCCGCCCTTCATGGCCCCGCGCATGGCCAAGCCCAGCCGGCCCGTGTCCACGCCGACGGTCACGCCTCCCCCGTTGAGCTTCTCGGCGAGATCCTCGGGCGAGAGGGCGAAGTCGTCGCCCGTCTTCTCCAGGACGAGGTAACCCTCCATCTTGTTCTGCGAGAGGAGCACGGCCATGCGGAAGCCCGCGCCCTCCTCCTCGTAGATGGGCTCGCCCATGAGCTTGGCCTCAGCCATCGGCGCCTCCCTCGGCCAGGAGGCGATAGGCCGCGCTCGCGAGCACGGCCGCGAACCGCACGAGCGCTTCGATCTCGACCGATTCGTTCGCGCCGTGTGCCGGCCCGCCGCCGGCGCCCGAGCCCACCGCGTCCACGCCGCGCTGGATCAGGGCCTTCGCGATCGTGACCCCGCCCATGCCGAAGAGACGCGGCGGCTTCCCGTGCACGCCCGCGTACGCCCACTGCATGGCCTCGAGGAGCCGGCCGGCCGGGTGCGCCTCGCTCGGCGCGAGGTCGCCCCCCGCCTTGATCTCGAACGAAACGCCCGGGCGGCGCGAGGCGACCCCGGCGGCGGCGCGCTCGATCTCGGCGCGCACGCCGTCCCGCGTCATGCCCGGGAGGTACCGCACGTCCACGCTGAAGGTGCAGCGGTCCGGCACCGCGTTCGGGGCGCTGCCGCCCTTGATCAGGCCGATGTTGATCGTCGGCGCGCTCAGCACCGCGTGCGACTCGTGCTCGAAGGCGTAGCCCTCGAGCCGGCCGACCAAGTCGCACGCGGCCGCGATCGCGCTCGCGCCCTCCTCCGGCCGCGACGCGTGCGCGGCCCGGCCCCGGCAGACGACCTCGAACCAGGTCGCGCCCTTCTCGGCGATGTCGATTCCCGCGTCCGTGTCGGGCACGATCCCCCAGTCGCCCGCCAGCCCCTTCTCGTCGAGGAGCCAGTGCGCGCCGAGCGCGTTGCCGCACTCCTCGTCGGCCGCGGCCACGAGCACGAACTCGCCGGCGAGCTCGGCCTCGCGCGCCTTGAGGATCGCGGTCGCGGCGAGCGCCGCGGCGAGCGGGCCCTTGTCGTCGTCCGCGCCGAGCCCGGTGATCCGGCCGTCCCGCACGACGGCCTCGAAGGGGTCGGTCTCCCACCCCGACGCGGGCGGGACGGTGTCGAGGTGCAGCGGCACGAGGAGCCGCGGGGCGCCCGCGCGGCCGACGCGGCCGATGACGTTCGAGCGGCCGGGCTCCTTCTCGAGGCGCTCGTGCGGCACGCCGAGGCGGTCGAGCTCCCGCTCGACGACGACGGCGGCGCGATGCTCCTCGCCCGGCGGGTTGCGCGTGTCGCACGCGATGAGATCGCGCGCAAGTTTGACGATATTCGCCTCCATCGCGCGCGCCTCCTCGAACGCCTTCTCGGGCGTGAGCGTGTCGGGCATCACTAGGCCTCCAGGGCGGACTCGGCCGCCTCGACCTCGTCCGGCTCGATCTTCCGGAAGAGAGGCTCCGGCGCCGGGAGCGCCTCCCCCACCTGCGGCCCTTCGGTGCCGATGCGGGCCCAGACACGCGGCGCGCCGGGCTCGGTGCGGCCGAGCATGGCGTCGAGCCTCGCCGCACTCTCGGGCAGGAAGGGATGCATCATGGCGGCGAGCGCGTCGACCAGGCGCAGCGAGACGTGGAGCGTCGTCGCGGTGCGGGCCGCGTCGGTCTTTCGCGTCGCCCAGGGCGCCAGGGCGTCGAAGTACTGGTTCGCGTGCTTGGCGCAGCGCATGACGCGCTGGAGCGCGGCCTTGAGATGGAAGCCTTCGATCTCGCGGCCGACCTCGACGCCGGCGCGCGCGGCCTCCTCGATTGCGGCGCGGTCGCGCTCCTCGAGGGCCCCGGCGGCCGGAACCTCGCCGCCGAGGTAGCGCCCGAGGAACGAGAGCGCGCGGTGGACGAAGTTCCCCAGCACGTCCGCGAGCTCGGTGTTCGCGCGCTCGGCGAAGTCCGACCAGGTGAAATCCGTGTCGCGGCCCTCGGGCGCGTTCGCGCACAGGTAGTAGCGGAGCTGGTCCGCGCTGAACTTCTCCAATGCGTCCTCGACCCAGACCGCCCAGTTGCGGCTCTTGGAGGACTTGCGGCCCTTGATGTTAAGAAACTCGTTGGCGACCACGTTCGCCGGGAGCTCAAGCGACCCCTCGCCCATCATCATCGCCGGCCACGTGATCGCGTGGAAGACCACGTTGTCCTTGCCGATGAAGTGGACGATGGCCGTGCCCGCGTCGCACCAGTACGGCTTCCACGCGTCGGGCTCGCCGCGCGCGGCGGCCCACTCCTTCGTGAAGGAGAGGTACCCGATGGGCGCGTCGAACCAGACGTAGAGGACCTTGCCCCTCGCTTCCTCGAGCGGCACCGGGATGCCCCAGTCGAGGTCGCGCGTGATGGCACGGCTGCGCAGGCCCTCGTCGAGGAAGTTCTTGGTGAAGCGGAAGACGTTCTCGCGCCAGTGGCGCTTGTCGGCGAGCCACTCCTTCAGGCGCGGCTCGAAGTCGTCGAGCTTGAGGTACCAGTGGCGCGTGCGCCGCTTCTCGGGCGCCCTGCCGCAAATCTTGCACGTCGCATCCACCAGCTTGAGCGCATCCACGAGCTTGCCGCACGCGTCGCACTGGTCGCCGCGCGCGCCGGCGGCGGCGCAGTGCGGGCAGGTGCCCTCGACGTAGCGGTCCGAGAGGAAGCGCTCGCAGTGCGGGCAGTAGACCTGCTCGGTCTCCTTGTCCTCGATGTGGCCGCCCTCGCAGAGCTTCGTGAAGAACGCGCGGCTCGTCTCGGCGTGGACCTCGCTCGTGGTCCGGCCGTAGTAGTCGAAACTCATGCCAAGCTTGCCGAAAGTCGTTGAATTGAGATCGTAAAAACGATCCACGAGTTCCTGCGGCGAGATGCCCTCCTTCTCCGCCGCGATGGTGATGGGCGCGCCGTTCTCGTCCGAGCCGCAGATGTAGACCGCGTCGAGCCCGCAGCGGCGCAGGTAACGCACGTAGATGTCCGCGGGCAGGTACGCGCCCGCGACGTGGCCGACGTGCAGGCGGCCGCTCGCGTACGGCAGCGCGCTCGTGACGAGGTATCGCTTGGGCATACGGCCCCCTGCCGGGCATCATCCGTCCGGATGACTGGGGAGTATACGGCCGCGCGTGGGGCCGGTCAAGACGGGAAACGGGCCGACGCGGGGGCGCCGGACCGCGCCCCCTTCCTAGTCGCCCTCCTTCGCCCCCGGCAGGGGCACGACCGTGGGCTCGGTCCAGGAATAGACGAAGTCGCGGATCGCCTCGGCCCGCGCTTTCTCGATGGGCAGGTCCGGGTGGTCGAGGTCGAGCTTGTCGGCCGGGATGCCGAGCTCGCGCGCGATCTGCATCGCCATGAAGATCGAGCCGGTGGGCCCCGGGTGCACGCTGTCGATGCGCGTGCCGGTGAGGCGCCAGTGCTTTTCCTCCTTGAGGGGGAGCTTCTTCGCGAGATACCAGTCAATGTAACGCTGCCAGTAGATGTCCTGCCGGATGAGGCCGAGTTTCTTCTCCTCGGCGAGCTTGCGCATGACCTCGTTGACCTTCTTCCACGCCTCGGCGAGGTCGGCCTTCTTCTCGGACAGGCGCTCGAACGCGGTCGTGCAGAGGACGAGCCGCACGCCCGGCCGCTTCTCGACGAAGCCGACAATCTCGCGCAGCGCCGCTTCGTACTCCTCGGGCGTGGGCTTGTGCCCGGTGGCCGAGTCCTGGAACACGATGAACGCGAGCCCCTCGACCGGCTTCGACCTCTTCCCGCCGACGGTCACATTTCGCGACGCGTAGTAGAGAGACCGGTACTTGCCGCAGATGCTCTGCCCGCCGGCGGCGCGCTTCTCGAAGCGGTAGGGCCCCTTCCCCTCGGCGAGGACCTTGATGGCCTCGACGTAGCTCCAGCGTGGGTATTTTTCCTGGTTCGGATGGCCGCGCCCGCCCACGCTGAGCGAGTCGCCGATGAACAGGACGAGCGGCCGTTTGTCATCATCCGCGGGGGGCGCCGGCCCCTTTTCGCCCGCGCGCGCGAGCGGCATGAGCAGCATCAGAAGCGTTCCGGCGAGGGTGAGCGTCGTGCGCATGAGATGGCGGCCCCTTTCTTCGAAGGACGTGAACCTTGCCCGCGTCTTCGGCATTATATACGCAGGAGACTCGAATGCCGGCACAGAAAACCATCGCTTGAGAGACGCCCTGCGATCTCGCGGGGCTCGTCCCGCCCTCGCGAGGCGCGGCGCGCCCCTCTTGACCGCCCGCATGTGAAAGCGGTAGAATGAGATAGATGAAAATCGCGCCAAATATCCGGGGAAGGCGCGCGGCTGCCGCCGCCCTCGCGGGGGCGGTGATCCTGGCCGCGGCCGCGCTCGCCTCGGACGCGCTCCGGCCTCGTCCCGGGGCCGGGGAGGGCGTCCTGCGCGTCGTCGGCCGGCTCGGGGGCGAACCGGGCCAGTTCGTCCAGCCGCGGAGCATCGCGGTCGATCGCGCGCGCGGATGCCTCTACGTCACCGACCGCACCGGTCGGATCCAGCGCTTCAGTCTCTCCGGACGCTTCGAGCGGATCTGGCGCACGCCCGAGACGCGCTGGGGCAACCCGCGCGGCGTCGCCGTGGAGCCGGGCGGCGCCGTGCTCGTGGCCGACACGCACTACCACCGCATCCTGCGCTACTCGCCCGACGGCGAGCTCCTCGGCGGGTGGGGGCGCGAGGGCGATGCGCCCGGCGAGTTCGCCTACCCTCTCGACGTGGCGGTCGCGCCCGACGGCACGGTCTACACCGTCGAATACGGCGCGCTCGACCGCGTCCAGCGCTTCACGCCCGAGGGGAAGCCCATCGGCGAGCCATGGGGCCGCACGGGGACCGCGCCGGGCGAGTTCCAGCGCCCGAGCGGGGTCGCCGTCGGTCCGGACGGGACCGTGTACGTGGCCGACGCGGTGAACCACCGCGTCCAGGTCTTCACCGCGGACGGGGAGCTCCGGGCGATCTGGGGCGGCCTCGGCTCGGCGCTTGGCAGGTTCCGCTACCCGTACGACGTGGCCGTGGACGCAGACGGCACGGTGTACGTCGTCGAGTTCGGCGGCGGCCGGGTGCAGGCGTTCGGCGCGGACGGCCGCGTGCGCGGGTGCTGGGGAGGCCCGGGACGCGAGCTCGGGCGGCTCGCCAGCCCCTGGGGCGTCGAGGTCCTGGAACCCGGCAGGATCTTCGTCGCGGACACGCGCAGCCATCGCGTGGTGCTCGTCCGGATGCGCCCCGAGGGGGACCGCTAGTGCCCTTCCGCTTCGCCCAACCCGAGTGGCTCTGGCTGCTCGTGCCGGTGGTACCCTTCCTCCTGTGGGCGGGCCGCCGGAGCCTGGCGCGCCTGGCGGCCTGGCGGCGGACCGCGGCGCTCGCCGTGCGCCTCGCCTGCGCGATCGCGCTCATCTTTGCGATCGCGGGGATCGAGTGGCTCGACCGCGCGCACGAGGTGACGGTCGTCTTCGCGCTCGACCGCTCGGCGTCCATCCCCGGGGGGGCGGCCGGGAGCGAGCGCGCGGTCGAGTACGTCCGCGAGGCGCTCGAGACCAAGAGAAACGACGACCGCGCGGGGCTCGTGGTCTTCGCGCGAGGCGCGGGGGTCGAGATCTCCCCGCGCGCGGACATCGGAGGACTCCCGGCGAGCTTCCACACGGTCCTCGCGCGCGATGACACGGACCTCGCCGGCGCGCTGCGGATGGCCGCGGCCCTCTTCCCCGAGGCCTCGCGCCGGCGTGTCGTGCTCCTCTCGGACGGGGTCGAGACCACCGGCGGCGCGCTCGAGGCCGCACGCTCGCTCGCAGGCCAGAACGTGCACGTGGACGTGCTGCCGATCGAGTACGAGGGCGCGGGCGAGGTGCTCGTCGAGCGGCTCGTGGTGCCGCCCTTGACGCGGCGGGGCGAGTCGGCCGAGGTCTGGGCCGTGCTTCGCTCGCACGGTCCGGCGCGCGCGCGCTACCACGTCTTCGTGGACGGCCGGCGGCTCACGGCCGAGGAGGGGCGGCCGGTCGCGCTCGGGAGGGGGCGTACGCCGCTTCGCTTCTTCCTGCCCGAGGCGCTCGAACCGGGCGACCACACGATCGAGCTTCGCCTTGAGGCCCCGCCCGGCGCGGACACCCGCGAGGAGAACAACCGCGCCTTCGCCTTTACACGCGTGAAGGGCGAGAGCCGCGCGCTCCTCCTCTGCCAGGAGGGCGAGACCGGCGCCCGCGACGTCGAGGTCCTGCGCGAGAAGCTCGCCGGGCAGTCGATCGAGACCGCGGTCCGCCCGGCCGGCAACCTGCCCGCCTCGCTCGCCGCCTTCAACGCGTACGACTCGGTCTGGCTCGTGAACCTCCCGCGCGCGAGCCTCACCGACGGGCAGATGGAGATGATCCACGAGGCGGTCTTCCACCACGGGGTAGGGCTCGTCATGGTCGGCGGGCCCGACGCCTTCGGCGCGGGCGGCTACAAGGACACGCCCGTCGAGAAGGCCCTGCCCGTCGAGATGGACATCAAGCAGCGCAAGGTGATGCCCAACGGCGCGCTCGTGCTGATCCTGCACACCTGCGAGATGCCGCGGCCGAACTTCTGGGGCAAGCAGATCGCGCGCGCGGCCATCGGCGTGCTCGCGGACCAGGACTACGTGGGGCTGCTGCTGCTCGGCGCGGGCGGCTACAAGTGGCTCTTCCCGCTCCAGCTCGCGGCGAACCGCGCGAAGCTGTACGGGGCGATCGCCGGCGCCTCGCCGGGCGACATGCCCGACTTCGGCACCACGATGCAGATGGCCCTCACGGGCCTGGGAAAGGTGCAGGCGTCCAAGAAACACGTCATCATCATCTCCGACGGCGACCCCTCCCCACCCTCGCCGGCCCTGATCGGCGCCTACAAGAAGGCGCGGGTCACGATCAGCACCGTCGCGATCGCGCCGCACACCCCGTACATGCCGCCGACCATGAAGAACATCGCCCAGGCCACGGGCGGGCGGTACTACTTCGCCAACAGCCCGAACCTGCTGCCCCAGATCTTCATCAAGGAGGCCGCGACCGTCCGCCGCGGGCTCGTGAACGAGATCGCCTTCACCCCGCAGGTCGGCCACGAGACCGAGATCGTCCGCTTCCTGAGGCGGGAATCGACGGCCGCGCCGCCCCTGAAGGGGTACGTCGTTACCACGCCCAAGCCGCGTGCGGAGGTCTCGCTCGTGGCGCCGGTCCAGGGCGAGCGGGACCCGGTGCTCGCGCAGTGGCAGTACGGCAAGGGGCGCGCGGTCGCCTTCACGAGCGACGCGACGAGCCGCTGGGCGCCCGGCTGGCTCGGCTGGCCCGGCTACGGGAAGTTCTGGGGCCAGGTCGCGCGGTGGGTCGCGCGCAAGGGCGCGAGCGAGGACCTCTCGGTCTTCGTGGACGTGGCCGAGGGCGAGGGCCGCGTCGTCGTGGACGCGGTCGACGCGAAGGGCCGGTTCGTGAACCTCCTCGACCTCGAGGGCGCGGTCACCGACCCGGAGCTCAAGGGCGCGCCGGTGCGCATCGCGCAGGTCGCGCCGGGCCGCTACGAGGGCACCTTCCCCGCGACCAAGGCCGGGGCGTACGTGCTGGGCGTGAGCTACCGCGGCGAGGACGGCCGCACGCACCACGCGACGACCGGGTGCTCGGTCAACTACGCGCCCGAGTTCACCCGCTTCCGCAGCGAGCGCGCGCTCCTCGAGGAGATCGCCGAGGTCACCGGCGGCCGCGTGCTCGCCTGGGACGCCCGGGGCGACGCGATCTTCGCCCGGGACCTGCCCGCCTCGTTCACGCCGCGGCCGCAGTGGCTGCTGCTGCTGCTCGCCATGACGTTCGCCTTCCCCGTGGACGTCTTCCTGCGGCGGGTGATGCTCGACTGGGCGCGCATCGGCGCGTGGTGCCGCGAGAAGCTCGCCTACCTCGCGCCCTGGACGCGTCGCCGCGGCGAGGAGAAGGCCGACGCCACGCTCGCCGCGCTCCTCGGCGAGAAGGAGCGCCTCCGCGCCGAGGCGCCGCCCCCCGCCGACGAGGGCGCGCGCGCGCGCTTCCTCGACGCGCTCACCAAGGCGCGCGAGGAGGCCGAGGTGGACCTCGACGTGGGCCGCGCCCCGGCACCGACGACAACGGCGGCCGGGCCCAAGGCCGCGGGCGCGAAAAAGCCGAGGGAGAAGCCGCGCGGGGTCAGCGCCTACGCGGACAAGCTGCTCGACGCCAAGCGCCGCGCGCTCAAGGGGCGCGGCGATCAGGACAAGAAACCCGAGTAAGGAGGAGAATCATGCCCGACCAGAGTTCCATCGCCCGGGAGGCCGCCGCGTTCCGCGAGGACTTCGGGAGGCTGCGCGACGAGATCGGCAAGGTCATCGTGGGCCACGACGCCATCGTCGAGGGCGTGCTCGTCGCGCTCTTCGCCGACGGGCACGTGCTGCTCGAGGGCGTGCCGGGCCTGGGCAAGACGCTCCTCGTGCGCACGCTCGCCTACGCGCTCGACGCCTCGTTCAACCGCATCCAGTTCACGCCGGACCTGATGCCCGCGGACATCATCGGCACGAACCTCGTCGTCGAGACCGACACCGGCGGCCGCGAGTTCCGCTTCCAGCACGGGCCGGTCTTTGCAAATATTATCCTCGCCGACGAGGTCAACCGCGCCACGCCGAAGACCCAGTCGGCGCTCCTCGAATCCATGCAGGAGCGGCAGGTGACCGCGGGCGGCGAGGTGCGCCCGCTCGAGGAGCCCTTCTTCGTGATGGCCACGCAGAACCCGCTCGAGATGGAGGGGACCTATCCCCTGCCCGAGGCGCAGCTCGACCGCTTCCTCTTTAAATTGATGGTCGAGTACTCCTCGCGCGCGGAGCTCGCCGAGGTCCTCACGCGCACGACCGAGGGCTCCGACGCGCGCGCGGGCCATGTCCTCGCGGGCCCCGCCGTCGTCAAGTGGCGCAGGCTCGTGCGCGAGGTCATCGCCGCCCCGCACGTGAAGGACTACGTCGTGCGGCTCGTCCTCGCGACGCACCCGAACGGCGAGTACGCGACCGAGATGGCGAACCGCTACGTGCGCTTCGGCGCGAGCCCGCGCGGCGCGCAGGCGATGCTGCTCGCCTCGAAAATTCGCGCGCTTCTTGATGGCCGCTACAACGTCGGCTTCGAGGACGTGGTGAAGGACGCGAAGCCGTCGCTGCGGCACCGCCTGATCTTGAATTTTGAGGGCGAGGCCGAGGGCGTCAGCCCCGACGCGGTCGTGCAGGAGGTCCTCGAGAAGACGCCGCGCCAGGCGCCGGACCTCGCGAGCGTGGCGAAGGCGTAATGGCGAAGAAGCGTCATCGACGGATGACTGCCCGGCGCGCCGGCAAGAAGTTCCGCCGCCTTCTGAGCGACCTTTGGGCGCGCCGCACGCGCAACCTGCTCAAGGCGGTCGCCGGTTCCAAGGTGGCGAGCAAGAAGAAATTCTCCAAGCCGATACGAGACCGTTTTGTTCGCCGAATGCTGGAAGCGGCACATGACACACTGGTCTTGCGGATTGGACGTAAGGAGTACGCCCGGCTTTACCATGGCCGTCATCGCCGACATATCAGGGGATATGGTTTTCGGAACCGCTATCGGCGCATTCGCAAATGGGCTGAGCGGCATCTGACCGGCCCCATTGTTTATAGCTTCTGGCGCAACCGCAGATGCCTGTATGTTGGGAAAGGGGCAACGTACAAGCGGCTAGGGGCATACAAGAAGTCAATCTACTTGAAAGAGGCCACGCTCCTCAAGGTCTGGAGAATCCGCTCCCTGGCAATGTTGCCCAAGGCCGAATGCCTTGCGGTCCATCTCTTTCAGCCTAGAGATAACATCATCGGGCCCGCAAGGCTAAAGAAACGTCATAAGTGTCCCGTGTGCAAGGAACTGCGGAAAATTCGCCGCGAACTTCGAAGCCTGTTTCGGCTAAAGGGATAGTTCATGGCTAACCTCGGCCTCGATCCCGACTTCGTGCGGCGCCTCGCGCAGCTCTCGCTCGTGAGCCGGCGGATCCTCTCCGGCCGGATGCGCGGCGAGCGCCGCTCGAAAAAGCGCGGCATCTCGATCGAGTTCGCCGACTACCGCGACTACGCGCCCGGGGACGACCTGCGTTTCCTCGACTGGAACATCTACGGCCGGCTCGACCGGCTCTTCCTCAAGCTGTTCCTCGAGGAGGAAGACCTCTTCCTCTACCTGCTCATTGACAAGTCCCTCTCGATGGCCTACGGGAATCCCCGCAAGATCGACGCGGCCGCGCGGGCGGCGGCCGCGCTCGGGTACATCGCGCTTTGCGATTTGGATCGCGTCTCGGTCTCGGCCTTCAGCGGCGGCGAGGAGGTGAGCCTCCGGCCCCAGCGGGGGCGCGCCGCGACCTGGCGGCTGTTTGATTTTCTGGAGAACGTCGAACCTGAAGGAGAGACCGACACGCACGCGGCCGCGCGCCGCTTCCTCCTTCGGAACAAGCGGCGCGGGATCGTGGTCTACCTCTCGGACCTCCTCGACCCGGCCGGGTACGAGGAGGCCCTGAAGGCCATCGCCGCGAGCGGCATGGACCTCTACGTCATCCACATGCTCGCCGAGGAGGAGGTGGACCCCGACCTCGCCGGCGATTACAAATTGGTGGACGTCGAGACGGCCGAGCCCGTCGAGGTCACCGCCTCCGCGCCCATGCGCCGCTCCTACCGGCGCGTCCTGGAGGGCTTCTGCGCGACGGCCAAGGCCTTCTGCGCAAGGCGCGCGGTTGGCTACACCTTCACCACGACCGCGGTCCCCTTCGACGAGCTCGTGCTGCGGTACCTGCGCAGCGCCGGGCTGGTGCGGTAGGAGGGCGCATGAGCTTCCTCGGCGCGCCGTACCTGCTGCTGCTCGCGGTCGTGCCGCCCGCGATCGTGCTGCTGTACTTCTTGAAGCTCCGGCGCGAGGAGCAGGTCGTCTCCTCGACGCTCCTGTGGCGGCGCGCGGTCGAGGACCTGCGCGTGAACGCGCCCTGGCAGCGGCTGCGCAGGAACCTGCTCCTCCTCCTCCAGATTCTCGTGGTGCTGTTCGCGATCCTCGCGCTCGCCCAGCCGGTGCGCTCGCGCACGGCTTCGCGCGGACGGAGCGTCGTGATCCTGATCGACACCTCGGCGTCGATGGGGACGCGCGACGAGGCCGGGAGGCGCACGCGCTTCGAGGAGGCGCGGCGGCGCGCCCTCGCCTTCCTCGAGGGCCTCGACTGGTCGACCCACGCGATCGAGGAGATGGACCCGGCCATCGTGACCGACGACGACCGCGAGCGCATGGCGCGCGAGGCCGCGCGGCTCGACGCGCTCGCCGGCAGCGAGGAGATCGCGCTCGTGGCCTTCGACCGCTCGGTGCGGGTCGTCTCGGGCTTCACCCGCGCGCGCGCGCGCATCGCCGACGCCCTCCGCTCGCTCGAGGCGCGCGACGCCGAGACCGATCTGGCCCGCGCGCTCGAGGTCGCCGACGGCCTCGCGGCCGCCAAGGCCGAGGGCGAGTGCACGATCGTGCTCTTCAGCGACGGCGCCTTCGGCGAGCTCGTCGGGGCCCGGCCCGTGCGCACGCCCATCCAGTTCTACCGCCTCGGCCGCCTCGAGACGGACAACGTCGCGGTGACGGGCCTCTCGGCCCGCCGCCGGCTCTCGGGGCCCGGGTACGAGGTCTTCTGCCGCGTCGAGTACCCGACTGACGACGCCGACGCGCGGGAGCGCAACGTGGTCGTGGACCTCACGCTCGGCGAGGCGAAGGGGCCGCAGCACACGCGCGGGGTGACGCTCGCGCCGAACGGGAGCGCGCCGCTCCTGTTCGAGTCCGACTCGGACGCCGAGGTCGGCCCCGACGCGGTCGAGGTCCGCGTCTCGCTCGACGTGAAGGACAACCTGGCCGCGGACAACCGGGCCTGGGCCGTGATCCCGCCCCAGCGGCGGATCGAGGTCCTCGTCTACGGCGGGCGCAACACCTTCCTGGACAAGGCGCTCGCGGGACTTCCCGGCGCGCGCGTGAGGAGGCGCCCGGCCTCGGCCCTGCCCGGCGCGTCCGAGCCGCCGCCCGAGGAGTGGGCCGCGCGCGCCGTCGTCGTCTTCGACGGCTGCGCGCCCGGGCGCCTCGGCGAGGGCGGCGGGTACCTCTTCCTGAACGCGATTCCCCCGCTCCCAGGCGGGAGCGCCTCGCGCGGCGCCGAGCGCAAGGCGCCGACCCTCGTGAGCTGGGACACCTCGCACCCCGTGACGCGCTTCCTCACCTTCGCGGACGTGGAGCTCGCGAGCGCGTCCACGGTCGCGCTGGGCCCCGGCGCGCGCCCCCTCGTCGAGACCGAGCACGGTCCGGTCGTCGCCGCGCTCGAGCGCGGGCGCATGCGCCTCGTCGCGACCGGCTTCGACATCCTGCACTCGAACTGGCCGCTGCGCGTCTCCTTTCCGCTCTTCGTGGCGAACGCGGCCGCGTGGCTCGCCGACGCGGGCGCGCGCGGCGAGATCGAGAGCGTCCCCTGCGGCGAGGCGATCGAGGTCGAGGCCACGCTCCTCGGCGGTGCCCGCCGCGCCGAGCTCGAGTCCCCCGACGGCCGCCGCACGCGCCTCGCGCCCCGGGCCGACCGCCCCGCCCACTTCTCGGACACCGGCCGCGCCGGGCTCTACCGCATCCGTTCGGGGAACACGCTCCTGCGCAGCGTGCCGGTGAACCTCCTCTCGCCGACCGAGAGCCGCAACGCCGCGCGCGAGAGCTTCTCCCTGCCCGCGGCGCTCGACGCCGACGGCGAGGAGGGCCTCGCCGCCCTCGCCGGCCGGAACGTCGAGATACGGGCCGAGGAGGGCGCGCCGGCGGCGCAGGAGGCGATCTGGAAGGTCTTCGCGCTCGCCGCGCTCGCGCTCCTCCTCGTCGAGTGGTTCGTGTACCACCGCAAGACCTGGATCTGACGGAGGTCGCCATGCGCAGGCCCGCGCGGATCCTTCTTCTCGCCGCGCTCCTCCTCGTCGCGGGGGGCGCGCTCCTTCTCGCGCTGCGCCCCGTCGCGGGCGGCGAGCCGGAGCGCCGCGCCGGGGAGGAGGCCTCCCCCGAGGCCGAGCCGCGCGACGCGTTCGCCGAGCGCATGGCGGAGCTCCGCGCGCGCGCGCCCGAGGGCTTCACGATCGAAAGCGCGCCGCCCTTCATCGTGCTCGGCGACGAGCCGGCCGCGACCGTCCGGCGCCGGGCGCGGGATACCGTCCGGTGGGCGGTGGGGCTCCTCAAGACCGAGTACTTCGCGAAGGACCCCGACGAGATCATCGCGATCTGGCTCTTCAAGGACCGCGACAGCTACCAGACGCACGCGCTCGAACTCTTCGGGGAGAGGCCCTCCACGCCCTTCGGCTACTACTCGGCCGCGAACCGCGCACTCGTCATGAACATCTCCACCGGCGGCGGCACCCTTGTCCACGAGATCGTGCACCCCTTCGTGCGCGCGAACTTCCCCGCGTGCCCGACCTGGTTCAACGAAGGCCTCGCCTCGCTCTACGAGCAGTGCGGCGAGCGCGACGGCCGCATCCGCGGCTTCACCAACTGGCGACTCGCCGGTCTCAAGAGGACGATCCGCGCGAGGCGCCTTCGTTCATTCAAGGAACTCACAGCCACCACCACCGAGGAGTTCTACGGGGAGGACTCGGGCACCCACTACGCGCAAGCGCGATATCTGTGCTACTACCTGCAAGAGAAGGGGCTTCTCAGGAAGTTCTACCGCGCCTTCCGCGAGCGCTGCGAGGAGGACCCCACCGGCTACGCCACGCTCAAGGAGGTCCTCGGCGAGCCCGATATGGACGCCTTCGGCGAGAGATGGCGGGCGTACGTCCTGCGCCTGCGCTTCCCTCTGTAATCAGCCGATCGGGAGGGACGCGAGGAAGAAAGCGAGGGCCGCGAACGTGACCCCGGCCTTGCGCAGCACGCCGCTCACCGGCGCGTACCGCCACCAGACGAGCGCGAACGCGACGAAGACGAAGGCGTCGCCATAGCGCAGGTAGAGCGGCGCCTGGTCGAGGAAGACGTGCACACCCGGGACCTGGAGGAAGCTCAGCGCGAACGCGACCCACCAGAGCCCGACTGTCGCCGTGACGAGCGCAAGCGTCCCCAGCAGGAACCGGTGGATGCGCCGCTCCCGCTCCCGCCGCAGGGCTGCGGCCGACTTCTGCCTCCCCGAAGCGGAGCTCGGCAACGCCGCCCCGGCCTCATGCGGCCAGTCCGACGTCACGTACTGCATCACATACCGCTCGCGAACCGACAGCCTGTGAGGGGACATGGGTGCGCCCCTTTCCCGCTCGGCCAGATGCCCGCACTCAACTATACCCGGATTTACGGCCGCTCGCCAGATAAAAATACCACATTGTGCATTACTTTTCGGACATATATTTCCGCCTACACGATCTGCACGTTCTAGTGCAGGTCTTCTGGCTGGCCCAGAGCGCACAGATAGCGCGGCGTGACGACCAGACCCCGGTTGATCTCCGTGAGTTCTCTGAGCATCGCATTAACAGCCGATACAATCATCCTGAAGCGTTTTCCGTCCATCTCCCCCCCCTCCTTCATCTCGCATCCGTGCGAACTCTCCTTATCGGGCGCCTGCGCCCGCGGACTTGAGGGAAAGCCGGGCCCAGGCAGCCGGTCTCACTTCCCTCTTGGCCGGAGGGAGGCGCAGCTTTCAAGCGAAATGGACGTGAGAGAGGGCGATGTTCCTGCCGGGCCACTCTTCCTCGTGTCCGTCCTGGCGGAGGGGGCGCGTCCCCTCGTCGTCCCGCCCTTGACCCTCCGCGCCTCGCGCGGTAGAGTGCAGGTGAGTTCTCGCACGCACAAAGGAGGGGCCGCATGAAGCTCATCCAGGCCATCGTCCAGCCGGCGCGGCTCGAGGCGGTCAAGGCCGCCCTCGCCGAGATCGGCATCGTCCGCATGACTGTCTCGGATGTCCACGGCTACGGCCGCCAGAAGGGGCAGGTCGAGATCTACCGCGGGCACGAGTACACCGTGAACCTGCTGCGCAAGTGCAAGGTCGAGGTCGTCGTCAAGGACGACGCCGTCGAGCCGGCCGTCGAGGCCGTGGTCCGCGCCGCCCGCTCGCGCGAGCGCGGCCGCATCGGCGACGGGAAGGTCTTAATCCTGCCGGTCGAGGACGTCGTCCGCATCCGCACCGGCGAGCGCGGACCCGAGGCGGTCTAGCCCGTGGGCGCACGCATCCCCAAGACGCACCTGGCCGAGGAACTCCTGCGCCTCGCGGGCCTGGCGCTCGAGTCCGAGCCGGAGGACCTCTTCACCCGGATGCTCGACGCCGTGGCCGGCGCGAACGTCGCCGGCCGCGCGGCGGTCTATGTCAAGGACCGCCACGGGCCAGCGCGGCTCATCGCCTGCGGCGGCCCAAAGGCGCCGAAAGCGTGGACCGGCAGGGCCGCGGCCCTGCTGCGCGACCGGCCCGCGCCCCCCCCCGACGCCGAGATCCTCCGCGAGGGCGGAGAGAGCGGCCGGGTCGCGGGCGTGATCCTCTTCGAGAACGTCGACCGGGCCGACCGGCGGCTCGCCGTGCTCGCGCTCGGGAGCGCCCTCACGCTCTGGCGGGAGGCGGGCGAGGCCCGCGCCGAGCTCGTCGACGAGAACTACCACCTCCGCGAGGAGGCGGCCAGCCGCGCGCGGTTTGAGGGCATCGTGGGCGAGTCGGCCGTCATGGTCGAGGCGCTCAAGAACGCGCAGCTCGTCGCGGCCTCCAATGCGACCGTCCTCATCCTCGGCGAGACCGGGACGGGCAAGGAGCTCCTCGCCCGCGCCGTGCACAATGCCAGCGCGCGCGCGAACGGGCCCTTCGTGCGCGTCAACTGCGGCGCGCTCGCCGAGAGCCTGCTCGAGAGCGAGCTCTTCGGCCACGTCAAGGGCGCCTTCACCGGCGCCCTGCGCGACCACAAGGGCCGCTTCGAGCTCGCCTCCGGCGGGACGCTCCTCCTGGACGAGATCGGCGACATGTCCGAGCGGCTCCAGGTCAGGCTCCTGCGTGCGCTCGAGGAGCGCGAGATCGAGCGCGTGGGCGACGCGACGCCGCGGCCCGTCGACATCCGCGTCCTCGCCGCGACGCACCGGGACCTCGACCTCGCGGTCCGCCACGGCCGCTTCCGCGAGGACCTCTACTACCGGCTCAACGTGGTCACGCTCCCGCTCCCGCCGCTGCGCGAGCGCGCCGGCGACGTGCCGCGGCTCGTCGAGTTCTTTATCGAGAAATACAACGCCCAGAACGCGAAGAACGTCGCGCGCGTGCCGCGGCGGGTGCTCGCCGTCCTCGAGCGCTACCCGTGGCCCGGAAACGTGCGGGAGCTCGAGAACTGCGTCGAGCGCGTCGTCACCCTCGCCGAGGGCGAGGTCTTCGACGAGCCGCTCCTTCCGCTCGCCATCCGCGCCTTCGAGGCCGACGCGGACGAGCGCGGCGAGCTTCCGGCGCTCGAGGGCGACGCCGACGACGCCCCCGCCGCGTCCGCTGGCGGCCTGCTCGCCGAGTACGAGTCCCGCGCCATCCGCGACGCGCTGGGCCGCGCCCGCGGCGTGGTCAAGCGTGCGGCCGAGCTCCTCGGCGTCCATCGCAACACCCTCGCCACGCGCATGCGTGCGCTAAAGATCCCGAACCCGCGTGCGCCCAGGAAACAGACACCGAAGCGGCGCGCACAATAATTGGGCTTCTCGAAACCCTCAGTCCTTATCTCGAATCTCATAACATGTGTAGCGGTAATATGCTACGGGATGCCAGCCTGTTTGGCACAGCGAATGCTTAGCTTTTCAGCGCAGATGAACGCCTCTGGCTGGCACGGACTGGCCGGGCGCGCGGGGACAAGGAGAGGAACGCCGGAGGAATCGGAGGATTCGATGGAGGCAGGCGAGGTTGTCGCGCTGATCCGCGAGAAGGGCGTCGCGCTCGTGGACCTGAGGTTCATGGACTTTCCCGGGTTGTGGCAGCACTTCACGGTGCCGGCGAAGGAACTCACCGAGGAGTCTTTCGAGGACGGGTTCGGGTTCGACGGCTCTTCGATCCGCGGCTGGAAGGCCATCAACGAGAGCGACATGATCGTCGTGCCCGATCCGGCGACCGCGTTCCTGGATCCGTTTACCGCGCACCCGACGCTGGTCCTGACGTGCAACATCCGGGACCCCATCACGCGGCAGGACTACGGCAAGGACCCGCGCAACGTCGCGCGCAAGGCCGAGAAGTACCTGCGCTCGACGGGTATCGCGGACACGGCGTACTTCGGGCCGGAGGCCGAGTTTTTCATCTTCGACGACGTGCGCTTCGACCAGAACGCGCACGAGGGGTACTACCACCTCGACTCGGTCGAGGGCCAGTGGAACACCGGGCGCGTCGAGGGACCGAACCTCGGTCACAAGCTGCGCTACAAGGAGGGGTACTTCCCCGTGCCGCCAGCCGACTCCCTGCACGACCTCCGCAGCGAGATGGTCCTGACGATGGGCTCCTGCGGCCTCGACGTCGAGTGCCACCACCACGAGGTCGCGACCGGCGGCCAGGCCGAGATCGACCTGCGCTTCGACTCGCTCGTGCGCGTCGCCGACCAGCTCCTCATCTACAAGTACGTCGTCAAGAACGTCGCGCGCAGGCACGGCCGGACGGTCACGTTCATGCCGAAGCCCCTGTTCAGCGACAACGGCAGCGGCATGCACACGCACGTCTCGCTCTGGAAGGAGGGCGAGCCCCTCTTCGCCGGCGACGGCTACGCGGGCCTCTCGGAGACGGCGCTCTACGCCATCGGCGGCCTGCTCGCGCACGCGGCCGCCGTGACCGCGTTTGCGAACCCGACCACGAACAGCTTCAAGCGGCTCGTGCCGGGGTACGAGGCGCCGGTGAACCTGGCCTACTCCTCGCGCAACCGCAGCGCAGCGATCCGCATTCCGATGTACTCGGCGAGCCCCAAGTCGAAGCGCATCGAGTTCCGCTGCCCGGACCCGTCCTGCAACCCGTACCTCGCCTTCAGTGCGATCCTGATGGCGGCGATCGACGGCATCCAGCGAAAGCTCGACCCGGGCGAGCCCTTGGACAAGGACATCTACGACCTGCCGCCCGAGGAGCTGGCGAAGGTCCCGGGCACGCCCGCGAGCCTCGACGCCGCGCTCGACGCGCTCGAGGCGGACCACGAGTTCCTGCTCAAGGGCGACGTCTTCACGCAGGACGTGATCGACACGTGGGTCTCGTACAAGCGCGAGAAAGAGGTGGACGCGCTCCGCCTGCGGCCGCATCCCTACGAGTTCGTGCTGTACTACGACATCTAGCGCGTCGGACGCGCTCGGAAGAGAGCCGGGGCGGGCCC
>Ga0272441_10005822_pt1 | contig 21119 bp, 16 predicted proteins | sample SSMProp6N_FD_193582 | JGI IMG/M metagenome (GOLD analysis project Ga0272441, IMG submission 193582) | Marine sediment archaeal communities from Little Sippewissett salt marsh, Falmouth, MA, United States - SSM-Prop-6N | ecosystem: Environmental > Aquatic > Marine > Wetlands > Sediment ...
AGAGGGAAAACGGAAGGGAAAGAGGGAAAACGGAAGGGAAAGAGGGAAAACGGAAGGGAAAGAGGGAAAACGGAAGGGAAAGAGGGAAAACGGAAGGGAAAAAAAAGAAAAGGCGGTGGGTGCTGCGCCGCCCTCTTTTGCAACACCCCCCGCCAAGAGCCCTTCAGGGCTCCGATCGTACATCACGCTAAATATCTAGTTCCACATCACCCAGTTCTGGCTTACCTCAAGGTCCTCGTTTACCCCATCGCCATCATTATCTGTAGCTGATCCGTCCCGCTGCCCCCCTGAACGTGGATCCGTGGGATCGGTTCCATTCTCCACCTCCTGCAAATCACCAGTGCCGTCGTTGTCCGAGTCCATCTTGTTGGGATCCGTACCATAAGCGGCTTCCCGGGCATTGTTCAAACCGTCACCATCGGAGTCCAGATCGGGGTCCAGACCATCATCCAATCCGTCACCGTCAGAATCCGAGGCATATGGATCGGACCCGGAGGCCATCTCGTTGGCATCGGTAATTCCGTCATTATCGGTGTCCTTTCCGCCGGAGCCTTCGTTTACCCCTCCCGTTCCATCCTCACCACTTCCTGACGGACCTGTATTGTCATCGCCACCTTTCTCCCCGGGAGAAGCCTCTTTACCCGTGCCGTCGGAACCACCATTCGGTGAGCTGTCCTGGTTGTCGGGAACATTATCATTGTCATCATCGTCGTCCTCTTCGTTGATGATACCATCACCATCGTTGTCGTCCCCGGGATCCGTGGTATCACCGTCACCGTTGTTGTCGGAACCGCCGCTTGAAGAGGAAGCACTGCTTTCCTCACCCCCCTCCCCGGAAGACCCGCTGCCCGGATCGCCTGTTCCCTGTGTATTGTCACCGCCGCTGCTGCCGCTTTCCGTGGGATTTGAATCCGCCCCGTCCAGGTGACCATCGTTATCCGAATCACTTTTATTGGGATCGGTCCCAAGGGCAGTTTCATGGGCGTTGTCTATCCCGTCATTGTCAGAATCCAGATCAGGATCCTCTCCGTCATATATTCCATCTTTGTCCTGGTCCGGATCAAGAGGCGCTTCATCCAGCCCGTCGATAATGCCATCATCATCATCGTCACTGTCATCCTTATTGGTTTCCCCGTCCCCGTCCAGATCGTCCTCCGGATCATCAAAGTCACCATCACCGTTGTTATCCTGGGGCTCTCCGCCACCGGGTTTCTCCGATCCACCTTCTGAACTCGGATCGCTGGGTTGAGAACCGCTCTGACCACCGCTCTCGGAGCTTGATCCTTCCCCACCACCTCCCGCCTCCTGGCCGCCGCTCTCGCTGCCGGAACTGCTACCTGAGCTGGATCCCTGGCTGCGGCTTCCTGATGAGCTGCTACTGGATGAGCTGGAACTGCTGCCCTGACCGTTCCCACCGCTGGTGCCAGACCCTTGCCCACTGCCCGATCCCTGACCACTCCCGCTGCCCGAATCCAAGCCCTGTCGATCTCCGGCCTCACCGGTACCGCCTCCATGAGTGTTGCCCTGGGGGCCTTCCGCCGAGCCCTCCTCACCGTTCTCGTACTGGGCACCATCAACACCGCCGCCGGGATTGTTCATATTGGAATCCTTCGGGGTATCTTGAGGTACACCATCATTGTCGTAAAGCAAACATGGTTCCGGATCATCCGGATCGAGTATCCCGTCGCCATCCGTGTCCCCGATGGAGGGATTTGTATGGATGTACACCATTTTCCCGTCCCGTTCGTATCCCCACTCCCTGTAATATTCCAGGTAGTTGGTGTAGGGGTTTTCAGTTAGGAAGTAATTGGCCACGGATTCGTCCGGTTCGTACTGGGCACCTGTCCACTTGTACGCATCGTTATCACAATCCGCATCCGCGGGATCCGTGGGATCCAGTCCATGGAAATACTCGAAACCGTCCGGGATACCATCCCGGTCTGAATCACCGTTGAAAGGATCGGACCCTATGGAATTCTCCAGGGCATCCGAAATGCTGTCACCATCAGAGTCACCATATACATCATCGGGATCAAGCGGGTCCCGGGCCATGGCCATTCCCACAAGCGAGTATCCTATCATGAACATCGCCATCAGAAGTGCCGTTTTTTTAATCATTTTTCATCACCGTCCATTGCATTTCAAAAGGGCTCGCAAGAGCTCTTTTCCTTGATCGAACGTTGATGGGCCACTTATATAAGCTTTATAGTACGTTAATCGAACAATCAAGCTGAAATAATAGAGCTGCAATAATGGCACACACGACACTTACCCAAGTTTAATATATACAATAAAGGAGTGGGTTTTTTAACATCATTATATAAAACCATTACCGATTCATGAACCATCTTGAAACATGTTGCAACAGCTGTTTGAAAACCAATTTTCAAACGCCTTTCGGGATCGCACATTACAATTTGTCAAGGGACCCATATTTTGGTCCGATCCGGTACCTGGTTTTCAGCCTACCGTCTCATTCTTTGCATTGCATTGCGCATCGGGTATTCGGGCCCGGTCATCCCTGCAACTCGGCCAGTATCTCCTTGGCGCGGTCCGCACGTACCTTGAGACTGGCGGTAGCCAGGCGATGGGTGAGTGCGTGACCAAGTCTTTTAGCTCTGAAGCTCGGCTAATATCTCCTTGGCGCGGTCCGCACGTACCTTGAGCCTGGCGAAAGCCAGGCGATGGGTGAGTGCGTGACCAAGTCTTTTAGCTCTGAAGTTCAGCTAATATCTCCTTGGCGCGGTCCGCACGTACCTTGAGCCTGGCGATAGCCAGGCGATGGGTGAGTGCGTGACCAAGTCTTTTAGCTCTGAAGCTCGGCTAATATCTCCTTGGCGCGGTCCGCACGGACCTTGCCTTCCTTGGCCATCCGGTCGGCCACCCTGTCCACCAGGTCCGGTGGGGCGCCCGCCGCTATGGCCACGTTCCGGGAGTGTAGCCTCATGTGACCTTTCTGTATACCTTCTGTGGCCAGGGCGTAAAGGGCACCCATGTTCTGGGCAAGACCCACTGCTGCGATTATCTCCGCCAGGTCGTTGGCGGTCTCCACGCCCATCATCTTCACGTTGGCCCGGGCGGTGGGATGGGTCCTCACTGCACCACCGATGAGACCCACGGCCATGGGGAGTTCTATTGTTCCCACAAGATGCCCATCAGCATTACGTTCCCAGGTAGTTAGGGAATGATACCCTCCCACGGAGGCATAGGTATGAGCACCGGCCTCCACTGCCCGGAAATCGTTCCCGGTTGCCACAATAACCGCGTCAATACCGTTCATGATACCCTTGTTATGGGTGGCGCAACGGTAAGGGTCCGCCTGGGCAAAATGGTAAGCGGATATTATACCCTCCACGGCCTTTTCCCCCGGGAAATCCTTCTTGGCAAGGTTCTCCGGGGATATGGTGACGGAAGCCCTGGCCAATCGGTGATCTGCCAGGTTGGACAGTATCCTCAAATACACCTTTCCGCCGGATATCTCCTCTATCAGCGGTGCAATGGCCTCGTTCATGGTGTTGATGGCGTTGGCACCCATGGCATCCCGGGTATCCACCAGCAGGTGGACCACCACCATGGGTCCTCCCTGGGAATCCAGTACCCTGACCTCCAGGTCTCGAGCGCCTCCCCCGAACCTCACCAGTATTGGATCCTGCTCGTTTGCCAAGGTAAGTATTTTCTCCTTCTCCCCCAGTATCCGCTGTTTTGCCCCGAAGGGATCGGCCACACCGGTCACCTGCACCTGTCCGATCATAACCGGGTCCGTGGAAGATGTCTTAAAACCTCCGCTCTTTCTTGCGATCTTGGCTATATTCGAACAGGCAGCCACCACAGACGGCTCCTCGAGACAGAACGGGATTATCACATCCTTTCCGTTTATTAGGAAATTCATGGCCACCCCAACAGGAAGGCTCATGGTCCCCACCACGTTCTCAATCATTCCATCGGCGGCCTCCAGGGAAAGCTCGGCGGTGGATATCAATGATCCAACCTCTTCCTCGCCCAACCCTGCCAGGTCCCTTATCACGTTCAGTCGCTCTTCCGGTGTCAACTTGTAAAACCCGGAATATTCAGATGATCTTGCCATATCATTTCCTCCTCATATCACCCCGTTACTGGGGCATCACCCCGTGCCTTCTCGGCGGAGGCATTTTGTATTTCGAATCGTAAAGGGAGAACCGGGCCACTATCTCCCGACGCAGGTCCTGGGGCGGTACGATCCCGTCGATCACAAGCTCGGATGCCAGCTTGAAGATGTTGATGTCGTCCCGGTATTCCTCTCTCAGCTTCTGGATGTACTGGGGACGTTCTTCAGCCTTTATCTCCATGAGCTTGTTGTAGTAAACTGCATTCACCGCCGCCTCCGGTCCCATTACCGCTATCATTGCAGTGGGAAGCACCAGACAGCAGTCCGGCTCGTATCCAGGACCCGCCATGGCGTAGAGACCGGCGCCGTAGGCCTTTCGAACTATAACGGAAACCTTGGGAACAGTGGCCTCGGACACAGCGTAGATCATCTTGGCACCAGCCCTGATGATCCCCGCCCGTTCCACATCGGTTCCGATCATGAACCCTGGCACATCCGCCAGGAACAGAATGGGTATGTTGTATGCGTCACACAACTGTATGAATCGGGTGGCCTTGACAGCCGATTCCACGAAAAGCACACCACCCTTGACCATGGGCTGGTTTGCAATTATCCCCACAGGATTGCCCTCCACGAAACCCAGTCCTGTGATGATCTCGGGTGCAAACATCCGTTTTATCTCGAAGAACGTGTTGGCATCGACCAGTCGGTCCACAACATCGTACATGTTGAAGGGTTCGTTCTCGTTTTTTGGAACGATGCTGGCCAGATCCGCCATGGATTTTCGTGGCGCCTGGGAAAGGGTGGTTACGGGCTTTTCCGAGGAATTCTGGGGGAAATATTTCAGATATCTCCGGATGGCCTCGATGGCCTCTTCCTCGGTCTGGACCATCATGTCCCCGGACCCGGAAATGGTGCAATGCATCCGGGCGCCTCCCATCTCTTCCAGGCTCACCTTCTCGCCGATGACCATCTCGGCCATCCTTGGAGACCCCAGGTACATGGAAGCTGTCTTCTCCACCATGATGGTGATGTCGCAGAAGGCGGGAATGTACGCGCCACCGGCCGCCGAGGGCCCAAACAGGCCGCATATCTGGGGAACGACCCCCGACATGTTGGCCTCGTTGTAGAATATCTTCCCGGCGCCTCTCCGTCCCGGGAACATGTCTATCTGATCCGTGATTCGGGCACCGGCGGAGTCCACCAGATATATCATAGGTACTCTCATGCGGATGGCCTTCTCCTGTATGCGCAGGATCTTCTCCACAGTCCTCCTTCCCCAGGAACCGGCCTTTATGGTGCTGTCGTTGGCCATGACCGCCACCGGTCGACCGTTTATCTTTCCCATGACCGTGACAACTCCATCCGCGGGAAGGGTCAGGTCCAGGCAATTGGCGAACATGCCGTCCTCCACCATGACGCCCGGGTCCAAAAGAAGGTCCAACCTTTCCCGGGCAAACCGCTTTCCCTGCTGTTTGAGCTTGAGATGGTATTTCACATCCCCACCCTTTTTGATCCGGTCAATGTCCAGGTCCACCTCTTCCGGATGAAGCTCTGCGTTCTTGTCCGGTTTCGGATCATTCTTGTTTTTCTTCTCGCCTTCTTGATCCTTCTTTCCGCCCTCTTTTTTCTTTCCGGCCATCGACAATCCCTCCTACTCCCCCTTGAAATCGGGCTTTCTCTTCTCCAAGAAGGCTTCCAGGGCCTCCACCCTATCCGTGGTGGGAATGCAGACCTCGTAGGCCGCCGATTCCAGCGACAGGCCGGAGCTTATGTCCATCTCCATTCCGCGGTTCACGGCAAACTTTGCCTGGGTCACGGCAATGGGTGCGTTATTGCATATCTTTTCAGCGATCTCCATTGCCTTTTTCATCAGATCCTTTCTTGGAACAACATGATTGACCAGGCCGTACGTTAGAGCCGTCTCAGCATCCACGGTCTCGGCGGTGAATATCATCTCCTTTGCCCGACCCCGTCCCACGAGCCTGGGGAGCCTCTGGGTTCCCCCACCACCCGGGATGATCCCAAGGCTGGTCTCGGTAAGCCCCATCTTGGCTGTGGGAACCGCTATCCGTATGTCACATGCCAGGGCCAGTTCCATCCCACCCCCCATGGCAGAACCGTTCATGGCGCATATCACGGGCTGTGGAAGGTTTTCGATCTGGGTAAAGGTGTCCCGGATGGTTTGGATATACTGCCTGACCTGGGCCATGCTCATGCCCTTTCTCTCTTTCAGGTCAGCACCTGCAGAGAAAACCCGATCCCCGGATCCCGTGAGTATCACTACCCTCACGGACCTGTCATAATACAGGTCTCTTACCAGAATCGCCCCCTTCTTTAGGGTGTCCAGATTAAGAGAGTTGGCAGCGTTCGGGCGGTTCAGGGTAACAACCAGGACCTGTCCCTTCTTTTCAAGCAAAACGGATTCATCCTTCTTGGTTCGTCCCAAATTATCATTCCCCTCTTTGGTATATCAACTGATCAACAAGGCTGTGATTTTGCCAAAACCCTTTTTTCCATCGCGGATCGAAATATGGTGTCTCTCCAGGCGGTCCGTCGATATTACTTCAGACGGAGCAGGGTCTGGTCTGTTTTCACGAAATCCCCCTTGCCCACCAGGATCTCGGCAACGGTTCCCGGAGCAGGGGTCTTTATCGGGATATGCATCTTCATGGACTCAAGGACCACCACTTCCTGGCCCTCCTCCACCGAATCGTTCTCCTTTACGAGTACTTCTGATACAGTCCCGGACATGTTTGAGGTTACGTCGGACATTTTAAACATCTCCGATCCGGCCACCGTGATCAGTTTTGGGTGAATGGCCGGATTTGGCACCCATGAAGGTTCAGTTAATATATAGCTTTACGGTCGATGATCATCGAACCCTGAATTTAAGACCCGACCAAGATGGAAGGCCCGCATGAATTCCCCGCATGATGTCGGAAAAAAACGAAGGCCGCACCAGCACCAGGTGGCCCGGTGGAGCTCTAGGAACAATCGTCATTCTCGATGACAGTGGGTGTTTCCCCAAAGGTTATTAGGAAGGCCAATCTTCCCGCCATGACGTCAAGCGAGCGTGTAAAACGATGTCTGAAATGTCAGCAAAACAGAAATATGAGTTCAAGCGGCAGCTGGAGCTCATAATGGACCGCAGGGGAAGGGCAACTGAACTGATATCCCTCTATATCCCTCCCACCAGACAGATTCCTGACGTTTCCTCCTACCTGCGAAACGAGTATTCCCAATCATCCAACATAAAATCCAAGTCCACCCGGAAGAACGTCATGGCCGCCATCGAATCCATCCTGAGCAGGCTCAAGGGGTTCCGCATGCCACCGGAGAACGGTCTTGCATTCTTCGTTGGACACGTTGCCAAGGGGGCCAACCAGACAGAGATGACACAGGTGGTGATCGAGCCGCCCATGCCGCTTACCACCTTCATGTACAGATGCGATTCCACCTTCTATATCGAACCTCTTGAGGAGATGCTTGCCGATACGGAGACCTACGGGCTTTTGGTGGTGGATCGGGGCGAGGCCACCATCGGGATACTCCGCGGAAAGCGAATCGATGTCATCAAGAACATACCGTCCAGGGTACCTTCCAAGCATGGTCAGGGAGGCCAGTCACAACGACGTTTCGAAAGGCTGATCGAGATCGCTGCCCACGATTTCTTCAAGAATGTGGGAGAGGTCTGCACCGAGGCATGGCTGGGCGAGGAGGGGCTGAAAGGCATACTGGTGGGCGGACCCGGGGCCACCAAGGACTTCTTCGTGGACCAGGAATTCCTCCATCACGAACTGAAAAAGAAGATAGTTGAGACCTTCGATACCGGATACACCAACGAATACGGTCTTTCCGAGCTGGTCCAGAACGCATCGGACACCCTCTCAGATCTTGGGATAATGAAGGAAAAGAAGGTCATGCAACGATTCATGGATGAGGTGCGCAAGGAGGACGGCGGCGCGTCCGCGTACGGGGAGGGACAGGTCCGTTATGCCCTTCAGATGGGAGCGGTGGACACCCTTTTGATATCCGAGGACCTTCGATGGCTTCGGGTCAAGGAAAGGTGCAACCAGTGCAAGGAGGAGAGAGACCGCACCATCAAAAAAAAGGAGGAGACTGACCTCCCCTGTGAAAAATGTGGCGGGGCTGTCTCGATCGAAGAAAGGGAGGATATAGTGGAAGAGCTTGCCACGGCGGCGGAGGAAACATCCACCAGGGTCGAATTCATCTCAACCGATTCGGCAGAGGGCGATATGCTCATGAGAGCATTTGGCGGATTGGCGGCCATACTGAGATACAGACTTGCCCAGCCGAAATAGAATTTTCCACTTTCGGCCACCCCCCCTGTTCCAGTATATATAGTTCGGGATCAATAGCAATTGTAGAAACTCGCGGTGATCCCAATGGTCGTTCGAAAGGTACACAACAAATGGCTCATCTTCCACGGGGATGTCATCCTGCCCTTCAATCCCAAGAACGTTTCCCGTCTCCTAAACTGATGATCAACACATCCCATCCCGGAGGTTGGACACTTCCCATCCGTCCAACCTCCTTTTTCTTTTTTTTCGAAAGCTTCAACTGGGTGTTTACCAATCACCTTGCGAATGATGACTCGATCCCTCTGAGGCATGACCAGCGCCAGTGATGATGATCTTGAGTACTGACACGGGGGACCCTTGGTCCCCCTACAAATTTGTTTAATCGATAACAAACATCGATGATTGTCGTAATTTTTTCCGCAAACATTAGAAAAATTATATACATCCGTCGGTCCTTTCCCCATCAACCAGTTTCGACATCGATGATTGTCGAATCAACTGGGGGGTGCTTATGTATAAAATGAACAAGAAAGTTTGTATGATAGGCGGAGCCACGACCCCGTTCGACTACGGGCCAACGGGCTTCGAAAGCCCCGAGGGAGGCGCGGCGGATTGTGTACGGGAATTCCAAAAAGACGTGCCCGAGTTCTCACTTCGGGACGTGGATTGCATGGTGTATTCCCATTTCTCTGTACACTTCGCCCAGCAGCTCTGCGGGGAATGGATTATCCATGACCACCTGGGACTCGTGGGGGTTCCCCACATCCGGGTGGAGAACGGCGGCAACACCGGTGGATCCGCCCTTTACGCTGCTGCGGCCATGGTGGCATCAGGGCAGCACGACGTGGTCCCGGTCATTGGATGGGAAACCATGGATTCCGTTAGCCAGTCTCAGGGAAGCGAGTTCATTGCCATGGCATCGGACATCAGATACGAGCTTCTGGTGGGCGGTATATATCCAATCTATTATGCTGCAATGGCTAACAAGTTCATGAAAGACAATAACCTCAAAGAAGAGGACATGGCTACCATAGGTGCGAAGAACCGCAACAACGCCCTGGACAACCCCAAGGCCCAGTGGTATCGCAACGAGCACAAGAAAATAGACGTGGACGATGTGATGAACTCCAAGCTCATATCGTACCCGATCAAGAAATACGACTGCTGTCTCATGAGCAGGGGTGTTGCCCTGGCAGTGGTCTGCACCGAGGAATATGCAAAGAAGACAAACCCCGATCATTACGTGACCATAGACGGCATGGGTCTTTCCTCCTGCACCATCAGGGCTGGCGACCGGCTCAACTTCCCCGGCTGGACAGAGAGGTACGGTGAAGGATATCCAGAGATGACGGAATTCGGCGCCTGCAGGCAGGCGGCTGATTATGCCTACGCCCAGGCCGGCATCACCGACCCGCTAAAACAGATAGATTTCGGGGAGATACATGACGCGTTCTCCACATCCGAGGCCCAGATATACAAGGCGCTTGGCCTTGCCAACACCGATACAATTGGAGAATTCATCCGAAACGAACAGGCCCACATGGACGGAGAAATACCCATGAACCCGGGCGGTGGACTGATGGGTTACGGGCACCCGGTTGGAGCAACTGGTATCATGAGCGCCGTGGAGGCCTATTACCAGTTGGCGGGCATGATACCCAAGAAGCACGAAAGTTCCTCAACCGAGGTAAAGGATGCGGAATGCGGGATAGTCAATTCCCACGCGGGAACGGGGACTTCCATCTCCAATTTCATCCTCAGGAGGGCTTGAAATGGATCGCCACATAAAAAAACCGGAACTCAAGAGGACTGACTACCGTCCCGAAGGCGTTACCGAGCCCGGTTTCGCCTTTGTAGGGCACGAGAAGAACGATGATGGAACTGTGATGAACCAGCTCCTCCATTACGACCAGCTCTACACCATCCGCCACGGAAAGAACAGCCGGTTCTTTTCGGGCCTTCTGGAAGGCAAGATCATGGGAACCAGATGCCCTAAATGCGGTGATGCCTGGATACCCATCCGGACCCACTGCTGGAACCTGGACTGCAATCTTGAAGAGACCGAATGGTTCGAGTCCAACCAGAGGGCAAAGGTCCACACATGGACCGTCGCCGGTTGGTCCGGCCGATCATCTCTTAAGAACCTGCCCTTTGCACTGGTGTATGCGGTGTTCGAAGAGAGCAAGGTGGCCATTGCCAACTACGTCCACGGGTGCGATCCCTGGGACGTGGAATTTGATATGCCACTCAAGGTCCAGTGGAAACCGGAGAACGAAAGGGTGGGTGCCATGACGGACTGGGTTTTCGTACCCGAAGACGGCTGGTCACCGGGACCCATGACCCCGGAAAAGGAACGCATCAAGGAGATGTGCAAACCCGTTTACGAATGGGTCAAGACCCTGAAATGAACAACACACCCTGGCGGCCCGGGATGGGTGGGTCGCTTGGTTTTCTTTTCTATATAGGGTACAGGCAATAGAACTACACCCCGCCCACCAGATCCAGCGGCATCAGGGCCAGCTGGCTACGGTCGGTTATTCCCAGTTTTTGCAAAGTCTTGCCTTCCGGGAGAACCTCTCCACCGTACATGAGCGCCACGGTTTTGGGGTTGACCCCGAAACTCTTGCACACCTTGGTCTTTATCTGACCCACCGTGTGCTCAGCCTTGACATCGATCTCAGCCAGTCCGGCTATCTCGCCAATAGGTGCCTGAACCGTCAACCTCATGTGACCATCCTCATGATTACATCATTGCATTACGGGTTATTTAGTGTAACCTAAGGGTCTCCAAATTGTATGGGGCCCTGGTCTCTATGTTACGTTTCTTGTAAAGGGAATGGGCCAGTTCTATACACTTGGATTCTTCACCGTGGCAGGTTATTACCCGATTGGGTTTGGGATCCAGGTTGTGGAAGAAATTAAGCAGCTGCTTTCGATCCGAGTGTCCGGAGAAACCGTCACAGGTCTCTATTTTCATGTTGACCAGTATATTGAGAGGTTTGCCCTGCTCGTTGATGGTTATCTCCTTGGCACCTCTCTGGATCCGGCTGCCCCGGGTACCCTCAGCCTGATATCCCACGAAAACCAGGGAATTTTTCTTATCAGGGGCCCAGGCTTTTAGGTATTCCATTACAGGACCGCCGTTTATCATACCGGAGGTGGCGATCACGATACACTGCTCTGGAGATGCGCATATCTCTTCCCGCATGTCCGGGGTCTCCACGTGCTTGAATATGTGGGAGAGAAACGGATTGTCACCCCGTTGGAATATCTGGGTCCGGAGCTGGTTGTTGAGGTATTCCGGGTATGCGGTGTGGATTGCCGTGGCCTCGAAAATCATACCGTCCATGTAAACTGGAACCTCGGGGAGCTGTTTGAGACGCATCTGCTGTTCCAAAACGATCATTACTTCCTGGGAACGCCCCACCGCAAACACGGGGATGAGGATCTTTCCCCCTCGCTTCATGGTCCGGGCGATTATCTCCTTGAGCTGTTGGGCAGCTTCCCGGCGGGATGGTTGGTAGTCCTTGTAACCGCCATAGGTGGATTCCATGATCAGGGTCTCCATGCGGGGGAACTTGTTAACAGCAGGGTTGAACAGCCAGGTCTTTTCATATTTGATATCACCGCTGATGGCAATATTGTGAAGGCCGTCACCCACATGGAAATGGGCAATCGATGATCCCAGGATGTGTCCCGCATTCTGCAACGTCAACCTCATGTCAGGGGCAATGTCCGTGGTATCACCGTATCTCAAAGGTATTGTATGCTTGACGGCCTCGCGCACATGGGACGACTCGTACGGGGGCCTCTTACCCTCACCCACGGCCACCTTGAGATAGTCTATCTGCAAAAGGGAACATAGGTCCCGGGTGGGAGGAGTGCAGTATACCGGCCCCCTGTATCCAAACTTGAAAAGCAGGGGGACCAGTCCAGAATGGTCCAGATGGGCATGGGTTATTACCACACCATCCAGGGAATCCAGGGGAAGCACCTCAGGTGCATTGAGATAGGGAGAGCTGTTGTTGTCATCACCCACGTTCACCCCGCAGTCCACCAGCACCTTGCTGTGACGGGTGGATATCATGGTGCAGCTGCGGCCAACCTCCCGATACCCCCCCAGGAATGTCACGCGCACCCAGTTGTTGGAGTTGTCCACCTCCTGGAATATCTTCCTGCCAACCGTGGTCAGAAATTTCTGTCTTTCCTCACCAATGGTACGGATGTAGGCCCGGATCTCACGGACCGTCTTGGAAGGTATGGGCGGTGTTCTGGCCACCCTGGGCACCCATCCGATCTTCTTCTTCAACTCGTTGAGGATCGTGCCGTGCTTTCCTATGGCTATCCCCGGGTTGAGTGCCTCGATGGTAACCTCACCGTTCTCCGGTTCGAAGGATATATCGGTTATCTCCGCATCGGGAGGAACGATCTCGTTGATCTTCTTCTGAGCATCGTCAACACCTACAAGAAGTGACGGATCGGGTCGGATCGCCACCCGTTTTCTAATCCCCTGGGCGATCTTCTTAACAAGATCGGTGTTCTTTGCGAAGTCCTCGGGATTTTTTGTATAGATAACCACGATAGGTCCCTCGAACTCCACCTTTGTGATAATGATCTTGGAGGGGACTATCGTTTCCAATTTCTTCGATATACCATCGAGGATCTTCTTCGAACCCATATCTAGCACCTTATATTACTTTGGATTTTGGATATTTGCGCATGACTTTTTGGCAAACTGACCATAACGCCATTTCTGACATGCCCGAGGGCCTCAAGGTTAATGGTCTGCAAACCAACCGGGAGGGGCATGACGCCCGTCACCGGAGCGAGTTATCGTTACTGTTGACTGATTATGTGTGATATGTGTAAATATTGGGATAATTTGACAACGAACCGTGTGTAAACTCAGAGCTTCATCTTCTTCATCCTTGAACTGACATCATCCTCGGTGTAGACATTGTAGCCGTTTTTGTCTATATGGCAAACATCAATGCCATTTCCGGATGCTGAGTCCCTCTTGGTGGCAGCGTATATGGCCCGAATACCAAGGTCAACCGCATCGTTGCGGGTCATGTTGGGTTTGTAGTAATCCTCCAGCACACCGTAAACGTAAGGGCTTCCTGATCCGGTCGCCACGTAATCATCGGGTATGGACCCACCGGCGGGGTCCAGGGAATAAACGTGCCCGCCATCCCGATCCCACCCACCAATGACCAACTGTACCCAGTAGGGCATCATCCGCCTTCCGGCCAGTATGTTGGCCATCAGGGTTGAAGCGGCCTTGATGGACATGGGAGTATCCCTCTTTAACTTGAAAAGCTCCACCTCGGCAGAGAGGTATCGGGCCAGAAGCTGGGCATCACCAACAAGGCCAGCGGTGGTGAGACCGATATGATCGTCAATCTGGAACAGTTTCTGGGTCTTCTTATGAGCGATCAAAGTGCCCATGGTTGCCCGGTGTTCTGTTCCCATCACTACCCCGTCCTTGTAGACAAGACCCAGGGTGGTGGTTCCAGTCTTTAGCTCAGAAGTCATTGAACGCCCCACCTGATAGTAAAAAACGCAATCCCTCAAATTGGCTGGGAGTATATAAGATTTGTCTGGTGGGTCACGGTAACAAGCTGCATAACAAGCTGCACCAGGCGGGGTTGAAAGGTTTATCGGACAGATGACCTGACAGATGACCTGCATCCATGTATGATCATACATATGATCAGGAAAGATCAGGAAAACTCAGGAAAACTCAGGAAAACTCAGGAAAACTCAGGAAAACTCAGGAAAACTCAGGAAAACTCAGGAAAACTCAGGAAAACTCATCCCGGAGCGATCCATCCACCGCGTCAACCAGGGTGCCCAGATCGTCCGTGGACATTCCCAGGGGAGGCATCAGAACCACCACATCGCCAAGAGGACGTATCAGAACCCCCCTATCCCTGGCCCGCATACAGATACGATGCCCCATTCGCAATGTTGGATCAAAGGGCTGCTTGCTTTCCCTGTCCTTTACAAGCTCCACACCTATCATGAAACCCCGCTGTCTCACCTCACCCACATTCTGATGCTTCATCAGGGACTCAAGTTTTTCCTCAAGGAAACGTATCTTTCCAGGGAGCTTGGACATGGTGGCTTCCATATCGTACAACTCCAGATTTGCCAGGGCGGCGGCACATCCCACCGGGCTTCCGGTGAAGGTGTGACCATGGAAGAATGAACGAAACTGGTCATATTGACCCAAAAACGAGTTGTAGATCCTTTCAGACACCATGGTGGCGGCCAGCGGATAGACCCCACCGCTCAGCGACTTGGCAAGGCACATGATATCTGGCGTGACATCCTCGTGCTGGCATGCAAACATGCGGCCTGTCTTCCCAAACCCCGTGGCAACCTCATCGGCGATCAGGGGAACATTGTGGTCCCTGGATATCTTGGCAACCATACCCAGATGTCCCTCGGGAGCGGTGATCATACCCCCCGCCCCCTGCACGATGGGTTCGATAACCACGGCAGCCACCGAATCACCCTCCCTTTCCAGAAGGTCATCCAGCTGACGGGCGCACTCCAGTCCGCACTCCGGATGGGTCAGTCCCAGAGGGCAGCGATAGCAGTAAGGTGAGGGTATCTTAAGCGATGGGTGGATTATTGGACCGTATTTCTCATGGAATATGTCTATCCCCCCCACCCCCACTGCGCCAAGTGTATCTCCGTGATAGGCGTTACCCAGGGACACGAACCGGGTCCTGCCATCATCCATCGGGTCCTTTTGCAAATGATGCTGATAAGCGATCTTCATGGCTATCTCCACAGATGTGGAGCCGTTGTCCGAATAGAACACCCTGTTGAGATCACCCGGGGTCATGTTGGAAAGTTTATCAGCCAGGTCCGCGGCCCGGGGATGGCTCACACCCAGCATGGTGGAAAAGTCCAGTCGCTTGAGCTGTTCATTCACCGCCTTGACGATATGGGGATGGCAGTGGCCGTGAACGGTGACCCAAATGGATGATACACCGTCCAGGTATTCCCTTCCATGGACATCCCGCAGAACGAATCCCTCCCCCTCCACCATCATAAGGTTCTCATCTTCATCAAAAGTCTTCATCTGGGTGAACGGATGCCACACGTGGTCCCGTTCCTTTCGGTACAGATCGTTGATCTCATCTTCACTGAAGGGTCCATGGGTCATTTTCCATATCTCTCCATTTTAGTTGTCAGGTGTTTACAGACTGGTGTAACAGAAAATCCGTTCACTTGCTGGAATGTTTTTCAATTCGTACCATGGCATCTCTGAGTATCTGTCCGTGGTCGAAGGCCAGCACCGGCAGATCATCCAGGGAAATGAACCCTGCCCATCCCGCATCGTCTCCCCCCCGGGGCCTGGGCAAGTTACCCTCACGATCGTTCTCTTCGAGAATGAACGCCACTGTTATCATATGCCCCCTGGGATCACGATCAGGGTGGGAATACACTCCCAAAAGGGATCGGACCTTAACATGGATGGATGTCTCCTCAGCCAACTCCCTGACCACCGCGTCCTCCACCGTCTCCCCGTGGTCCACAAACCCACCCGGCAGGGCGTGCATGTTCTGGTAAGGCTCATTTCCCCTTCTCACCAGAAGCACCCTTCCTGATCTGATCAGAACACCGTCAACTGTCAGGGTGGGCCTGGGCCCCCACCGGGCGGAATCCCTAACATAATCCAGCTTGAGGCGCAGCTTTTCTCTGAGTTCCTCCCCCTGGAAGTTGAGAGACCCTGACCCCTGTAGGAGATCCGTTTTCAACCTTAGTTCCATTGAGGACCAGGCAGCAGTATCCCCCTCCACAAGTAAAATCATCTCACCGACATCCAGTTCCAATCCCTCTGATACCCTGAAACGGATATTTCTGTCGCCCCTATCAGAACCGCTTTTTAAAAGGGTTTTACCTTGCAGGGTTTCACCTTGCAGGGTTTTATTATGGTCGGGACATTGACCTTCCATGCCACCGGTATTCGGGCATGGCACAATAAAATTGCCCGATGACCAACGTGTAAAATGCGGGGTTTTGGTTTGTGGTGATGTCAATTGGAGCCGTGTCAATTCATTTCACGGTTAATCTTATCTACACCAATGCCATTTTCACGATACCACGTCTTTTGGGCGTTGGCTATGGGAAAGCCCTTGGTGAAGCCAGATGAACGTTGAGAAACTGATCAAACGACTTGACAGCAAGAATGCAAAGAAACGGCTGGATGCTGTGGAAGGCCTGGCCGCAGCGGCAGATACCGGGGACATTCACGAGATTATACCTATTCTAATAGATTGTCTCCGGGACCCCAACGATTCGGTGGTGAACAAAGCAGGAGTACAACTGTGCAAGATATGCTACAGGGATCCCGATCTGTTCAGGGATTATATCGGTATCATCAACCAGGAGCTTCACCTGATGCTAACCACCCGATGGCAGGATCAATTGCCGTCCTACGGGGCCCATGTGGGACTGGTAAACATAATCAGTATCGTGGGTGAAAGGCATCCTGAATTGGCCAAAGAATGCGTGCCGACCCTGATGCTGTGCCTGAAATATCCGGTTTATCATCCAGAAAATCCCCACGGGGGCCTGGATAAACTCTACTCGGCGGCGGTCAGGACCTTCGGTGTGGTGGGGAAGAACAACCCTGATAGGATCGTCACGGCGATCCCGCTGATGCAAAAATCGCTTATCGACAGTTTCAAGTACAAGTCGCTTCAGACCCCGGACCCCAATGATCCGTCATCACTTCGTAACGTGTCCAAGGCATCCATAGAGGCCGTTGGAAAAAACTCCGCCGACCTTGTGGTATCCTCCATGATCGTCTGCCTGACCAACGAACACAAACCTGTCAGGGATTACGGTGCCAGTGTTCTTGAGAAGCTCTTTGCCCAACCGCAAAAGACCCTGCCGGCACTGGCATCCAACCTGGAGGACCGGAAGACCTCCATACGAAACGCCGCCACAGAAACGCTGGAGAAGTATGGCAAAAAAAGGCCCAATGATGTGGTCCCTTTCCTGATAAAATGCCTTAGCCACCCAAACAAGACCGTCCGCATACATTCCGCATTCGCCCTGGGGAACATAGGCAAGTACAAAAACTCGTACACCAAAAGGGCCATAGTGCCCATGGGAAACGTGCTGCGCACCGACAAGGTGCAGGAAGCCAGGCAGACCGCCGCGGACTCCCTGTTCAAGATGGCAGAGAAGAATCCCAAACTGCTGATCCCGATAGTGCCCGATATGGTGTTTGCACTCAGGGACAGCTATCACCACGTCAGGTGGAGGGTTGCAACCATATTCGGGATGATCGGCAAGACGGACCGCGTGGCCGTCAAGGATGCGGTACCCATACTGGTTGAATTCAACAAGGATCCCCATGAACACGTTCGCTGGCGCGGGGCTGCGGCCCTGAAGAATATCGATGTCACCAGGAGCGAGTACATGATCGCCATGAAGGGGTTGGAGCACACCCGCGCCATCCTGGACGACATGCGAAGGCTTGGATATAACATGGACAAGGCGGAAACGCTCTACGGCAGGGCCCTTTCGGAATTCGACAATATGGAATACCAGACCTCCATCAAATCATCGGAGGAATGTAAAAAACTGCTTCACGTGACCCAGGCAGCCGGTGTCCAGGTTGCCAATGCCCCGTCCCGGATACCAGGTGATCCTGAATATCCTCCGAACCTTCCACCGGACCCGACCCCCAACGAGCCTCCGCCCACGCCCACCAGAAGGGTAAAAAAGAAGGCGGCACCAAAAACCGCCAAGAGCAGGTCACAGAAGGTTCAACCCGAGGCCGAATTGGTAGATGACAGGACTGCCATGGAATACGAGATGGAGGAGATCCTCGAATCTGACACCGAGATCATCGATGAGGATATGGTCGACTGGGACAGTGATGATGATAGCGGTCCGGAAGATGGGATGAAAGACGGATCGGATGAGTCCAGCAAAGAAGGGAAGATTCCAGACGCAACAGGAGAAAGCAAGACCGATGGCGACAGGTTCTGCCCCTACTGCGGGTTTGCCAACAAACTAGACTATAACTTCTGCGCCAAATGTAGAAAGGCACTTCCCAAAAACTGATCACCAGGCATCACGGTGCGTGTTTCATCTTTACAGTAATATCCCGTAATTACCGTAAAGAGCATAAGGTAAATCTACCAAAATGTTCGATTTAAACGGATGAATAATTAACTGGTTATCAGGATAGAAGGTGAACACCGCTGGAGTCCACGGTCAACCTAACGAGCGAATAGACCTTGATGTCGTATTTCATCTCTATGTTCTGCCGGACCCCTTTTGATGATTTGTCCACCACCACACCCACTGCCATTATCTGTGCACCCACCTTGCGTATACCTCCCAAAATCCCATCCAGGGTACCTCCTGTGCTGAGCACATCATCGATCAGGAGTATCCTATCGTTTTGATGGATACCGTTTATGTAGAGCTTTCCCTGAGCGTATCCGGTCCTCTGACAAACCTCCACCTCACCCTCTAAACCGTACTTCCTTTTTCGAACCACAGAGAGGGGTTTGCCACTTTTTAGGGAAAGGGATACCGCCACTGGAAGACCCATGGCTTCCACTCCAACTATCTTGTCAATGTCCGGGGGAAGGATGTCCATAAAACCCGCAGTGACCTCATCGAGGAGCGAGGGTTCCAGTGGAGGTACACCATCTGTCAGGGGGTGCACGAAATAGGTGTAACCGTTCCGGTTCACCGTGGGAGAGGCCTGGAGGGACGAGCGGAGCTTTGGCAGTTCCATGATCAGCTCTCGCAAAGCCACAGATCGCCGTCGGAGCGTACGGTCCCTGAAGTGGCCAGGGCACTGAGGGCACCTTGCAGTATTTCGCTGTCGACCTGAATGTTGAACTGGTCCTTGAATGCCCCGGCAATTCCGCCCAGATCGCGCTTCACGGTGAGGGTCTTGGGAAGGAGGGTCCGGATATCCTCATGCAGATTCCAGGGGAAGATGAACCAGGCCCATCTTTCCTTGGGCACCTCCACGGAATAGTAATCGGGGACCAGCTTGGAATGGGTTATATGAAGCAGAGTGGCCACCCGAACATCCCCGGGATTCTGGGTCATTACAAAGTCCACTGCCAGCTGCAGGGATTCGCCGGTATCGGTTATATCGTCTACCAGAAGAACCTTCTTGCCGGCCATGTCCACCTGAGGCTTGGCCACCAGCTTGGCCGTTCCGTCCGGAGTGGCTGTCAGCCCCCAGTGCTCGGTCTTGATACTATACAGACTCTTTATCCCGAAGACGTCGCAGATTATCCTGGCGGGAACCCAACCTCCCCGGGTTATGCCTATCACCAGGTCCGGTTCATAGCCGGATTCCCTGACCTTGCCGGCCACATCCTCGCTCCAAAGCTGTATCTCGCTCCACTTTACCCTCTGGCAATTTATCTTCTCGCCTTCCGGGGGCGCCTCTTCCATATCTCCCATACAATTCACCTTGTCCAAATCCGTTGGTTCATCTGTTTTTCGCATGTGTAGTTCTTGAATATTTTTTTCAATATTATGAGATAAATCATCGGTCATACAATTCGTTCATTCTCAATAGCATTTCAGGCTTCCGCGTTGGCCATGGCGGTGGCACATTCGCAGGAACGCTCTCCCACTATCTTGGGCAGCGCCATCTCCAGAAGCGTCTTGACCTTCTCGATGTTTTCCGTCATAACCCGGATGATCTCAGGGATATTTACTGGTTGACCCTTCCAAACATCATAATCAGTCACCATGGACACGTTGAGATAGCACAGCTCCAGTTCCCGGGCCAGCTGTGTCTCAGGCACCGCGGTCATCCCCACAACATCCGCAAACTGGGAGAACATCCTCGATTCCGCTTTTGTAGAGAACCGTGGACCCTCGATGCAGACATAAGTGCCTGATGGGTGATGGGCAATCCCTTTTTCACTGGCGGTGTCGATGAATATCTTACGGAGGTTTGAACAGTATGGCTCTGCCATGGAGACGTGCATGGTCCTTCCGCCGTCGAAGAATGTGTAATCTCGGGTCTTTGTCATATCGATGAACTGATCAAGGATCACCAGCTCTCCGGGATGGATGTTCTCCTTAAGCGACCCCACTGCCGATGGTGAAATGACGTACTCAGCCCCCAGTTCTTTTAGGGCCCACAGATTTGCCTTGTAGTTGACCATATGAGGGGGGATAACGTGACCTTTTCCGTGACGGGACAGGAACATCACGGGGATGTCGCCCACCCTGCAAACGTGGATGGGTCCCGAAGGAGGGCCGAAGGGCGTGGATGACTTGACCTTCTCCACCTCGTTGAAAAGGTTCGGATCGTAAACGCCCGAGCCGCCTATTATTGCAATTCGTGCTTTCATGGAAATACCGGATCGGAGAAGACCGAACGGGCCAAAAAGATTTCCGATCCAAACGTGAACTTGGAGGCCGTTATCACCTATATGGACACTGGTCAGTTTTGACGGCCACGGCATGTGCCAGATCAGGCAGGTATTGCGATCAGCCACGGTATTGGGGTATATACGGGGGAAATGGAACGGTTGAGTGGGACGGGACTTTGGAAGTAGGGGTGAATGGACAGGGTGAATGGACAGGGTGAATGGACAGGGTGAATGGACAGGGTGAATGGACAGGGTGAATGGACAGGGTGAATGGACAGGGTGAATGGACAGGGTGAATGGACAGGGTGAATGGAG
>Ga0272441_10005824_pt1 | contig 21114 bp, 21 predicted proteins | sample SSMProp6N_FD_193582 | JGI IMG/M metagenome (GOLD analysis project Ga0272441, IMG submission 193582) | Marine sediment archaeal communities from Little Sippewissett salt marsh, Falmouth, MA, United States - SSM-Prop-6N | ecosystem: Environmental > Aquatic > Marine > Wetlands > Sediment ...
CAAACCGGAAAAATGGCAAATTAATGACTGTCTGGCTGTTCTCCGCTGGACAGGCTGGCATATGACAGCCGGGACCTCGCATGACCTGATATGGAACGCGATGAAAATAAAACTGGAACAGGACGCCCTATGTGAACTATTACCTGCGGGCAATTATGAAATGATCGCTGATGTTAAAAATGATCCGGATCGCGCGATAAAAATGCTGAAACAGGCTGAAAGATTTATTCATGAAAACGGTCCTGTTCTGCCATCCGGTCAAAATCAATGCCTTGTTCTTTCGGGCGAACGGACATCAACCGGAAAGCCTATTCTGGCAGCGGAAATGCTCTTTCCCTTCTCATGTCCGGCTATTTTATATGAAGTGCATCTGACGTCAAAAACCTGGAACGCATCCGGCTTTTCAATGCCGGGTATTCCGCTGATCTATATCGGCTATAACGAGCATATTGCCTGGGCTTTCTCCAGCCGGCCGGAAAAGGCCATTCACTATACGCCAGAAACTGTGTATAACGGCCTGCCGGCCAACCGCCGGATCAAAGTCCGGAATCAAAAATCAAGGCAGTGTTTGGTTCGGGAGGCGTCCTCAGGTCCGATTATTGCCGAATCCCGAACAGACGACGGAGATCCCCTTTTCCTTTCTCTGCAGTGGAAGGGATATAAAAAAAGTGATGAGATACTGGCCCTTCTCAAACTCAACACAGCCGAAAACTGGACGTCATTCCGCAATGCAGTAAAAACTTTCGGGTTTCCGGAACAGGAAGTGCTCTACGCAGACAGGAACGGCAACATCGGGGCAGATAAAACAGGATTTTCAGATATAAATGTCACACCGAATTCGTCCGGATCCTCTTCTATGCAGACCGTGGATCAGGCTATTTTCAATCCTGAATCCAATTATATCATTAAAAGTGATAATTCACTCTGGAATGATTCATTCCTTAATAGCCACAGGGCTGCAAGAATGAGAAAGAGATTATCGGAAAGTGACAAATGGTCACTTATGGATATTAAAAAAATATATAATGACGTTCAGTCGCCGTACGCAGAACAGATCATGCAGAAATTATTACCGATCCTGAACGAAATAACTTTCGAAAATGATTTCGAAATAAAAACCATCAATCAGTTTAAAAACTGGTCCGGCAATTACAAAACAGGCAGTTACGGTGCTGTTCTCTTCCATATTTTTCAAATTTATTTTACAAAGAACACCCTTTTGGATGATCTGGGAAATGACCTGATTGAACAGCTTCTGAGCCACCCCGATCTGTATTGCCGGTTAACGCTTTCCCTTTTCAACAATGAGCGAAGTCATTTTTTTGACGATATCAGCACAACGGATCAAACAGAAACGCTGGATGATATGATAAAAATTAGTTTAAAGCAGTCGGTTGTTTGGGCGGCCCGTGAATTCGGCACAACCCATTCAAAATGGGCCTGGGGAATGGGTCACACAATGACCATCCGACATCCTCTGGAATCACTTCCAATGATGAAAAATGTGCTGAATCTGGGTCCGTTTCCTGTCAGTGGAGATTACACATCTGTTCATTGCATGACGTCCGATTTAAACAAACCGTATGAGGTGATCTGGGGACCAACAGCAAGACTGATTGTTGATTTGCACAGGCTGGACAACGCTATTTCAGTTTTATCGACAGGTCAATCGGGCCAATTTATGGACGATCATTATCGTGATCAGGTACAGCTTCTGATCAATCATCTTTACCACCCCAATTTGATGGACACAGCCAGGGTTGTTCAATCCGGCTGGCCCGTGTTAACCATTAAACCGGGACCGCATCATGAATAAATCCGCGGAAAAATCAATCCATACATTAAAGCCCGGAGATAAAATCACCCGTTTTTTTGTGATAAGAAAAATTGAGCTGAAAACCAAAAAGAATGGCGAACCGTATGTGGTCATGGAGTTCGGAGATCCGTCGGGGCGTATAACAGCGACATTCTGGGACAATCCGCTTGACTATTTCAACCAGTATAAAACCGCAGATGTTGTGAAAATAATGGGAACCATTACACAGTATAAGGATACACTTCAGTTATCTGTCGATAAAATCCGCAAAACCGGGCCCGGGGACAATATTAACCGCTATGATTTTCTCCCGAAAATAAACCTGGACCTTGATCAGTGTAAGAAAGATTTTCTTAATATACTATCATCCATTGAAAACGTTCATCTGAAAGCGCTGATTGACAAAACACTTAATCATCCATTATACAAAGAATCATTTTTCATCGCACCGGGAGGCAAGCTCTGGCATCATGCTTATATGGGTGGTTTGCTGGAACATACATTCTCTGTGATGACTGTATGTAACAGCATGTGTAAACAATATCCGAAGGCTGATCGTGATTTGCTGCTGACCGGAGCCGCGCTTCACGACATAGGTAAAGTGGAAGAATACACGTACTCAATGGGGTATATTGATTATTCTGATGAGGGCCGATTATGGGGGCACATTTCAATTGGTGCGCAGAGAATCCGTTCCTTTATTGAAGAAATGGAATTGGAAAATGGCTTTCCGGAGGAGCTGAAAAAAAATATTATTCATCTTATTTTAAGTCATCAGGGTGAGCTGGAACACGGATCTCCGGTACTGCCTGCAACACTTGAGGCTATGATTCTTTATTACGCGGACGAGATGGATTCCAAGGCAAATGCATTGCAGCATATTATTGAACAGGACAAGGCACCGGGTAAAAATTGGAGCCGCTATATTCACCTGCTGAACCGGTTTATTTATCTGGGTGGTGAGAATAAAGTTGCCGATCATAAAAGTACCGATTATTCCTCCGAATCGGATCCGGACTCACCGCTTCCCCTGTTTGATCAATCACCGGATTCATAGCAACACATCACGCTATATATTATAAACTTCCGCCTCATGACATGAATGAATTCAGGCTCACCTGTAAATCAACTATCACAGCCTGTTGCATTGGCTTGTATAAATTTTCCTAAAAAGTGCGTAAATAAACTACAAATAACAATTCCCAAATTCCAAATAGACTCCAAATCCCAAATATCAAAAATGCAGTTATCAATCTCAGGTTTGGGATTTGGCCATTGTGATTTATTTGGAACTTGGAGCTTGGTATTTGGAATTTTACAAAAGGTACCTAGAATTAAAAATTCTGCTTTGCTCAGGTTGGGATGGCTTTTGCCTATAATAAAAAGTAAAAAGGGCAACCTCAATGGGTTGCCCTTTTATATGCCAGAATGAATCCGTGTTATTATGCTGAATACAGCATCCGAATTTATACACGGATTATGAATCCGCTTCGGATCAAGAGTTGTGATTTGGATATTCCTGGAATACAATCGGGCAGAATAAGGATGTTATTTTTTTACTGCCTTTTTCCTGTTTTCCAGACGTTTTCGTTCAAATCCACTCAGGAGACCGATAACAGGTCCAACAAGAACAAGCATCACCCACGCCCAGTCAGCTTTTCCGTTGCTCAGCACAATGGCCCTTAAATCAATGGCAATTACAATTCCAAGAACAGTGCCCACAATGAAGTTCTGAAGAACGGGGTTTTTAATCGGCTCCCAATCCAGGTATTTCTTCGCCATATTCTTTTCCTCCTCTGCTTCGTTTGGCATTACAGCTTAATAATATTCTTAATTTCAAAAAAAAACAAGAAGAATTTTATTAAATTATTGTAAAATAAGCACCCTTACAGATAGAAAACGACACTTCTAAAACACTAAAAGAGAAAAGCAATGCCCCCGATATGATAGATGTTCGTGCCTATCGTCTCTTCCATATTTTTATACCGGTAGGATACGGCCCAGCGCCGGTTCAAGTAGATATTGGTTAAAATGGAATAATAATTAAACTGATGGTCACTATTTACATCCATTTTCAGATGGTATTTAAATTGTAGTTCAAGAAAATGAAACAACGTTGCTTTCAGGGCCAACCCAATCAGTGCATAATCATATTCTTTATCCAGATTTTCAGAAATCGGCATAGCCGGTACAAAAGGTCCACCTGTTGGTATTGAAAAAGACAGGTCGCCTTTTAGAAAATCATGTTCGTAGCCGCCCCAGACGAAAAAGGAAAACATATGCTGATTCTGTTTGAAATCAAAATACTGGCCGGCCCGGATATAGGGAGAATAAATACGATTGTCCATAACAAAACCGGTCAGGGATTGAATCACATCGGCTTCCGTATTGATTTGAATATAATCAAATCCTGCCCCCAGCACAGTCTTTCCTTTGGGCCCGGCTCCAAGATAATAATCAAATATCAGATGGCTTCCCAAAACAGTACTGTAATTTAAATTGGATGCGTGATATAAAAACAGGTTCCATTGATATTGTTTTGTGTTCACCCACTGAAAATACAGTCCTTTCATTAACGCAGAATCATCAAGGTTTTCATTGAGATGCTCGACCTCAAGCTGATTGTTAAGCACACCCGCATAGGGCACGACAATACGAAATGTTTTTGCCCCGGCTGAACATGACAGCAACAGGATAATAGCGGTACATATAATTTTTTTCATGATACTACCCCTTAAAAAATGAATCCATGGCGCCGTTATTATATAAGGTTACATCGATCAGACCAGCCCGACAATCGTTATCAGCATGGCGCCAAGCATATAAAAAGAAGCAAAACGAAATAAAGCAAAATGCATTCTGTCTGACGGTTTCAGGAAGCAGACGACTGCCAGTATCATTATCAGGGCGGTCAGGAGAAAAAGAAGATGCAGATAATTCATCGTAAGACCCAGCGCGTACAGACCCGTTCCCATGGCAATTGAAGCACCCAGACTGGAAATGATAACCATAAAGCGGGTTGGACGGAATCCGAACCTGGAAACAAATGTGGGTATGCGGGCCCTTCTGTAATCCTCGAAGTAACGCATGTTGAAAGTCAGAATATGCGTGGGTATCCAGAGGAGAATAGAGAAAGCTAGCAAAATACCAATTGCATCAATGGTACCGAGCCCCAGTACACGGCCCGCCAAAATCGGCATGCCGCCTGATAGTCCCCCCCAAAGAATGGACCAATGGGTTCGTCTTTTGAGCCAGACAGTATAAATCAGCAAATCGAGTATTAATCCGGTAGAGACAACCAAACCGTAAAGCCGGGACAGGCTGAATGACCAGAGCAACCCGGCCGCACACATCACAACTCCGGTCAGCAAAGCCTCAGACAGGCCAATTTTCCCTGCCGGAAGCGGACGGTAAACGGTTCGGCGCATTTTTGCATCAATATCGCGATCGTAGACCATATTGAGAACCGTACTGCCTCCGATAACCAGGAACAGACTTCCGGCAAGCCAGATCAATGTGGTGGAATTCTGTCCGTTATTTTGAGCGCTGACATAACCGGTTAATCCGGTCAGCAGAAGAAGGCCGCTCTGAAAACCCTTCAACAGACTGAAACGGTCGGATATTTTTTGTAAAATATTTTGAAACTTCATAAAATTTTGGGATTCCACAAAATACGGATGAGAACCATTGTATTAAATTTTTCACATAAAATCAACCTGAAAATGGATTGAACAACCCTGTTTCAATCAATCATATTATCCAGCCGATTGCTATAACCTCTTCTCCACTTCAGATTTTAATACGTCGTATGGATAGGCACCTGTTAAGCGCATAAGTGTCTTCCCACGATAAAACATCATGATCGTTGGTATGCTTGTGGTCTGATAGCGGTTTGCCAGATGCTGCTTTTTATCCACATTCACTTTAACGGTGATCAGCCGCCCCTTGAAATCCCTGGCAATCTGCTGAATCGCCGGGGAAACCATACGGCACGCGCCGCACCAATCTGCCCAAAAATCCACCAGTACCGGTAAATCAGATTCACGTATAAGCTGATCAAATGACTTGGGCAATTTTTTTTCGGACATATTCAAGGCCACTTTCATCTATTCAGTTTCAGTGATTGCAATGACTCCCGCAGGTTGAACAGTTCCCATTCGTGCATGAACCGCTTCCTGCACCCGGATTGGATAAATTGCCGCCGATATGCACCGCACCATAGGATTCCTGAAGCTGCCTGTTCTGACATTCCGGACAGATAATTTCACCCTTTTTGGAAATGGATGTAAACACTTCAAAATGATGCCGGCACGACTTACATATAAATTCATAGGTCGGCATATTATCTCCTTATCATACGAACTGTACTGATCCACGCTTTAACCAGAACAAACACAAGACGGTTCCTGCAATCCCGATTACACCCCCCAGTAAAAACACATAGGACAATCCGAGTAAATCCATCACAATCCCTGTCCCGATGGCCCCGGTTATCATGCCCAGACTCATGGCCATATTAAAATACCCCATAATGTTGCCCATGCCGTGATCCCGTCCTATTTCAGTAGCGACTGCGCCTGCAGCGGGAAAGGCCAGGGCACTGCCCACACCCATAACAATACCAAGAATGAGAAGATGGACAAATGAGGACGCCAGAGGTGTCAGCAGCAGCGGCAGGGTTCCAACCAAATTACCGATTACCATGAAACATGTTTTTGAAAACCTGTCAGCCAGTTTTCCGAAAAACCGCTGAAGAATACCGGTGATAAATATATTGACGGATATGAGGAGACCGATTTGTGACGGATCAATATTGATCTGATCGGCAAAAATCGGAAGAAAGGCAATCAGAGCCGCTCTCCCTGCCGCATTTGAATAACGAAACACAAAAAGCCCCTTAAACCGGTCTTCCTTGAATATTTCACGAATCGTTGAAACGGATTTTTGGATTCGGGCGGTCTCATCTGTCTGTTGCGGCAGAAAAAAAATGATCAGCAACAGTGAGATGAAGCTCATGGCACCCATAATATTGAAGACCGTATTTATATTAAAATAATCCAGCACTACACCGCCCAAAAGCGGTCCTGCGCCGAATCCAAGAAACAGCGCCACCTGAAAGCTGCCCATGACCGAGCCTTCTTTTCCCCTGGGTGATATATCACCAATTACGGCCGTGGCTATCGGGATCACCATAGCTGATCCAATTCCGTGCAGAAGCCGTATCCACGATATTTGTATCACCGTCTGAGACCAGATGTATCCAAAAGAGGCCAGAGCATATATGGTTAATCCCGTAACCAGAAACCCTTTTCTACCCTTTAAATCGGATAGACGGCCCGCGACCGGCATAAATATCATACGCGAAATGGAAAACACCCCGTAAATAATACCTAGCCATAATCCGTTTGCCCCCAGGGTTCTGGCATAAATTGGCATGGTGGGCGCAATCACACCCACACCCAGCATGGCCACAAAAATGGCAATAAACATAACCAGAAATGTACGTTTTTCATGCATGGATTAGTTCATTAAAGATTTTTTAACTTTATTTTTCTTCATCAAATTGATCATACACAACAAGTGCCTCCAATGGTTTTTTATCCGGTGTTTCAGGCCATTTCTGCGGCACGCCGACAGGGGTTATACAAACCCTTTGATACCGATCCGGGATATTTAAAACATTCCGGGTTATATAATCAGGGATGGAACTTGTGTAGTAGACGGTTCCATATCCCAGAGCACGGGCTGCCAGCATTAAATAACCGGCAGCCAGGGGACCATCATGAGAATTAAAACCGGCATGCGGTGCCCGGGAATCGGTTAAAACAACAATATAAACCGGAGCTGAAAAGACCCTGGAATAGTATTCTGTGATTTGTTTATATCTTTGCGCCAATGCCGATGAATCAGGATTCTGGGTATTTCTGAAATCTTTCATCCGGTCTTCTATACAGGTCATTTTTATGGCATTTATCCGTTTTGAATCTTCAACCACCATAAATTTCCAGGGCTGCTGATTGCCGGCCGTGGGTGCCATTCGGGCTGCATCCAGAATCTGCAGGATATGTTCTCCGGGCACAGGAACGGATTGATAGGCCCGGACCGACCGCCGGTTATGAATAACCTCAAAGGCATCCATATCCGTCTTCCCAGTCCAGTTACAGGAGAAAAAAGAGATGAGAATACATATCATGATACCCGAAACGATCCATGCTGGAGAACATCGACAGTTGCCTTTCATGATTTTCATCATACAAATCTCCTTTCCAAATAAATATTTTTTTCTCAGGAAACCTTGACTGCACTTGGACAAATTGTGGTATATGCACAGATACGGCAGCTCTTATAACCCGGCCTGGCCGAATAGTCCCGTTTCCTTATCCCATCAGCTGATTCAACGATCATTTTTTTTGCCTTGTCCAGTTGTTTTTCTTTCAGTTCCGTACGCCCCACAAGACCTGATTCAAGAAAATGAAGCTCCACAAAATCCGGTAATTTCCTGCATGTATTCAGATAAGCCAATCCGTATATTGCAAGCTGCAGACTGTTTTGGGTCTTCTTGTCAGCGGACTCCTGATCGTATACTTCAGATGTTTTAAAATCAACAATTACAATTTTCCCATCCCGTTCATCAATGCGGTCCCAGCGACCTGCAACACGGTTCTTATCCTGTAAAAAACTGAATTTTTCTTCAATCAGCATTGGAACAATACCTGAGGCTTCTTCTCTATCATAGAATTTTTTAATGGACAATTTGCCTGCCTCAAATCGCCGTTCCTCATGCTCCCTGGACAGGAAACCAATATTCCGCCACGATGTTTCATAGGCATTATACAGATCCTCCAGCTGTACTTGAAGACCATTGATTTTGTGCCGGAAGTACAATTCAACTGCTGAATGAACCGCTTTACCGTATACAATTGTATGATGAAAAAATGGGAGACGAAGTATATGGACATATTTATATTTCAGCGGACAGGTTTGATAGTCATCGACCTGATAATGTGACAAATTTAATATCACATCAGCCGGAATGGGGTTCATCTCTACATCAGACCGAATTTGTGTCGGCGCAAAACGCTGAATTTGTTCAATGGCGCTTGATTTGATATTAATTTCTTCAATATTGGGTCTGTCCAGCGCTTCCAGGATAAATTGACTGATTTTTCTTTTCCGAACCCCGCCGTAATCCTGGGCGCTGGTAAAATACAGCCTCTCCTTCGCCCTTGTCATCCCCACATAAAAAAGCCGCCGCTCCTCCTGAAGATGAAAATCACCTTCAGGAAGTAAGTCTTTTACAAGTTTTTCCGGTAATTCAATAGGTTCTTTTCTTCTTGTATGCGGGAATTTATTGTGAAGCAGGCTGACCATGAATACCACCGGCCATTCCAGACCCTTGGCTTTGTGAACAGTCAGAATATGAACAGCATCTTCCGCAGGATCTGCTTCGGCTGTACCGGGATTGTCTCCTGCCTCGATCAGCAGATCCAGATATTGCACAAAATGCAGAACACGGTCATCCTTGGCCACCTGTGCGAAAGCCCAGATCACATTAAAAAAATTGGCTATGTTCTGAATGCGCATGTGGTTTTCCAGACTTTCCTGCTGCGCGAGCCGCTTCAAATAATTGGACTCTGTAATAAACTGGTACAGAACATTTCCTGTGATATGATTTCTTGAAAGGTCAAGATACTTGTGTATATCACTGACTATTTTCTGAAATGTTATTTTTGCTTCCGAAGAGATATCTGCCAGATCCTCGATTTCATCCAGTTTTTTAAAAATTGCATAAAGAGACTGATGGTGACTGTGAGCCAGATTGACACAGCGCTGCAGGTCTTCCATTACACTCAATTCATATATTTCAGAAGAGGCCAGATGGTACAGGCTGATTGTATCATGCGGATCGGCTATCAGTTTAAGAAAGGATATCAATATTTTTACTTCAGGCCGGTTATAAAGACCGCGGTTGCCCGAAAACCGCCACGGAATCTGTTTCATATTCAGCGCACGGATGAAAGGATCCGCATCCCTGTTGGCCCGGACAAGAATGGCAATTTCATTGTATTGATACTCCTTATTCTGAATCAAATCGCAAATGATTTGCGCCACCCGGTCCGATTCTGTGGTCAACGTGTCACAGTGCAGATGTTCAACAATATGCTGTCCTTCTCTGTTGGCTTTTAACCGCTTGTTAATCCGGCTCTTGACTTCCAGACGGTCCGGATTGTTATGACTGATCAGCCGGTAGGCTGTATCCAGAATAATCTGAGTGGACCTGAAATTTTCTGTCAGTACCACCTGCTTTGCCTTCGGGTAAATTTCCATAAAACTTAAAATATTGGAAATCGCGGCACCGCGGAACTTGTATATAGACTGATCATCATCTCCCACAACCGTGATATTGGCCTGATCGCCGCCCAGCAGCTGGATAAGCTGAAACTGGGCATAATTGGTATCCTGAAATTCATCAACCAGTACATATTTATATTTGTTCCGAACAGTCTGTAGTATGGTGGGACGTTCCCTGAAAAGTTTTAACACAAGACTGACCTGATCACCAAAATCAGCCTTGCCTTCCCCGGCCAGAAGCTGCTGATAGGCGGTATATGTGCCTGAAATTTCCTCCTGTTTTTCCAGATGGTCCAGATAGGCCGTATCCTCAATATGATTCGGCAGATCGAGACGCAATGCTTCAGCATAGACCCGGTAGTCATCAACTGTCACATCCTCATCCTTGGCACGTGAAATCACAGTCAACATGGCCTGAATAAAGCGGGCCGGATCACTTAAGGGACGGTAATGTTTTAGGGGAAAATCGAAGAGATGCTCTCTGAAAAAGATCATTTGCTCCGGCTGTGAAAGAACCTGAAAATCAGGATTCAAACCCAGTTCCAGTCCATAATGTCTGATAATTTGATCGCCAAAGGCATGAAATGTGGATATAGGCACATTGGAAAAACCGTAAGGCAGCAGCACATCCACACGCTCGGCCATTTCCGCGGCCGCTTTTTCTGTAAATGTCAACGCCAGGATTTGATCCGGATTAGCCATTTTATTGTTCACAAGATGGGCGATACGATGTGTGATAACCAGGGTTTTCCCGGTCCCGGCTCCCGCTACAACAAGCAGAGGTCCGTTGCCATGTTCAATGGCTTTCTGCTGCTGAGATGTTAATCCATTTGAATTCATTGTCATACCCGTATAAACGTATTCATAATTCTGCAAATTTATTATGTCAGGCAGGAATAGTTACAAAAACAATCCGAATGAAGGCATCCAAATTGGATTCAGGATGCCTTCATCCGGCGAAAATGAATAAATGCCTGAATAATCAACACCAAAGTAACGATAAAAAGCAGAATGGAAAATATGGAAAGGGTGGTCGAACCATCATAAACACACTGATATATAAGCCATCCTAAAGCACTTAGTGTAATAAAAAACATGATTATCATCGGGATGGCAATAAAAAGAAATTTTTTACCAAGTTCAGCCACCCATACTGTAACGGCCAATAAAGCAATTGCGGCAAGCAGCTGATTGGCTGATCCGAAAATTTTCCAGATTTTTTCACCCGATCCTGAAAAAGCCAGAAGAGCTGAAAACACGACGGTGATAAATGTTCCCACATACCGATTGCTTAAAATAGATTCTTTATTTTTCTGTTTGAAAAATTCCTGAAAAATAAATCGTGCCAGCCGAGTCGCTGTGTCCAGCGTGGTTAAGCAAAATGCGGATATAGCCAAAGATGCAAAAGTGGTTCCCATTTGTTTTGGAATACCTATGACATTGATAAACTGCCCAATACCATTAGAAAAAATAACGATGGGCGTAAGATTTTTTACGGCCTGATAATATCCACTGCTGTTTTGATGAATGACTGTAATCGCAGTAATCAGTGCAATAACTGCCAGCAGGCCCTCAATCAGCATACTGCCATACCCAACGGGCCTGGCATCCGTTTCCCTGTTTAACTGTTTGGAACTGGTTCCAGAGGCCACAAGTGAATGAAATCCGGAAATAGCGCCACAGGCCACAGTCACAAAAAGCAAAGGGAAAAGTGGTCCATGATCTGTATGAAAATGTGTAACAGGAGCCAGCGTCATTTTGGGCCATGCCGCAAAAATACTGATCACTCCCCCCGCAAGAATTGCATACAGTAGAAATGAGTTTAAAAAATCCCTCGGCTGCAGAAGAACCCAAACCGGCGACACCGCAGCGATAAAGATATAAGCCAGCAAAATATAAATCCAGACACCACTATCCAGATGAATCGGGTAAAGAATGCCAAGCGCCACGCAGGCGAACAGCAAAATAACACCGAACAGTGTGGCGATACCCAGTGGAACCTTAAAACGATAAACAGCCAATCCAAACAATATTGCAAGTATTATGAATAATCCGGATGCAGTCGGTGTTGCGGCCTCATCTTCAAAGGTTGTAGATACCAGATTACAGAACACTGCAATAACCAATATTAAAGCAAACCAGGCAAAAATGAGAAAAACTTTTTTCCCGGCCCGACCGATATATGCTTCTATCACTTCACCGATTGATTTACCGCTGTGACGTATGGAAGCGACAAGCGAAGAATAATCATGAACGCCTCCCAAAAAAATACTGCCGATCAATATCCACAGAAAAACCGGAATCCATCCGAATACAGCCGCATAAATGGGCCCGACAATCGGACCAGCGCCGGCAATGGAAGAAAAGTGATGTCCCATTAAAACCGGAGCGCGGGCCGGCACATAATCCACACCATCCGCATTCACGTGAGCCGGTGTTTTTCTTTCCGCCCTGATATCGAATGTACGGTTCAAAAAACGTCCATACCAGACATATCCGGCTGCAAACACAATGATAGCCATAATGATCAGAATGGGTGCCGGCATAGCTCAAATCCCCGTTTTATGCATTATGCATTAAAATTCAACCTTGGGTGCTTCCTGCGCCTGCGTCTCCGCTTCAAAATAGGGTTTTTGATTAAAACCAAGGATACCGGCAATCAGCACTGCGGGGAATCTCCGTATAGCCTGATTGTAGGCCTGAACCGCTTCATTAAAACGACGCCTTTCAACGGCTATCCGGTTTTCCGTCCCCTCAAGCTGGGTTTGGAGTTGAAGAAAGTTCTGGTTGGCTTTCAGGTCCGGATACCGCTCGAGCACCACAAGCAGCCGGCTCAAGGCCCCGCCCAGACCGGACTGGGCCTGCTGAAAACGGGCCAGATTCTGTGCGGTTAAATCCTCTGCCTGCAAATTAATGGTTCCGCCAGCTTTGGACCGTGCTTCTGTTACGGCCTGGAATGTCTCTCTTTCATGGGTCGCGTAACCCTTGACCGTCTCCACCAGATTGGGTATTAGATCATACCGTCTCTGATAAACATTCTGAACCTGGGCCCAGGTTTGATTGACATTTTCATCCAATGTCACGAATTTGTTATAGCTGGTCAAACCAACGACAACCAGAATCAAAGCAAAAATAACGACCAGGCCCGCCAGGATCCCGCAGCCGATGGCCAATTTTCCGCCGGTTTTCATAACATCCTCCTGTATCTTATACTTTCATTTGATCTACTGATTCACCTAGTGCCTCTATCTGTTTAATATATTTTGAGACACGATCCTCCAGCTGATCTTTGGACAATTTAATCGTTCCCTGATAAACCTTAAGCAGTTCTGAAAACAGTGATTCATCAATTTCTGTAAACTCTCTGCAGGCTTCCAGAATCACATCCTTTTTTGCAGCAGGGATCTGTTTTCCCCGTAAAAAAAGCAGTCCTTTAAAGATGGATGTGAATGTGACAATTGAATGGGTAATCAGCATCTTAAGCGCCCGTTTCCGGCCGCGCGTTAAAATCCTTCTCTGGCGTAGCTGCAGAAGTTTTCCTTTGAGTTCCCGTTCAACCTGTAACCGGATATCTTTCTTGTTAACCTTCAGGTTTGCCAGCACATCTTTGCCTTTGATAACTGTATATTTGCTTTTCATATTTAAAAATTCAACAGGATAACTGTCAAGACTCCCATGAATATATGATTCGGTTACAAACAGCGGCAATGAAATTTTATTCCTTTGCCATCGGAGAAGGTGTTTAGAGACCCGATGCATATCTTTCATGGCTTTTGGTTTTAAAACAACCAGAAAATTGAGATCAGATACACCGGATCGATAATCATCGGTAACAGCGCTCCCGAAAAGAACAATGGAAACAACCGATTTTCCAAACAACAGATTCAAATCTTCCTGAAACCGGTTGACTTTTTTCTCAATCTGCGGTGATACGTTTTTCATAAAACAATGCTCCTTCTGAATAATCCGTATTAAATTTGGATTGTCCTGTCATCACCAGCTTCCCGAGGCGCCGCCGCCGCCGCTCATTCCTCCACCGAAGCCCCCGAAACCACCGCCAAAACCGCCACCGCCAAAACCGCCCCGGCTGCCGCCACCGCCCATCATGGCACCCAGAAAAAGCCAGGGTAATATTCGTCCTCTCGTCACAATAATTAAAAAAATCATTAAAATAAAGAACAGGGTTCCGCCGCAGCTTTTCTCATTGCGGCGTTTTTCTGATTTCTGCGCCTGTGCAACGGGCGCACCGGCAATTTCAACACCGCTTTCCTTTTCAATAACAGCAGTTACAGCAAGAAAACCGGCGTAGGTGCCTTCTGTATAATGCCCTTCCCCGAAAGCAGGTTCCATATATCTTCTGATTATCTGTCCGCATAATGCATCTGTAAGAACAGGTTCCAGCCCGTATCCCACCTCTATACGCACTTTTTGCTCATCGGGAGCCACCAGTATTAAAACGCCCCTGTCTTCATCACTGCCTCCAATGCCCCATTTCTCATATAAACGGACCGCATAGTTCTCGATTTCCATTCCATCAAGACTGCTGACCGTAGCCACAACAACACTGATGCCGGTTTTTTGCCAAATTTCCCGGGAAACGGATTCCATTTTGTTTTCATATGAATAGGATATAATCCCTGATAAATCATTCACGGCCCTGTTTTGATGATCCGGCAGCCGGGCAAAAAGTACAGCCGGGACAAGAATCATTATCAATAATAGATTATGCCATCTTTTCATACAAAAAACTCCATTTTACATCATGTCTTTCCATATCGCTCGTTCAGCAGGTCTGCCATTGATCCGGTTTGAACAAATGTAGCAAACGCTTCGGTATCTTTGAATACTTTATCAGAAAACAGACGAACAATCCAGTTCGTTTTCATGGGTGATATGGTAATTACCACACGTTTATGGTTATACGCCTCCCACATTTCTATAGCGCTTCCCATACTGGCTTCAGGTATATAAACAACCAAGGCATGTGATTTATTCACTTCATTCAGATTGTGTATAAATACGGACCGGGCCTTCTCATCATCATAGGATGGAGATTCAGGATGGTTTTCAACGGGGCAAAGAATCCGGGAATCCGGGAAAGCCTCTGAAAGCGCATTTTTTATAATATATCTGTAAGACTGATCATAAACGCTGTGATCCCGGATGGAACCCTGAATAATGCCCGCGATAAAAAAACGATAGTTCATATCTAAAAAACCGGATTTATTCTTAAATAACAGGATTGTCTTCCCTGGTTCGTCCCATTTCGCGGTACCCGATCATGCGAGAATGATCCTTGCGGGGCTCCTTCGGTCCCCTGCTTGGCAGGACCCGTTTATACTGAATTTTGACATTTCCGAAATTGACCAGTATACCCATTTTATTACCTGTCATCTGCAGGATACGCAGAACCTGCTGAATCTCAAAATCCTTTAACTCTTCTTGAGCCTTCAGCATCATAATCACCGTATCATTCACAAGAAAATCCACGGTCAATTTTCCAAGCACCTTTTCCTTGAATACCACATCAATGGTTTTATCCATTTTAAATTCAAGTTCTCGCGTGGGCAATTCAATTTCCAATGCTTTTTTGTAAATATCTATGCCCAGACCCGGTCCAATTGTCTTGTGCACTTCCATACATGATCCGACGATTCTGTAAACAATGTCATTCACTTCCTTCAAGGGTGTCATTCAAATGCCTCCTTAAATGGTAACTATTGATTTCTATCATACAAAATTTGCATACCGGTCAAAGTCAGAAACGGCAGCACCGTATCAATTTTTCCGCACTTTTCTGCAAATACTTCTGAAATACCGCCCGTGGCAATAACCTTTGACTTTTTCCAGTTCATTTCTTCCTTGATCCGGTCAATTAAACCTTCCACCAGCGAAACCGTCCCCCACATGATTCCGGACTGCATACTGGATTCGGTTGTATTTCCAACGATTTCAGGCGGGAATGCAAGGTCAACCCTGGGTAATTTGGCAGCCAGACGATGCAGTTCATGAGAAATTCCCTGAACACCCAGTGCAATCACACCTCCGCAATATTCTCCTTCCGCTGAAATGACATCAAAAGTGGTGGCTGTACCGAAATCAACTATAATCAAAGGCCCGCCGTATGCGTCAAGTCCGGCAACAGCATTACAGATGCGATCAGCGCCGACGGTTCTGGGTGTATCATAGAGAATGGTCAAGCCGGTGTTTGTCTCTGATGTAATAAACAGCGGATCCAGATTTAAAAACCGACGGTTGAATTCAGCAATTTCGGATGAAAGGATCGGTACCACTGAACAAATCACACTGCCGTCTATGTCTCTGGTATCCATTTGATTATCCCGGCACCATTGCTTAAAAAGAATCCAGTATTCATCCGGTGTTCTTTTAAATGTGCTCGACAGACGCCAGTGGCTGCGCAGGATGGTATTTTCAAACAGTCCGAAAACAATTTCTGTATTTCCAATATCAATGACCAGTAACATATTTGACCTCTAAAACTTCACCATCGCTAAAAGATTGGATATGACCATTGTGATTCTCCAATATCAATTCGCCGTTCTTATCAAATCCGGTGACCCGCCCTCTCACAGTACTTTTGCTGATCCTTACAACCACATCTTGATCCAGCAGATCACTGTATGCAATCCATTTTTGAAAAAGCCAGTCCATACCTTCCCTGGCAGCCTCTTGATATATGAATTCCAGCCGGTTCAGAATCTCAGCCAGCAGGAAAGAACGGTTTATCTCTTCATCGGTAATCATTTTCAAGGATACGGCCGTATTTTTTATGTGTTCCGGAAAATCTCCCTGTGTTTGATTCACATTCAGACCGATTCCAAGGACCATGGTACCTGAACGATCCGGCGAAAGCATGTATTCAGCAAGAAATCCACAGCATTTACGCTGCTGAAAATATAAATCATTGGGCCATCGAATTTTCATGGAAATTCCAAATAGTTGCTCAACAGCTGACAGGACAGCAAGACATCCGATCCACATGGTGCCCTGTGGCGCTATGTCATAAAAAACAGGCTGCAGGATAACAGAAAACCAGAGACCCAATCCTTTCGGAGAGTACCATTCCCGGCCCCAGCGCCCCCGTCCCTTAATCTGCTGCTCAGCACAAACAACGGTCCCTTCAGGAGATTTCTGATGGAACAAATCTCTTGCATATTGATTGGTGGAGTCCAGCACCTGTTCCGTATAAAGGGTTTTTCCGATCCATTCAGTGGACAAAATCAGGTTGACATCTTTTTGCGATACGGGATCAGTCATTCCCGTCTTCCCGGGCGAATTCCTTAATCGCTTCATCCTCTGATTTATAAAAGTCAATCACTTCGCCCAGCTGAGCGATCCGTATTAACTGCTGGATTCGTGACTGAATACAGCAAAAGCGCATATCCTTTTCATGCTGATCCGCCTGACGGATTCCAAAGAGGAAAGAACCCATACCGGTGCTGTCCATGTATTTCACTTCACTCATATTAATAAGAATTTTTTCCTCTTCTTCAAGGGTGAATCCAAGCAAAGCGGTTTTCATTTCAGGGGCTTCATGAGAGGTCAATTTTTGTTCTCTGATCCTGATAACCAGCACATCCCCTATTAATTCACGGTCGTATTTCATCTGATCTCCTTCTTCTTGCCCTATAACAATCCTTCTTTTGCAAAACTGTAAAATTTGTTTTTTGCCAGAATAATATGATCAAGTACCGGGATATCCACAATTTCACCGGCCTTTTTGATTTGCGCTGTAATCATGCGGTCCTCATCAGAGGGAAATGCAATACCTGACGGATGATTATGAATCAGCACAATGCCTGCGGCCACATGATCAATAGCTGATTTGAACACTTCCCTCGGATGAACGAGACTCGCGTTTAATGTCCCGCTGGAAATTTGTACATCACGCAGGATTTTCTGTCCGCTGTCCAGAAGAACCACGCTGAATATCTCCTGTTTCAAATCCCGAAATCTGGGACCATAATACCGTACCAGATCTTCAGGCGCCCTGATTTTCTGCCGCTCATAATCCGTACCGGATTCAACACGCCGTCCGATCTCGAACGCTGCTGTAATCCGTGCTGCCCGGGCAGGTCCGATGCCTTTCAGCCTGGCCAGTTCATGAATGGATTGCGAAGCCACTGTGCTGAGATTCCGGTGCTGAACCAAAAAATGTTTGGCAATGTCCACAGCCGTTGCATCGCCGGTGCCGGAACCGATCAATAGCGCCAGCAGTTCGGCGTCTGAAAGTGATCCGGCTCCATGTTTGAGTAATTTTTCTCTCGGACGATCATCAGCCGGCCATTCTTTGATCCGCGTCCGGTATGTCGATTGTGTATCCATGATCACGCGATCTCAGAAAGTCCTTTTCACGGTTTTATCCCGTTTCAGTTCCCATAATTTGGCATATTTCGCATACACATAGTGAGCGGAAAATACGGCCAGCATGAAACCCTCCATGCCGTCAAGAAAACCCAACCGGAATAGATACATCTTCAGAAACATAAAAAACGGCCTGAAAAGGAGATCCGCCAGATGAAACTGCTTCCCGTGTTCTGAAATATCTGCAGCTGCCAGTGATGTATAGAGATTCCATTTATCATAGTAATGTTGTATCGTATCATCCGTATAATGATGGATATCGTTTTTTAACGTGCCTATACGCCCATCAACGCTTAATTTTTCATGAACATGGCTGTTTGTGAAACTTGCAGAGTCCCGCTTATACAGCCGTGTCACATATCCCGGGTACCAGCCGCCGTGCCGGATCCATCGTCCCAGAAAAAATGCTTTTCTTGGCATCTGATATCCGACATGATCCGCTTCCTGTTGCAGTACACTCAGGATTTCCTCCGCCAGTTCCGATGGAACCCGTTCATCTGCATCGAGCCAAAGGATCCACTCATGCTTTGCCCTCGCAACCGCTTCCTCACGGGTTTTGCCATAGCCCTGCCATTCAAGTACATACACTTTTTTTGTAAACCGCCTGGCAGCTTCCGCGGTCCCATCAACGGTTCTGGAGTCCACAACCACCACAGTTTCATCGGCAAATGACAGACTGTCCAGACAGGCCTGAATTCGCTGTTCTTCATCCCTGGCAATGACGACGGCAGAAATTCCCACAACATGAACCTTTATTGATAATGAGCATGATGGATTTGTACGACTGCATCAAAAATTTTATCCAGATCCAGATTTTGGATACAGCGTAAATGATCGCATTCACGGCGCCAGCACGGAGAACACGGTTCATCGGAAAAGATTTTGGTTCCCCTGCCGTACAGTTCAATCTCTGCACCGCATGACACACCGAACCAGACAACAACCTGTTTTTTCAATGCAATGGCCATATGCATTCCCAGCGTATCACCGGTTACCACACAGTCGCACAGATTTTCGTAAACAAATCCCCTGCGAAGACCTTCCTCCGTAGGCGTTTCAATAACTGATGCACCGGTTTGTTCTTTAATGGTTTTGTTCCGTTCTGTGTCTTCTTTTCCCCCAAGAAGCAATATCACGGTATCGGGAAGAGCCTTGATCTGTTCGATCAAAGCAATATGCTGTTCAATCGTCATTTTCTTGTGAGGATACAAATTGGAGCATCCGGTATTCAATCCCACGACAAAGGACTGATCCGGTATCCCAAGGGTTTCCTTCTGCGACCGACAGGCACTTTTTTCCTCATCCGTCAACTCAAATACATAAGCATCCTGCTGATAGTCCAGATCCCATGTTTCAGAAAGAATATCCAGCCCGGTCCGCTTATTTTCCCTGAATTTCAGCTGATCATCGATCCCCATTCTGAAATTGTATTCCGCACCCTTATTCAGGGGAATAATGACACCATTCTTGTTCAAACCAAAACCCCGTTTTTCTTCAGCCGTCAAGCGATCGGTAAAGGCGCAGGCATTCCGGCTTTTATCCGCATTGAAGACCGTATCAAATTCCATGGATTCCAGAATCATCCTGCTCTCATCATTCCATTCCCAGATTTTAAACAGATAGGGATTGTTCTCAAGCACCGGTACGGCATTTCGTCTGGTTATCCAGTGAATCGTATGAACCGGATACTTCCGACTGATTGCAGGAAGCAGGGCTGTGGTCATCAGAACATCACCCATGAAATCCAGATTCACAATGCAAATACGCCTTCCCCATGGCACCGGATCAGTACAGGGGCATTTCTGAAAAGGCCTGCAGGGTTTGTATCCGTTAAAAAGTCTGCAGTCCGGCATGGAAAATGTTCGCGTTTCCTTTTTCATAGAATCGGACCACTATCTGAAACATAAATCACTGAAAAAGCGTTCCGGTATTGATTTATTTGTTTTCAGGTGAAATTTCATCCTTATGCTGCAGCTCCCAAATTTTTATATAGAGGGCCAGTTTGACCATGCCGTCTATCAGCGCCAGAATCAATCCCGGCATACCATCCAGGAATCCCCTGAGGCCGACATATTTTCGCAAAAAAGCGGCTGCGGGATGCAGGAAAAAATGATACCATCGGACCCTTTTGCGATCCAGCCGTTCATGAGCCTCAAGTGAAGAATATCGGTTCAGTTTGATAATGCTTTGATGAACCGTCGGATGTGTATCATGAATCATATCGTGTTTCAGAAATCCTGCACGTCCGTCCAGTAAAAATCCGACCTGCACCCTGGCTTCGCGGACGCGCCCTTTCCCCTTTTTAAAAAGACGCATCTGATATCCGGGATACCAGCCGCCGTGCAGAATGGTTCTGCCCATAAAAAATGCCAGGCGGGGAATAAAAAAGCCATCACACGTCGTGCCGTTTTTTAACAGGTACTGCATCTCCTCCTGAAGCGGTTCCGAGAGCCACTCATCAGCGTCCAGACTCAGAACCCAGGATCCGGATGTTTTTTCAAGCGCAAATTTCTTTTGAGGCGCGAAGCCGTCGAATTCACGCTGATACACTGTTACTCCTT
>Ga0272441_10005825_pt1 | contig 21113 bp, 22 predicted proteins | sample SSMProp6N_FD_193582 | JGI IMG/M metagenome (GOLD analysis project Ga0272441, IMG submission 193582) | Marine sediment archaeal communities from Little Sippewissett salt marsh, Falmouth, MA, United States - SSM-Prop-6N | ecosystem: Environmental > Aquatic > Marine > Wetlands > Sediment ...
GGAAAAGGCCATGCATCATGCAAAGCAGGCCCGGTTGATGATCCTGGACAAAATGCATGCCGTTATTGCTCAACCGCGTGAGGATATTTCTGTTTACGCACCACGTATACTGATCCATCAAATTAATCCGGAGAAGATCGGCGATGTGATCGGTCCGGGCGGTAAGATCATCAAGAAGATTATTGAAGATAGCGGGGTCACGTCCATCGATATTGACGATGACGGCCGCGTTTTGATCGCCTCGTTAAATCGGGATTCCGCGGTCAAGGCCCTGGAAACCGTCAAGGGCCTGGTAGAGGAGCCCGAGGTCGGCAAGGTTTACCTCGGCACGGCCAAGCGGGTGACCAATTTCGGGGTTTTTTGTGAGTTCTTACCCGGCCGGGAAGGTCTGGTGCATGTATCTGAGCTGGCTTCGACCTATGTGAAGGATCCTAATGAGGTTGTTAAGGTCGGCGACCAGTTTAATATCAAATTACTCGAAAAAGATAAAATGGGCCGATTCAACCTAAGTAAAAAACAGGCAGAATAATATAGATTTAGTATCTGACTGATGATAAGATACTAATACTTATATTATTCAGGGATTTTTGTGACCCTTTCTGTTTTTCGGCTAATCTTTTATCGTTTAAATAGATAAAATCCGGGTGTGATGAAAAAGGAACATATCAATGAAATCAAAGGTATCCTTATCCTTGCCCTCGGGCTCATTCTGTTAGCCAGCCTCGTTTCCTTTGATCCCCAGGACCTTTCCTGGTTTTCTTCCCAACCCAATATCCCAGCCAAAAACCTGATTCGTATTGTCGGCGCCATAATGGCCGGGATTTTGTTTTTTTTAATCGGATTGAGTTCGTATTTTGTGGTTGCGGCCCTGTTTTTTTGGAGCTGGAATAAGTTCAAATCCCGGGATATCCAGTTTAACTGGCCTAAACTTTTTTCTTCGCTGGTCTTGTTTTCCGTCGTCAGCACGCTTTTTAGCATGATCGGCCCCCAGGGCGATACCTTGCGTTTTGAACGCTCCGGGATTATCGGATTAGTGATTGCGGACTTTTTAGTTAAGTACCTCGGCTGGACCGGTTCTTATATCATTTTAGGAACCTTAGGGACCCTGACCCTGGTTTTATCCGGCGAATTTTTGATTTCCCCGCTATTATTCCGTATTAGCGGTTTTACCAAAGAACTGGTCGCAAGCGGCAAGGACCGTATTCAGGAAACCGGTCAACGGATTTTGTCGCCGCAAACGCGCCAAACCCCTAAACCCAGGATCAATATCCAGGGCCTGGATCCGGAGCTTAAAGAAAAGCTCCAGGCTCTGAAGCAAAAAGAGATGCAGCGCGTCGCCCAGTTGACATCCGGGGCGACACCGCAGGCCGAGACGCCGGCACCGCCCAAATCCGTCAAACCGAACATCCGAATCGCCTCGCAACCTGAAAAAGAAGCTCCTGCCCCGGAACGCGTTGTCCCGGAACCCCTGGGCGAATATCATTTACCCACTTTAAGTTTATTAACCGATCCGCCCCAAATTTCGACTGACCGCTTGCAGCAGGACTTGGAAGCGGGCGCCCGGACCCTGGAAGAAACCCTGACCAATTTTAACGTTGCGGCCCGGGTGGCGGACGTGGAGCGCGGTCCGGTGATCACCCGGTATGAACTGGAGCCGGCGCCGGGAGTCAAGGTCCAGAAGATCACGACGCTTTCCGACGATATCGCTTTGGCCATGCGGGCGGTAGCGGTCCGCATCGTCGCCCCCATTCCGGGCAAGAACCGGGTCGGGATCGAGGTTCCCAATAGCTCGACCGCTACGGTTTATCTGAAAGAGGTTCTTGCTCACCGGACGTTTCAGCGTTCCAAATCAAAACTGCTTTTGGCACTGGGTAAAGAGATCTCGGGCAAGCCGTTGATGGCAGACCTGGCCGAGATGCCGCATTTGCTGATCGCGGGCACCACCGGCGCGGGGAAGACGGTTTGCATCAATACGATTATTATGTCGATGCTTTATCATGCCACGCCAGAGGATATCAAATTCCTGATGGTGGATCCCAAGATGGTTGAATTGGCGCATTATAATGATTTGCCGCATATGCTTTCGCCCACGGTTACCGACGCCAAGAAGGTTTCGGCTGCCCTGAACTGGGTCGTGGGGGAGATGGAATCAAGGTATCATCTTTTGTCTAAAGCGGGATTGCGTAATATCCGTTCTTATAATGAGCAGGGGAACAAACTCCCGTATATCGTGGTTGTGATTGATGAGCTGGCGGATCTGATGCAAGTTGCCGCTAAGACCATTGAAAGCGCGATCACCCGCTTGGCTCAATTGGCCCGGGCGGTTGGAATCCACTTGATCCTGGCCACCCAGCGTCCGTCGGTGGATGTTATTACCGGTGTGATTAAGGCCAATTTCCCGGCGCGGGTTTCTTTTAAGGTCGCCTCCAAGGTCGATTCCCGGACCGTTTTGGATATGAATGGCGCCGAGACCTTACTGGGCAAAGGTGATTTGCTTTTTATTCAGCCCGGGGTCGCGAAACCGGTCCGCGGACAATGCAGTTATGTCAGTGATGACGAGGTACGGCGGGTCATCGATTTTATCAAGGATCAGCAGAAGCCGACGTATGACGATACGATCCTGCAGCAGCAGTCATCTGGCGCGGCCGGCGGCAGCCAGCAAAAAGACGAGTTATACGACGAGGCCCTGCGCCTGGTGATTGAGACCAATCAGGCCTCGGTTTCCATCCTTCAGCGGCGGATGCGGCTGGGTTATACGCGCGCGGCCCGTTTGATCGATATGATGGAGCAGAACGGGATTGTCGGGCCGTACTGCGGCAGCAAACCGCGGGATATCCTGATTGACCGCGAGTCCTGGCTGATCGAACACCTCAATCCAGAAAAATAAAACGGGAATATGGATCATGGGACAACCCGAGAAAAATCCTCCCGAACAGAAAAAAAGCGCGGGTCAGATTCTTAAAGAGATCCGCACGTCCAAGGGAATTCCCCTGGAGACCATCCATAATGTCACGAAGATCCCCTTGGATGCGTTGAAGGCGATCGAGGAGGGATATCAGGTGCGGACCCTTTCGCCGTTTTATATGAAGGGATTCATCAAGATGTATGCCGAATATCTCGGCGTGGATGTCAGCGAAATCTTAGAAGATTACCATAAAGAACGCTTACCCGGTCCGGCCAAACGGCCTTATCCCGAGGATATCCTTGAAAAGAAAATAAAGAATATATTCACCCGCGAACGCCAACAATTGATCGTTAAGATTATGGTCGGGCTGGTTGTCTTGTTTGTTATTTCCAAGATCGGCGGATGCCTTTTTAAGAAACGGGATCCTTCCGGGACAACGGTCAAAAAGGTCGCTGTCAAGAAAGAGGAAAAGAAACAAATTTCAAAGAGCACGCAAAAGAAGCAGGTGCCGGCAGCTGTCCAACAACCGGAATCCAAAAAGAAAGAGACGGAGCAGAAAAATGCCGCCCCCCCGGCGGTGACGCCGCCGACGGCGAAGAAAAATCCGCCCGCGCCGGTTCAGGTATCGAATAAGGCGGTACGCCTCACCATCCGGACCCGCAAACAGGGTTGGCTGCAGGTGAAGGTGGACGGCAATCTGGTTTTTCAATCCACGATCAAGCAAGGCGCGGTCGAGACCTGGGAAGCGGATGAAAAGATTGAGATATCGGGTAAGAATATTCATAATTTAGAGTTTGAAGTCAACGGCAAAGTCCTAGGGACCCTCGGACGCGCCGACCGCAGTGCCCGCCGGGTCGTTATCACCAAAGACGGCCTGAAAGTTATTCAATGAATGCCGCTTGTACCCAGGTCAGCATCATCAACCTCGGGTGTGCCCGGAATCTTGTCGATGCGCAGATCATGCTCGGCCGTCTGCGCCGCAAGGGATGTTTGCTTACAAAACCGCAGCAGGCCCGAATTTTGATCGTGAACACCTGCTGTTTTATCGAGACCGCCCGGCAAGAAGCGATCGACACCATCCTGGATGTCCTGGAACTGAAAAAAGGGGGGCACGTCAGTAAGGTGATCCTGGCCGGGTGCCTGGTCGAACGGTACGGCCGGGAATTATGTGCCGAATTGAAAGATGTTGATGCCCTTGTCGGTGTGCCGATCTTTATCAAAGACCGGCGGCTTGATCAGGTCCCGCTGACGCCGCGACATTATGCCTACCTCAAGATCTGTGAAGGGTGTTATAATTCCTGCAGCTATTGTATCATCCCCAAACTCAAAGGACGCCTGGCATCCCGTACGATACCGTCGCTTGTGGAAGAGATGCGGGTATTGGATGGGCGAGGAGTCCGGGAGGTTAATCTGATCGGTCAGGACGTCAGTGCTTACGGTATCGACTGTGATAGCCGTTTGAATCTGGTTTCGTTGTTAGAGGCGTTGACCAACGCTGCCGGAAATATCAGCTGGATCCGTTTATTATACCTTTTCCCGACGAGGATAACGGATGATCTGCTGGATACGGTTGCTACGCAGGAACGGATCTGTAAATATATTGATCTGCCCCTGCAACATATTAATAACCGGATATTAAAAGCCATGAACCGGCCGATGGCGGCAGATATGATCAAACGGTTGATTGATAAGATCCGGGTAAAAATACCCGGCGTGTGCCTGCGCAGTTCGTTTATTGTTGGATTTCCCGGGGAGACGGATCAGGACTTCGAAGAATTGGTGAAATTTATCCGGGATGTCCGCTTTGACCGTTTGGGGGCTTTTATGTACTCCCGCGAGGAAGGCACGGTGGCGTACCGTTTGGAGGGACAGATTCCGGCAGAAGTCAAGCAGGCCCGTTACGACACCCTGATGAAAGAACAGCAAACGATCTCGCTGGATTTAAACCGGCGTTTGACCGGGCAGACCCTCCGGGTACTGATTGATGAAATATCGTCTGAGCAGGAGAACCTCTTCATCGGCCGCACCCAATCCGACGCTCCGGAGGTGGACGGACAGGTCTTTGTGACCAGCCGTCGCCGTCTTCAGCCCGGTGATTTTGTCGATGTGCGCATTACGGACACAAGCGAGTATGATCTGAACGGAGTCATGGAATGAAGCAACTGCCGAACATACTAACCGTCTTACGGTTTGTTTTAACGCTTATTTTCATCGGTTGCCTGATCCAGCCGGGATTAGGTCCGGTCGTGGCCGCGGTTTTGGTCTTTCTGGCTGCCTCGATCTCGGATTATTACGACGGTTATTTGGCTAAGAAGTACAAGGCCGAAAGTAACTTCGGGAAGATCATGGATCCGATCGCGGATAAGTTTTTATTACTGGCGGCTTTTTATATTTTCATGGACATGGGAATCATCGCGTTTTGGATGTTTGCCGTGATCCTGGTTCGAGAGATCCTTGTCACCGGGATGCGTGTCGTCCTGATCGGCCGGGGCCTTTATCTGGGGGCGGCAAAAGCCGGAAAGTGCAAGACCGTTTCCCAGATCGTTGCGGTCTGCGTCATTTTGATTTTTATTGTCCTCCTACGGCATCCGATTTTTTCCCGGTCGATTTTTGCTTATCTGGATGTGTGGTTAACCGGGATCGGGGTTCTTATGTTGATAACGGTAGGGATGACGCTGATCTCGGGGATCTCCTACATGTGGAATAACCGCCGGGCTTTTTGCATGACTGGCGGGGGTGAACCGTCATGAAGATTGATGGCATGAGCCGTTGGGTGGCCACTTTTATGGGATTAGGATTTTTTCCCCTGGCGCCGGGCAGTTTGGCTAGTGTGGCCGGGATGCTGATTGCCTTGGGATTGCGGTCCTCTCCGGTTTTTTATTTTATTGTTTTTGCGTTTATCGCGGCCGTGGGATTCTTTGTCAGCGACCGGGTTGAAAAATCGACCGGGCTTAAGGATCCTTCCTTTATTGTCATCGATGAGGTTTCGGGAGCGATGCTGGCCATTTTCTTATTACCGGTCACGCCTGCGGTCCTTTGGACATCTTTTTTCTTATTTCGGGCTTTTGATATGTTCAAGATATATCCGGTTAACAAATTTGAACCGCTGAAAGGCGGCGTGGGGGTGATGATGGACGATATCATCGCCGGTATCTATACCAACCTCACCATGCAGGTCGCCATCCGCCTGGCGGGAATTATTTAACAGAAAGGACTTTTATCATGATGCGAACCAGTAATCCGGCCATGCGGCCGTCACTCTTCTCCAATGCCCCGTCCTATGGTCTGGCGGATACCATGACCATTCAAGGTACGGTGAATAAGTGTTTTGTCTTATTTTTTCTTTTGTTGATAAGCGCTTCCTGGGTCTGGAACAAATTTTTAACAGCCCCGGTTCACGGGGAATGGGGCAGCCAGTCCGCGGTGGCTGCGGCCGGCAGTGCGGTCGGTCCTTATATCATGGGCGGCGCGATCGTCGGGTTGATCTTGGCATTTGTGACGATCTTTAATCTGCCGTGGTCTAAGTTCACGGCCCCGGCCTATGCCCTGTGCGAAGGTTTGGTTTTGGGCGGGATTTCCGCCATGTACGAACGCGCGTATCCGGGTATCGTGGTCCAGGCCGTGGCCTTGACGTTCGGCACTTTATTTTGCATGCTTTTTATTTATAAATCAGGCGTGATACAGGTGAATCGTAAGTTTATCGTCGGCTTAACGGCGGCAACCGGAGCCGTCTTTTTGGTTTACTTAGGCAGCTGGATTTTGGGCATGTTCGGAATCGGAGTTCCTTTTATTTACAGCAGCGGTATTGGGGGAATCGGGTTCAGTCTGATCGTGGTGGCAATCGCGGCTTTTAATTTGATTTTAGATTTTTACGTGATCGAACAGGGCGCCCAGCACAACGCGCCGAAATATATGGAATGGTATGGCGCATTTGCCTTGATGGTGACATTGGTGTGGTTATATCTGGAGATCTTGAGGTTGCTGGCGAAATCGCGGCGGCGTTAAGGGGGCTCGCCGGAAACATCTTCGCGCTCAGGTCGCTGCGCTCCATTCGTGCTGCGATGTCCCCGGCTCGCTGAGGGAGAAGAAAGACTCGTCGGGAACGCCACGGTGTAAGCCTTGAATAAGCATTGAAAAGCATTGAAGAAAAAGCATTGAAGACGTTGTCCGCAACTGATTCCTATTATTTGATTTATAAATAAAATCCACCCACCCCCCATTCGACATTCGGGTACTGAATTGCTTCCCGCTTTGAAAACGGGGAACCGGGGAACTGGGGCGCTGGGGCACAGGATCACTGGGGCACGTTTTTCAAGGTATATGTCAGGAGTGATTCGTAGATCGGGCCTTGGGGCGTGAGCGTGCTTTTGAAGAAGGTGATTTTTTCGATCCGCTGTTTCATCTGGGATGGGACAGCGGTCTTTTGCAGGGCCTCAGTCAGGGGATTGAGGTTTTTGAATGATCGCAAACGGCCGAGGGTGATATGTGACTTGAATTCCTTGTGTTCTTTGGGAAATCCCAGCCGGCAGAGGAATTCTTCCGTATGATTGGCCAATAATTTGAGGCGGCCGTCCGGATCATCCAGTCCGGCCCAGATAACCTTGGGTTTGTTGATACTCGGAAACGCGCCGAGGTTGGCAAGTTGGACATCAAAGACATGCGAGCTGTCAAAGATCTCCGGAAAAAATTCCTTGATGGCCTTCACTTTTTTGGGAGGGATCGAGCCCAGGAATTTTAATGTGATATGGATATTATCAGGCTTCACCCATTTGACATCGGCATCTGATGACTTCAATTGGTTTTGGATCTCCGTTAAGGCGTGACGGAAATCATTGCTTAATTCCACGGCAATGAATGTTCTCAAGTTATTATCCATGTTATTGAAGTAAGTTTAGCAACAGTTGAACGGCCTGATCCGCTGCCTGACGCTTGATCTGAAGGCGTGTTCCGGAAAACAGGAATTTCCGGTGTTTGATCCGTCGCCGGGAGGCCGCGGCTATATGGACCAGCCCCACCGGTTTTCGGCGCGTGCCGCCTGACGGACCGGCAATCCCCGTGATCCCGATTCCAAAGTTTGTTTGAAACACTTTGCGCACGTTTTGCGCCATGAGTCTGGCAACGGGCGCACTGACCGCCCCGTGCTTTTTCAATACGGTTTCCGGGATGCGGAGCAGGCGTTGTTTGGCCTGGTTGCTATACGCGATCATCCCGCCTTTGAAGAAATCCGAACTGCCCGGGATATTGGTCAACCGGTGCGCGACTAATCCGCCGGTACACGATTCGGCGGTGCTGAGGCTTTTCTTTAGGGTTTTGAGACGGTTGGCGGCTTGACCGAAAATGGACATGAGGGTATTATAACACCTTTTGCTTAGGGGACAACATCAAGTCCCACTTTAAGCCCGGATTTCGGAATGATTAAATTTTTATTGGATTTGAGCTTGAGAGGTTTTACAATACAAAAGAATTTTGAATATGGCGATTGAGCATCAGGGAGTGAACATGTCTAAGCAGTCATCACCGGCATCAGGATCGCCTTCCTTGGGTATCGGCGGGCCGGATTATTTGGAAAAAATCATTAACAGCATCGCGGATCCGATCTTTGTCAAAGACCGGGCGCACCGCTGGGTCTTTTTGAATGATGCTTTTTGTGATTTTATCGGGCATAGTCGCCAAGAATTGCTGGGCAAATCTGACTATGATTTTTTCCCGAAGAAACAGGCGGATGTCTTCTGGGCCCGGGATGAAGTCGTGTTTAAAACCGGACGGGAGGATGTGAATGAGGAGTATATTACGGATGCCAGCGGCCGAACCCATACCATCGTTACCAAAAAGACGCTATATACGAACAAGCCCGGGGCCGAGTTTATTGTCGGGGTTATCCGGGACATTACCCAACGCAAACAGATTGAGGAGGCCTGGCAGGCCAGCGAACACCGCCTGAAAACATTAATGGAAAACATCCCGGGCGTGATCTACCGCTGTCTGAACGATACGCATTGGAGCATGGAGTATATCAGCGCGGGGATCCGGGATCTTTCCGGTTTTGATCCTTCTGACTTTATTCATAACCAGGTCAGGTCCTATGCCAGTATTATCCATCCGGATGACCGCCAGAATGTTTATCAGATAATCCAAAAGTCGATACGTAAAAAGTTACCTTTCAGCTTGGAATACCGGATCGTCGATAAGGAAGGCGGGATTCGTTGGGTTTATGAGAAAGGTCAGGCAGTTTTTGCGGGCCGTAATGAACTGCAATTTCTAGACGGGGCGATCTTTGATATCACAACACTGAAAGATCTGGAAGAGCGGTTGCGTTCGCTGTCTTTGATCGATGATCTGACCCAATTGCATAACCGCCGCAGTTTCTTTATGTTGGCTGATCATGAAATCAAGATGGCCAAGCGCCGTAATAACTCGTTAGCCTTGATCTTCATTGACATGGATAACATGAAGTGGATCAATGATACCCAGGGGCACCGGGAGGGGGACCGGGCGTTAAAGACCCTGGCCGGGATTCTCAAGAGATTCTTCCGTGAGTCGGATGTTGTGGCCCGGTACGGAGGGGATGAGTTCGTCATCCTGGCAGTGGGTGTTAACAAGGATAATTCGGCTATCCTGACCAACCGCCTTAAAAACAGGATCAAGAAGCTTAATGCGCGTCAAAAGCGCCGATATCAACTTTCCATAAGCATGGGGGTCAATTACTGCAGCCCGGATCGGTTGACAACGATCGAAGAGATGATAAAGAAGGCCGATCGCCTGATGTATAAAGATAAGCAAAGTAAACAGGAAATTAAGTTCCTTCATTGACCTACCGGGGACTGTTTTATGTCCCGTTGAGCCCGGCATTTTCCGTCATAATCCCAAATTTCTTGACAAAATTCCTAATTTCCCATATATTATGGGATGCTTTCGGGATGAGGGTGTAAGTCCCGGCTGGTAGTGATTCCGCCTGAAAATGACGGATAAGCCTACGAGCTTCGAAAGGAAGCCGATCAAGTGAGACTCTTGAGCCAATAGTTCCGCCATGCGGATACTTATCAGCGGCCGGATCGCTGATAGGGAAAAGCCTAGATGGGAGAAAGCAACGGCAATTGTTCTGTATGTTTATAAAAGTGTCCGTTGAGCCAACTCTATCCCGGGAAGCAATCCCGGGATTTTTAAATGAATGCATAATTTATGGAGCAGAGCGACATAAATTATCTGCATGAATTTATTCCGCGTTCCGGCATAAAGGATTTCAAAGAAATCCGACTGCCGTTTGGAACACGGAATCATGATTAATGCGATAAGGGTTTGTATTCAAAATATTCTATTTCTAACAGACATCCAATATCCCATGTTTAATACCGTCGAGGAAATCTTAGAGGACTTGAAAAGGGGCCGCCAGGTCATCATCATTGATGACGAGGGCCGTGAGAATGAGGGGGACCTGCTTGTGGCGGCTCAGTTCGTTACCCCGGAAGCGATCAATTTTATGGCCACGCATGCCCGGGGATTGATCTGTGTTCCTATGGAAGAGGAACGCCTCAACGAACTGGGGCTATACGCGATGAAGGATGTGGTCGTATCCCACCATCATCATCAGGAGAGCAAGACGGCTTTTTCCATATCGGTGGATGCGGTGCGGGACGTGACCACTGGTATCTCGGCCCATGACCGGGCCCAGACGGTTAAGGTCTTGATTGATCCGCATTCCAAGCCCAGCGATCTGCAGACGCCCGGGCATCTTTTTCCGATCCGGGCCCGCCGCGGCGGTGTCTTGGTCCGTGCCGGTCATACGGAAGCGGCGATCGATTTTATGAAGCTTGGCGGTTTGTATCCGGCGGCGGTCATCTGCGAGGTGATGAAGGAAGACGGGACCATGGCCCGCACCAAGGATCTGATTGCCCTGTCACAAAAATTCGGTCTGAAGATCGGAACCATCGACAGCTTGATTAAATACCGCCGCAAGTCTGAACAGACGGTTTTCCGGGCGGAGGAAGCCCGGTTGCCCACCGAGTTCGGCGAGTTTTTGATGATCGGATACCAGTCCCGGATCGATGATTTTGTACATGTAGCCTTGGTTAAAGGAGAGGTGAACCTGGGCGATCCCGTCTTAGTCCGGGTTCAATCCGAGTGTCTGACCGGGGATGTATTTGCTTCCCAACGCTGTGATTGTCGCGGTCAGCTGATCCAGGCCATGAAAGCGATCCAAAAGAACGGGGCAGGCGTGCTGCTTTATATGCGCCAGGAAGGCCGGGGTATCGGACTCGTAAACAAGATTAAGGCCTATCAATTGCAAGATGAAGGCTTGGACACGGTTCAGGCGAATGAGGCCTTGGGATTTGCAGCGGATCTAAGGGATTACGGTGTCGGCGCCCAGATCCTGGTTGATCTCGGCATTAAGAAGATCCGTTTATTAACCAATAATCCGCGCAAGATTGTCGGGTTGGAGGGTTACGGTCTCGAGGTGGTGGAGCGAGTTCCGCTGCGTATTCCGCATAATATTTTTAATATAAATTATCTGAAGACCAAGAAAGAAAAATTGGGGCATCTCCTGGATGAGCTGTAATAATCTTGAAACCAATCATGTCAAAAGCTAAACCCAAAAAACAGGCGCTGCGTCTGATTAAAAATAAAACAGTTGCGATCGCCGTGTCCCGTTTTAATGAATTCATCACCCAGCGGCTTTGTCAAGCCTGTGTTGAAGAATTGAGAACGGCAGGAATCAGCGCATCAAATATTAAGATTATATATACGCCGGGCGCCTATGAATTACCTCTGGCTTGTCTCAAATTAGCCAGAAAAAGAAATATCGATGCGGTGATCGCCCTCGGCGCGGTCATCCGCGGGGAGACCTTTCATTTTGAACTGGTTGCCGAGAATGCGGCGCGTGGGATTTTAGAGGTGGCCTTGATGACAGGCAAACCGGTGATCTTCGGTGTGATTACCACGGACACGGTGAAGCAGGCCTATGCCCGTTCCCGGGAAAAAGGGGATAATAAGGGTCGCGATGCGGCTGAGGCCGCGCTGCAGATGATGGCGGCCTTGTCAAAGATATAAACTGTCAAAGGGTAAAAGACTGATGCGGAAACGGACCCAGGCACGCGAATGTGCCTTAAAAATTCTTTATCAGATAGATGTTACGGCCTTAAACCTGGACATGATCTTTGATCATTTTTGGGAAGATGCCGAAGACACTTATGCGCATGAGGTGCGGGAGTTTTCGACGCGGTTGGTCTATGGGGTGCATGAGAATTGCGAGGCGATCGACCAAAAGATTATGGTCTACGCCACCAATTGGCAGTTGAAGCGCATGGCTGTGATTGATCGGAATATCCTTCGTCTGGGTGTTTTTGAATTGTTTTACAGCGAGGATATCCCACCGAAGGTCACGATCAACGAAGCGGTTGAGATGGCCAAAAAGTACGGAGATCTGGAATCCAGCAAATTTGTGAATGGCATCCTTGATAAGATGCATAAGACCGAGATTGTCGGTCAGAAGGAAAAAGAAGATGACCCATAGATTGCATGGGAGGGATCCCCGGTCATGAATAAGGTCGCGGATCTGCATATCCACACGCATTTTTCTGATAGCACATTTTCGCCCCAGCAGGTGGTTCAGGCGGCCTTGAAGCAAGGATTGGCCTGCTTGGGGATTACGGATCATGATACGTGCGACGGAGTTGAACCGGCGAAGCAAGCGGCCGAAGGATCCTGGTTGGAGATCGTGCCAGGGGTTGAATTCTCTTGTTCTTTGCAGAACCGGGACATTCATATTCTCGGTTATTTCATGGATTGTTATAATTCAAAATTGCAGGAACAGCTCCGCAAATTCCAAGGGGCCCGCGTGGAACGGATCCATAAGATGATTGATAAGCTTAAGGACCAGGGGGTAGAAAATATCCTTCCGGAAGATGTCCTGTGCCTGGCTGAGTCGGATTCGGTCGGTCGGCCCCACCTGGCAAGTGTTTTGGTCGAAAAAGGCTGGGTGCCGGACATCCGCGCTGCCTTTGACCGATATTTGGCCGAAGACCGGCCCGCATATGTCCCGAAGTTCAAGCAGACTCCTTATGAGGCCATTGAATTGATTCATCAGGCCGGGGGTGTTGCGATCCTGGCACATCCGTTTGTGACCAACGTGGATGAGCTCATCGCCGGTTTTGTTGATGCCGGTCTTGATGGACTAGAGGTTTATTATCCCCACTGTTACACCCATATCGTCCGGTATTATGAGGGCCTGGCCCGTAAGCATCAACTTCTAATGACCGGCGGTTCGGATGCCCATGGCGATGACCGCAGTCATGCCCGCATCGGAGATATCCGAATTCCCTATGAATTGGTCGAGCAGATGAAGACCAGAGCCCTGCGTTATTAATCCACTCATGAGGTTATTGATGACGGATAAAGATTATATGCAGATCGCTTATGATCTGGCCCGCAAAGGCAAAGGCCGGACCAGCCCGAATCCGATGGTTGGGGCCGTGATCGTGAAAAACGATAAGATCGTCGGCCAAGGATATCATCGTCGTTGCGGCGGCCCGCATGCTGAGATCTTGGCTTTACGGCACGCGCAGAAGCGGGCCCGGGGAGCGCGATTATATGTGACACTCGAACCATGTTGCCATCACGGCCGTACCCCGCCGTGTGTGGATGCGATCATTAGGGCGGGCATCAAAAAAGTTTTTATCAGCTGTCAAGATCCTAATCCCCTGGTGCGCGGGAGGTCCATCCGTAAACTCAGACGCCACGGAATTCAGGTCCGGTGCGGGATACAACGCCGGGAGGGATTACGGCTGAACGAGGTTTTTATTAAATATATTACTCAAAAGCGACCTTTTGTGGTCACGAAATCTGCTCAGACCTTGGATGGGAAGATCGCCACCGCTTCGGGTGAATCCAAGTGGATTACATCGATACGGGCCCGGCGGTATTCCAGGCGTGTCCGTAATGAATTCGACGCGATTCTGGTCGGCATCAATACGGTTTTAAAAGACGATCCCTTCCTGGACCCAGCCCGTTCGGGTAAATGCCTCAAAAAATTTGTTTTGGATCCTGTGTTAAAAACAAAAGCAAATGCCAAAATGTTTCGCCATGCCCGGGCGCAAGACTGTTATCTGATCGTCAGCCGTCGGGCACCGCAGGCGTCCATCCGTCGATTCCGGACCCGGGGGGTGACGGTGTGGGTGGATCCGTCGGGCAATGCAGGAATTTCTTTAACCTGGCTAATGAAGGAATTGGCCAGGAATGAGATCACCAGTATTCTGATCGAGGGCGGGGCACGGGTGGTGGGTAGCGCCCTGCGAGAACGGATTGTTGATAAAATATATGTTTATATCGCTCCGCGCATTATCGGCGAACCCGACGCCTTGGCTTCTGTCATCGGCACGGGAATTCGTAAACTTAAAAATACCATCCGGCTTGACCGGATCACGCTCGAGCGAATCGGCGACGAGACATTGATACAGGGTTATATCGTTCGTTAAAAGGAGGGATGCGGATGTTTTCAGGTATCGTTGAAGAGACCGGAGAGATCCGGCAGGTACGGAAAAAAAAGAATTTGTATACGATCACGATCCGGGGTTCCCGGGTCTGCCGCGGCACCAAGGTCGGCGACAGCATCGCTTGCGACGGCATTTGCCTGACTGTGACCAAGAAAAAAGGCCGGCATATGGACTTTGATTTGATGAAAGAAACCTTGGATAAGACGACGTTTCGTTATGCCAAGCCTGGCCGCACCATTAATCTCGAACGCTCATTGAAGGTGAGCGACCGGATCGGCGGCCATTTTGTCACCGGGCATATTGACGGGACCGGGATCTTCAAGAAACGCTTGACCATCCCGAATTATGTCGAATGGCGGATCAGCGTCGATACACACCTGGCCCGGTATATCATTCCCAAGGGTTCTGTTACCATCGATGGCGTTAGCCTGACGGTGGGCGAGGTTAAAAAGAAATATTTTTCCGTTTATCTGATTCCGCACACCCTTGAGGTGACGACCTTCGGGCGAAAAAGCATTGGCGAGATTGTTAATATCGAGACCGATATTCTGGCCAAGTATATCCTTTGGGACCGTCACCAGACAAGACGCTAAAGCCGGTTCAACTTCTCTCCCTATCCAGCAAAATACGGTCTTTGGAAACGACGGTTAAGGGCAGGATGATCAGGCCCGTCTTAAAAGATGGCGCCCCTTAGGGCCAACAGGATGCCCAAGATAAGGTAGAGGGACAGGAATTTCTTTGGCCAGCGGGACATGATGAGACCGTATAAACAAACCCCCATCAGGCAAAATAGGGCTGTCGCGCTCCAGGGATAAGGCAGGGCGACAAAAGGCAGGATCGGCAAAAAAATTCCGTTCAACAATTTATTTTTCATTCGGTGATAGCGGTCGGAAGGAACGTAGGCTCCGTTTTTAAACGGGATGCAGCGGTTACGGATCCCGCTGATTTGGATGCCGTTAAAGTTGATCTGATGATAATACCAGTATTCCCAACCGGCCAATTTCCGGACGCGGCGGTCGGGTTTCCCAAGCGTTTGCTGGAGCAGGACAGACGGCATATTGTCCGGAATCTGATTCAGGAAATGCGAGAATTGGTAATTCATGTTGCCCGGCACGGGATCACTCGCAATCGCTGGCAACGGGTTGAATAACAGTCCGAGCCATAGGGTCAGGATGATGCCGGTCAGTAAGATTGTTGATGAGGCGCGAAGGGAAACTCGCATCCGATCTCCTTTCATAACCGCCATATTATATCACCTTTTCCCGGGCGGTAAAATTTTATCGATAAAATATTGCTTCCCATTAGGATAATCTGGCTTGTCTGTTCGGGCGAATTATAATACAATAACAGCATGTCGAAGCGCATTGTCTTTACCGGTTGCGGAGTCCTGGCTGGCAACGCTCAGGGACGGAACAACTTTTGGCAGGCCTTGAATGAAGGCCGGATCGGATACCGTCCGATAACTCTTTTTGATACGGAACCTTTCCGGGTCAAACAGGCATCCGAGATCACGGATTTTGATGCCAAGTCTTATATGGGGCCGAAAGGTTTGCGGAATCTGGACCGTTCGACGAAACTGCTGGTATCCGCGGCCAAACTGGCGATCGAGGACAGTGGGTATGTCATCGACGAGCGCAATACCGATCAAACCGGGGTTTCGGTGGGGACAACCCTGGGCAGCATCAAGAGCATCAGTGATTTCGACGAGGTGACGCTTAAGGAAGGGCCCCGTTATACCAATCCCGCTCATTTCCCAAACACCGTTATCAACTCCCCGGCGAGTCAGGTTTCCATCTGGCACCGCATCAAGGGATTTAATACCACGCTTTCCACCGGATTTACCGCCAGCCTGGATGCCATGCAGTATGCTTATGATTTTATTCAAATGGATCGAGCGCAAATGGTCTTCGCGGGCGGGGTTGAGGAGATGTGCTTGCAGACGTTTTACGGGTTTTACGCCTTAAAATTTCTCTCCGGGGTTCAGGAGGGACAACCGTTCATTAATTGTCCCTTTGATCAGCGTCGCAATGGGATCGTGTTCGGGGAAGGGGCCTGCCTGTTGGCCATGGAGGAATACCAGCATGCCTGCCAGCGTAAGGCCGAAATCCTAGGTGAGATCGTTGCCTTCGGATATCAGTTTGATCCGTTTCGGATCAATAAATATAATCCCCGCGGGACAGGTATCAAGGCCGCCATGCGGGCAGCCTTGGATCAGGCCGGGATGTCCGGAGGCGATATTGATTATATTTGCGCCAATGCCAATTCCACGGGGGCAGCGGATAAGATCGAGGCCCAGGCTATCAAAGAGGTTTTCGGTAAGCACAGTCGACGAATTTCGGTTTCTTCCATTAAATCCATGATCGGGGAATGTTACAGCGTTTCGGGAGCAATGGCCGTCGCGGCGGCGCTCGGTGTTCTTCGGACGGGGTTAATGCCCCCGACCGTCAATTATCGACAAAAAGATCCGGATTGCGATCTGGATGTGATTACCGAAACCCGCAAAGCCGAAATTAAGAACGTGATGGTGACGAATTTCGGGCCTTCGGGCGCGAATGGATGTTTGATCATCAGGAACGTTAAATAACCGCTGAACAGAGAGAGGCAAATGAAAGATTTGAAAGGCAAAGTGGCAGTCGTAACCGGGGCCTCACGGGGTATCGGACGGGGAATTGCCCTCATGTTGGCCGTGGAAGGCTGCGATGTGGTTTTTAATTATCTTCACAGCCGCAAGGCCGCCCTGGATCTCGAAAAAGAGATTCAGGCTCAAGGCAGACGATGCAAGGCCAGCCGGGTTGATATCCGGGATTTTGAAGCCGTTAAGAAATGGATCGAACAGGTCAAGAAACGGTTCGGCCGTATTGACATTCTGATCAACAATGCCGGGATCATCCGGGACAAGGCCCTGATGTTGATGACCCCTGAGGATTGGGAACAGGTGGTTGACACCAATCTTAACGGGATGTTTAACGCCAGTCGGGCATGTATTGTTACGCTTCTTAAACAAAAAAGCGGACTGATTATTAACATCTCTTCGGTCAGCGGCAGCATTGGTCTGCCGCGCCAGACCAATTATTCGGCCAGCAAAGGAGGCATCAATTCCTTCACCAAGGCCCTGGCCAAAGAGGTTGCGGCCTACGGGATTCGGGTTAATGCGGTGGCCCCGGGATTTATCGAAACGGACATGCTGGCCGGATTTCCCCCGCAACAGAAAGAAGCGATCGGCGGCATGGTCCCGTTGGGACGGTTGGGGGATGTGGAGGACGTTACCCGAACGGTCCGTTTTTTGTTAAGCGAGGACGCACGCTATCTGACCGGACAGATCATTCATGTCGACGGTAGATTAGCGATGAAGACCTGAAGTTCAATCGTTGGTGGTCAAACGATAATATAGAGAGGATGGATAAATGGAATTAAATGTGCATGAGATTCGCGAGATCATTCCCCACCGGTTCCCGTTCTTGCTGATCGATAAGGTCCTGGAATTGGAACCGAACGAAAAATTGATCGCCCTCAAGAACGTCACGGTGAATGAGCCATTTTTCGTGGGCCATTTCCCAGAGGAAAAAGTTATGCCCGGGGTGCTGATGATCGAGGCCATGGCACAGGCCGGCTGTGTGTATTTCTATTACAGCAAAAATATGCAGGGTAAAAATCTTATCTATTATCTGGCCAAGGCATCTGCGAAATTTTTCAAGCCGGTAACCCCCGGGGATCAGCTGATCCTCACGATCACGACCGTAAAGATGATGAGTAAGGCCGGCATCTTAAAGGCCGTGGCTCAGGTTGCCGGGAAAACAGTGGCGGAAGCAGAGATCGGATTCGGGATAAAAGAGGTTTAAAGTCCATCAACGTGTCTTGTTCACAACGACAATATCGCAAACCATTAAGCTTTTCGAAACATTCGTTGTTTTTTTCAAATTGCCGGACCGCCGGGGTATTGATCCTGGCCAATGTCGGGACCTTCATCTATGTAGTCCGTATGGGCTATTTGCCTCGGCAGTGGATATTATTCCCCGGTAATTTGCTTCAGGGCAATTTCTGGCCTTTGATTGCTTCGGGCTTCTTGCACAGTGATTTATTGCATCTGGCCATGAATATGCTGGGGATTTATGTTTTCGGCCGGATTGCGGAAGAATACTTGGGGCCGTGGAAAACCCTTTTTATTTATTTCGGTTCTTTGATCATATCCATGTTGTCTGCCACCTTTATTTATGCGCTTGTCCTGCATAAGAATGTGGCCATTATTGGCGCTTCGGGGGCGGTCATGGGGTTGATTGCCACAGCGGTTTTGTTGGATCCCTTCCGTGTGACCTATGAAATGATCTTGCCCCTGCCGGTCATGGTGAAAGGGTGGATGTTTTTGTATGCCGACATACAGGGTTTTCTGGGTGGGGAAAGAGACGGGGTCAGCCATCTGGCGCATTTGTGTGGATTCTTATCCGTCGGTTTGTTAGTTTATTTCCTATCATCAAGGGATCAAAAAGCCATGCGGGCTGGATTCATCGTTAATATTATTTCTTTTTTTGTTTTTCTTTTAATTTATCAGCGCATGATGGCTGTGTAAAACCCGATACCAAACACAAACTGTTTATTTGATAGTAATGAAGGAGGGATTTATGATCAAGGCTATTTTAGACAAACAAATAATGATTCGGGTGAGCAACGAGGTCGGCGCCCTGGCTGAGATCTGCCGGGTGGTTTCGGAAGCCGGGATCAATATGATCGCGGTTAACGCTTATGCCATAGATAATAAGGGTTTTATTATGTTTGTAACGGAGGATAATAAACAGGCTCAAAAATTACTTTCGGCAAAAAATTACAATGTCCGCGAGGAGGAAGTCATTTTATTGTCGGTTGATAACAAGCCCGGATCACTTCAAAAAATTCTTGCAAAAATAGCAGATGCTGGGGTCGATCTGACTTTGCTTTACGGGAGCGTTAATGAAAAGTCTAAAAAGAGTCCGATTATTATGGTTACAGAGGATAATCAGACTGCGTTAACAATTATCAAAATGCAGAGTTAAATGGAATATAATGATAGAAAATATATTTATTATGTAATATAAATAACACAATGTTATTAAGGGCAAATAAATGATATTTAACACATTCATATATAACTAAATGTAATAGAATGTCAAATATTGCAATATCCGCATCCTAGAATTTTTCAATCCCCGCCCGATAACCGATCATAACCCGATTGAAATGAATGAATTTAGACTTTAATTCAAAATTTATATCCACCGTTAATCAGCTCGAAAACAGTAACCGCCATGTTTTCATAACTGGCAAGGCCGGAACGGGGAAATCGACCTTGTTGCAGTATTTCCGGGAGCATACGTCAAAAAATGTCGCGGTTTTAGCACCAACCGGAGTTGCGGCTGTTAACATCAGAGGCCAGACCATTCATTCTTTTTTTAGGTTCAGACCGGATATTACACCGCAAAAGATCCGCAAGATTTATATTCGAAAGAAAGATAGAGAACTTTTTAAGACGCTAGATACCGTCGTTATCGATGAGATATCCATGGTGCGATCGGATCTGTTGGACTGTATTGACGTCTTTTTAAGGACACATGGAAAGAATAGAAGAAAACCTTTCGGCGGTATCCAGATGATCTTTTTCGGGGATCTCTATCAGCTGCCTCCGGTGGTCACGCAATATGAAAAGGATATCTTTAACGGGATTTATTCCAGCCCGTATTTTTTTGATGCCAAGGTCTTTGAAACCACGGAGATGGACTATATTGACCTGGAAAAGATTTATCGTCAGCAAGACGATGTCTTTATTCGGATCCTTAATGCCATTCGTACGCGTACCATAACCCCTGAGGATTTGCGAGTTCTTAACCGGCGCTATATCCCGGACTTTAATCCCGCTTCGGAAGAATTATTTATCCATCTAACAACGACCAACGCCATGGCTCAACGTATCAATGAATGGCATCTGCGGAATCAGCCGGGCCACGTCTATCATTTCGAAGGTCGCATCGACGGCAAATTCGAACAAAAAAATCTACCGACCCGGCCAGTCCTGGATTTGAAGATTCATGCCCAGGTCATGCTGTTAAATAATGATCCTCAAGGCCGCTGGATTAACGGAACCCTGGGGAAGATCATCGCTATGGAAGATGATTTGACTGCCACCAGCATCATCCAGGTCCTGTTGGAAGACGGCCATCTGGTTGAGGTTGGCCCGTTTACCTGGGAGATGTTCCGATTTGTTTATAATCAAGATACTCAGATGCTCGAATCGCAGAGTATCGGCTCTTTCACCCAGTATCCTTTGAAGCTGGCTTGGGCCGTAACGATCCATAAAAGCCAGGGCAAAACCTTCAGGCGTGTGATCCTGGATATGGGACAAGGGGCTTTCTCGCACGGGCAAACATATGTTGCCTTAAGCCGGTGCATTTCCTTAGAAGGACTGGTCTTGAAGCGACCTATTGTTTTTAGAGATATCCTTTTGGATGAACGGATAGCGCATTTTATGGAGCGATTGGCTGGCGTAAAAAATAAATAAATGATGGTTCGGGTTCCCCTAGGGGCCTATTGACAATCAGGCATTTTTTTGACATAATAACACAAATTTTTTTAGATCAATAAGGCAACTCATTACTCATACCATGAGACAAACCTTTCCACGCCACGGGGGAGGGGAGCCAATTCGAGTTGCCTTATTTTTTTAATTTTTATCTATATCCCCGAACGGGAGAGGATGA
>Ga0272441_10005826_pt1 | contig 21112 bp, 23 predicted proteins | sample SSMProp6N_FD_193582 | JGI IMG/M metagenome (GOLD analysis project Ga0272441, IMG submission 193582) | Marine sediment archaeal communities from Little Sippewissett salt marsh, Falmouth, MA, United States - SSM-Prop-6N | ecosystem: Environmental > Aquatic > Marine > Wetlands > Sediment ...
ATTCGTGCCCCAATTGTGGCTGGAGCGTTCTATCCCGGAGATCCAATCGAGCTTCGTGCAACGGTCGATACGCTCTTCGGCGATGGATTCCGCCCTGCGACCGCCGCACTCCCCGGGTCTGTCGGCTTGATTGCCCCGCATGCGGGATATCTGTATTCCGGTCGTGTTGCGGCATCAGGGTATCGCCGCGTTGCGGAGCTAGGCCGGCCAGATCTCGTGCTGCTGCTGGGGGCAAACCACACCGGGTCTGGAGAGGCTATATCGCTCCCCGATGAGGATGCCTGGTCGACGCCACTCGGTTGCTCGCCGATTGAGCGTTCGCTTGTCCTTCGACTACAGGCGTTGGGCATTCCCATTTCCAGCGTCGCGCATGAGCGTGAGCACTCCATAGAGGTTCATCTTCCGTTCATTCAGGTGCTCTGGGGCTTCGACGTACCGATTCTGCCGATCTGCGTCATGCCGATAGCACTGTCGGCGATGCATGCGGAGATCGACGCGATCGCTGGCTGTGTGGAGGATGCGGCCGTCTTGGTTGTGGCAAGCAGCGATTTCACCCACTACGAGCCCGATACGGCCGCACGCGCGCGTGATCGACTTGCACTCCAGTGGCTCGAAGCGTTCGATGCAGAGCGCTTCGAGCAGACGTATCGCGATCAGAGACTATCTATCTGCGGTGCCGGACCGATTCTGGCACTGCTGGCGCTCGGCCGAAGACTCGGCCTTGCCAAGGGCGAACTGGTGCAGTATGCGACCTCGGGAGATGTCACAGGTGATCGGACCGCGGTGGTTGGCTATGCTGCCGTACTGTTCTCGATGGAGGGATCATGACAAGAAGTATGACCGGATTTGGCACGGCCACCGTCGAGGACGGCGGCTGGCGGACTGAAGTTACGATTCGAACACTCAACCATCGCCATCTCTCGGTTCGCATTCGGTCGCTGAACGATCACCCGAGCCTGCTTCCTCGGATTGAGGAACAGATCAAGAGCATCTTTGCCCGTGGCGAAGTCGGTGTGTGGGTTGCGATCGAGCGATCGGTGGACGGAAGCCCGGGTTCCCGATTCGATCGAAGCCTTGCGCAAGAGACGTTCAATGAGTTGAGACTCCTGAGCGACCAGCTGGATCTCGAGGCGAAGCCAACGCTTGCGGACATCTCCAGGGCCGGTGGCCTGCAGCCGATTCAGATCGAAGACGAACAGCTGTGGCCCGTTTTGGAGAACGCTCTTGGGGCTGCCATGGAGAGCGCCAGGGCGAGCCGGGATGCAGAAGGCGCGCGGCTCTGTCTTGCGCTGAGGGCTCAACTCGATCAGCTCGACAGATCGCTTTCCGAGATCCGATCCAGGGTGCCAGAGATCGTCACTGCGTATCGTGCAAACCTGATGGAGCGTGCGCAACAGCTGGAGCTGAAGCTCGACCCGACCCGGCTGGAAGCGGAGATTGCGCTTCTTGCCGAGCGGCTTGATGTCCAGGAGGAGATGGTGCGGCTGGAGGCACACCTCGCTCGCGCCAGAGAAGCCCTGAACAGCGATGAGCCGATTGGAAGGGAACTCGATTTCCTCAGTCAGGAAATGCTCCGGGAGGTCAATACGCTAGGCTCGAAGGCCCGCGATGTCGAGGCGGGGACGCACGTGGTCGACATGAAACTTGCCGTCGAGCGGTTCAAAGAGCAGGTTCAGAATGTCGAATGACATGGTGCATCGCCGGAAGGGAATCGGCAGTGGGCTTGCGGTTGTCGTCTCCGGACCCTCTGGAGCCGGCAAGAATTCTGTTATCAACCGCGTCCTTCAACAGACTCCCGGTTTGTCCTACTCCGTCTCGTATACCACGCGCCCCGCAAGGGCAGGCGAGACAGACGGCGTGGATTATGTCTTCGTCGATGGCAAAGAGTTTGATCGTCGGATCAAGATCGGCGATTTCATCGAGCACGTAGCATATCTTGATGATCGCTATGGGACATCGAGATCGCAGATCGATGAGCTGCTGGCCCAACAGCTTGACGTGATACTGAATATCGATGTCGAAGGCGCAAAGCGAATCCGGCAGACAGGGCTCAGCGACCTGACAGTGATTTATGTGTTCCTTGTCCCCCGCTCACTGGAACGCCTAGAAGAGCGGCTTAGGTCAAGGGGCACGGAAACCAATGCGCAAATCTCCGATCGACTCGCTGTTGCGACGCGTGAGCTGGAAGCACTATCAGCGTTTGAGTACCTTGTCATCAACGATGAGCTAGACGTTGCGGCGTCCGAACTACAGGCAATCATCGAGGCGGAAAGATGTCGGCTAATCAGCTGAAGCGCAGCAAGAAATCGGCGGCGAAACCAAACCTGCTGTTTCGCCGCCGTTCAATTTCCAGCTCGAACCTAGCTTAATAGAGACTACTTCTTCGCAACGCCTTGAGGGGTAACTTTCAGCCTCTTCTCGATCTGTCGCTTCAGTTCCTTCCCAGGACGGAACAGTGGCACGACCTTGGCTGCTACCTGAATCGGACGCTTGGTCTGCGGATTGATCCGGCTGCTCGCCTTCCTTGCCCGGACAGCAAACTTGCCGAATCCTACGAGTTTCACTTCCTCGCCCTGCAGCAGCGTCTCTTGTACAAGATCGAGGACGGAATCAAGCAACTTCCGCGCCTCCTTCTTGGTCAAGTCGGTTCGGTCCGACAGCCGGTCGATAAACTCGCCCTTGTTCATCCTGCACCCTCCTTGCGGATATCTCTCTGTTGCTAGGTTTCGTCGTCAGACGTGGCTTCGCCGAGCAGATCGCGCATGCTCAGGGACTCGTGTCCAGCGTCATCGAGGAACCGGCGATCGACTCTTTCTTTGCCACGCCCTCGATCGCGTCGCTTCCTGGAGCGTCCCGACTGTTCTCGATCTCGATCTCGCTCTTCGAACGCGATCGCTGGGATGTCCGGCGGTCCGAACAGATTCCGCATAGTCAGACGCACCTGGCGCTTCTCTTCGTTGATGCCAATGATCCGCGCTTGGACCTTGCTCCCGATCGTCAGCACATCTGCGGGTGTGGCAATCCTCTCCTCGCTGATCTCCGACACATGGATCAGACCATCCACGTCGTCGGTGATCCGCAGGAACGCGCCAAAGTCCTTGATCTCTGTGATCTCACCCTCTACGACTTCATCGATCGCATGCTTATCAAGGAATTGCCGCCACGGGTTGTCCTTGAGCTCACGGATACTCAAGGAGATCCGCCGCTCTTCGGCATCCGCATTGAGAATCTTGACGTCAACCTCATCGCCTTCGGTCAGCACATCTCGAGGATGGTTGACATGTCCCCAATCGATCTCGGAGACGTGCACCAAGCCCTCGATGCCATCCTCCAACTTGACGAACGCTCCAAAGTCGGTGAGCTTCGTGACAGTTCCCGTGGCTACCTGGCCTCGAGGATACTTCGAAGCAACATCCTCCCATGGATCGCGCTGCGTCCGGCGGAGCGACAGGCTGATCCTTCTGGCCGCGTCGTCGCAACTAAGCACGACAACAGTCACCTCGTCGCCCTCGCTTACGATGTCCTTCGGACTCTCAGGGTGTCCCCACGATAGTTCAGAGACATGCACGAGTCCCTCGACATCCTGTTCGAGTTCGACGAACGCACCGAAGTCTGTGACACTGACGACGGTCCCGGTGATTTGCATTCCCACCGGGTAGCGGTCAGAGATCCCATCCCAAGGGTTGGGGCGCAGCCGGCGAATCGAGAGAGAAACTTTCCCCTTCTCGCGATCGAAATCGATGACCTTGACCTTGACGGCGCTACCAACCTTGTACTCGGCCGGTGGCACGGGAAGGTCCTTCCATGCGATTTCGGATCGGTGGACCAAACCCTCGAACCCACCGATATCCACGAATAGGCCGAAGTCCACGATGCTGCGGACCGTCCCTTCGATCTCCTGCCCCTTCTCGAGCGAATCGAATAGGGCCATCCGCCGCTCTCGCTGCTGCTCCTTGAGGTATGCCTTGTGCGAGACCACCAAATTCTTGTCTCGCCGGGAAAGCTCAAGGATCTTCAGCTTGATCCGCTGGCCTCGTAGTTCGTCGATCGAGCTTGGCAAATCATCGCCCAAGTGGGAGCCCGGCAAGAACGCGCGAATCCCATCAAGATTTACGTGATAGCCGGCTCGCTTGACCTCATTGACAACCTCACCCTCGACTGCTTCCCCTGCGCGATACGCTTCCTCAAGCACATCGATACGTTTCTCGTATTCGGCTTGCTTTTCGGATGCGTAAACGGTCCCTTTCTCCTCATCAATGTACGTGACGAGAACCTCGATCTCTTCGCCTTCCTCGACCTTGCCCTCGGTCCGGAAGGGCGAGAGTTCGGCAGTCGGAAGAATGCCCTCCGATTTGTAGCCGATGTCGACGAGGATCTCGCTCTCATTGACTTGGACGACCGTTCCGGAGACAACGTCTCCGCGGCTGTGCATCTTGATGTCGCTCTCAGAGAAAGCGTCTTCCATCTTGATTCGCTGTTCCATGCTCCAGTGCCACCTACCGTTACGCCACCCCGGCCTCCGAGCTCCGGGCTCGCGGAATGTCTGCGATCGTAAGAATCCCCTTATCGTCCTTCATTCCTCATGCGTTATCAACTCGCTGCATCAGGCGCTCCGTGAGCAAGCGATACCTTTCCGCTCGAGGTACATCTGCATCAATCCCGTCCGAAAGCTCATCGATGGATACCGACGAGCCAATGGAGACGGTCACTTTCGGGAAGCCAAACGGGTACTTCGGCGGGTACGGTCCTTCTGCGCGGATGTCCACCGGGAGGAACGCCTTGCCGGCCATCGATGCGAAGTGCACCGCTCCAGACTTCGGGTCAACCTCCTCGCGAGTCGTACCCTCGGGAAAGATTCCGATCAAGCGCTCACGGCGGATTGCGGCGAGCATCTCCCGGAAATCGGATCTGGAGAAGTTTTCGCGGTCGATCACCGTGGCAAACACGCGGATCACCGCTTGGAGTACTACGTTTCCCTTCATCAGTCCCTTGCGGGCGATGAAATGAACGCGGTTCCAGCCCCCGATCGCGACTGCAAACAGCGCGACATCCCAATAGCTTCGATGCCGAGCGACGGCGATGTATTCCCCGTCCCGTTGCATGTTTTCTCTCCCCATGACTCGGAGACGAAACAGCGGTTTCGTCACAAGGAAAAGCACAAGAACCAAGAACGCATAGAATCCGTCTTTGACTCGAACTCTTAGTCGCCGTGACAACGTCTTCCCAGTTGCTCCCTGACCAGGTTTGATGCTGCGGAAATGACCTCTGCTAGGGTCTTTCGATCGGTATCGATTATAGTTGCATCCTTTGCGGCTTTCAAGGGTGCAATGCGTCGTCCCTGATCGCGCTCATCGCGCGACGTCAGCTCTCTGAGCGTCTCCTCGTAGCTTCCCGTCCGTCTTTGGCGCACCCGACGGGTTGCGCGCGCCTCGGAGGAAGCGTGCAGAAACAGCTTCACATCGGCGTTTGGCAGCACGACGGTTCCGATGTCTCTTCCTTCCATCACCACGCTCCCGCGCGACGCAATATCACGCTGAAGCTCGACAAGACGAGCCCGAACCTCCACCTGTGTCGCGACTTGTGATGCCTTCTGATCGTACTCCGGCGTGTGCAGGAGATCGGTGACATCCTCACCATTGAGTACGAACCGCCCGGATTCGCTCACCTCGATCCGGATCGCTGCGAGCGGAATCCCTCGATCGAAGGCCAATGCTACCGCGCGATACATCTTCCCAGTCTCGACGAAGCGACAGCCGAATTCCTCTGCAAGCGCTCGACCGACTGATGTCTTCCCAGCCGCCGCAGGGCCGTCTATAGCGATTCTCATTGCGTCTCCCGAATGCGATGGCCCACAGCAGTTGGATGGCAGACGAATACGTCGGCCGACGGAAAGCTGTGGCTCAGGGTCCGCCTTGCATGCTCGGCATCTACTTCCTCTGCAAACGCCCCGTAGAATGATGAGCCACTCCCGCTCATGCCAGAATATGCAGCGTTGAGTTGGCCCACAGCACCATGGTATGTGGACAACGACGGATAAGCCGATAGCGCGGCCTGCAACAGATCGTTCTCGCCTCGTTCCAGCCGGGTGGCCCGTCGAATCGGCGATGCATCGCCGACATCCCACCTCGAGTAGATCTCCTGGGTCGCGCAGTGAACGCTTGGCACGAGAACCACGTAGCACTCCCGCGGCTGAGCCGGCAGCTTCTCGATGCGCTCGCCACGGCCACCCATCCGAATCGCGCCGCCGTGAAGGAACAGCGGAACGTCCGACCCGATGGTCGATCCGATCTCGCACAGCGTCCTGAACGGAAGTTCGGGTGGGATCACTCGATCAAGCACCGCCAAGGTAGCTGCGGCATCGGACGATCCGCCGCCCAAGCCCGCACCTACCGGGATTCTCTTCTCAACGCGGATAGCGACGCCCTGCGTGCTCCGTTTCCGCTTGAGCAACGCGACAGCTGCCAACTCAACGATATCCGTCTCCGAGAAGACCAGATTGCTATGGACTCGGACGCCTTCGCCGCCGAGCTCGATCTCGATCGAATCTGCAAGATCGATCGTCTGGACGTCCGAGAGAATCTCATGGTATCCATCTGTTCGCCGCCCGAGAACACGCAGCGACAGATTGAGTTTGGCGTACGCCGCGATCTGAATCGTCATCGTTGATGCACAACCTCTCCGTCCCGGATCACAAGACGTACCGCATTCTCGCCGAGTCCACAAAGCAGTTCACGATAGTCGTGCACATCAAGAACAATCAGATCGGCCTGCTTGCCCACGTCCGCAGCGCCGATCTCTCCCGCCGCTTCGATCGCCTGCGCGTTGTGAAACGTAGCCGCTGTAATCGCCTGATCGAGACTCATGCCAAGAGCGGTTACCGCAAGCGCGATAACCAACCAGACCGATCCGACGGAAGGGCTTGGGGATCCGGCGTTGGTTCCCAATCCAACCGCAAGTCCAGCTTCCCTCATCGACTGTGCATCCGGATACGGAGTTCCGGCAGCAAGAGCTGCACCTGGCAGGAAGATGGGAACAACCCCGGAGCGTCCTAAAACGGTAGCCTCTGCCCGATCAATCGTCTGCAGATATGCAATCGCACTGACGCCAAGTTCCGCGGCCACATCGCCGATTCCGCTGACGGAAGCTCCGCTTCCATGCAACTTGAGATGAAGGCAGGCCGCGCGGGCAGCTCGAAGGATTGTCCGTGCCTCATCGATCGAATACGCTTCGCTACTGCACTCGACATCACAGAACGTCGCCAGTCGACGGCGGCGAACCGTTGGGATGGCGTCTGCGATCAGGTTGGCCATCGACTCGGCGTGCGGAACCCCTGTTGCCGGCCCAGCGCCGCACAAGGTCGCAATGATCTTCGGATACTGATGATCGGTGGCGTGTGCTGCGGCTGAAAGGTCGCGCAGCTCATCCAACGTCCGGCATTTGACCTCGATCGTCGTGACCCCCTCGATCAATGCGCGTCGCAGCCGATTGTGCATTGCTTGCCCAAGAGGGAGTTCATGATCCGAATCCGCGGCTCCGGTGACATCGCTTCTCACCTCCGGCACGAAATGCGTATGGGGGTCAATCAATCCGGGCATCACGACTCCGCCGCGAGCATCGATCGAGCAATCTACATGCTCCGATGGATCGGAGCAGCCGATCCTGGTGATGCGGCCTCCCTGAATGGATAGCTCCGTGTGTTCCTGCACCGCGAATGTCGTCCCGGCCCGCAACGCTGAGCTGTCCGGGGCAGGCGCAATGAGCTGCCCGATGTTGGTGATCAACGTGTTCATGGACAACGAGACTATAGTGGGCCCAGAACTGCTTTACAACGGCACTTCTGACCGATACACTGACCGGAGTCAGCACAACAAGGGGATGGCGCGACGGGCCCATGCGTGACTCGAAACCTCCATGCAGTCAGACCGACGGACGGCCAACTCGCAAGGCGGGAATCGTCGCCGTAGTTGGCCAAACCAACGTTGGCAAATCTACATTCCTCAATGCAGTGTTGGGGCGCAAGCTGCTCATTACGTCGGAAAAGCCTCAGACAACCCGCAACCAGATCCGTTGTGTCCTAAACACCGAGCAGGCACAGATTGTCTTCGTAGACACACCAGGTCTCCATCGACCGCGCAATCGTCTGGGACGCCATATCCTTCGTGAAGCGCATCGAGCCTTGCGCGGCATCGACGCAATGCTCTACATCGTAGAACCTTGGGCGAAGGTGATCGCGGCAGACCGAGATGCGTTTGAGCGATGGGGAGATCCGACCTTTCCAATCCTTCTTCTAGTGAACAAGATCGATCTTGCCAAGGGAAACCAACTTGAGGAAACGCTACTCTCGTACGAGGCAACAGGTCGCTTCGCTGAACTGATTCCCGTCTCGTCCAAGGCAGGCATCGGCCTCGACGATGTCATTGAGACGCTCACTGACTACCTGCCCAAAGGCGATCCGCTGTTCCCGGAAGGGGTGGAGAGCGAACAGGGGGAGGAGTTCCTGATCCGGGAACTGATCCGTGAGAAAGTCATGCGACTGACGTATCGGGAGATTCCACACTCCGCCGCTGTTCGGCTGAAGTGGTTCCGCGAGCGCGACGACGGACTTGTCGAAATCAAGGCTGAGATCATCGTCGATAGGCCTTCTCAGAAGGGAATCGTCGTTGGCAAGGCGGGCAGTTTGATCAAGAAGATCGGCACACTTGCACGGAGGGACATCGAGGCCGTCCTGGGAAGTCGCGTGTTTCTTGAATTGATTGTGAAGGTTGACGCACACTGGACCAGAGACGAGGATCGAATACGACGGCTGACAAGCGAAATGTAGATGGAGATCCCATGTCAGAGAAGAGTCCTGCACCGCTTCTACTGATCTGCCGTGACCCCAAGCACGCGACCAAGCTGTGTGCTTTGCTCAATCCTTTCGGAGAGGTTCGCACTGCAAGGCCGCATGACGATCTCCTACACAACGGTCCAGACAACCTAGTCCTGTTTGCGGTTCAAGAAGATGGTCCGGAGGACCTTCGACTGCTGGGAGAATGGATTGACCAGCATCCTGAGGTGGCTGTCGTCGCCCTGGTTGAGCGCGAGCTGTCAGAGCTCAGTGCTGACGTAATCGTTGCGGGAGCCACATCCTGGTTGCCAATATCCATGAAGCCAGACGAGCTTCGCAGGGCCATTCATCATCTTGCAGCACGATCGCGGCGCAGGGCTCAGCGTGAGGCAAGACGCGAACGGGCAGTCAATCTGATCGAGAAGCTCCCGGTCGGCGTGTTCGAACTCACCGATGGATGTGTATCCTATGTCAACCAGCACCTTCTCCGTCGGCTCGGGTACGGTCGCGATGAGATTATCGGGAAGCGACCAGAGGAGCTTGACCTGGTCATTCCACAAGAACGTGCACGGTTGGCTCAGGGGATCGATCAGCAGCTCCGCGGCAACCCATCGGCACAACCGGGCGTGTACCAGTTCGCCGCACGTGAAGGCAACACATACGTTGGAGAGATCGTATCGTGGCTGACTGAGACGCCAGACGGCCCGGTTCTCGAGGGAGCGATCCAGGATATCACGCAGGTCTCCCGAATGACACGCCTCCAAAGCGTTGTGATTGAGCTGGGAGAGGTAATCCTTGGGGAATCGGACATCGGCCGAATCCTCCAGCTCGTTCTCGACACGATAACTGAGTACAGTGGATTCCGCCGTGCGGTGCTGTCGCTTTACGATCTCTCCGCCCCGGTTCCGTTCGAGGCGGAGGTCCATACGTTGCTGACTTCTGGACTGGATGCCCCGGAGCAAGAGGCGTTTCTTGAGCAGCCCACGATTCCCCCCATGGAACGTCGGCTTGTCTTCTCCGATCGGTATCGCCTCGGCCCCGCCTACTATGTCCCCCACGACGACGTGCCATGGACGGACAGTCATGGGATCCACGGAAGTCTTTGCGTCGAAGGATGGCATGCGGACGATTTCCTGTTCATCCCGTTGAGAGGAACGTCCGGCATCATCGGGAGTATCTCGGTTGATGATCCGGTCGATCGCAGTGCCCCCACGATCGCCTCGATCGAACCGGTTGCCGCATTGGCCAATCTCGCGGCACTCGCAATCGAGCGCGTGTACAAGATGCAGCAGCTCCGCAAACAGAAGGAACGACTCCACGTGCTGTCGGTGTTTGGCGAGGAACTCGCCCAAGTGACCGATGTTCGTACTCTGTGCGAACTTGCCGTGCGGCATGTGCAGGAGGATATGGATTACGGTGTCTGTGCGGTGTTTCTCGAGGATGGAATGCGCCTGGTCCTGGAGGCGGTTACCGCGAAGGATCTGGTCCCGGACAACGAGATTCCAACCAAGGGGACTCGCATTCCCGTCGATGGCCCAGGGATCACGCGGTGGGTGTTCCGAGAGGCAAAGACTGCAATTATCCCCGACATCCTCAAAGACGAGCGACATGACGCAACCGAGACGACCCTCCGATCGTTCATGGCAATTCCCATTATGACTCGAAAAGGCATCATCGGGGTCCTCGATGTGGCCAGCGAGCGATCGGCGGCGTTCGATGCGCAAGATCTGGAAGTCGTATCCACCCTTGCCGGTCAACTATCGACGGCGATCTCCGCGTTGCGAAGACGGGATGCGCTTCTACGGATCTATTCGTTTGGCCAGCGGTTGGCCACAGCTTCCGCTCGCGATCGGATCGTCGCAAGCACGCTAGATTTTTTGGTTGACCAGTTCGATTTCGAGCTAAACAGCATCATCCTCGCGAGAGATGACAATGCCTTGATGGTTGCCGGATTGCGTGGGCCGTACCATCAGGATGACTTCGAAGTCGGCAGCTACATCCCAATCGATGAAGGGCTTGTCGGTTGGGTGGCCACGAACCGTCGACCGGCTCTTGTCCCGGATGTCACGAAGGACGCGCGGTACGTCGCATCGTTTCCCGCCACACGTTCTGAGTTGGTCGTCCCGATCCTATTCAGCGACAATCTGCTCGGCGTGATCAACGTGGAGAGCCGACAGACTGGCTTCTTTGATGACGAAGATCGCCAGCTCCTGGAAGTTGTTGCGAACCACTGCGCGATCGCGCTGTCAAATGTCGCATCACAGGAGACGCTGCGCGAGCAAGCCGTTCGGGATCCACTAACGGGCCTGTTCAATCGGCACTACTTCAACTCGATCATCGCATCGGAACTGAGTCGAGCCGACCGGTACGACCGGCCAATGACACTGATGATGATCGACATCGATGGATTCCGTGCCGTGAATAACACGTTTGGGCACCTCAAGGGGGATGATGTGCTGCGCGAGATTGCGCAGATGCTCGAGCAGAGTGTTCGCGATGCGGACAGCGTGATCCGCTACGGAGGCGATGAATTCCTCATTCTCATGCCTGAGACCAACGGCAAAGGAGATGCTGAGATCGTCGGCGCGCGGCTGCGCACCCGAATCAAGCAGATTCCAGAGAAGGCCGGTATCGCAGGACATCAGATCGACCTGAGTGTCGGCTTGTATGCCCGCATGTCAAACGACGGGCGTTCGCTGGAAGAGCTTCTCGAGGAAGTCGATCGTCGCATGTACGATGACAAGCGAGCCAAACATGCCGCTCAGGACTAGTCGTCTTGGCAAGACTCACGAGTATCGGCACTGCATCGAACTCCAGCGTGCAGTCCTCGGCGATCGCGCCCGGACTGTTCTACCTGTCCCGGCACTTGTCGCCGTCTCGCAGAGCGGTGGCCTGGTCCTGGGGACCTCCGATTCCGAGCCCGACGGCTCGATACTGTCCGGCGTACTGGTCGATCTCGTGGCCAATGCCGATGGATATGCTGCCCGCGAGACCGTCTTCCATGGTGTACATCCCACAGGACGCAACCGCGGCGTCGGCTACGCACTCAGAGCGGCGGAGCGGACAATCTGTCAGTCGGAAGCTGTTGACGTGATTGCCTGGTCGCTCGACCCGCTCCGGAGCGAGCAGGCGCATCTTGCGTTCAACAAGCTCGGTGCCATCGCGACCGATTACCGCACGAATCTGTATGGCGAAGTCCATGACACACCGAACCTTGGACTCGAGACCGATCGCCTGCGCGTCGAGTGGTGGCTCGATGCGCCTCGCGTTGTCTCGATCATGGATCAGGCGAACCCGCCTTCGCATCTCAAGCTCGGCGTACACGAGATGGATGTGCTTACCAAGACGTCCCTGCTACCCGGAAGCATCCGACGTCTGGTGGACTTCGATGAATCACCACGAGCGCAGTACGTACTCGTGGAGATTCCCGTGGATATTGATCGCGTACGAGCCATTGACCTGTCAGTGGCACAAGAGTGGCGGCTTCGGAGTCGCGAGGCGTTTCAGCTGCTATTCGAGCATGGGTATGTGGTCGTTGGCTTCGTCCATGAGGGCGGTAGGAGCTTCCACCTCTTCCGTAAGGCAGATCGCGGTACAGTATTGAGACACCCGTGAGGGACGCGTCAGGGAGGAAACGATGGAACGAACGGAACTGGCAAAGCGGATCGATCACACACTCCTTGGGCCCACTGCGACCCGGGAGAACGTTCGGCGAATATGCGAGGAAGCGATCGAGTATGGCGTGGCGTCGGTATGCGTGAATCCATGCCACGTGGGACTGGTTCGAGATTGCCTTGGAGATCAGCCGGTCAAGACATGTGCCGTCATCGGATTCCCACACGGCATGAGTACCTGTGAGACAAAGGCGTTCGAAGCGCAGAAGGCGATCGCCGCAGGTGCTGACGAACTCGACATGGTGATCAATGTCGCTGCACTGAAGGAAGGCGACTACGCTCGAGTCATTGAAGATATCCGCGGTGTGTGTCTTGCAGCGCAGAAATCTCCGAGAGAAGCGATCGTCAAAGTGATCCTAGAAATGGCGCTCCTCTCGAACGAGGAGAAGGTTGCCGGCGCAACCTTAACCAAGGCCGCAGGGGCGGACTTCGTCAAGACATCGACCGGGTTCGGACCGGGAGGCGCTACTGTGGAAGACGTCGCGTTGCTTCGTGCAACGGTTGGCCCCGACATGGGCGTGAAGGCCGCCGGTGGAATCCGTGATGCGGAAACAGCGATTGCCATGGTCGAAGCTGGCGCCGATCGCATTGGCGCAAGCCAAACCATTGCCATTCTCGAGGGACTTGATCCCTCGTAGCGCAATCGGTGACCTTGCATGCCCGGCAACGCGAATCTATAGTTTCGTTACTTGGGGGGATACCATGCACTGTCTGCTCCGTTCGGCGGATCGGACCTTTTTTGATGGGAACGCGACGATCGTGGTCGCTCGAAGTCCGCGCGGTGAATTCGCGATCATGGATGAGCATGCACCGCTGCTTGCGGCATTGGACCGAGGTGCGATACGGATCGAAGCGACCGATGGAACTCGTGTCTTCTTCTGCGAGCCTGGGACGGCTCGCATCGCAAACGGTACTGTCCATCTTCTAGTCGAAACAGCTCTCCCTCTCGACGAGATCGAGCTATCCGAGATCAAGGCACAGATTGCACAGCTTGATGACGGCGATGACCAAGTACTTGCCGCGGAGCGGGAGCGGCTTGCACTTCTTCTAGATTCGAAGGAGCGGTATGGGTAGTCGGGTTGTGGTCACCGGCGTGGGGCCGATTAGCCCCATTGGAAGCGGGAAGCAAGCTTTCTGGGAGAACCTTAGCGCTGGAATGAGCGGCATACGACGCGTGGATGATCGAGTCGATCTAACCGGCATCGATGTGAAGATTGCCGCTCCAATCGACCGATTCGATCCCCACGATTACATCGCTCCGAAGAAGGCACGGCGACTCGATAGATCCTCTCAGTTGGCGCTTGCCGCCACTTCACTCGCCTTGCAGGACGCCGACATCGCCGAAGGCGACATGGATCTCGATCGATTCGGCGCTGTTGTGGGGACAGGAATCGGCGGGATGGAAACGTTCGATGATACGCTCAAGACGATGGCCGAACGTGGCCCCAGACGCGTCAGCGCGTTTTTCGTCCCCCGGATGATGCCCAATGCGCTCGCAGGAGAAGTTTCGATTGCCTACGGACTTCGAGGCGCCAGCTTCGGTATTGTCTCGGCCTGCGCCAGTGGAACACACGCCATCGGCGTTGCGGCGAATCTGATCTCGTCTGGCTTCATCGATCGAGCTGTTGCAGGTGGTGCCGAGGCCGTGCTCATTCCCGTGACCTTCGCCGGCTTCGCGAGGATGGGAGCGCTGTCGAAACGCAACGATGAGCCTGAGAGAGCATCCCGCCCGTTTGACGCCGAGCGCGACGGATTCGTCATGGGGGAAGGGGCTGGGTTGGTTGTCCTCGAAGCGTATGAGCTTGCCATCGCACGAGGGGCACACATCTATGCTGAAGTGAAGGGGTTCGGCCTGTCCTCCGATGCTGCCCACATCACAGCGCCGCCGGAAGATGGATCCGGTGCATCGAGGGCGATGCAAATGGCGCTCGATCGGGCGGGCCTTACGGCCGACGACGTCGACTACATCAACGCACACGGCACCTCAACCCCGACGAACGACAGCGCGGAGACTGCGGCGATCAAGGCGACGTTCGGAGACGCCGCGAGCCGCGTGAAGATTAGCTCGACCAAGTCCCAAATCGGCCATCTGTTGGGAGCTGCAGGTGGCGTCGAAGCGATTGCGACTGTCCTAACGATGGAGCACGGCTTCATTCCAGCGACGCTCAACTACGAGCATCTCGATCCGGAATGCGACCTGGATTACACACCGACATCGGTAGAAATGCCCATTCGAACGTCCTTATCAAACTCGTTCGGGTTTGGCGGGCAGAACGCAAGCCTTCTGTTCTCGAAACTGTAGGCTTTGGGGTTTCGCCCGGCTGGTCTAGAACTGGCGGATGAATCGAAGATCGTTCGTCAAGAAGACGCGGATGTCATCAATCCCGTACTTCAGCATTGCCATCCTCTCGATTCCCAAGCCGAACGCGAATCCTGTATAGCGCTCCGCATCGTAGCCGACTGCGCTTAAGACCGCAGGGTCGACCATCCCCGCCCCCATGATCTCAAGCCAATCAGACGCGCCTGGAGCCTTAATGTGTACTTGAACCGACGGCTCCGTGAACGGGAAGTAGTCTCCGGAGAACAGCATCTCGTACCCCTCCCCGAAGAACTCCTCCGTGAACACCTCAAGCACATGCTTCAGGTTGGCAAGAGATAGACCTTCCTCAACCCACAAGAGTTCGATCTGATGAAACACCGGCGAATGGGTTGCATCCTGCGTATCGCGGCGGTAGCAGCGACCGGGGCAGATGATCCGGACCGGAGGTTCAGTCTGCTCCATCACTCGGATCTGCACCGGAGATGTGTGGGGACGAAGCAAGGTCTTCTCATCGATATAGAATGTGTCCCAATCTGCTCGCGCCGGGTGTTCCACCGGGATGTTCAGCGCATCGAAATTGTAGTACTCGGTCTCCATCTCGGGACCTGTCGCGACACTGAACCCCATCCGCATGAAGATCGATTCGATCTCTCGTTGCACCAGCGTCAGCGGATGCAGATAGCCGAGCTTGGAGTGAACGCCAGGAAGCGACATGTCCACCTGCTCGTCATCAAGCTGCTTCGCAAGCCGTGCGCCTTGCGCCTCTGCTTCCTTCTCGGCGAATGCGGCGCTCGCCGTCTGCTTCAAGCCGTTCAACAGTTGCCCGGCCTTGCCACGATCCGACGGATCGAGTTGCCCGATGCGCTTGAATAGCTGGGATACGCGACCTTTCCGTCCAAGGAACTCCACTCGGAATGCGTCAATCGAGGCATCGTCATTGATCGTCGCGAGGCGTTGCTGAAGATCTCCCTCCAGCGCTTCGATGGTCGTACGGAGTTCGTCGAGGGTCATCATGTTGGCCGATTATATCGGTCGCTTTTTTCGTTGACAAGACGCTTTCTGGGGTATAGTCTTGCCGAAACTGACGCAGCGGGCGCTGATGCGTCCCTCTGGAGAGGACGGTTCGTTCGCATGGCAGACTATCCCAACCGACGCCGAGCCTTGCTCGACATCATCGACGGCGAGGCGTATCTTGCACTCAACCACGAGGGATCAGATCCAGCGACTATTCGCTACCTCACAGGGTTTACCGGAGAGGGCGCGGTCCTCCTTTCAAAGGAAGAGACTGTCTTGCTGACCGATTCCCGCTACACCGAACAGGCCAAAGGGGAAGTCGATGGCGTGTCGATCGTGGAAGACAGAGGATGGCGATCGAAGGCAACAGCTGACGCGATCGTCTCGCGAAAGCTCGAACGGGTTGTCTTCCCCTCATCCAGGGTCAGTTTTCGGTGGGTCGAGCAGATGCGCAAGCTCGGCGGTTTCGTGCTCATTCCGGAAGAGGATCCGGTGCTCTCGCTCAGGAAGAACAAGTCAGCCGAGGAAATCGAGTATCTGAAGAAGGCAGCTGCAATCGGAGACGAAGCCTTTGCGTCGCTGCTCCCGGAACTAGCCGTAGGAATGACGGAAGCCCAGGCCGCATTGCGCCTCGAGGTACTGATCCGTGAAACCGATGCTGAGGGTATTGCATTCGACGTCAATGCATCGACCGGAACGAACACGGTACTGAATCACTACAACCCGGCGTTTGATCCGAAGCCGCTCACGGATGGCGATCTGCTGTTGTTTGATTTCGGCGTGTGTTTCAACGGGTATCGGTCTGACATGACGCGCACCGTTGTCGTAGGCAGGCCGGCGGCGAAGGCCGAGGAGATCTACGAACTGGTTCTTCGCGCGAACATGGCCGGCATCGATGCAGTACGTACTGGCGTGCCTGCATCCGACGTCGATGCTGCGGCTCGTGAAGTAATCACTGCAGCGGGATACGGTGAGTATTTCGGACATGGGCTTGGCCACGGTATCGGGCTCGAGGTGCATGAGGCGCCAGGCGTGAGTCCGAAAAACAGCGATCCTCTGGAAGCAGGCATGGTCGTGACCATCGAACCGGGCATCTACATCCCTGGATTCGGTGGTGTACGGATCGAGGACGATGTCATTGTGACATCCGATGGATGCGAGGTATTCACAGGCTTCCCGAAGGACAAACTAATCCAGGTCGGGTGAGATCGATGCACGGAAAGCGAGCTGGGGCACTGCTGGTCGTGGCCTGTGTCGGACTCCTTTGCGGGTGCACCCTGATCGAGCGTGTGCCGCAGGCAAGCTTCGATGTTTCGCCCATCGTGGTCTACGCGAACGAGACGGTCGAATTCGATGCAAGCGCATCAAGCGGACCTGCGACAATCGTCTCCTACTCCTGGGAGCTAGGCAACGGCACCGCGTCTTCGGGAAGAGCAGTTAGCACATCCTACCCGACACCCGGCATCTACCAAGTGGCCCTCACCGTCGAGGACGCCCGCGGCAGGATCGACCGCATTGAGCAGGAGATTGTCGTCTTCGTCCATAGTGGCACAACGATATTCTATGAGGATTTTACTGATGGAGAGAGCGAGCTGGGACATTGGCCGCTCGATCCAACATGGGCGACAGCCGGTGATGCCACAGTAGACAGGATTACCGGTCGGCCTGGGTATGCACTGTATGTCCATAGCGACATGGCTCGATGGCATCGTCGATACACTGCGGTGACGATTCCGCCGCTTCGCATCGGACAGAGCGTACTTTTCTCCTGCCAGATCATGACGCTGCAGAACCAGGACGAATTTACGTTTCTCTTCTCACCCGCTAGGCGCGAGCTGGATTCGGTCTCGGGTTCTTTGCCGTACTTCGTGTTCACCGCAAGTGACGGAGGGTCGTATGTCAGAGAGCCGTCTGAATACGGAACCGACATCCCCCGCCCCCTCCCCTTTCTGCCGGATGTCTATCGGTGGCACACCTACGCGTTCCGCTTCGCTGCAGGTTCGTACGATTTTCTCATCGACGGAGATGTGGTGTACACAGGCTCGTTGAACGAACCGTTCACCTCGGCCAGCAAGTGGATACTCCTTCTTGGTGAGGAAAGCCTAACGGAGGCGTGCAGGGCGTATTTCGACGACATCACGGTATCCATCGAGGAATAGCCGGCCCTGCGGGGAGGCCTCCATCCTCCCAAAGCGCGACGCGCGTCCTTGCACCCGCCCGCTTGCTTCGGCACGATTCAGGCGAGAGGGGAGGAAGATGCCAGCCACATCCTTGGCGTTGTTCGCGATCTGGCTCCTGCTGACGCGTCGTCTCGACCTGCCGGCGCTCGCCGTGGGCGCGATCGCCGTGGTACTCGTCTGCATTGCCCAGCGAACCTTGTTCAGAGAGCATGCCCGCCTTGTGTCAACGCTTCTGCTTCATCCCTGGCGCAGTCTGCGGTACGCCGGCGTCCTAGCGTGGCGCTTCGTGACCTCAACCGCATACACAATCCGTCTCATTCTGCTCGGAGGCGAGGAAGGAAGAATCGTTGCCCTTCCGCTTCGTCTCCGCCATCCGATCGGCCAGTTCCTCCTGCTCAACTCGATCACGCTGACACCGTCCACGATCTCATTGCTGATTGAGGGAGAGCTTCTGTATATCCACTGGCTACGGGCGCGGAATGCACAAGGAGATTGGGCCACGATCAAGGAAACCCTAGAGAAACAGATGCTCGGGATCTTCCCTGAGGAGGCATCATGAGCGTTGTCGAGGGCGTCCTGTTGGCAACCATTGCTCCGCTCCTCCTCATTTTGGTAAGGGGACCCACCGCATGGGATCGATTGCTGGCCTACAACTCTGCAGCCAACCGCATCGCGGCGGTTCTAGCCATCGCATCGGTCGTGTTCGACCACCCGGTCCTGTTGGATGTCGCCATCGTTTACGCGGCACTTAGCTTCATCGGCGTGATCGCTCTGGCACGATTCATGGAAAGGGGGGAGGGTTTCCGTTGATCGGGATAGTTCTCTCCGGATGTGGAGCACTCTTGGTAGCGATTGGCACCTTCGGTGTCGTCCGCTTCCGCGATGTCTATTCTCGCCTGCAGGCAAGCGGTGTCTCTGACAACGCCGGGCTCACGCTTGTCCTATTCGGGCTGATTCTGTACGAGGGGTGGACGCCGACCGACTGGAGCCTTCTCTTCCTTCTTGCGCTGATGCTCGCGACCAATCCGATCGCCACGCATAGCATTGCGAAAAGCGCGTTCGTCCAACGGCACACCGGGGAGACGTCGCCATGATCTCGCGGGCCGTCCTCCTCGTCCTGCTGCCCATCATCGCCGGCATCTCGCTGTTCCAGCGACGGCGGCTGACTGCGGTCATCGGCATGGGTCTCTTCAGCCTTGTCCTCACTGCAAACTATCTTCTGCACAGCGCACCGGACGTTGCCGTGACCGAAGCGGCCATTGGTGCAGCCTTGGTCACCGTCATCTACATGCTGGCGATCCGGCGAACCGGGCGGTTGCTCGTGGTCGCAGACGAGGTTCCGGGACTCCTTGCTTTCGAAGCGGACCAACCCGTCGGCGTCGAAGCCGAGATTCTGGGCGGATTCGCCCGCCGCCTCGGTCTCGACCTATCGATTCAGATTGTCCCGTACCAAGATGTCGAGATCGTCCTTCTGCGAGGGGACGCCGACCTCGGCGCCGGCGGTCTCTCCGCGACATTCGACGCTCGCCTGCACCGAAGCCGGGAGCACCTGCCCACCGCATGGGTCCACCTGTGTCCCGAAGAACGGTTCGATCCACACCTGGGAGACAGTCCAATCGCGGAGCGATGCGACTATCCGGGCTATTTCTCCGATCTTGTCGAGGCCATTCAACGGAATGATCGGCTCGAGGCTACCCTCGATATGGCTCGCTTCCTTGCCGTGTCGAGGATCGATCTCTCCGGCTGGCGTGTCACCCGCTTGCCCTCCCCCCAAGGCTATGCCTTCGTTGCCGCTTCACGAAGGAAACACCTAAGAGATCAGCTGACCGACTACATCGATGAGCTCGAGCGCAGTGGCGCGTTGGACGACATCATTCGGAGGCACCTGGCATGAGACACCCAGCCCGAACGATCCTCGCCATCGCCTTGTCGCTGCTCGTTTGCGGCATCGTCGTCTTCGATCTCACCATCCCCGACCATCCGGTCCGCCCGGACGATGCCTCTCTTCTGGCCACGACAACCGGAGCATCGAACCTCGTATCCGCAGTCTATTTGGGGGCACGGCTGTACGACACCTTGTTCGAAGTTCTGGTTTTCACTGTTGCAGTCATCGGTGTATGTTTCTACCTGTCAGAGCGACCTTCGACCGCCCGGGCCACGTCGATCCCGGAATCGCATGTTCTTCAAGCGTCGGCGCAGATTCTGTTTCCGCTGATCCTGCTGCTGGGCCTGTACCTGACCTTGTTCGGACACATCTCTCCAGGCGGGGGGTTCAGCGGAGGGGTTGTCGCAGCAAGCGGGCTTTTGCTCTGCGTGATGTCGATCGGCTTGGACACGGTCTACCGCCGCCTTACAGGTGCAGGAATCGAACGACTGGAGTGGGCGCTGCCAATGATGATCGTGGCTGTGTGTGTGCTGCCGATGATCTTCGGTCGGCCGCTCCTATCGAACTTCCTTCCCGTTGGCCGTGCGGGCCATGTATTCGGCAGTCCATCGATCCTTCTCCTGAACATCCTTATCGGGCTGAAGGTCTTGATCGGATCGTGGATGGTCCTGCACGCCTTCATCCGTCATCGGGGTGAGATCTGATGGGTTGGCTCAACGGCACAACGATTGCAATGATCCTCTTTGCGATTGGAACGACCGCCCTGATCATCCGCCGGGATCTGGTGATCAAGCTGCTCGCCCTGGGGTTGATCAACTCGAGTGGGATCCTCTTCCTGATCTCGATCCGCTTCCGCCCGCAGATGGTGGCGCCGATCTTGCCCGTAGCGCCGGGGGTCCCCATCGCAGATCCTCTGCCCCAGGCCCTGGTTCTATCGGCGATTGTAATCAACTTCGCGATCCTCGCCCTGTCATTGGTCTTCGTGATGCTGCTGGTGGAACGCTACCACAGCACCGACTGCGAACGGATCGAACACGCCGTCGAGACCGAGAGGGAGACACTGGGGAACCAGAGGCCGCTAGACAATTCTCGGACATCCCAACCACGGAGGGATCCCCGATGATCCTCCCGTTGCTGCCGCTTTCCCATGTGTTTCTTGGCCTGACGGCAATCGCCTGGAAGGCCTCCGCCAGGGCGACGCTGATCGCCGCC
>Ga0272441_10005827_pt1 | contig 21112 bp, 14 predicted proteins | sample SSMProp6N_FD_193582 | JGI IMG/M metagenome (GOLD analysis project Ga0272441, IMG submission 193582) | Marine sediment archaeal communities from Little Sippewissett salt marsh, Falmouth, MA, United States - SSM-Prop-6N | ecosystem: Environmental > Aquatic > Marine > Wetlands > Sediment ...
CACGATTCTTTTGGTGGTCGTTCCGCTGTCGGACGCTTCGTCTCCACTCAGCGACCGGTTGTCGAAGCGCATCCGCACGAGATACACACCGGAGGATAGGGAGGCGGCGGGTTGCCAGACAAATTCGCAAACACCGTCATTGCGAGTGACCGAAGGGAGCGCGGCAATCTCATCATCGGAAAGATTGTCACGTCGGGCATTCGCCCTCCTCGCAATGACGGAAATCCTTCTCCCATTCACATCTAATATCTCTATTTCCGCGCCCGCCGGGGCAACGATGGTTACCGCCGAATTGAACGGGTTCGGGTGAGCATTTATCGAGATACCTTGCGGTAGGGCAATATCCTCCGAAATATCGGTATAAATAGTGTCCCATAGCCATTCGATAATCCCATAACCACAACTGTCGCAGGCAATTAAAGAGCAGCAGTTTGTGAAACCGAATGGGGGCACACAACCCTCGCCCAACCATCCAATACACTCATACACTATCCCTGAATCGCTATCAGAAATATCGTATAGAGAAGCGAAAGCTGTTATAGTATCGCCTCGAAGAATGTAATTCCAATTCCCCGCCGTAGGAACACATGGGCCGTGATCGGAAATAACAAGAAGGCTGCAAATAGGCGCTGGGCCATAACAAACTTCCCATTCGATAGACGAAGGTTCTTCAATTACACCTGTCCAGCTATATCCAAATCCAACCGGAGGAACAGAGCCTGTCCCATTGTATCCAATACATACAAGAGAACCGTCTGTTGAATCTATAGAAGTTATGATAGTATCACCCGAATCAATCCAGTTTATGCCGTAAGGTGGACTTGGACTACCGTAACCCGGATGTCTGCTACTGACCTCAAAAGTGAATTGCCGCTTGAAATTCCAGACAACCGTTGTGTTTTCGGTCGAAATGAACGGGAACGAAGCCCCTTCACCGCGGGTGGAGTCGCCGGTTTCGTCTATGTTTGTCCAGCCGTAGCAGGAATCGCGCGTTCCGGGCGCGACCTCGACAAGGGTTGTGTCCAGAGATATCTCTATCGAGTCGCCCGAGGGGATGTCATGTGTTCCGGCCCCCGGCGACGCCCCGACGAGTGAGAGAAGGCTGTCGCAATATCCGGGTTCGCCGTCGATGGCGGCGTGGATCTCGAGCGAATGGGTTTGGGCGAAACAAACCGCGGCAAATCCAAATAAAACAAGCATTATCAGTTTTTTCATTTCTCCTCCTATTTCAAATACACCACCCGTTTCACCGCCGCCGCGCCGCCGTCGGTTTTCGCCCGGACGAGATACACGCCGGAGGCGATGGAGACGGCGGGTGTCCATGTGAATTCGTGGATTGTAGGGGAGGGGCTTGTCCCCTCCCGTTTGCCTGTATCGGAAAAATCGCGGTTGGTGGCATCGCGGGAGGCCACAAGGGCCTCCCCTACGGTTCCGCCGTCGGGCAATTGCGCGACGCGGCGCCCGTTCAAATCGAATATCTCGATTTCCGCGCCCTCCGGGGCGGTGATTGAAACCGCCGAGTTGAACGGGTTGGGGTGGGCGGAAAGGGCGTATGCCCCGGGTAATCTCGATTTCGCTTCGTTTATTGCGATCGGGTAGGTCGGCAATACAGGGAGGATTATTCGTGATCTATGCTCTGTGTCGCAGAATATCGTGTTGGTCGCGATTTCGGTGTGCGTATGCACTCGGAAAGGCTCGCCGGTCTGCGGGTTGGCTTCGTAACGCGTCGATAGCGCCGAACTGATGCCTAACCGTATGCGATGCCCTGTACCGAAAGATATCGCCACGTTGCCCACGTCGATTTCGAATTCATAAATCGAATCAGGTTCGAGGAAGGTTTCGTGATCTACACCCTCGCGGAATCTCGCCTTGATCGCGCCGTCGTTGACCAGATACGACGTCCCCGAGGGATAAACATCGCAAAGCCGCACCATGAAATCGGTGTCGATGCAGCTCGATGAGGCGTAAATCCTCGCCGTCACCGGCCCGGCAATAGTTACCGGCGTGTCCAGCGGCTCGGTCGTCCAGATATATCCTCCGGTGCCCAGGTCTTGCAGCCACTGGTTTTTCGGTCCCGGCCGCACGAACAGATTGCGCCCGCCCGTGTGGATGAACGGCGCGTCGGGGTTGCTATCGTATGACAATCCGGTATCCGATATCGTCGATGGAGTCGGGGCAATTGTCTGGTCGGGTCGCAGATATAGCGAATCGAAGACCATCTCCGGCGGCGGCCAGTTCTCGAAATCCACCCACTCACAGCCGGGCTGGGTCGTGTCCATTACGTCGCCCATGATGTAGCAATGCACTGCCGACCAGTCTGCGACTTCCGGGTATTCCCCCTTCAAGTGGTGCAGCATGAACTCAGCGGCTGGCGTTACGAAATCCCACATAGAGTTAGCGGGGAAATTTAAATCCCCCTGATTTGTGCGCGTCCATGCGCCGTGGCACCATGGGCCTATCACCAGATATTGCTCCCCAGCGGCTCCCGGCGCGCCCTCGTTTTCGAAACCCACGAAGGCACCGATATTGCCCTCGCAAAATGGATCGAACCACCCGGCGACGTGGAAAACCGGAACGGTTACGCTGTCGTAACGCCGCGATAAATCGACCTCAAACCAACTGCTATCGTAAATATAATGCTCCGCGAAGGCATCGATCATGTAGGACGGCCCGAAAATCGTGAAATAGTTGTCAATCATCTCCTTGCGGTAGCATCCGCCGGGAAACGCACCGACGTGATACATATCGCCGGTGCAGTTCGCCGCCAGGACGCATTGCAAATGCGGCGGCGCCGCGCCGGTAGCGAGATATGCCATAATTCCCTCGCCGGAACCGCCTATCATAGCGATATCGCCGTTGCACCAGGGTTGAGCGGCCAGCCATTCCACCGCGTCGTAGCCGTCCTTATGGACACCCCAGCCATTGCCGATGAACAGGCTGTCAACACCCTCTGAATCGCCGCGCCCGCGCGAATCCTGAATTGCGAAACCGACACCGCGATTGAGAAGTGTGTCCTTGAATTCTTCATCGACATCGCCACGACCGTAAGGCGTGCGGTTCAGCAGGATAGGAACCGGATTATCCGCCGTGTCAGGCGGGAGATAGATATCCGTGGCGAGGCACACCGAATCGCGCATCGGCACCATAAATGTCGTTTGCGCGACCGATAATGCGGCGAATAACAATAAAAAGCTAATAAACGTGTTCCTCATTCCATCCTCCTACTTCAAATATACTAGCCTCCGCGATGTTTGGCAACCGTTTATCCCCGCCCGGATTAGATACACGCCGGAGGGGAGGGTGAGGTCGGGTTGCCAGACAAATTCGCTTTGACCGTCATTGCGAGAAGGGCTTTGCCCGACGAAGCAATCTCCTTTATTCGATGAGATTGCCGCGGCCTCCGGCCTCGCAATGACGGAAACGCGCCGTCCGTTCACATCGAATATCTCCACCTGTAGGGGCAATTCATGAATTGCCCCTACGGGCGCATCGATTGTGATCGTCACCGCCGAATTGAATGGGTTGGGCGATATGGAAATCGAAAGCTCATCAGGCTTCGATGTCTCATCCACGAACACCGGCTCAGAGATCGTTAACAAAATCGTATCCGCAATCATGCAACCGACTGCATTGTAAACCTCCACCCAAACCGCGTAGGTTCCGGGGCTGTGAATTGTGCCGTCGATGAAAAGCGTTTCCGCTGTCGAACCGTTGACCCAATTGTAGCTATCATAACCTGAACCGGCATATAGAATTAGCGAATCCTCGGTGGTTATCGTTGTGTCCGTGCCAAGATAGACCGAAGGTAACGGGATTTCCACTCTATATGCTAACATTTCAGAAGCGTAAGGCGCAAATGCAGCGCCCATGGAACCGCATGAAGTCGCGAAGTAATTAACCATATATGCGTTAACCGAATCCATATTCGCGACCCAATTCCCGGAATCGGGATCGGACTCCAGATGCCACGGTAAGACAACTCGAGTGCTATCGCGTGAGAAATCGATATCGCCGAAATCGATAATTCTTCGCTCGGAATTAAGACTCGAGAAAAAATGAAGCCTGCGTTCGCAAGGCCTGTAAACTATCGAGATCGGCGTGTTTCCAAAGATATACTGTTCGAGAACATCGAAAGTATAGTCGAGGATTCCCGGCGAAGGGTCGAGAGTGTATTGCCTTATCATTTCGCAACTATAGGCAAACCTATAAAGCGTGCTCGAAGAAAGGGTCGCCGGGTCGGTAGGGATGGGATTTACACCGCCGAAATTGATAAACTGGCTCATGAAGTTTGTATGCCGATAATAGGTCGTATTGCTGATCGCTGTCATGTAAAGCGGAATGTCGCCGTCGGTGTAAACGCGGCGCTCGCATCCGCCGGAGCCGTCATTCATGTATTCGATAATTGCGACATCCCCGGTAGCGTCGCACATTATGTAATGCACGATACCGAAAATCCACGGGACAAGGCTGTAGTCGTCGAGGCCGGCGATGACCTCGTCCACAGTCGCGAAATTATCCAGCTGGTATTGTATCCATTGCTGTGGGGTGATACCGGGGATAGTGCCGCCATAATTGAAACAGGCGGAATCCGTAGCGAGATGCTCCACAACGAGCCCCGCTTCGTTCATGCCGCCGAGTGGAATGTCTATATGATAGCAGTTGATCGTCACGCTTCCGTAAAGCGATTGCCAGAGAAGTGAATCGCGCGTTGCATCGTCCGGGATGAAAGACGATTTGCAGATGTCCCTTGGATTAACCACCCAAAAACCGTTAACGAACGGGCCGTCGAGATTGCGCCCGAAAGCCACACTATCCGCTTCGGGAATAATAAGGGAATTGCACGCATTGCCGGTTCGGGCAGACAATGAAATCAGGAGCACGAACAGGCACACAATTATTAAGAAAGCTTTTTCGGTGCTAATCATCTTATTCTCATATTTCAAATACACCACCCGTTTAACCGTCGCCGCAGCGACAAGCAAGATTGGGAGTGTTACTATTGCTTTTTCATTTTATTTTCATTCAGTTATTCCAGGTCCGTTTTTCTTACCTTCTTAAATTTAATGCCGTAAACAACCCAAAACAAGCTAAATCCTCAAACCCTTACTATTGTAGTTGCACAGCCACGTCCGAGGGCTGCACAGCCTTCTCCGAGGGGCGCACGGCCTCCTCCGAGAGGTGCATTGCCTCATCCGAGGGGCGCACAGGCTCTCCCGAGGCATACACAGCCATGTCCGAGGGCTGCACGGACTTCCCCGAGGGGCGCACGGCCATGTCCGAGGGTTGCACAGCCTCGTCCGAGGCCTCGGAGACGACGGTGCAGGGCTCGGGAAACGCGGTGCAGGTCTCGTGCGACACGGTGCGTAGTTCGGGTTTCATCGTGCAAGCCTCGACAGCCCCGGCGCATGTCTTGATCGCCTCGATACTGCCCTCGACTTTCGCGTCGCCCTCCTCGGACGGCTCAATTCCGCCCTCGGAAACGGTAAATTGTTTATAGAACGGGGTTATTTCAAATAAACGACGCGTTTAATTGCCTCTTTATCCCCCTCCCGCACCCGAACGAGATACACGCCGGAGCCGAGGGATGGGGCGGGTTGCCATGTGAATTCGTAGGGGTTTGGCATTGACAAATCCTCTTCCGCGTGAGGGGCATGTCGGTGCCATGCCCCTACCGTTCCGCCGCCGGACAATTGCGCGACGCGCCGCCCATTCAGGTCGAATATTTCTATCGTGCTCAACAGCTCCGACAATTCGCTGCCGAAATCAAGGCTTATCTTCACCGCCGAATTGAACGGGTTTGGGGAAACGGAGAGGGAGATTAACGAAGGACGCGGGGAGGCTGTTTCGAAAACGGACGTCGGACCACCATTCAGATAACCTGTGCGGAATGGATCATGGCGATACATCGTCCAGACCTCGCCGGAACCGTGCCCCGCCTTGATCGCGTAGGCGCGGCCGTAATTTGGTATGGTGTCCGAGGTTCCCCATCCGCCGATGCAGAAGATATCGACCCAACCATCGTCGTCGAAATCCTCGACGATTGGTGCGTTCTCTATCTGGTATGTCGAATCGACAAGGTATTCCCAGACAAGGCTGCCGTCCTCGCCGTTCAGGACATATAGGTAGCAGTCCGATGAGCCGATGATAACCTCGAGTTCGCGGTCGCCGTCGATCTCCGCGACCACCGCGCCGCGATCGATATTCCCGCCGGTCGGGAATTCCCACAAAAACTCGCCCTCGGCGGTAAGGCATGTCAGTTCATAGTCCGCCGCGAGTATCTCGAGTCCGTCGTAAGCGTCGTTCAACTCGGCGATGGTCACCGGAGGGAAAACGTAGTAACCGATGCTTTCCTCCCAGATAAACGAGCCGTCCTCGGCATTCAAGGCGAAGACCTTGCCGGAATAGTCGCCGATAACGAGTTCGGGTTTGCCGTCGAGGTCTATATCGGCGGTTGCCGCGCCGGCATACATCCAGTCGTCGGCGCGGTATGACCATTTCACGGCGCTGGATTGGCCGGAAAGCGCATAGACGGTGCAATCGCCGCGAAACATCGCCACGACAATATCGAGATGGCCGTCATCGTCGCAATCGAGGATACACGGTGCACTTTGCACATAGCCGGTATCGCAAAGCCCCACCGACCAGGCGAGAGAGCCGTCCTCGCCATCGAGGACATAGACCTTGCCATACCAAGCGCCGAATATAACCTCCGGGCGGCCATCCTCATCGACATCGGCGACAGCGGGCGGCGAGTCGATGCACTCGCAATATCCCGAAGCGGGGTAGCGCCACTCGACCTCGCCATCGCCAGAGAGGCAATACACTATCCCCCAGCTTGCAGGGATGATTACCTCGAGGGAATCGTCCATATCGACATCGGCGATAACCGGCGCGGCATCGAGCGGCCCGCCGCCGACATCGAAGCGCCAGAGAAGGCTGCCGTCCTCGGCGTTGAGGGCATAAGCGTGTTCGTCGTCGAAATAGGTTCCGAATACGATCTCGAGTTTGCCGTCGAAATCGATATCGGCGCAAGCGGGGGAACCGTAGCAATGCGAAAGGAGATCGTGCGTCCATAAAAGCTCCGGCACCTGCGCGAACGCCGCGATGCAAATAATCATAACAAGAAATGCTTTTTTCATAATATTCTCCGTCATTTTAAGGACCATCTTTTCGGCCTCCCTTTTAGGCTCGGGTCTTCTTTTCGATTGAGGCCGATCTCGATTTCGAGGCGGCTAACCCATGTCGGGCAGGGGCGCGAATAGGGCAGAGAAAGCCTGTCGCGAAGTTCCGTCCATGTTAAACCCGATGGATTCTTCGCGAGTTCGTTCATTATTGCATCGCGAAATTCGGTGTATTTCATTTAATCACCAGCCTTATCTACTGGGATCCGTGCGATTATCTCCCTTGCGCCGCGAAGATGCTTGGTGTTTGATATCCAGAAACTCATTCCGCAGAACTTGCCGGATGTCTTGCGGAATGCGCTCGGCCAGAGGTTGATTTTCTCGACCGCGAATTCCTCGCCGGAATCGAAAAGCGCGCCCGACGGCGGGTGGACATAGACCCTGTGGCTTCGTTTGCCGATATTTATACGGACGATCTCGCGTTTGCCGTCGAAAAACATGATGGCTTTGTCCTCGAATATCTGAACATCGTCGATGCGCCCGCCGAGGAGTCCGGAGATGATGTTGTAGAGGCCGAAAAGGGCTTCCGCCGCCTCCGGCGAACCGATCCTCCGCAAAAACGCTTCCTTATCGTTTTGGGATATGGGTTTCATCTTCATTTCAGATACACCACCCTCTTCGTTACCGTCTGCCCCTCCCCCGGTCGCTGAGAGGAGTCGAAGCGCACCCGGACGAGATAGACGCCGGAACCGAGGGATTCGTCCGGTTGCCAAATGAATTCGGTTTTCGCGTCATTGCGAGAAGGGCTTTGCCCGACGAAGCAATCTCCCTGATTCGATGAGATTGCCGCGGCCTCCGGCCTCGCAATGACGGAAACGCGGCGACCGGCGATGTCGAAAATCTCGATCCGTAGGGGCAATTCATGAATTGCCCCTACGGGCGCGTCGATATTTATCGTTAACGCCGAATTGAATGGGTTGGGGTGGGTGGAGAGGGCGAATGCCTGCGGTTTCATAGAAGACGAATTCTCCTCGATGCCATCCTCCGGCGATAATTTCACTACCCAAAAATCCCCTAAGCCATGGTTTCCGCTTACATCGCCATCATTGGAATCGGAACATCCCGCGAGGATAAACCCACCATCTGTGGTCTGTTCGCCGGAATTCGCCTTATCACTATTACTTCCGCCGAGGCATTTTTGCCACTTGATGTCGCCCGAAGAGTTCAACTTCACTACCCAATCATCATAATAAGGACTTCCCCAACCATCATACCCTACGTGCCATCCGCTTACATCTCCATCGTGGGAACTGGAGTATCCCGCCACGATGAAACCTCCATCGGTGCTCGGAGAAATGGAACAAGCATGATCATTTACACTTCCGCCGAGGCATTTTTGCCACTGGATGCCGCCCGAAGAGTTCAACTTCACTACCCAATAATCAACAGAATAATCACCAGGCGTACCGTGATGTCCGCTTACATCGCCATCGTGGGAACTGGAATATCCCGCCACGATGAAGCCTCCATCGGAGTTCGGAGAAATGGAACGAGCATAATCATTTCCACTTCCACCGAGGCATTTTTGCCACTGGATACCGCCCATCGAGTCTAACTTTACTACCCAATAATCGAAATTGGTTGTGCTCCCATGATGACCGCTGACATCGCCATCATTTGAGTATGAATCACCCGCGACGATAAATCCACTATCGTTGGCCTGAGAAATGGAGAATGCAACATCACCATTACTTCCGCCGAGGCATTTTTGCCACTGGATACCGCCCATCGAGTCTAACTTTACTACCCAATAATCGAAATTGGTTGTGCTCCCATGATGACCGCTGACATCGCCATCGTTGGAGCCGGATTGTCCCGCTACGATGAAGCCGCCATCGGTGGTGTGGGAAATAGACCAAGCCACATCATCATCACTTCCGCCGAGGGATTTCTGCCACTGGATACCGCCCATCGAGTCTAACTTTACTACCCAATAATCGAAATTGATTGTGCTCCCATGATGACCGCTGACATCGCCATCATTTGAGTATGAATCACCCGCGACGATAAATCCACCATCGGTGGTCTGGGAAATGGACCTAGCCACATCATTATCACTTCCACCGAGGCATTTTTGCCACTGGATACCGCCCGACGTGTCTAACTTCACTACCCAATAATCAAAAGAATAATCACCAGGCGTACCATGATGTCCGCTTACATCGCCATCGTTAGAGTCGGATTGTCCCGCCACGATGAAGCCGCCATCAGTGGTCTGAGAAATGGAAAACGCAACATCAGCATCATTTCCGCCGAGGCAATTTTGCCATTCAATAGTCGGGGCGGTTTGGGCGTGGCAAGCTACGCTTGCGAAAATTATCAGAATTATAGTGATCTTTTTCATTCGATCTTTTTATCTAATTATTATGAGCTGCTTTTAATTATCTCTATTAATTTAATTACGAAAATCGGCTACAACAAGCTAAAAACCTCAAACCCTTACCATTGTAGGTGCACAGCCACGTTGAAGGCTCGCATAGCCTTATTGAAGGCATGCACAGCCACGTTGAAGGCTCGCATAGCCTCATTGAAGGCATGCACAGACTCGTTGAAGGCTCGCACAGCCTCGTTGAAGGCCTGCACAGCCACGTTGAAGGCTCGCATAGCCTCATTGAAGGCATGCACAGCCTCGTTGAAGGCCTGCACGGCCTCATTGTAGAAGCGCACAGCCTCGCTGAAGCCCTTCAAGACGACGGTGCAGGCCTCGGATTTCACGGTGCAAGCGCTCTTTACGCCCGTGCAACGGTTCGGCGTCGCGGTGCAACGGCACTTTTTTGCGATGCATATCCTCGCTGTGGTCGTTCCGCCCCTCGACAAGCCGATTCCGCCCCGCAACCTCGCGGTGCATGCCCTCGGCCCCGCGATGCGCACCCTCGATAGAGCTATACAACAAATGTTTTAAAGAACAGGGTTATTTCAAATAAACGATTCGTTTCGATGTTGTCGTTTCGGCTCCGCTCAGCGACCGGTGGTCGTCGAAGCGTGCACGGACGAGATAGACGCCCGAACCGAGGGATTCGTCCGGTTGCCAAATGAATTCGGTTTTCGCGTCATTGCGAGAAGGGCTTTGCCCGACGAAGCAATCTCCCTGATTCGATGAGATTGCCGCGGCCTTCGGCCTCGCAATGACGGAAACGCGGCGACCGGCGATGTCGAAAATCTCGACCTGTAGGGGCAATTCATGAATTGCTCCTACGGGCGCGTCGATTATGATCTTCACTGCCGAATTGAATGGGTTCGGATAGGCGGAGAGGGCGAATTCTTCCGGTAAAAGCTGGGATGTCTCCCTAATACCTGTCAGGTCGAGGACGAGCCACTCGGTAAGCTGGTTGTGAATTGCGGTGAAGGTCAGCGAGGAATAACTGCCCGGATTCGTGGGTGTGGCGTCCTGCGAGGGGTAATACGGAAGCGCAACCTCAGACATCGGGAAGGAATAAACCAAAACCGCCACCTCATCGGAAACGCCTAACGAATCCAGGTTCATAGCGATTTCGATTGTGCCGTCGTCGTAGGATATATTGTCGATGCCGTCGATCGCCGTGGAATAAACATTTTGCCATTCGGATAAATAATCGCTGTAATCGTAGTAGTAGGTCGCACTCGCGGCAGGTATGCCATACCAATCGTAAGCGAGCAGGAAGGCGATTTCGTAATCTGCTCCGTGCGTGGGGAAATCGACTCGTGTGTAAACTGCGTCGCCGTCCGGATTCTCGAACGCCCCGCCGATTTTTGAATCGACGCAGAGAACATAACCGCGGATTGTATCGCCGACGCCGTTGTAAGGAAAGGCGACGTAGAGATAATCGCCCTCGATTGCGGCGTAGAGTTCGGTCAATTCGAGATAGTTTTCCGCGAAGTCGTCGGGATCGGAGCAGGCGGGTGGAATTCCGCTATTGTCCCAATCGGTCAATTTGCCTTCGGGAACAATACTGCCGCGATCGGAGAGGAAATACAACCATCGCGCCTTGCCGTCCGCAGACTCGATTCGAACACTGTTATAGCGAGGTTTATGGGGAGATTCAAAATCGAAACAGCCGCCGGTAACTACCGAGGAGGATATCATCGGGCTCTCGTTCCTGCCATCCAGGACTTTGGCGTATATCGGCGCTGCCCCGCCGAAGGTGGTTATTTCGACGATGCCGGATGAATCGAAGAATGCCGCGATGCCTCTGAAGGTCGTATCGTAAACCTCGGAGACTATATCGGCTTCGGGACGTGCAGTGTGTTCGGGCAAAGTGTCGATGGCCGGTAAGGGCATTGCTGGGTCGCCGTGCATGATTGTCGCGAAAAAGGTATGACGGGCGAATTCCAGCGAATCGACTTCGGATTCTTCCACAAAATAGTTCATGGAGCGTTTGAACCATTCGCCGCAGTTCTTTGGAGACTGTGAAAGCACGCGAACCATCATATATCCAACCAATCCGAGATTGCGCATAGGCTCAATGATAGTCTCATATCCGTCGATGTAGTAGCCGGCAGAGGCCGCCCCAATTCTTGTGGAGGCGACTAACATACTTCCGCCGCCGGCACCGCGGATGAAAGCCTCCGCGAAAGTGATACTTGTGTCCATCGACGATACAATTTCCTGGTCGAATTTGCCGTTGGTGCAACTGCAGTCGAAGAACAACGGATACGGTGGAGACGCCGGATAGTCAAGGAAATCCGCGACACCGAACATTGCGTCGGTATGGTCGTCGAATGCGAATCCATAACCCGACCCATGCGCGATTATCCAGTAGAAGCCGATATCCGACCTGCGCCATGCGGATGACCAGTCTAAATATGTGAAACCTCCTTCCGAGGAAAAAGAACGTTCTGTAACAAGCCCGTCGCAGTAGCCCGAATTGTGTATGTTAGTGACATAGGCCTCGCCCTCGTAATAAGGAAATTCATTAGGATCTCTAAATGTATTTCCACCAGAAAAATAAGATTTCGACATCCAATTGGATGTTGCGTAATAGACAGTGTTTCCAAGTTTCGCGATTATTGTATCCGCCTGATAGGGATTGGCGGCGGCAAGACGGCCTACGCCGAAATTGTGGATATAATCATAGTCCGGAGAGGCATAGAAGGCGTCGGTTGCGACCATTACCTGCCATTCTTCGAAATCCGACAAAGAGGGCGAATAGGAATAGTAGCTGGGCGGGACGTCGCTTGCATCGCCCAGTATAGTTATGCTCTCTAAAAGCGGGTGAGCGGAATCGTCCCTTAGATAGGCGATTATTCTGCGCGCGAGATCGTAATCGTAAGCATCTAAGAAGTAAGGTCGAAGGGAATCGTGAGCGTATCCAGGGATATGCACCGGCTCCTCGGCCGGCGTATATTCGGCGCGAATCGACTCACAGTATGCGATTTCCGTCTCAGCGCCCCATTCGCCGTGAAGCAGTCGAAGGTTCTCCGCTTGCATCGCGAATTCAGACGTAGTAATAATAACATTGGTGGCGATGCTGGCGGGCCGATTGCGGGAGTCGTTCTTCTCTATTCGATTTCCGTATATCTCGATTTGCGCGCGTTCAAGTAATGCTATTGCCTTCGTTGCCGGATTCCATTGCAGAGGGTAAACTCTCGCGATGACCACCGTATTCTCGCCATCGTATCCAGCGGTGTAATCGATCCATGTTCCGGGATAGGGTTGATTGCTGGAATAAATAGCTTTGTCGATATTATAAGTCAAACCTTTTCGGATATCTTGACCGACAAATACAGGTTCAGAATTCGGCCCGACGAAATATTCTCCCTCGAACTCTCTCCGCCGAATACTCGATAACCTTAAGCCCGAAATCTTCCATTTGCCCGGCAATTCGTATCGCACGGCATCCATCGGCAATGCCGGTTCGCCCGGCCCACCGGAGGGGTAAAGCCCGTCGATCATCGGATACACCGCCCCCGGAATATTCCCCCTTAGGAATTTCACAGTTTCGATATTGTATTCGACTTGCTTGTCTGCAATCGGTGAACCGGATGTCATGCCGACCATATCCTCGACGCGGACTATGCGGTGGTTACACCAATCGGCGGTGTAGATATACACGCTGTCCGGCGCGGCGAGCGCGGCGGTCATCGCCAGCGCGGCGATAAAAAGAATAGATAGTGTCACTTTGCTCATTTCGTCTCCATATTTCGTTTATACGGGCGATTCGCCCGATAAAACAGTCAAAAACCTTTAAACATCGCGCTTTCCCCGCGTTCCATCGGGCGTTCGCCTCAGTCGGACGGTGCTTTTCCGGCCTGCATCGGGCGTTCTCTTCGGTAAATCGGCGGGAAACCTCACCGCGCCGGGCGATTTCCACGTTCCAATGGACGCAAACCTCGTTAAATCGGGCACTCTCTTCAATCAAACGGCTGTTTTCCTGATTAAAATGGGCATTCTCTTCGTTAAAATGGCCGTTCGCTTTTCGTATTTCGCCCGTTTGAACGAGGGGATTGCCCTCTTGAACGAAGAAATCCACCGCTTTAACGAGGGGATTGGCCTCTTGAATGAAGAAATCCACCGTTTGAACGAGGGGATTGCCCGTTTCAACAAAGAAATCCACCTCTGCATAGAGGTAAATGCCTGTTGCGAACGAGTGATCCGCCGCCGCATCGAGGGGATTACCCGCCTTGACGCGGTTCCTCCTCGTCTGAGGCCGGAAAATTTTTAAAAGAACGGGGTTATTTCAAATAAACAATTCGTTTCGAGGTCGATTCGCCGCCGTTCATCCGCGCCCGGACGAGATATACGCCGGAACCGAGGGATGCGGCGGGTTGCCAGACTAACCCCCCTAAATCCCCCCTTAACAGGGGGGACTTCTCTTCCTCCCCCCCTGTTAAGGGGGGGCTGGGGGGGGTTAATTCCGCGACGCGACGGCCGTTCAAATCGAATATCTCCACCGAAACCCCCTCTGCCCTTCGGGCATCTCCCCCTTCGTAAGGGGGAGAAATAGAGATTCTCACCGCTGAATTGAACGGGTTCGGATACGCGGAGATCGATGGGGTATCCGGTAGCTTAATACCTTCCGCAATTCCGGTGGCGTCGGCATAAACGACCTCGCAGAAAGCCGTGGTGTCGATATTCGCATAAAATCGAATCGTGTCCCCCTCGCGATTTACACGAATGCGGTTGAAAACATCGTCCCGCCATAGGGTGTCGCTGTCCGTGGCTTCCGCGACAAAGACCAACCCTCGGTAAACGCCTGAGCAGGAATCGGTTTCGGCCAATGCCACAGCGATATCGCCGTCGGAACCGTCGCTACGAATTCTGAGCACGGCGGCTTCGTAGAAATGCGGGTTCCGGTCTTGCCCCTCGACCTGCAGGTAAATAGTGTCCCCGATGGATTCGACCAACGATACGTCCGTTAGATAATCGCGGTCGAGGCTTCGCACCGATGTTATTAGATGAGGCTCTCCCGGAACACCGGTCACAAACTCCTCGCTGATTGGCTCGATGGCAATCGGTCCCTCCAGAAACTCGCGAATCTCGAAGGTGTCCGTAGTCCACCAGAAATTGCCTGTCATGATATTGTCCAGAGAGCATGAATTCGCCCAATATGCCTCGCTGTAGAGGGTGTTGTAGTAAACATTTGAGTTCATGATATACACGCTCTCCGCGTTCGCCACCGCCGACCCTAGGCCGGAAACCCGGTTTTCAATCGAGCCGTTATCCGCGAAAAAGCAACTGTCCGCGCGGAGGATAGACGCCTCGCAAACCGAGATGCTCGACCCCATATTCCCGATATTACCGACGACGGTGTTTTTAATGAAATGCGGTTTTGACTGATATTCGACATAGATCGCCGCGCCGTAGAATACTTTGTTCGAATTGAACAGGTTTTCGCGAATAATCGGTTCCGAGTTGCCGTAAACGTAGAGCGCTCCGCCGTAAGTATGCGCTTCATTCATCTCGAACCGGTTGCGGGAGATTATCGATTTGTCCCGATAGAAAAACAGCCCTGCGCCGTCGCCGACACTTCGATTCCCCGAAAAGTCGTTTTCCTCGATTAGGTTCCTTCCCCGATGCAGAAAGAAAATCCCGCCGTAACCCACCGAACTGTTGCTGTTGAAGATGCAGTCGGAAATCACGACTTCGCAGGAGTCGATGAAAAACGCACCGCCCTCCCATGCCTGATTGTCTTTTATCAGAGAATGGGCGATGGTCATTTCGTATTCAGTGCAAGATGTGAGCATGAAACACCCGCCGTTTGTGCCGGAATTTGCGAGGAAATTCGCCTGCTCCATAATGCCGACAACATCGACCAGCATCCCTCCGGCGCCCGTCCAGCCTGTGTTCATGGACAGCTCGAACTCGGACATATCTACATCGCATTCGACCAGGAAAACGCCTCCACCCGATTCATGGGCATGATTGAGGGTTATCTCCGAACCGGATTTCATATCGATGTTCGAAGCGTAGCAGTAAAATCCTCCGCCGTCCCGTGCCTCGTTTTCTTCGATTATGGTCGATGAGAAATCAGCATCCGCGCCGCTGAGGAAAAGCCCTCCGCCGGAGGAATCCGCGATATTTCCGTGGAAATCGCACAGGCCGAAATCGTAGCTCCCTTCGTGGGCGAAAATCCCCGCACCGGAAATCGCGCTGTTGTCCTCGAATTTGCAGTTCATAACGATTAAATCCGCGTCGTAGGCGAAAATTCCGCCGCCGCTGTTGCTGGAATTGTTCGATATGACGGTATTTCGAATCTCGGCATTCGCGGAAACCACCATCAGTCCGCCGCCCGATGAATCCGCATGGTTGCCGGTGATGACACATGAATCGAGGGATGGACAGCCGTTATATGCCATAATTCCGCCACCGGATTCCCCCTCCGCTCCGGTTATCACGAAGCCGTGGATAGTGGTCGCGAGGGAAACGGGGTCGCCGAAATAGGAGGTTATCACGGTCGCGGAAGTATCGTTTAAATCGCTCGAAAATGCGGACAATGTGCATGCCCCCGCGCCATCGATACAGACCAGCGCCAGCGAATCGAGGACAACGAGCCCGGATGGGCCGAGATCACCTATATAGTAGGTCCCGCCGCTGAAAAGCAGGCTGTCTGCGGGTGAATAGTAAATCGAGTCCTGAATGGCGCCCGCGCCGTCGGAAGGCTCAAACTCGATGGAAGTTGCGAAAAGCGCCGCCACTGCAACGAGGGCGATTAGCGAGGTAATCCTGACATAAAAAAACACATCGACTCCTTTTGTTCGACGCGCTCCCCATTCAGCAAAATATGAATCTTCAGAGATTTCGCAAGGTTTTTTCGAATTCATATCTTCTCCATTGCTATTTCAAATACACCACCCGTTTTGTCGCCACCGCGCCGCTACCCGATCGCTGAGCGGAGTCGAAGCGCGCCCGGACGAGATACACGCCGGAGGCGAGGGTCAGGGTGGGCTGCCATGTGAAGGAACCCCCTAAATCCCCCTTGAAAAGGGGGACTTCTTTGCCTCCCTCTCCCCCCGGGAGAGGGACCGAGGGTGAGGGCAATTGCGCGACGCGGCGACCGTTCAAGTCGAAAATCTCGATTTGTAGAGACGCAAGATTTTGCGTCTCTGCGAAAGGCGCGTCGATATTTATCTTCACCGCTCCATTGAACGGATTTGGCCATGAGTAAATTTCAAATTTACAAGGTCTTTCCGATTTTGTTTCTTTTACATTCACGGGAATCCTGTGGAACGGTTCGAGGATATAACAACCCGCGTGGTAATCGCTCAGATATATCGTGCTATCCGGGCCGAATGAAACATGTCTGCTACCATATACAATATTTTCCCAACCTTGCGAACCGGGAAACCATGCAAGTGTATCTATACCCGGTGGACTGTCAATATCGAGAATGAATAAACCTTCATTCGGATAAACGGCATATATAAGGCCATCGAACCGTTCAATATCTATGCAACTCTTCCACGGCCAATTTCCGCGCTCGACAAGTGAATCGGTCATCCATTCGAACCATTTAAAACCATAAAAGAAGGAGTATGTCACCGCAATGAAATCGCCTTCTCTGTAAAAACCGGTTGCTAATATACTACTAATATCATCGAGAATCCTTTCGAGAGAATCACCGGCAAATCTTGCAATATGAAAGCTATCTTCCATCAACGCGAAAATCGTATCGCCAAAACACTGGACTTCAATAGGTTTGCTATCCTCGAAAAAATGATACCTCTCGTAAATACCCGGTATATCCCCGGGATCGATAATACTTAAACCGTCGTCTTTGATCGACAAAACGAAGAATGTGTCGGTTGGGGTTTTCAGGACGGCGGCGGAAAGACATGCATGGTTTTCCCACCATTCTACCGGAATCGAGAATGTATCGAGAGGTTCGATTTCGCCTCCACGCCAAAAGGACGCAAGGTTAAAGAAAATATAATTTGAACCTCTTGCAACGCACATTATCGAGTCCAGAAAGGCCAGATCGTGCGCGAAAGAACCGGGAATGTTCGCTATCAATTCCGGATTTGCCGCATCCCGGACATCGAAGACACCCACACCGTAACCCTCCATCGCAGCAAAAAGGGTATCCCCGCCATAAAGATATGAATGTTGTCCCCAGCCACCGGTAGGAGTCAAGCTTATAGTATCGAGTCTCTCAGAAAAATCCGACACATCGGTCCATAGAACGCCCAGCCACTCGGAGGCAATCGCAAGCGCCGAAAGACTGTCGTGAAGGGCAACATCGAAAAACCACAATCCCGGAATGAAATGACCGATTATGTGCATCGAATCCGGTAAAAAAGTGCAATCGATCGCCGGGCAGTCAGTCCATGGTATTCCTAAAAGTGTCGTATCGTGCATCGCAGCCATGGTCGCCAAAAAAACGGTGTCGTTACGCGAATCCATGTTCATTATAAAAGCCTGCCCTAGCAAATTCCCTAAAAATCTAATTCCCTGAAACTGAAGATCGTCGGCAAGATAAAGGGAATCGTCATAATGAAGCGCATAAAAACCGGTGCTATCTCCGCCATCATGACTTCCGCCCATAACATAGATAATATCGTCGCGGTTATCCGCGAATTCGGCATCGACAACCATTTTAAGACGCGTGGTGTCATAAGAGGCGATCAACGTAAACACGCCTCCTGCGCGGTTATACAATTCGACATATCCTCTCACTGTGTCTTGCCTACGACAAACCGCAACAAGTGAATCTCGAAATCCCGCTCCGACAATTGTTGCCCCGGAGAAGTGTTCCTCTTCGACGATAAAAGTATCGCCGGTGAATATCATCTTTTTAAGGCTGGTAAAATCGCAGAGCCAGAGGGTGTCCGGCGGCGAGATCTCGAGGTCGGCGACCCAATGACCGCGGTCGGGCATTTTGTATTGAGCTAAGATAGGGAAATCCGGATCCGAGGCATCGACAGCATACAGACCGTCGTGGTTTGCTCCGACAAACACCATACTATCGCCTCGCACAACTATATTCGTAACCAGCGAAACAAAATCCACAGAACCGAGTAAAACCATGTCGTCTGGATCTTCGGATCGATAGATCAGCAAAGAGGCCCCTGCACCGACATACAGCCTTCCATGAGCATATTCCACGCAAGCACTCGACCCACCGGGGGTTTTTCCGAGCAATTCAAGAGTATCTAATTGAGCAAGCGCAGACATCACACAAAGCATTATTAAAAGGAAATAAAGCTTTTTTTCCATATTGATCTCCTATTTTAAATACACGACGCGTTTCATTGCCTCTTTATCGCCTACCCGCGCCCGGACGAGATAAACGCCCGAACCGAGGGATTTGTCAGGTGTCCAGAGATATACGCTTCCGTAGGGGAGGGTCTCAGACCCTCCCGCACGGGCGGGTTTCAAACCCACCCCTACGGTTCCGCCGTCGGGCAATTGCGCCACGCGGCGACCGTTCAAGTCGAACACCTCCACCTCCGCGCCCTCCGGCGCGGAAATGCTGACCGCGGAATTGAAGGGGTTGGGGTGGGCGGAAATGGCGAATGCCTCCGGTTTCGCGGAGGGCGAATTCTCCTTGATGCCGGTATAGCCAAGAGAATCGAAACGAACGATCCAGAATTTCCTTTCATAATCTTCTTCGGCCGTTCCTCCTATCGCATAACCTCCGTTAGGACACTTGACTATACAACAAGGGTATTGAATTGGATATGTGATAAACTCTTTTGTTCCGATTGTATCTCCTTCAAGTGTATCGCTTATAGTAATCAGCCAAGTTAACCTATCAATTTCAACAGCACCTACAACCGCGAAATCCGTTTGAAAACCTGTATCATTTACACATATTACGTCTGTTGCAAATTGTTCTGTAGTAGAATGGTCAGGATGGATAAATATTCTTGTCCAAAGAGTATCACCGTCGAGATTTGTTCTGACGATATAGAAAGCTCCATTAGTGTATCCAAAGCTTTCTGTCTGACCTACTAATAAGTAACCTGGGGGACAACCAGGATATGGATCAGTAATTTCGCAGATGCCTCCTTTTCCCTCTGGATTATGCCCATCGAAATAATCATCATTATCCCCGCCGTAAGTCTCAGTCCATACAGTATCTCCTGTAATATCTGTTTTCAATAAATAGAAATCCCTTTCGCCTGCCCCCCAAGAATCCGTAATGCCAGCTACTAATAAACCACCTTCACTATTTTCAATAATCCTGTACCCAATATCGTGGAAGTAACCGCCATATATCTTCCTCCATGATAATAAACCTGAATCATCGATTAAGCTTATTGTTAAATCATACCTTAATGATGCGACTTCCGTTACACCTGTTGCGATAAAACCCTCCCTTTCACCTAAATCAATCGAAGTCGTAATAGAATAATTACAATCCCAGCCAGCGTCCCCGTATTTCAATGTCCATAATGTATCTCCGAAATCATTTATTCTGACGACTATAGCCTGTGAGTCAGAATATCCTGTTAGAACATAACCATCATAATTACTTTTAGAAATGGAGTAAAACCTTTCTTCGCCATCTTCGTCAGTTTCGTATGTCCATAATTCTACACCTGATGAATCCACTTTAGAAACGTATCCATTGCTTTCATGAATACCATAACCGATGAAACCGCATAATATGAAACTCCCGTCTTCGCATAGTTCCATATCTTTTGCCCATAACCATTCAGTAGGGCCACCGTACGTCCTTTCCCATCCTCCAAGGCAACTTCCCGCAACAACAATCACGAAAAACAAACCAATTATCCATCTTCTCATTTTCATTCTCCTTTCCCCCTCCTCTCGAACCCATACAACCCCCATTTCGAGTCGTCCGGGTCGAGATGGAGCGAGAGGTATTTCTTCACGCGGCTGACGAATTTCTCGCATTTGGCACGTGCCTCCTGCGCCGCGCGGGTTTTCTCCTTCTTGATGCGGTTGGCGTCCTGCTGGGCGTACCAGGCGCCCACCCATTTGTCAAAAGCGTCGCGAAGCTCGTCCATCGCGGAGGTGACGCCCGCCAGTTCCGGGTCGGCGGAATGTTCGTCCCACGCCGAAAGCACCGCGCGCGCCGCCTCGCGAACCTTCGCCCTCGAACGCGGCATTCTGGTCGGAATGTCCAGCGTGGCGAAATACTCTTTGCCGGCGAAATAATCGACGAACTTCTTTGCTTTTGACATCGAAGCGGTCAAATCCTCGAAAGCGCGGTCTTCGGCGTTGTCGAGACCGGTTAATTTATTCATCTCGTAACCAATTAAATCCCATCGGCTTGAATAAAACTCTGAAAAAAGCGCTTGGCCTTCTGCAAGCATACCGTCAGGATTATATGGTTCACCTAAGTCTTTTTCGATTTGCCTTAGAAGGATTTCAAATAAAATGGAAAATTTGGAATTCTTTTTGTCTCGAAATTTGCTACGCGGCACGATTGCCTCCTTTGTTTATTTTAATATAGCTAAAGTTGAATCCTATGTCCATAATTAATTCGCATTCGTTTATCCTTAACATTAGTTTAAGCGATTTCAGCTTCGATAAAATCATGTTT